>JAABUO010003347.1_pt1 | contig 19089 bp, 34 predicted proteins | sample 5559291 | NCBI WGS metagenome assembly JAABUO01 (sample SAMN10711878, study PRJNA513372) | rock metagenome | isolation source: Antarctica rocks | place: Antarctica: Victoria Land, Finger Mt sud
ACGCGTCCGTGGACCGCTCGTACTGCGCAGCGTCCAGACCCCTGCTGTGTTAGTCACTGTGCGGCAGATCAGTGCACCAGCAAGCTACGCGGCGGGCGGCAGGCTCTTTGGGCATGCTCTGCGCTTGACGGCAGTGCGTGGACGGCGTGCGACGCCGGGGCACTGCGCGACGTGCCAGACAGGGCGCGGCCGTTCTCTATAGCTAGGCAGCAGGTCAGCTACATGACATGCTGGAAAGGGCGCGGTCTCTCTGCATAGCCAGGCAGCTGGTCAAACAGCCAGCAGGACCACGGAAGCAGCGGTAAAAGCGGGGTCTGGCTGCGCGGCGCGCCTGCGGGTCGTTGACGTCCTCGCACCAGGACAGCGCCACCACGCCGGGCCGGATGAAGCACGCCAGGTTGTCCACGTGGCCGTTCACGACCTGCCGGCAGGCAGGCCATCTCGGCGTCTGCTGGCCCTTCCGAGCCAGCTGCTCGGCGCGCAGGACCGCTCCCTAAGAGCCAATTAACGTAAGCAAAAGCGCTTATCGCTGAAACAAGGCGTATGACTACAAAGAATGTTATATTTATGAACTCTATTTCTGGCTGCTGCCGCGGCGGCGCGGGCGCGCCGCGCACCGCGTCGTCGCCGGCCATGCCCTTCCACAGCCACACCACCTTCTCCAGGCCCAGGAACGCCTTGAGCTCGTCCTCGATCTGCTCGCGCGACAGGTGCGGGTTGCGCGACGGGTGCAGCAGCGTCTCCTCGGTCGCGATCAGCGTCCTGCGCGCGCGCGCGGCCCACTTCTTAAAACAACGTACTCTTTAACTAGCGCCGGGTCGTTCAGAGGCCTGTGGCGGCCCCTTGCGTGCACGGCGTGCACATTGCAACATGCTGGGGCTGAGGTCGACGCCGGCTCCGCAGGCCCTGCAGCGCGGCATCCCTGCAGACGGCGCGGCGTCCAGGACTGGATCCAGACGAGACAGTGGGCGCGCGGGCAGGAGCAAGAGCGGCATGCCGCGCACCCCTCGCCGTCCACGTGGATGGACCCGCCCTCCAGGTGCAGCGCGCTCTCAAACACCTCCAGGCCGGCCATCTGCAGCGCCGCGCGCCCGGCCGCATTGTCCCGCGACCAGTCCGGAACCTGCGCGGCCAGCCGGACCATGAAGCTGCTCTCCACACCAGCACGCCGCCACTCATTCATAACGCCGCATCGCATCAGTTTGTGGCAAAACAGCCATGCATTGCGACACACAGACGGTGGGATACAACATGTACATTGCTTACCTCTACCTTCAGCTGCGACGCTGCACACACATCTCATAACAGGCAAAAATACAATCAGGCAGTACACATGCGCGCTTACGCCGGGACAGGGCGCGCCTGCGGCGCGATGCCCATGGCCTTCTTCAGCTCGCCGCCGTACGAGTTGAAGTCCCAGTGCGTGCCGGCCACCTTGCGCGTGCCCGTCTTCTTGTCGTCCAGCACGATGCACTGCGGGGGCGCTCGTCGTTCAGACGCTGTACACGTGCCTGCACACCTCGTGGTCATGCATGTGTTCTCGGTGCGTACCTAACATTCCCAGCACCGCCGTGTGTGCACCCACATGGTAGGTAATTGCATTTGTCGAACCTCCAGAATGTTCAGCCCAGGGCCTTCCACTGCCTCCTGCATGCACGCCTACGCAGCAGGGTCTGACGTGAGGGAGGCGCACCGACGGCCCCCAGTCGCGCGCCCAGCCGTCGTTGATCTCCACGGGCACCACGGTCACATTCGGCGCGTCCGCCAGGTAGCTCTTTGCCGTCTCCACTGACTGCGCCCCGAACACGGCACCACGTCTAACGGCGCAGTCAAGCGGGCCCGCACGCCAGTTGCTCACGTTTACGAGCACAGGTGTCAGCACAAGCACCAGCAAGCGCCCTACACCCTACCCTATACGCAAACCTATACCCTGCCCCGTGATCACGCTCCGGCGCACCTCCGGGTTGGTCAGCATGACGAGCGGCTCGAACTGCGAGATGGCCTTGGCCACGGCCGCGTACTGCTCCTGCGCGGGCCGGGCGCCCTCGCGCCACAGGTACGGGCTGTCCGGCCAGCCCATCCAGCAGTGCTGGTGTGCCTCGAATTCGCCTGCGCGCCGCGGCCCCCACGATCGCCTGCGTGGCCACGCACAGGTGCAGGCGCCCCGACGAGCACATCTTACAGGCTAAAGCTTGCCTGCAGACATGGCGCATGGCGTGCTCGAATCAGTGCCTAGAGCTGGCGTCAGTAAACACGAAGGCGGCCAGGATGACAGCATGATGCCGTTCGAGCACACCTGTGGGCAACGGGCAGGCTGTGGGCCTCTGTTAGTACCAGAGCCAATGCCACCATCAAACACTTCGCATGCTGCTCGGCCCTTGCCTGCACTCAAGCTGGCTTACGGGCCTCATCAACACCCGGAAGCACCACATGTGGGCAGCATGCATGCATGGCCCTGCATGCAGCAGCCACCCACCGACCGCACCCGGCATGTGGTACCCGAGCGTCTTGGGAGTGGTTGTGGCAGGCGCGGCGGCTGGGGGCGCCGACGCGGCGGCCGCGCGCGCGGCCCCACAGCGCAGGCCCCGTCCAGCCCTGACTGTTCACCCAGGGCAAGCGAGTGAGTCCACTGGCGAGCCTCAGCAAAAGCGGCGCGAAGTCCAGCCTGACGTCACGCAGGCGCGCCCCAGCAACAGCTCGAGCGGCAGCAACGGAGCAGCACACCATTTGCACGTCCAACATCAAGCCAATTGAAAAGCAAGCTGCTGGGGCAGTTGTTGGCAGTAACGAGGTGACGTGCACTCACAGCGTCGAGCCTCCCGCGCCACCTTTAATTCCACTTCTTCCCCGGCCGCTTCCAGCCCTGCAGGAGGCCACCCGCAAACGCGAAAGAGCAGGGGAGGCAGGTGGAGCGCACGTGCGGCCTGAAGGCAGCCCGTGCTCCGCAGGCAAGGGGCTGGCGCCGCCCGCGCCTGCGCCTGTGCTCTCCTCCCTGGCGCGCAGCAAAACTCAGCATACTGCCAAACAGCAGCCGCTGCTGCCGCTTTATGGGCAGGCCTTCAAACCTGCCTCGTCCTGTGAGTACAAGACCACTTCGGCAGCACCAGGGCCGTGACATTTGTGGGGAGTGAATAACACAAGATGCTGGGAACGCCACTGCCAGCCTTCTTCCAGACACGTTCAGGAACAGAGGCTGCTCAGCACAGAGAGGAGCACCTATCGCTGGCTGCACCGCAGCTGCGGTCAGCATCGTGCGGTGCACCGCCACGCCCATATTTGCCTCGCTTTTCTCTTACAAACACACCCTTCACTCACAAGATCGCAAGGGACCTGCAGCGCCAACGCTCACCCTTTCAGACACTACTGCATGCACAACCCCACGCAAGGCTATGCAAGCTGGTTTATCACTGGCCCAGGCAAAAGCCGTAATCTTACACCTGTGGTGCCTAGAATCCCTATTCCCGTGGTCGCCCATGTGACCGCTTTTAACTCGACGAGTTGCAGCTGCGCCGACTTGCGCTCCGGCTCGTGCTCGACACCTGCGCACCTGTAGCCACAGGCAGACAAGATGGCGCCGCGGCAGTTTGCGCTGTCGACGGACACCGGCAAGAGCGATGACAGCGCGTACAGCAGAAACGACGTCCACAATGCCTTGGCAAAGTCTGCAGACACAGCGGAGATGGGCGGTCACCCGCCGCGCGTGGGCCGCTCGTCTGTGGTCGGGCTGCACGGCTCCTCCGCGCGGCTGACTGAAATAGTCCCCAGTGGTAAGCAAAGGTCGTGTGAAGGCCTGTGGATACGTATGCAGGTGCATGCCTTGGCTGGACAGCAGAGTACATGTCGTTGCAACAGCCTCCGCGGGCGCATGTTGCGCATTAGGGCAGCTGTGCATACGCTTACGCCACTGTGTGCGCAGACAAGTGGTGGCACGCCGGCGGCCACATTGCGACCATCATTGCCACGCCCGCTGGTGCGCATTGGCCGTCCCTTGCGACCTGCAGCTCATGTTTGTCCTGCTGTTTGTGGACGACTGGGCGTGGTGCATGCAGCCCCGCGCTCAGTGCCGCGCTTGTTCCTCACTCACCTGTGCTTGCCTGTCACACAAAGGTGGGTTATGGCACTGCCTGTCTGTGGCGTCGGGCAGACACACCACGCTGCGGCTGCTTGTCCGCGGCCGCTGCTGACTTGCACCCCTCCGTGCGCGGCGCGCAGCGTACGCGCCGCTGCCGTTTGCGCTGGCGCACCTGGGCTGGGGCCCGGGCGTGTGCATGCTCTGCCTCGCCGGCATCGTGACCTGGTATACTTCACTGCTGCTGGCCAGCCTGGACCGCCATGACGGCGTCAGGTGCGCAGGCGGCCCCTCTCACGCTTGTGTATATCCGGAGAGCAAACGTGCGGCGCCCTCACGCCTGCCGGCTGGTGCGCAGGCATATGCGCTACTGCGACCTGGCGGGGTCGATTTATGGTGCGGATAGCCCACCAGGCCCTAGTGTCTCAGCTCCAGCTCGCGTGCGTGGTGCAAGGCTTGCTCACGCGCCACCACCTGCAGGGAGGCCTGGGTACTGGGCCGTGATCTTCTTCCAGCAGCTGGCATCCATCGGCAACAACCTGACCATCCAGATTGTTGCCGGGCAGTGCATGAAGGTGCCTGGCCTCCTTCGGCACGCAACTGCGGAGCCAGTGCCTGAGCCTTGTGAGCTCGTGTGGTCGCTGCGCGCTCTGGCAACCTCGTCGTCTTACTAGCAATGCATACAGCTCTTGCGTGCGGCTCAGACACTGGCTGGGCCGAAGCAGTGCGGTCATGGATGTGCCCCATAGCAGCATGTAGTCGGCATGTGTTTGGGCAAGTCGCTGTCACCTCCAGGTGCAGGTTTTGCAACGGTGTGTGCGATAGGATGTTGTGCCGGCGGCCCTAACTGAGCCTGACATGGCCGCGCTGCTGCGGGCAGGCCCTGTACCGCCTGTACCATCCTGAGTGCGGCCCCGCGCCTGGACCCTGCGGCATCACACTGCAGGCGCGCCGCGTAGCTAGCTCCTGGGCTCAAAAGTGTCCCCATCTGTCCCCTGGGCTGGCACTCTCACTGCTGCGCTTGCACGTGGTTCTGCGCGTGCGCTTTGCGTGTGCGCGCTGCCGCGGCTTCCTGTATTTGGCAGGCGTCTTGTGGCCTGCTCGAGGCGGGTGCTCAGGTCTGCTATGCCTGGCAGATACAGCTCCAGCCAGCCAATACTCACCACACCTCCGGCTGCGCTTGCAGGCCTGGATTGCCGTCTTTGGCGCGTCGCAGCTCATCATCTCGCAGCTGCCAGACATCTCCGCGCTGAAGGTGCGCGTCGCCTCATGTAGCTGCCGCGCCGAGGCAGTGCTCCGCGCTCTTACTTACCTGACCAGCTTGACCTTGCAGTCAGCCAGTCAGTGATCCGCGACACTAAAGTTAGGCAATAAATATACAGTCTAGCGGCCCGGGTGCGCAGGAGCTCAACCTGTTCCTATCCCCATCCGAACCCTATAGCTGACGCGCTGCATGTGACAGACGGCCCGCGTGCGCAGGAGCTCAACCTGTTCTGCACGCTGTGCACGTCGCTCTTCGCGCTGGGCTGCCTGGTGCTGTCGGTCATCAACGGTGCGCCCCTCCCGCAGCCAGCAGCTTTCTAGGCTGCCGCTGTGACAGCATCAGCGTGCGTCGTGGATGAGCTTTGGCATGACATGTCTTTGCACGTGTTCAGCCCTGCGGTGTTCAGCGCTGCAAAGGACTTGCGCTGCAGGGTGCGTGCTGACGGCGATGCGCGCGCCGCAGGCCAGGCGCAGGACCGCACCACGATCTCGTACACCATCAACGAGGACGACAGGGCCAAGGCCTTTGACGTGATGTTCGCCCTGGGTGCGCGCGGTAGCGCCGGTCTGGCATGCGAGTGCCTGGCAGCGCTCGCGGCAGCACCGGTCTGGCATGCGAGTGCTGCGCAGCGCTTGTGCGCGCATGCCGCGGCGCGCTGCGACCGGCCGTGCAGGCACTGCGACCAGCCGCGCGCGCATGCGCTGCGCCGTGCTTCAGCTGCGGCGCGCGCGCAGGCATAATCGCCTTTGCCTTCGGCGACACCATCCTGCCGGAGGTGCAGGCGACCGTGGGCGGCGACGCCAAGAAGACCATGTGCGCCCCCCGCCGCCCGGCCGCGAGCGCCGCGCCCCGCTCCAGCCACGCAGACAGGCCGCTATGGCGCTGTCCATGGAAATGCTCAGTGATGAGCCGAGAAATTGCAAGGCCCATCAGGCCAAGCTGCCGCATGCATCACAGCTGCAGGGAGGGGAGGTTGGAAGGGCCAGGGATTGCGCATGCCCAGACGGGCAGAGGCCTGAGCTGCCAGGCGTGCGCGGGGCAGGTACAAGGGCGTGACCATGGGCTACTCCATCATCCTCAGCTCGTACATCATCGTGGCCGTGGCGGGTGCGGCGCGCCGCTTGCGGCCCTGTGCTGACCGGCGCCTGGTCATGCCTGAGCGCGCCCTTGGTCTTGTGACGGCCGCCCGCAGCGCATGCGCCGGCTGCAACACACGCCTTGGCTCAGCTGTTTGCGCATGCGTTGATGCTACGACATGCCTAAGCGCGCCTCAGTCCTGTGACGGTTGCCCGCAGCGCATGCGCCGGCAGCAACAGGCGCCTCCGCGCGGCTGCTTGCGCAGGGTACTGGGCGTTCGGCTGGGCTGTGCAGCCCTTCCTAGTGTCCAGCTTTACCTTTCCAACGGGGCTCATCGCGGCCGTCTACGTGCTCGCCATCATCCAGATTGTGGGCTGCTACCAGATCTACGCGCGGCCGACCTTCGGCGCGCCCCCGCGCGCTCCCTGACCAAGGACCGCGCGCCGGCGGCGCGCGCGCGCGCGCGCGGTCACTGTGCTTAAAGCGCGCCCTGCAGCCGTCTTGCGTTGGAGGCGGGCGGCGCACGGATACGGGGTAGGGTTGGGCCCTGATCAGGGGAACCCGCGCGCAGGCTTCTTCTACAACTACCTGCTGGACCGGAACGGTACGGTGTTCTGCGCGCGGAACGTGCTCGTGCGCATGGGCGTCACGACCGTCTACATGGCCATCATCACGCTCATTGCCTGCCTCATCCCCTTCTTCGGGTGCGGCCGCGCGCGCGCGCGCAGCAGGGCCCCCCGGCCCCGCCCGCCGGGCGCAGGCTGGGGCGGCCCCGGCAGTCCCGCCGCTGGGCCGCGCTTGTGCCACACTGTGCGCTGCAGGCAGGTAGTGATGGCAGACCAGGCGCTGCTGGGCTTGCGTGTGCGATTGGGAGTATGCAAATTGCCAAGCTCATGCAGCAAGCGGCCCTGGCAGCCCCGGCAAGGGACTTTGCGCTGGCAGTATGGTGCAGGCTTCTCAAGCCGCGCCTCTGACGCACTGACGGATGGCCAGAGCATGCGCTACTGTGTCACCCATTCTGGTTACAGGAAAGCAAAAGATGTCCGCGGACCTGAGCAAGTCAGTGCACCGTGTGAGGTGTCAGTGCAATGCTGGCCTGGCGCATTGTGCTGATGCGGTGCTCACGGCGCGCAGGGACTTTGTGGCGTTTGTTGGCGCCATCGGGTATGCTCCTCGCCAAGCTGGTGCCCTGCATGGCTTTGTGTTTTGCCTAGAAGGCTTCTGGCCTTTTGTTGCGCTGGTGCAGTGCGAGTGCTGTCCAGCAGGCGTGACGGTTTAGGCATCAGCAATGGTGTAGCCTCTCAGCCTGCTGTACTGCTTGAGGCTGTCGATGCGAGGGACCCGGAGACTTCCTGGCGCCGTGCTGCACACCTTGAGCACCCAGCATGCCTGCTTGCCTGGCCTCACGCATGCTGCGCCGCGCTAGGTTCACGCCCATGGACTTTGTGCTGCCGCCGCTGCTGTGGCTGGGGGTGGGCAAGCGCTCGCTGCCGTTCCGCATCCTGAACTGGGCCATCGTGGTGGGCTACAGCGGGATCGCGATCGCGGGTGCGCGCCCCACCCGCCGCGCCGCCTGCGTTGCCGCTGGCCCGCCGCTCATGCTCGGCAGCCCTGCTGCTGCCTCCCGCTCGGCTCGCGGTGGGCGGTCCTCGCCCGGCGGCACGCTTGGTTTCCGAGACGTGCACGCAGTGCTGTGGGCGCAGAGGACTGCGCATGCCCCACATCAGAGATGCTGTGTCATGTGTTTCCTTTCCGCTCTGGCGAGTGCTGTTTCCTGGCGGGCGTGCGCCGGGGCGGCTGAGCAAGGGCGGCGGGGCGGTGCTGCGCAGGCGCTATCGGGTCCATCCAGGCGATCAACGCCGACCTGGCCAACTACAGCGTCTTTGCTGACTTGTTCTAGGCCGACCTCAGGGCCGGTCAGCACGCCGGCCGCCGCCTGCCGGGCAGGCGCCGAGTCGCTGGCTGGGCTGGGCGGGGCGCGATGCGCGCTTGTAGGGTGCTGCCCACTCCGCATGGCCTGGTGCCTGTGCCCCCTGCTGCGTTGCTTGCCTGTTTCAGAAGGCATTGCGGTTGGAAAATTTTTTTTTGCGCAGTGCGCACCCTGGCGGCGCTGCCCGGTGGTCACTCTCTGGCTTGTGGAAACCCTACAGGGTTCTGCACTGCCACTGATTGCATGGTTCGGCGTGCACGGCACTCTTTGCCGTGCATTGACCCCATGCCTCTGTCAAAGCGCCGAGCAGTGCGATAGCGCGCGTCAGGCTCGGTGCTGCGTCTATGCCCATCAGCCCACCCTGGACCTTTTTCTGCCGACCATCCTCTTGGGTGTGGGCGTGTATAATGGCCTGCGGCTGCGCAGCTGTGACCTTATCACTGTCCGCGCGGGTGCCCGCTGGCCTGGCAGACCGCTGACTTGACCGTGGCTGGCCGACTGTAGTGGCTGCTTGCACGCTCAGGGTTCAGGCGGGAGTCAGTGTGTGCAAAGGACAGGTTTTCCCCGCACATTGACGCAGGAGTTGCTGGGACGTGTTCAGGACCAAGCATTGCCTGTTGCTTACATGTTGCAGTGTTGTACTGTCCAGGGACGAAAGGAGATAGCAACGACTTGCGTCGCTTGCGTCAGACCTGTGTGCAGCATGAGACAAGTTTGCTTGTGCGTATTCCTGTGAATTGCCTACTGTGCCATGCTTGCACCATGCTTGCACGGCAATGGCCGTGCGCTTTCTGTAAAGCCAAACGTCAGAGCTCATGTCAGCATCCTGGCAGTGCGCACCGAGGGTGTAAGGATCAACGTCTGTTTAAGGTGCTGCCAGTTTTGCAGCCATGGCTGCAGGGCACTCATGCGTGTCTGTGTGGATTGCATTTCTTCCCCAGCAGCGAGCAAAAGCGGATGGGGCCTAGGCTCAGAGCACCAGCCTGGTGACTTGATGCCCCGCTTGTGGTCAAGAAGGCGCACTTCGCGTTGGTGCATGACCGCGGCATGCCGTCCCGTTCCAGCATCGCCCGGGCCTGCTGGCGCCGCGCGCAAAGGCGGGCGACTGATGGGGAGCGGAGGCCCGCATCAGGTGGGCCGCCACGGCCGCTTCTCAGCGGTGGTATTCGGCGCGCTGCTGCTGCGCAGCATTAGCCGCCCGCGCAGCAGCCAGCTCGGTGCGCAGCGGCAGCGCATCGAGTACTGAAGCGCTGAGAAGCGGGCTGCCGTTGCGGCGGAGCACCAGCAGGCCATGGGCCCCACCTGATGCGGGCCTCCGCTCCCCGCCAGCCGCCCGCCAAGGCGCGCGCAGGCCCGGACACTGCTGCAAGTAGACGGCACGCCCGGGTCGTGCACAAACAAGAAGTGCGCCTACCTGACTGTCAGGCGGGAGGCCTGCTGCTCTGTCTCGTGCAGGTATTACAGCTTGCAGGTGTTACAGCTTGGGAAACCTGGTGCACTTGACAGGCCCCTGCCCTCGGCAAGGTAGAGCGCAGCGCACCAGGCATGCGCTGTTGCCCCCCCCAAGCCCTGAGTTCATCCCCTGGCCACGCCCCCATCGCACCGTCGCAGGGGACAGATCTCTGCGCCGACGTGCAAAGTGACAGAGGGAGCGTGCTTGCAAACGAGGCCAGCAGGATGACGCCGCGACTTCTGCCGCTGTCAGTGGAAATCGGCAAAAGCGGTGACGGCGCATACAGCACCCACAAAGTCGGAGTTAGCTTTACAAAGGGCGTCAATGCAGCGGAGGTGGGCAGCCACCAGCCGGTTTTTGGCCGTATGGCTGTGGATGGGCTGCCAGGCTCGTCGGCGCGGCTGAATGAGAGCGTGCCCGGTGGTGAGAAAGGCCCAGCAGCCTTTGCAGTATAGTCAAGAGCGACGAGTGTTCCACCAGCCCCTGCAGGCATGCTATGAAGTAATGTGGGACAGGCGCGCCCACACCTTACGCGCGCGCATTGCAGATAAGTGGTGGCACGCTGGCGGCCATCTTGCAACCGTGATTGCGACGCCCGCTGGTGCGTGGACAAAGCTCCTGCGCCTGCAGCGCGCCTTGCTCCTGCTCTGCAGCCACAAGCGCCTAATGCATACAGCCCACACTTCAACTGCCTGTTTGGGCTGGGCAAAAAGACTAGTATACACGCAGCGTTCTATGGCACGCACTGCCTCTGGCTGGCACTCTTTGGCTGTGGCCGTACACACACAAGATGCTGCAGGCCGCTTGCCCGCGGCCACAGCTGACTTGCGTCCCGCTGTGCGTGGCGCCTAGCCTATGCGCCGCTGCCGTTTGCGCTGGCGCACCTGGGCTGGGGGCCGGGCGTGTGCATGCTCTGCCTCGCCGGCGTGGTGACCTGGTATACGTCACTGCTGCTGGCCAGCCTGGACCGCCACGATGGCGTCAGGTGCGCAGGCGGCCGCTTTGGAAGCCCCCTATGGACAGGTGTGCGGTGTGCTCACGCCTGCCGCCTGTGCGCAGGCATATGCGCTACTGCGACCTGGCACGATCGATATACGGCACGCGCAGCGGTTGCCAGGGTCCAGGCTTTTGCCTCGACGTATTCTGCGTGGCTCTCAAGCGTGCGCAAGTGTGCAGGAATGCCCGGGTACTGGGCGGTGATATTCTTCCAGCAGATGGCATCCGTAGGCAACAACCTGACCGTCCAAATTGTCGCCGGGCAGTGCATGAAGGTGCTTCGCCTACAACCGCGCCAAGGGCGGGTGTAAAGCACTGCAAGGGTTGCTTGGCTGCTGTGCGCACCTGGCGGCCGTGATGGGCGCTGGCACCTCTTTGTTGGAAGCTCGATTGTGGGGCTGTAGCTCTTGATGATATGGAGGCTTGCAGCTGTGCGTGCGCAGCACTGGGCAGCAGCGTGAGCGTTTCAGGCTGGCGGCGCCCGCATGTCCCTTGTAAACAGTGAGTGCTCCAAAGAGCGCGGCAGTGGCCGTCAAAACTGACATGCAGCGCCGCGGGGCCAGGCGCTGTACCGCCTGTACCACCCCGCCTGCGGCCCCGCGCCGGGACCCTGCGACCTCACGCTGCAGGCCCGCCACAGGGTGCACAATTGCACCTTTGGTTGCCACAGGGTGTCGGCCGCTGACCCCATGGTTGCGGTCGCCTGCAGGCCTGGATCGTGGTTTTCGGCGCGCTGCAGCTCGTCATCTCGCAGCTGCCGGACCTCTCCGCGCTGAAGGTGCGCCCCGCCTCCCTGCGACGGCTCTGCCCGCTCTGCCATGGCACGCCCGGCCTGACAGAGGCAGGGGCCCTCCTCCAACATTGCTCATGCGGCACGCAGCTCATGAGCGCGCAGGTGCTCAATCTTTTGTAGGGTAACCTGCACTAACCTACAGCTGGACCTGACCGGCCCGGGTGCGCAGGAGCTCAACCTGTTCTGCACGCTGTGCACGGCGCTCTTTGCGTTGGGCTGCCTGGTGCTGTCGGTCATTAATGGTGCGACCCTCCTGCAGCCCAGGAGCGCTCAGGCTGCCGCTCGCGCCAGAGCGCGCGCGCGCCGCGTGTAGGCCCTGCCCCGTGCCTCCCTCACCCCGAACCATGTGGAGCGCGCATGGTCCGCCGCCGCGCTCAGGCCAGCGCTGCAGCGGGTATGCGCTGCCAGCCTGCGCGCTGACCAAGCCTGCGCGCTGAGCGACCTGCGCGCGCTGCAGGCCAGGCGCAGGACCGCACTACAATCTCATTCACCATCAACGAGGACAGTAAGGACAAGGCCTTCGACGTGATGTTCGCCCTGGGTACGCGCGGGCGGAGCAGATCGCCGGCTGTGCAGCAGTGTGTGCATGCCCCTGCGCCTGTAGGCCGCCGCCGATCCTGTGTGAGCCTGCGGCCCAGGCACGATCGCCTTTGCCTTTGGCAACCCCGTCCTGCCGGAGGTGCAGGCGACCGTGGGCGGCGACGTGAAGAAGACTATGTGCGCCCCCCGCTGCCCTCCCGCTGCCCCCAGCTGCGCTCCCGCCCACTGCCTGCGAGGGTGCTGGGCGGCCCTGTGTGCAGCACCATAGCACCATTGGGCGTGCAGCCACTCATGCATGCACATTTCCACGTCTCTGCTCCCTGTGCCTGCAGGAAGTGAAGGCCTAATGCTGTGCTACAGCTTGTGCACATCATGCTGCACATGGCGCGCTCACTGAGCAGCGATGCATGTGTGCAGGTACAAGGGCGTCGCCATGGGCTACTCCATCACCCTCAGCTCGTATGTTGTGGTGGCAGTGGCCGGTGCGCTCGCCACCGCCGGCCGCGCCCTGCGCTGAGGCTCGCGGGCAGGCTGCAGGTCCCCTGCCCCCGCACCCAGCGCATGCATGCGGCGCCCATGCATGCACTCGCGAGGCGCGCGCGGCCCCCGCGCGCAGGGTACTGGGCGTTCGGCTGGGCGGTCGCGCCCTTCCTGGTGTCCAGCTTCACCTTCCCGACGGGGCTCATCGCGGCCGTCTACGTGCTGGCCATCATGCAGATCGTGGGCAACTACCAGATCTATGCGCGGCCGACCTTCGGCGCGCCCTGGCCATGTCCTGAGCCGCGCCTCTGGGACGCCGCGCCCGCGCGCGGTTCCATGGAAAGGCGTCGCGCTGTCCGCGCGGCGGGGCACGCGCGGCGCCGCAGAGCTCATGGGATGTTCCTCGCAGGTTTCTTCTACCACTACCTGCTGCGCGCGAGCGGGCCGGCGTTCAGCGTCCGGAACGTGCTCGTGCGCATGACCGTCACCACCGTCTACACGGCCGTCATCACGGCCATCGCCTGCCTCATCCCCTTCTTTGGGTGCGGCTGCCCGCCTGCAGAACGGCAGATCAGCTGCCTGCTTGCGGGAGCCAGCCCTGGTGTGCACGCCCGCTCTAGCAGCTCTGGGTTTGGGCAGTGGCAAGTGCGCAGGACAAGTTTCCTTGGCAAGCTGGCTACCGGAGTGTTTGCTGCAGCAGTGCTGCAGGCTGATGCTCCAGTGCCCCACCCAGCTCCCTGGTGCTGAATGAGGCTTGACGGCTTGCAGGGACTTCGTGGCCTTCATTGGCGCCATCGGGTGCGCGGCTCTGCAACACTGTGTGTCTCAGGGGAGGTTCAGAAGTTTTCTACGCCGCTGGGGCAGTGTGTGCAGGTCGCATGACTTCGCAGTGGCCGTGCAATGATGTTGTTTCAAGCTTTTACATTCATTAGCCATGTGAGCAGGTTAGATACAAGACCCAGCATGTTTGCTGCGCTGATGGGCAACATGCATATCCAGCGGTGTATGCAACGCCGCGCCAGGTTCACGCCGATGAACTTTGTGCTGCCGCCGTTGCTGTGGCTGGGGGTGAGCGGCCGATCGCTGCCGTGGCGCGTCCTGAACTGGGCCATCGTTGTGGGCTACAGCCTGATTGCTGTCGCAGGTGCGCTGCGACATGCGCTGTGATACTCTTGCCTGAAATGCGTCGCCCAAGTACATATTTGCTGTTTCACTGCGGCCCGCCCTGCTCCCCTGCGAGGGCCGGCCCAGGGCGCGCGCGGGCACGCGGCGCTTCCGCACGTCGCTTGCTGCACAGGCCCGGCAGCGGCGAGCGCCCCATGTCTGCTCCATGTAGGCCAGCCAACGCTCTGTCTCTGGCTCTGGCGAGGGCTGGTTCCGTACGCGCTTGCCGGCTCCGGGCGCGGCCGGTCGGTGACGGAGCGCGCGCCGCGCAGGCGCCGTTGGGTCCATCCAGGCGATCAGCGCGGACCTGGCCAACTACAACGTGTTCGCCGACCTGTTCTGAAGCATAGCGTAGAGTAGAAAACCCTACTCCCGGCGCCTGGCTGCAGGCGGGCTCGCCGCCCCTCCGCTAGGCAGGCGAGCCAATGCTGCTGGGCTGGGCGGGCCGCGGTGAGCCATGATTGTGGGCGCTTCAGCAATCCTGGTGCTTTCGCCAGTTGCTGCATTTGCAGATCTTCCATCGGATAGGTATACGGGCACGGAGGAGGCAGCACTTGCCTGCATTTGCGCCCCAGCGATGTGGCGTATCGAGCGCTTCATCTTGTGCTAGAGCAGACCTCCTTGTCAGGCCCCGATGTGGTACGGCGAGCCTCGTCTGAGCCATAATGGGATGCTGGACTCATGAATGTAGGAATGCACGTCTCTGTATATAGGTACTGCACCCATGCACTTCCTGTGCAGTAGCCCGCCTTCTTTGCTAGCTAGGTTGGCGGTGCATGGCGCGGTAGGTTGTGCGCTGTATCGCCTTGGCTGGCTGGATCAGTCTGAGCTCCACGGGCTGTTTGTGACAACCATGTTTTCCTGAAGTTGCATTTACTTCCTGCGGCTGCGCAGCACCTGCTTTTTCTATGATGTGCTGGTCCACGTCGCCTGCGCAGCGCCATTTTAGATGCGTGACAGGCCTGGCGTGCATGGGCCAGCCCTATAGATGGAGCAGGATTTGTGCTGTATGTGAAGACGGCGGTAGATGGTTTTAGCAGATGTGTGCGCAGGGAGGCTGGAAGGGGACACTAAACATATTGCACAAGTCTGGCTGATGGTGTTCAGAAAGCGAGAGGGATAGACATTGTGTGTCGCCTTGCCTCGTTTGCCATTGCCTCACGCCCACATGAAGCACGTTTGTGCTTGCAACATGATGAAGCAGCGTGGGAAGCCCAGCCCATTGCACCTTGAGCTGGCCTGTACGGCATTTTTCTCCTTTCTCCTGAAAGACAGAGTTCAGCATCATGACATGTTGCCCATTCTTGACTGACACCATGGTGTGCACAACATGCTCCGTGCCTACAACCGTCCTGGCGGGCTGTTCACGCAGGTCCTACCCCGCGACATGCAGGGTGTGCAGCACGCTGTCCAGCGCGCGCGGCAGGCCCCGGCTGCACGCGTCCACGCTCGCCGCCGCGGCCGCCCAGGCGCCCAGCGCCAGCGCGGCGACGATGCACAGCGCCGGGAGCTGGCCGCTGTGCGCGCTGCGCGCGCAGCAGCAGAGCGTTGCAGCGCCAGGCGGCGCGGATGCTGAGCCGGTGCGGGCGGGATGCTTGCAGGCTTGGCCGGGCGCATGCCGGGCGCGGCTGCTCTGCATGCACGGGAGCGGCACGCCGCGCCCCGCGGCAGCTGACGCCGCCCTGCGCTTGGACGCTGTGCACGTGACAGGATCCAGGGCCCCTGGAGCTTTGGACAAGGCAGGCGCTGTGCTGGGGGGAGAGTGACCGGCGGCCTGTGGCGCAGGAGCCGCGCACCCGGACAGCGCCAGCGCAGCGAGCTGCGCCCAGTACAGCGCGGCGCACGAGGCGGTGCCGGTGAGGAAGATGTGGTCGCGCGTGGCCAGCGCGCGCGGCACCAGCGCCGCGTTGGCGGCCGCGCACAGCGCCGCCGCGCTCGGCTGCCCCGGGCTGCCGCCCGCCTGCGGCCCATGCACGCGGCTGCAGTGCGGAGGTTTAGGGTGTGGGTCAGACCCGGCCCGAGGAGCCGATGCAGCCCGGTCACCAGCCTCTGATCACCTGAACAGTCCCTCATGTACCAGGGGAGACAAAGCAGGCACATTGCGCCCTGGGCGGCGCACCAGCTGCAGCAGCGGCTGCGCCACGAGCAGCGCGGTGGCCGCCCACGCGGGCACGTCGGTCCAGGGCAGCGCGCGCGCGAGCGCGGCCGCCCAACGCCGCCGCCCGCGCGCCTGCCGCGCCGCCGCCGTACGCGGCAGGAAGGCGCCGCCGTAGCTGGCCGCTAGCGCCGCGCCGGCCAGCGCGGCCGCGGGCGCCGCGGCCGCCGGCGCGCCCGCCGCCGCACCCGCCGCCTGCGCAGCAGCGCCGCGTCACCTCCCTGGGTAGGTCCCTGGGTGGCTCGTCGAGCCTGGGCGGCTCGACGAGCGGGCGCGGCCAGCTGCACAGCGCCGGGGTGCGCGCCCGCCGCGCTTGTGGGACGCATGGCGCACGCGCGCGCCTCGCTCAGCTCCTGCGGACGCACGCGCGCGAGCGGCTGGGGCGGGCGGCGCGCCTGGCCCAGCAGCCCGGCGCCGACCAGGGCGAGCGCGCTGTTCCATGCGGCCCACGCGCGCCGCCCGGCGCCGCCGGCCGCCGCGAGCGCGCTGCACGCGCGCGCCGGCACAACTGCCGCCGCCGCTGCCACGCCCACCGCCGCCGCTGCCGCCGCCGGCCGCGGCACAACGCCCGCAAGGACCAGCTGCGCCCGCGCCCCACGCTTATGACTCCATGCGGGTCGCGCACGTGTGAAGCCTGGGCCCTTTGCAGGCAACTGAGCACGCAAATATATCTGCCTATCACGGGCCTCCAACTCGGTGTGTGCCTGGGACAGGGCGGGCCACAGTGAGGGTCCGTGGTGGCATGTGGTGCGCGGGCAGGGCGTGGGACGTGCCGTGAGCAGGCTGCCGGCGTACAGGCAGGCGCACACGGCGTTGAGCGTGGCGCACTCCGGCTCGCCCAGGTCCAGGAACACGCCAGTCAGCGTCGCGCAGCAGTACGCGTACGTCAGCAGGCTCTGCGGGCGCCCAGCGACTTGTTGGTTTAAGGTCTGTGCAGGGCACTGCAGCGTGCACAGGAGGCACTGAATAATTTGTTCGTTCACTGTTCTGTACAAGTGTTCCTCTAACAAGTTTGTGCAGGGCCTAGAGGTGCGGCGCGGACCAGCCAGCCCTGGTCGACGAGCGCGCCGGTCTGGCCGGCCGCCAGGTTCGCGACGTTGTGCACCAGCGGCGGCAGGCCGAGCGCCGCCCACAGGCCGGTGGATGCGTGCACGGACGCGCGCGAGATGGCCTGCCAGTGTCGTGCGAGCTCGCCCAGCAGCGGCGCCCGACCTCCCGCTGCCGCACGTGCGCCGCGCTGGGTGGCCAAGTTAGATGCGGCGCTCGTGGCGGCAGGGCTGAATAACCCACGTCCGGCAGGCTTTGACGGCGGCGCCGTCATATTGCCCGCCAAGCGCGTGAACGCCCTGGCAGCGTCACGGCGGGCAGCGCCAGAGGCGGAGCGCCCTGGCGTGCAGCGACAGGGAAGCCGCGTGTGCAGGCAGGGGCCCGATGGCCACGGCGGAGCCATCACCTGCAGGGCACGCGTCTGCGATATAATCAAGGCAGCGCTCTGTTCGCTCAATAAGCGCAGACGTTAGTAGAAATGTGTCGGCTTATGCCCGCGCAATTCAAAACCACCCTGGACCTAACGGGCTAAGCTGAAACGTGAAAAAAGGTGGAGCAGAGGCAAGCGCAACTGCTCTGAATATTGCAGTGCACACACCCGACATATACGAGGTCCGCGTCAAGACTTGCCAGGAGTTTCACCTGCATTCCTGCAGCTGAAAGCGCAGCGCCGCACGTGCTTTGGCCCAGCATGTCGCACGATATCGTGCTGGACCGCGACGTGCGCGACTGGGTGTTGGTTCCGCTCACGGCGTCCATCTTCCTGATGATGCTCATTCGCCAGTACGCAACGCAGGCGCGCTGCGGCCCTGCGACGCGTTGGCAGTTGTCGTTGCTGAGCGTCCGTGGTTTACGGCACTGCGCTTGCACTTTGGCAGGATCTTGTGGCAGGCGTGTCTGCGGCTGTGAAGACTTCGCGAGGCGGCCGCCACTCGTGACGTGCGGCGCGCGCGACACATGCGTGCGCCTGCAGGCGCTCATGGGGGGCGCGCCGACCGCCAAGGCGGAGCTGAAGGAGGTGCGCGAGAAGCAAGCACTGATGCGCTCGCAGCTGCTGCGCGCCGCCTGCGGCTTCATCCCCGAGTCGGGCTTCCGCCAGCGGCGCGCCTACCTCGCGGCCAAGGTATGCGGTGGCGGGCCCGGCCCTGCCGCGCGCTGCCCGCCGCAGCTACGGCGGACTCACACCGCGCTGGTCAGTGAATTTTCTCACGTGTGAGACCGAGCAGCTCGCCTCTGACGGAAAATCCGGAGCTCTGCCTGCCCTGCAGCAGGGCGCACGCGTCCCCTGTCCGCCCCGCACGGGTGCAGCTCGAGCCCGCAGCAGGCCTCTGACTGGCCCGGCTGCTGCGCAGGACACCGGCGTGTTCAGCCAGAAGTCAGAGCAGAAGTCGGCGCAGGAGCAGATGATCACCAACCCCGACATGATGAGCAACATGATGAAGCAGAACCTGAGCGGCATCGTGCCGCAGGTGCCCCCCGTGACTGCATCTGCTCGGCCGTGCCAGTGTAAATATGCGCGGCTGCGCGGCGCGCTGAGGCGGGGCCGCGCAGATCGCGATGGGCGCGTTTGTGAGCTACTTCTTCTCGGGCTTCATCCTGGGCAAGATTCCGTTCCCGCTGAGCCCGTCGTTCCGCCTCATGCTCCAGGTGCTGCGCCGCCCGCGCGTGTCTGACAGAGCGGTGGGGGGGCGCGGGAGAGCGCTAATCCAGCAGTACGGCCCAGGCTGCCCGAGCTGGCGTGTCATGGCGGACACGTCTGGAGTGCAAAATGCATACCAGCCGCGGCTGACGAGTGATGCGCTGTTTCGGCTGTCACGGCTTGAACGGGTGAGGCCTGTGGGCACTGCCATGCATGTGCGCTTGTACCGTTGCGACCCAGGTAGGCCTGTGAGCGCTGTATTTTCGTGGCGAAGAGCAGAACGCTCCACGCAAAAGCCCCCGCACCTGCGCGGCGCTGCTTTTGCAGCGCCGCGGCAGCGCCCGCTGGTGGAGCTCCCGCGCGCGCCCCTGACGCGCCATGCGCCCGCGCGCCAGCGCGGCGTGGACCTGCCGGCGCTGGACGTGACGTACTTCACCAGCCTGTCGTACTACATCCTGCTGCTGTTCGGGCTGCGCGGCGTG
>JAABUO010003348.1_pt1 | contig 19086 bp, 18 predicted proteins | sample 5559291 | NCBI WGS metagenome assembly JAABUO01 (sample SAMN10711878, study PRJNA513372) | rock metagenome | isolation source: Antarctica rocks | place: Antarctica: Victoria Land, Finger Mt sud
CCCCTACCACCCCCCCACCCCTCTCCCCCCTCGCCCCACCCACACCGGCCCCTGGTCTTTGTTGACTCTATCAAGGGACCAGCTCTTGCAACAGACTTGACTGTCTGGGTTTGGCTGCACAGGGCAAGACTACCTTGGCAAAAGCTTTTGGGTGGCAGCTATGGACCACCCAGCAAGTGCACTCCACCTTCTTTGCTGACCTGAAAGGTAGGACACATCCAACCTTGCGTATCAACAGTCCCCTCTGTGTTGTTCATGACTCCATGAGTACAGCGTTGCACTCCTCGTTGTCACAAGATGCACGCTCAGCGACATGCTCCACCCACCCTATATGCAAGTTGCATACCATGTGTCTGTGTGTGTTTGCATGCATCATGCCGGCTGCTCTCATGCAGACAGTCCATCGTTCACTCATCATCATTATTCGTTGACTACATGCAAGCTGCATGTCGTGATATCACTAGGTGATACAGCCGCACATATGCAATGATGCTGCATGACCAGAAAGTCAAGATGTGTACTATAGAGGCCAACAGCATTGAGGAGGGGCTGCTGAACATATACTTGGCTTTCGAGGCGGCAGAAGGGGTTGGCAACACCAATACGGTCAGTGCTTGCTCTGCTGGCATGTCTCTGCCTGTAGTTATATGACACGATGTTTTTTTTTGGGGTTACCACTGTACGTCACATCACTTGATGCCTTGTAGGCATCCCTTGCTACATAACACTGCATGTCGCACATTTTCCGTGTTGCAGATTTTCTGTGTGCTGTGCGCACTGCAATGTAGACAGATTGAGAGCATAGCTGTGTGCAGATGATCACCTATGCCTGAGTCAGTTGAAATGATCAAATGTGTAAATTGCACTTTAAAACAATGTACAACTGTCTGATATGCTTTCATCAGACTCATCTTCCTTTTCACCCTTTCCCTGTGTCTTCAAATTTGTTTGGTTCGCTGGTATCATGCCAGATGACAGCAGCTGTCAGCTGATACATTGCATACGTCTTATATGTTCAGGAAGAGGACAAAAGGCTGACCTGACCGACAGACTGACAGACTGACTGAGGGACTGGCCGCATGAACGGTCTAATGCTCAATTTCTTGAGTGTGTTTGAATCGTTCTTTGGCTGACACTTGCCTGATTGTGTGATAGGTCAACTGCCTGTTTTTGTTGCAGGAGTCAAGGAGCGCAGAATTGGTGACCAAACAGATATGCTCTCTTCTTCGGTGCTGGCCTGAATCCCAGAGGCTGTGCCTCGTCATTGACAATGCCGAGGGCATTGTGTCCTCTGCTGCAAATGTGCTGGTGAGGCACTACAACTTCAGCTTGTTTTGGGTGGTGCAACACGGTTGTCGGTTGCATGCATACTAATAAGGATTTTCTGGCTTTGATGCAGTCCCCAGTGCCTTGACAGCATGCAATGTGTTTCTGGCTGCAATTTATACAGCCCACAATCTGAGGACGCTTCAGCAGACAGCAGCCAAACATCGTCTGTGCCAGTATTGTTGTATTTGCTCATTGTGCTGAGCTGTCTGACCAGAGTAAAACCTGCGCGACTAGTGGCAATATGGTCTAAAGCCTCCTAGGAATTACTCAGTGCTCCAGACGTGTCGGCAGCCTGGAGCCACCTGTGTCATGATTACAACAGAGCTATGTCTATGAGATGAAAGAGCAAGAAAGTATTGCATGTACAGGTCTTGGCAGCAACGCTTTCAAAGATGCTGGATTGCAAGCCCACAATGGTCATCATCATCACCTCCCGCACGCTTGCTCACCTCTTGAATGTGCAAGTTCACACTGAGGCAATGAAGCCCCTGACCTCTGAAGATGCTGAAAAGCTGATGCGCTTGGTGACACCACACACCAGTCAGGAGTCAGCTGCAATGCTGGCCAAGTTGTGCGCCAATATTCCATATGCCTTGCGTCTGGTCGGCGACAGCATTTCTGAGTCCACCACTGCAAAGGTACTTTGACATTTCAAATGCTTGAGGGGCTGCGCTGAATGTGTTGTTTGGAAGCCATGTGTTCCGACTTGTCCTCTACTCAGCTTGTGTACTTGTCTCAGCAACTGCGGCCTGAATGCCATCGCATCGAGTGTTTGTATCGGCACCATGTAGCCATTTCTGAACGCTTGCTTTGCATACTGCAATGCATCTGCACATTGAGTTGCATGGATGCAACTTGCTGTGTTGCTTGCTTGAGCTTATGAAAGATCCAAATGCTTAGCGCACTTGATGTGATGACAAGCAGGCTAAGACATGTCATAGCAAGAGTCTTGCACCTTCAACGGCACAGCTAAACTCTTCTTCTTTGCCGCAGGACATGCTAGATGAGCTGACCCATGCTGGCTTTGTACAAGGGTTGAAGGTGACAGCAGAGACTGCGTACCTTGCTCTGGAGCGCTGTGTTGCTTCCTCCCTGAAGGTGATGAAGCCAAATGACCGGCTCAGTCTTGCTCAGCTCAGCATTTTTCCCAGCAAGTTTGATGCAAAAGCTGCAGCAGCAGTCCTGGGGGTTGAGCAGCGCGTGGCTAAACGCCAGCTGCGGCACTTGCAAGACAGGTCCCTGGTGATTGCGGAAGCAATACAGCCTGGCCAAGACGCTCTGCAGCAGTATGGGTTGCATCTGTTCATTAAGGACATGGCTGTGTCTGGGTATGAGCAGCATGATGGCTACAGACAAGCACAGAGCAGATTTGTGGAGTACTTTGTTGCTATGCTGTGTGCTCTGGAGCACCACCACACTCCAGAGGGCCTCTCAGGCATTCGTCAGCTTGCATCCCAGCGCCATAATTTGGTCAAGCTGTTTAGCCTACTGGCAGCACAGCCTCAGCCTGTCACAGCCAACATCCTTGCAGCTTGTTGTCGCCTCCCCCATGCAGCGCTCAATGCCATCTGGGTATTGAGGCTGGACCACGAGTTGGTGTTTGCAGCAATGGACAACTTGCTCAAATGGGCTGACGCTGGCAGCCTCACCAGCAGCATCATTGACGCCCAGGAGCAGCTGGGGTTCATGTTGACCCAGGACTCCACAAAAGTAGACCGCGCTGAGCAGCTGTTAAGGCGCGCTTTGCAGGCCAGACAGCAGAATGGGCAAGATGGCATGCGTCTAGTACTGCCCCTCGTTGGCCTTGCTAGGGTTGTCACCAACAGAATCAATGCATCAGACATTGATGAGAGCCAAGGCTACTTGCAAGGCCTGCAGCTTTGCAAGGATGCACATGCGATCCTTGTGGTTGCAAAAGGCGAGTCAGACCCTGACACGTTGTCGATTGCATTGTTCAGCTGCGGCTTCATCCAAAATGAGTCAGAGCAAGTGAAGGCCATCATGGCAGTGTTGGAGAGTGCATTGAAGAGCTTACCGCCAGACCATCCAGCAGTGTTCGACATCAGGTCAGAGTTAGCTGCAGCCAGCAACAGCCAGTTGGCAGAGTCGATTCCGGCATTGACTCAATATCTTGAGCTATGCATGAGTCAAGGAGGTCATGATGAACAGCTGGTTCCTAATGCCATGCTCAGGCTAGGCAATGCTCTTGCACACAGCAAACAAGCAGCTCAACAACAAGAAGGCTTACAGTACCTTTACCAAGGGCTGAAGCTAGCTGAAGCTTGCTATGACATTGAGGACCTTGTCATCGCCCGGCAAGAGACCCTTGGCAGGGCACTGATTGCAGCAAAGCATTTTGACGATGCTATCAAGGTTCTTAAGGACAGTTTGCCAATCTGTGAGAAGGAATGTGGAAAGGATAGCCGTATCACTTGGATTGGCTACACAATCTTGGCAGATGCGTTTGAAGCAAAGGGGGACTACATTGCGGCATCCAGAGCATTCGAAACAGCACACTCCAGGATCAAGCAATCTGGCAAACGCAAGGGTGGCCAGGAAGGGGAGGAAGTGTTAGTTGTCAAGTCTGGGATTCGGTGCCAAATTGCTCTGAATTTGGAGCTTCGCGGCAGGTGAGATGCAATTTCGTCATGCAAAGACCAGCTTTGCATTGAGGCTGACTGGTCAATATTGGGCTTAAAACCTTTCATGCACGACATGACAGCTTTATTCTGTAGCTTAACACCTAGTATATGCATTTGTATACTGATCACATCAAAGCACCCACATGCACAGATCCTGCATACATTAGAAGCACAAACGCCTGGGTTTATGTCTGTTGGACCCACATCATGGCCAGCAACCCTGACCATGTAACTTTGCTCTTGTTGGTCAAGCAGGCGCATTGATGCCTTGTACAGACCTTTTTGCGGTCAATGTAGGCTTCAAGAAGCAGATGCCATGCACACTGAAGCTGTAAGGCTGGTAGGAACTTCTGAAGCCGCTTGGTTCCTTGAGAGAGGGGAGCACTATCTTCTCCTTGCTGGCTTGCGGCGGCGGCAAGCCAGGTTCTCAGAAGCTGAGGAGTTGCTACAGCAAGCCATTGTTGATGCTCGTGGGGGCGAAAGCGAGTTACAGAGCACTGAGCTGGAGAAGGCTTTGCTAGCTTTTGATATGGGTCAACATGATGCCGGCATCAAGGGTCTACTCTCATTCATTGACCACTGTGATGATGATGATGGCCTGCTTGTAGACGCACGCAACTCTCTTGGGTGGCTCCAGTTCTGTCAACATGACTGGGGTGGGGCCTTGGAGCAATTTCAGGAGGCTGCTGGGATGCTGGGTTGCTTTGTTGATTGCAGCGCAGACCTAGAGATGGCAATCAGTTTTGCAGGCGCAGCTGCAGCCCAGATGCGGTTGCTTCCTGATGCAAGCACGCTTGCTTATGAGGAGAAAGCAACACAATTCTTAGATCGTTTTCCTTTTCAACAAGCAGATGGTGTACAGATTGTCAGGTACTGTTTGGGTGTTTGCAAGGTGCTGAGGGGTTGTGATGAAGAAGGACAGCAGCTGTTTGCAGATGCTTTGAGTTTGCAACACAAGCTTTTTGATGTTGATCATCCAAGCAACGCCGTTTTCGAGAGCAATTTTGCGCGTCCTGGTAGAGTTGCCGCAAGCGTAATACCTGCAAATCAGGATCACTTGCAAGAAAAGGTGCAGGAGCAGCATAGGACGACTGTGTCACTAGTTGCAAATGCCAGTGATATTTGAGCTGTAACAATTGATACATCCATGCAACGCATGTCGAGTTGATTCTGGTAAATCCCATTGGTGATGAACGTTCACTAATTAGTTGCCTGCTGCTACATGTACAATACCTCATGTTTGAAGACGGACTGCAAGAGATTGACATGTCGTGCACGCCCTACACTTACAGTGTATTCAAACGTTTTAACCTGGTGTTGCCCATGTGTATGAAGCTGAGACACGTTGCACGTGCATCTTTTGTGCATCTACCAGTATATGCATATATGTATCTGGTACAATCATCATCAACAGCATCTAGCACAATTGCAATGCAACTGCGAATCCCTTCTCTCCAGCATCAGATGCTGAACTTGCCTGACCATGCAGGCTTCGCTGCGAGACAAAACTGACTCTGCAGCTGGTGACAGAAACGCATTAGTCACTAACGCATGTGTTTATGCATGGATCCAGTTGGTCTCGGAGCGCAGCTCAAGGTCAACGTAGTTAAACACCTCGGCCGTCTGCCCTTGCATATTTCGTAGAAGTCAACACGCACATCCGTGCGCCTTCAAAACCTAGCAACGAGCGTGGACAGTGCCACAGACGAGACCTCTGCTGCAAATGTATCTTTCAAGATCCGTCCAATTGTTCCGGCAACAGTTATGCCAGGTTATTGAGACCAAGGTGGTTTCTCAGTGTTGTCTTGGAGGAAGAAACAGCTGAAGGTTTCATTGTGTTACTTGCCTGTGCAGAGGTGACTGCTCTACAGACTGTCTGTTCCTTTTTGAAGCTTGTTTTCTGTGGTGGCCGTGGCTGCAGGACTCGAACACAGTCAAGTCCAGGGTGAAAGAGCTCATTGCAGCTGGGCACCATGTGAGTAAAGCCAGGCAGGCCTGGATGACTTGTGCATTGCAGGTATGCACAGCCTTGGTCCACAGCTCAGGCCTTTCTAAGTTCAGTAGGTGCAGTACTAGCGCACAGACTGAGACCTATGTGACATCCTCCTGGCATTGCTGGGAGCAGACTCCATCAACTATCTATCGATCTCAGCTGTGGTAGCTGCATTCTGGGATACTCTCTGCGCCAGTGCCAGCTACCATGTGGTGGTCGTAGCATGTAGTGCAACGAGCACAGACAAAAGCATGCTACAAAACAACTGCCCACTCAACCTTGCTGCTGCCCACTCAACCTTGCTACTGCCCACTCAATTTTGCTATTGCCCACTCAACATCGCTACTGCTTGTGATGTGTGCATTGTGATTTGCTGATGCTGATGTATGCTCACGTAGCTTTCAGACTTTGCGTCACCTTCATGCATTGCTGCCTTGTAAGCTGTCGGTGACAGAGAAGTCTGCAGCTGGCTGCGCTGCTGTACTGCCTCTGGTAAATCAATTCTGGCCAAGTCTGTGGTGCCAAGGCATTGCAACAAGCTGCATTGCTGACTTGCAACAGAACAGCCACATAAGGTGACCCTATGCAAAATGCTGCAGCTGATGTCATGCATAATGGTGGCAGGCAAGACCTTCTTATTCTCCACTGTCATTCTGATTGTTAGACCTTCTGTCTTCTTTGACTCTGTGGCCCCTGCCCTTCTCTTTGCTGCTGATGCTGTCGCCCTGCCCTGCCCTCTTCTGCTTCTGCTTCTGCTTCTGCTTCTGCTTCTGCTTCTGCTTCTGCTTCTGCTTCTGCTTCTGCTTCTGCTTCTTCTTCCTCCTCCTCTATTGCGCAGGCTGGCTGCTGCCCATCAGCATCCTCCGCTATATGCTGCTTACCCTTTAATCTTGCCCTTTGATCTTGCTTCTGACATCGTTCTTCTTGGAGGTCTCATGTGGGACGCAGCTCTGAAACCCTCCACTGATGCATTGGCGTTCAGTTTGCTGCATATGCTGCCTACCAGACAGGAAAGCAATCAAAAAATTGATGAAAGTCTACTGATTGTAGCCCTCAGTGATAGGCTATCACTGATGGCACATACTCCAAGCTGGGCTTGAACTCAAGACCTGAGTGATCTGCGCACGCACAGAAGTTGTTTAGGAAGAAAAGGCGCCCCATGGTAGATATGAAGCTGACTTGCGTCGCACACTCCTGAGCCTGTATTTCAATGATTATTGTGGTCATAATAAATACGAAAGGTGTGCAAGACAGTATTGTGACCGCAGAAAAGCACTGGATGCAACGGTGATCTGTAACTGGGAGGATGTGCAGCAGCAGGGAACAGCAGTCCTGACTGTAAAGAGTGTAAGGAGCTTGAGCTCAGAGAGTCACTAAACTGTGAATACGACACCAACTTCATTTTGGCAAAACGGCTGCTAGGCAAGTCCTTGAACGGCCATATGAGCTTGAACACGCTGTAGACATGCTCAGTCATAATGATGGAAAAATTGCCAGCGGCGATGATGAAAGAGATGCTCGGGTTGATGATGAAGATGACGACTGTGACAGCAACTTTGCGGGCATTTATTGATCAAGGTATGAGTACTAATAAGCATACACATGTACATCCAAGTGCTGTGTGCAATGCTCTGTAGCGGTACTGCCAGAACACAAATGAACTGCAAAATGGTCTTATGTTTCAAAAGCTTCCCAGAGTCTTTGAAGTTTCTTAGAGTACCTTCGGGGAGAAAGCTTCAATAGCCTTAAGGATCCCAGGCTATTGCCATGTTCTACATCATGCATGTTGATTTCCTAGTTGCATATTCAATATAGTCCATTTTGGTAAGAACATAAAAAAGTCCCTGGTCAATACACTGGAAACAGGCGCATAAGAGTTCACACTTGATGCATCAGTAACAAATGCTGTGCTTACCCACCTAGACGTAACAAGCTGCTGACAAAATGGCATGTTTACATGTGCACCACATGTCATGTGTGCATGAGTGATTACAAGTTATTTTCTGGTATAGCAGTAAAACAACTGGATACAGTGACATATGTGCACACTCACGTGAGTGCTCTCCTTTAAGGAGGTAGATGACATTGCACCAGGCCATTTGGACAAGCTTTTGACAATAATGATGTAGGCAATGTGTTGTTGAGCACTGTGCACTTCAAGCCCTTGTTTGCTGTATTTTGCTGCAAAAGTAACATGTGCATTGCTTGACAACCTGCTAGGGTCAATAGCATGTAGTGGAGCAAATGTGTTGACTGCGCAGTTCAAGTCATCTTTAAATTTTGACTGGCTCTATCCCTCAGGGTCAAGTGTATGAGGTGTATAAATTTTACGCGCTACCTTTACAGTCTCTTCTGCCACCTTGATGAGCTCTTCCATCCCACTTTTGCCTTCATCTGATGTCGGCAGCACAGGTATGAGCCTGTCAAGAACATCAAAGCTGCTGTTGTCTCCTGCCCAATGCTGTAGAAACAACATCATGTTGGTGGTCACAAATCGCTTGACATGCTGCAAGTCTGGACTCAAGGTGAATCCAGTGTTGCCAGTGACTCTCGGGGATGCTTCCAGTGTGACACAGAACACACGTTCTTGTGCAAATTTGTGTCCTGGGTGTTGGGAGACTCTGAGATGTGGATCAACTGCTGCAAACCCGCCATGTTCCAGGATGTTATTTTCCATGATCAGCACTGTCATTGGCAGTCCTGTGTCTCTTGGGTACGCCGGTGTTGTGCAGAAGCCCTCCTCCATGGCAAATGGCCCTGCACAAGTATAGTAGACCAAGTAGACTCTGCCACACTTGATCGCTACCGAGAGGTTTCCTTGCTGTAACCTCTCGAGAGGAGACGGCTCGCTTGCTTCACATTTGGTATAAGAGGCAAATTTGGTGTAGGACGTGTACCGTTGTCCCACTCTGTCATTAGGCTGCGCCCCTCCTCTGTCATCCAAAAATCCTTGGATCTGCCCAGTGGCGGATCGTGCTTCTTCCAAAAGCTACCAACATCTTTAGGGTCAACCTTCTGCGTCTCTAAGAGCGGTAGCCCCATAAAGCCGTCCGTGTTAGGGATGCGAAAAGCAGCGCTCGCAGGTCTGGTGCACAGGTGTCGCAACATACCAGTATTCGCTGTGTTTCTAAAACGAAACATTTGTCGCAAACGTTGACGCGCTGTGGTTGGAACAGGCGGCTGCCAACACCAAGCCGGTCGTGTGCATGGTCTACCGAGTGCTGTGATACGCATCGCTCCCAAAGCTGGAACTGGAACTGGAACGAAATCAAAATCCAAGCTATTTCATCATCCGTAACGTCTGTACCGTAACGCCTGATTTCAACTTCGTTCCACAGCTGGCACATTGTTATCAAGTTTGCTCTGATGTATGAGTGCTCTGCTTTTCATGTTCGGATGTGACCTTGGATGAGGCGTGTTGCATTTGCTCTAGCCTTTGCCTAGGCTTGTGGTGCCGACGGAGCATGTTTGTCTGGAGGTCACTGACATTTAGTTTGACACGAATGAGTAACACTAGGCAGGGTGGCTGAGGCTCTGCCATGAGCTCTCAGACTTGTTGACTGGCCAAAGCTTGTAATCCTCTTCTTCTTGCGCTTGACATGCAGGCCAGGAGGCAGATTTTGGATGTACCGACACTGTGTGACATTGGCAGAGCAACAAGCAAAAAGACACGTATGTACAGCCTTATGGACTGACATGGACTTATATACCAGAGGCATGCATGGCCACCCCATGGGGTGCACCGTGTGATGCAGCAAGACAAACCAGCAGACATGACACATCATGCAACAAATGCTTAAGCCAAAGTTTTGTCCAAGTTGCACAGACACTCTGTTCTGACATTTCACATGATTCTTATGTCTAGAAGAGTACTAGAGGGGGAGAAGACAGGCAATACCAGACAGAATAGGCCTTAAATTCTTGACCTTTTCCTTGCCCTTTGTGCTATGGCCTGTGGTCATAGCTTCGGGCTGCCGCCTTGGGAGGCTCCCATTATGCTCGCTGAAAAGCGTAAACTTTTCTTTTCCTTTTCTTTTCCAAATGCTAATGCTCAAGCTATCTTGCTGTCTAAGCTTAAACAGCAAGACAGCGCATAATGACATGTGAGCTCCCACCCGAAATTTGGTGATGACCAGCACTTCTACAATTGCATGACAAACCTGCACCACTAGAACTAGGAGAGTACTAGAGAGGGAAAAGACAGACAAAGCCAGACAAAACAGGCCTGATCCACCTTAGGTTTAGGATTTTTCCTTCCCCTTTGGGCTATGGCCTATGGCCATAGCTCCGGGCTACCGCTGTAGGAGGCTCCCGTTATGATCGCAGAAAAGCATATTTTTTTCTTTTTCCTTTGCACCACTAGAACTGGCACTTTGCTCTGTATGCATACATCAGCTGGCGACAGCTCAAGGTTGGCTTAACACAGTCAGCCTGTTACAGTCAGGGCCACAACCCCTTGCCCCTGGATGATGCGGGCTCCTGAGAGTGTGTCACCTGCTGAAGGATTTTCGCCTTAGCCTGCTTAGCTTTTCTGACATTTTTTACTGAAGGAATGCTTTTGAAAATGTCAAAGGTTGCTTTAGAGGTTCAAGATGCTACATGGAGAGCTCAGTGTCAGTCAGCTGGTCATTGATCACTTGCTGCCAGCTATGCAGCGTAAGCTACGCTGTGTGAAGCACTCTATCTGCTGGTGACATCTCCCAATGCCGTGCAGGTGGGGCAGCTTACAAAATCAGGAGGAGCCTGCAGAAGCGCAACAAATCCGAGTCTAGCTGTGTATATTGAGACTGCAGCAGTACATAGCAGGTCTTCCCGTCCAGCTCTGGTCATTGCTCAGGTATCCCTGGCATGTGCCTCTGGCTTTTTTTTGGTGTTTTGCTCGTCTTTTGACTGCAGGCTCAAGTGACACTTTGCTGACATACTACTGTGTAACACATATGTAGTATACTCATGCATGAGCCCCTGACGGATGGCTGATTGTCATTCTCAGTCTGTGCATTGTGTAACACGTGTAACCCGAGAGGCACATGGTACGACGCGACTACATGCAACAACTCTCAGTGTCTGCCAGATGTACAGCTGCAGATGTGCTTTCCGCATGCTTCTTCGAGCAATGCCCTCCTGGTTCGTCTTTTAGCTAATTTCTTGCTGTTTGTCAGTCTCCGTCATCTTCTGCCAGATCCTGTTGCTGGCGGCCCTCTTTAAGCGTTCTGGCACCATGCATTGTGTGTTCTTTGCCGCAAGTGTTGCCATTGCGTGCGTCTATACACTTCAGCCTCATCATGCGAGCCGAATCACTGGTTGCTGCCTTGCTTGCAGGTGATCAAGCTGATCAAGCTGGTGTCCCGTCACGACTTACATGCTTGTGCTTGACCATGTGGCCCACCTGACCTCGCATCAGCACTGGGAATGGCTTGTGCATGTCATTCATCCTGCAATGCTGTGTCTCAAACCCGCTTCGATCGGCGTTGCGTGTCTACAGTTGTATCGTTGCCGTTGGCGCACGGGCAGACGGCTCCAGGGCTCCTTCTGGACGCCTATTATCCCGGGATGAACGCTGGCGCTGATGTTGTCAACATTCCGGCCAGTGCCAGCAGTGCCTTTATTTTCGAAATACACTCCACTGCGACATCTTCGGCCGGCGCCAACCCACAGCCACTCCAGACATACACACGAGCTTTTCCTGTTGTCGGCTGCAACGTGAACGGCACTTGGAATATGTCTTTTGCGCAGTTGTATACTCCGGAGCAGAGTACGGACTACGCAGTTCATTTGAGCAACCGTATCCCTTTTCCCAACAATGTCACTGGTGAGTCTTGCACTCTTGGTGGCAATGCTTACTGTGGGACGCATATTCGGCACAGTTCCAAGACCTTCCTCATAGTCTCTCAGCCTTTTCTCAGCAGCTCCTGACCCAGCTGCTGTGTCATGTTCTGCAGGCAGCAGCAACAGCACAGACCAGAGCATTTTCTCCATAGCTGCCGACACATGGTTGAACCTCAGGACTGGCGTCGTATCTGGCCTCAACACCACTGAGACTGGCCCTACCTTGTACAGCTTTGACCCAAGTCTGGACGGCCAGTTTGCTGGAGTGGCTTCTGGTGGCTAGGTAATAGGCGCTCAACAGGTGCGACAACATACAGATTGTCTGTACGCCATCAATCTTGCATTGCAGTCTGGTGGCAGCTAGCATAAAAGTCATGTCAAAGTGTGCATTGTGTGTATTTACCTTTAACAGCATTGACTGTTTGGCAACTTCGGACAGCTGAGGACTCAAAGGAGAAGAGTCTGGGTCATTGACTGTGAATCATGATTGCATGTGCAGGTGCAGTATGTGTCGCCGGATGTGTTCTATGGAGCCAGCAGCGGAAGTAGCACTGAGCCTGGGCTGACCCACTACTTGTACCCATACCCCGGCGCTGACTCAATCAGCCCCAATGACACAGGTCTTCCATGCAGCTCTCATAACGCTGTCCTCTGTTTTGTCTGCGTCCACCTGAACCCACTCCACATCTGTGTAGTGTGTTCTGTCCTTATCAAGAAACCACATGTGCCAAGTGATACTGGCCGATGTGTTTGCGCAGGAGCCGGCTGATGAGCTGCTTGCACAGTACGCTTGTGCTACTGAGCAGGCAGGCAGACTCTTGATTGCTGCTTTCCGCTGTTTACAGTCGAGCTTGATGTCGCTTACAGTCGTCTGAAATGGCTTCTGACAACATGTGCGTCTGTTGCCTCATGCTATTGCTGGACAGCTATGTAGGGCTCTGACACACACACTCACCTGCAGAGGCTTTTGTAGCCTTTCCTGTGAGATAACAAATCATCAACAACAATATCTGTGTGGTGTTTTTTTTGGCAAAAACACTACAAGAACTGCATGTTTTTCTTTCAGACACGGATACTGAAAGCTACAGACTATTCCTGTCAGTGATTGCAGCACAGCAATGAGTACAACTGGCTTCAGGGTGCTGAGAGCCTGCTGTTTTGGGGTGGCTTCATAGCCATGCAAGCAAGCAGAGCAGAGCCTTGCACCTCCCTCAACGAGTGAGCCTTTCATGCTGTGCAGCCGTCTCTATATGTTTGTCTGATTGACAACGCATCTGCCTGCAAGTGCGCTTGTCTTACTGTCTTGAAAACTTTGTCATCTTACACCCCTGTTTGCTTGTCCACGGTTCCTGTCTCGTGTGTCTTTGCTGTGATAGTAAAGGAGGCTCTGCGTCTTTTTGCATCAGGGGTACAATTCACCAAGAATGAGACAATTCACAGGCATGAATTGTCTCATTCCTTATCCCCTGGTGGAACAAGGTGAGATGCAATGCATGTCATATGTGGCAGTGCATTGCAGCTGCCGCCTTGAAGCAGCAAGCTCATAACAGCATGCACAGAGAAAAACTTTGCTCGCTCTGCTGCTTACACATGCTACAGCTCTGGGCCGCCCACCCCAGGAATCTCTTGTCATTATTGCTGCAAGGTTTAGACCCCTGTATTATGTCTTATCAATGTTGGTGTTTTTTCACCTCAACTATTACTCTTTTGACAGGGCACAACACAGAATCGTTATTGTTTCAGCCATTGTTTTTCTTCTCTCAGACAGACTGTGTGTGCAGGGGCTTCTTTGAGCTGGCCCCTCTGCTAGATTACCTCACCATCGCCCTGCAAGACTCAGTTGTCAACTTTGGACTCAACTATACTGAGTCAGGGCAGCAGGATTTTGGCAATCTGTACACCGGGTTTTTGCAAAACATTGCTGATGGGGACCCGCCCGCAGATGAGGTGACTGCTGCACCAACTTCCAATGTGTCATCAGGCGTCTTTGCCAGCTTGACCAACCAACCGCTCATTGGAGGAGCCTTTCTGCCGGTGAGCAAGTCTAACTTTGGTGGCTGATGTGGATGATGTTGCTACATGATCAACCTTTGTTATGCTATATATCAACGCCTTGCCATGCAAGACCATTGCTGGCATACCATTTGATGCCAAGTGTCACGCTGTGTTGCAGCCGCTTGTGCCTGCACAGTTGCAATGGGGATTTTTTTGTTGTTGTTGTCAATTGGGGTAGTTTTCCAATCAAAATAACAACATCATAGTAATGTTGTCAAAGCATTAGCAGATTTACAAGTAAAATATGCACAGATGAAAGAAAACGAGGTCTGAGCTCATCAACAGCTTGTACAGATGTGTTCAACTTGAATGCTCCATCACGGTACACTTGTCTCGTGCCATCATGACAATCATGGGCATTTTATCAGTGTAGGTATGGGATCAGGCTTTGATCATAGGGGCTATCATAGGTGTTTGTCAGTGCAGACTTGCCTTCCTTCAACCCCTCTGTTGTTCACACACAGATGGACCACTTGATCAGGGGCTATCATAGGTGTTTGTCAGTGCAGACTTGCCTTGTTCCAAAGCCTCGGTGTTTGAACACAGATGGACCTTTTGATCAGCGATCCGGCCTTGGGCTTGACAGAGTCCCAATGCCTTGTCCTGGCTAAAAACCACACCCTGGCAGTTTCCAACGTGAATGGCACTGCTCCAGCCAATGTGTGGAACTTCTGTGCAACTGGCGTCTGCAACTACACTTTCGCCAATGGTACCACAGGCGTGTTTGTCAGCCCATATGCTGGATCCCATACTGCATCAGTTTGTCAGCTGGGGTACTCAAGTGCTGTGGACAACAATGATTACCTTGAGGCCGCTGTAATCCAGGCCCCTGGACAAGGCAATGCCGGTAAGGGGGGGGGGGGGCTTCTGTCATGCTGCCTTACTGCCTTTGCTTTTGCCTGTCATATTGGCTTCTTGTCTTTGCCTTTTGTGTTGTTTTTGCCTTTGCCTTTTTATATTGCCTTCTTGCCTTTGCCTTTAACATTGTACTTGCCTTTGCCTTTCACATTGCCTTTGCCTTTCATGTTGCCTTTGCCTTTCATACAGCCTTCGTTGTCTTTGTCTGTGCCCTTGCACCATGTTGGCCCAGCAGTGCCTGCATTGCTGATGCAGGCACTGCTGGGAGCTGCGCTGTTGCATGCTGTGCTGTTGTGCCTTCCAGTGCCTTGCTGATCAACACCACACTGCCATGGACTCTGTTCCTTTGCGCCATTTTGTGTCCATCACATTATGCTACTTTCCACACATTTTGCAAGGCGCTGACTGCAGGGCCATCAGCACAGCTGTTGTTCGCCACAAACTGTCCAGCAGATTGCCTTGACTGAACAACAGCGCTTTTGATTGCAGGTCGATTCAATCCAGTCAGACCCTTGATTGTCCCAGGACCAACAGGCATCATTCAGACGACCAACAGCGCCTTTGTCGGCAGCTCTCTATCTCAGCCTGACACCTCGACAGGAGTGCCTGCCTCTGTGGGTGCAAATAATGCTCACAAATAGTGCTCACAAGGTACACCCACTGCCAACATGCATGAAGCTGTGTCTGTGGTTGTGCCTCACTGTGTGTCTGTGTGCTTCAGCTACACAATGCTGCTTGAGTGATGACATGTGGTTGAGACCCTGGTGCCAGGTCAGGTTTCTCAGTCATGGTCTGTCGACTCCCCTGATGAGTCCCAAAGACAGGTAAAATAACGTAAAGCATGCCAGGTTTATATGCTGGCTGTCTCGCTAGGTTTGGCCTCACCTTGTAAGGCTTGGCCGCTTGGATCAGTGCTGGAACACCTGTGTGGGTAACAACAACTGTGTAGACTATGACACTTGTGTGACACCTGTGTAGACAATGCCTGCGACGACTGTGTAGACAATGCATGTGACGATTGTGTAGACAATGCTTGCAGCAGTTGTGCTTGTGCCAATCAGTCATGTGCTTGTGCCAGCCCTGCCAAGTGACTGTCGTATGTCCCATATGTTTTGGATTCCCCACTGCCCATCATCTTCAAGGCAATACAGCAGCTGCCTGCTGCAATTGTGGTCACTTTGTGGTCAGTTCCTGATGCAAAGTGAAACACACTCTTGTGTATGCCATCAGTGCAGGAACTCGCATTCAAACTTGTTGCAAACAGCACAGTGATGCACAACAGAAGAGACAACTCTCCTGTGTTTTGGACAGATCACTAGGTGTGATCAGCATCTTGGCAATGCATCCCAAATCAGTGTTAGTGAGAGGGCACGGCTGTTGTCATTGTGGGGATCGCACAGCCATATTTGCAACCCAGATGTGAAACTCATGCTGTTTGTTTGCAGGAGTCCCAGGAACTGTTTCGGCAACTGCACCAGCAAGTGTGCCTGAAACGGTATTAGTCGCAGTGTCAGGAGCAGATCCAGCAGAGCTAAAAGCAAGCCATGTTTTTGCTTCTGAGTGAACAATGATCCAAAGTCACGCTGGTTATGAATTGGGCATGGCGTGCTCCGGCACCTGTCCTGATTCATGCTGCTGTAGCTGCCAATCAGAAAACACCTGCTTTGTATACAATGAAAAGAAAGTCGGGGGAAAAGTCATCTATCATTCAAAACGTTTGCAAGGCTCAGTGAACATTGTTTATCCAGCCTCAGCAAACAACACTGGGCTTGGATCATGCTCAGCAGACGACCTCATTGCTTGCTGTCCCGCTGTTCTTCTCACACAATGAGAACTTCTAGGAGCATGCTTTCTATAGTGACATAAGTGCAATGTGCCTAGTTGGATTTGCAGTATTGTTACATTGTGGTACTGAGTTGTCTCGTCATGACAAAGACGTTATGGTTTTTTTTTGGAATTCGTCTGAAGTGGAATCGGGTGATGTGTACGCAGCTGAGTATCATGGCTGCAAAGCCAGCAAGCGTTTCAGCACTCAGTCCGCAGGAGGTCTTTGACTTGCGGACACACTTCCTGGCGATGTAGAAAGTTTAACTTTAAGTGCCACCTTGTGTACCACCCTGCATTGTTCCGCATTTGTGCATAATGCTGTATGCACAGCTGCACGCATAGCAATACAGTCGATCAATTGAACGCATTGCTATTGGTGAATATGACACAAAGGTTTGGTATAATGTTCAAGGCTACTTGGTATGATCTACCATACTGAAAGAACTTGCGGTTTTATTTGAACCAGAAAGTTGCAGGCAGCTAACACCATAACAGCACCCATCTGTAGCTATGCAAGTGAGATTCGGGGTATGCATCAAGCATAGCAGCCTGAGAGTCAAGTCTTGATACACTGCATGACATGAGGCAGGACATCTGTCTGTGAATCGAGCACAGTACCATGACAGTCGGTTCTGAATACAGTACATGACATGAGACAATACATATGTTTCTTACAATGAGCTACCTTGGCAATCTACATTGGCTGAAAGCAGTTTGAAGCGCTGCTAGCAATGCATGCAGTATGTGCATCAATAATAGTGGCCTGGCAGTCGATTGTGGTCAGTTCTTAACAGCAGTCAATTTACAGACAGCTTGCAGTGGGGCTTGTCTGTAATGCAAGCACATAGTCACAGTGACTCTGCAATAAGTTTTGAGCGCTCTCAACAGGTATGGGTATGCCATCTACAGTCATGGCAACCTGATCAGGTTGTGACCTGACAGGACAGGTGTGACTCAAGAACACGTAGGATAAAAAGCAAGAATGATACAACAGCAGCTATTGCTATCATCCTTGCTTTGCGCTAGACAGGAGGATCCTTTCATCACGGCAAATGCATGCCAAGCTCATGCTTGATGAATGTGTCCCGATGCATCAAGGGACAATGTTGGAAGCCCTGAGAATGGCTTCACAGGTCATATCGTATGCTCCAGTCGTTTTTGAAGGTGGTGTTCAGTGACCAATTGTTCTCCCTTATCTGACCATAAGGCGCCTGCAAAGTCACAAAACCCAATTTGACCTAATGCTGATACTCGCAATCCCCTCACGTCATGTCACAAGATACATATGACTGTGTATCAATGATGCCATTCGGCCTTGCTGCTGTACATTTACATGCGGGTGTGTTGACTAATATATAGCTCAGGGACTGGTGTGTAATTGCACTCTGCAGACCGCCATTAGTCAGCAGATCATGCTGAGTCAGAATGTGCAAAGAAAGGCCAAGCTGCACACTGTTCTGGGCTCATTCTTGCAAGTAACACTCAAAGATGACTCTCACTCCACCCTTATAGCCATATTTGCCATATGGCCACCCTTATAGCCATATTGGCCATAGAAGGGTGGACACTCAATAACTGTGCAGGCGCAGAAAGTGAACACAGACTGAGTGCAGCTTTGATGGAACATGCACATGACACACCCTTGACCTAGAAGCGAATGGCTGAACTTTTATGTATCTAGACAGGCTGTGCTACTCTACTAGGCATGTGTGATGTATTTAGATAGTTGAAACCCTATGTCTCATTGTGTCTTACACTTCCTTCGTGTACACCAAATGAACAAGATTATGAAGAATCAAAAGCAACGTGTTCAATGATGCTGGGTCAGCATGTAAATACCTTCACAACGTCGCCCTTGTGGTTGATCACAGCATTACAACCCACCAGCACTCTCACATCCTGAGTGTCAGTGAAATTGAAGATGGACTTGCTCAGCTGCGCAGTGCCCACTCCTGATGGCTGCAGACATACACACACACGTGAAGGAGGCAAGCAATCAAGGTGTAATGAGTTGAACAGCCTGCATGGCGTTTCTGCAAGACAGCTTGCAGCTTTTGATGGGTAAAAGGCAGCTGTGCTTGCACCAGGGGCTGATGTCAAGATTTGCAAAAACACCGTGCGTGTGGCAAAAGCTTAACAGCTTGTCATGAAGTGTCAATACAGATGCAGCCTGAGCTGTGCCTACTCAATATGCAGCACACATTAAACTTGTCACGCCTGCTGGCCACATGCTTGCCGGTGCGATCTGCAACAGTGGATGCTTAATGCAGGACAAATATGGATGCAAAAGCAGCCACCTTGCCAGCAAAAAAGCGAGCGAGCAAGCAAGCAAGCAAGGGAATGAATGAGTGAGTGAGTGAGTGGGTGAGTGGCAAAGGGGGTGGGTGCGTGAATTGGGGGGAGGGGCGGGGGGGGGGGGAACGGCTGGATGAGTGAGTGAGTGAGTGAGTGAGGGAGTGAGTGAGTGAGTGAGTGAGTACATGTATGAGAAAACGAGTAAATTAGAGAGTGCGCAATGAGGTAGTCAGCAGATCAGTTGAGTGGATGGGTGAATGA
>JAABUO010003352.1_pt1 | contig 19078 bp, 9 predicted proteins | sample 5559291 | NCBI WGS metagenome assembly JAABUO01 (sample SAMN10711878, study PRJNA513372) | rock metagenome | isolation source: Antarctica rocks | place: Antarctica: Victoria Land, Finger Mt sud
TTACTAAACGCTTTACTAAACGCTTTATTAAATGCTTTACTAAACGCTTTATTAAACGCTTTACTAAACGCTTTACTAAACGCTTTACTAAACGTTTTATTAAACATTCTTCATGACTTTTTTTAAAACTTTCTTCATGACTTTCTTTATAACTTTCTTCATGTCTTTCTTCATGTCTTTCTTCATGTCTTTCTTCATGTCTTTTTTTATAGCTTTCTTTATAGCTTTCTTCATAGCTTTTTACTAAACATTTTACATAGTTAATAATTCGTTTAAATAAATAATTAAATAGCTAGTTAAATAATTAATTCATTAATTTATTTAATGATTAATTTAATGTTAAAAAAAGAAAAAATATTACGCATTAAACGAAACATTTACTGTTAAGTATGTCATTTTAATAATTCGTGTCATTTTAATAATTCGTGTTATTTTAATAATTCGTATCATTTTAATAATTCGTATTATTTTAATAATTCGTATCATTTTAATAATTCGTATCATTTTAATAATTCGTGTCATTTTAATAATTCGTGTTATTTTAATAATTCGTATTATTTTAATAATTCGTATCATTTTAATAATTCGTGTTAATCATATCATTTAAACTATTAAGCATGCGCTCGCAGTTAATTACGTTAAAGTAATTTTATAAAATAAAAGATTAATTAAAGTAATAAATTATTTAATTTATTAATTAATTACGTAATTAAATACTCGTTAAAATTTATTAATATAACTTTATCGTTCGTAACTTTAAACTTATACTTTTTTTCGTAAAACGATTACGCATCGTACAAGTTTAATTAATTAATAATATATTATACTGCGCAGTTATTAATGTATTAGTAATTATTCTTCGCGAAGATTTTTTATTTAATCATTTTAAGTAATAATTTCTTTTCTTCTTTCTCGCTGAGCTTATTCTCGTTAATGCTAATATTAGCGACTTTATATAAATAACTTCTTAAATGTTTATTTTGTACGAAAAACTTTTTATTATTTTCGCGTTTTCGTTTTAACTTTAATTTTCTTATTATATTACGATAATCTCGCGATATATGTTTTACTTTATCGTATATAAAGCATACTTTTATATCTTTAAAGTTTTTTTTACTTTCGTACGAACGATCGTAATTATATAATTTTTATATATATTATATACTTATTATTAACTTTAATTTAACATTTACTTAACGATTAAAGTTAACACGTACTTCTTTAAACGTCATTTATTACTGAATTTTTTATATTTATATCTTTTTTAAAATAATAATATAAGCTTTAATAATATTATATTTTAAAGAAAGTGAATTAAAAATAATAATAATATAAATGTCGTTTTATATATCTTAATTATCTCGTACGATCGTCTTAAGTCATTAAATAAAACTTTTTACATCGTTAAATATAACGTTAACTAATTTAATGTAATACTTTATTTTATTTACTACTACATATTTAAAAAGCTTATTAAGCATAACGTATATTACTTCTTAATTTACTTACGAGTATATAATTTTAAGTTTAGTTTATATATTTTTTATGTCGACGATGCTTTTAATCGTACGAAATAAATTATTATTAATAATTTTCAGTATAATTCTTAATGCTGTTTTATTAATCTTTTTCTTCATTATTATAATTCGTATAATTACTGTTTCGTTTTCTGTTAAGTTTTAAACATTTTTTTTCTATATACTTATCTTAATGTTGTTAAATTATCGCGATTAATTATTAAATTTAATAAGTATAATACGTTTCGTACGAAAATAATTATCTCGTTCATTTACTAATATTATGATTAATGTAAACGATTTAATAAATTTAGTACGTACTATATTAACGAAAAATTAATAATATTTAAAGATAAATAATTATTAATTAAGCTTATAATTTATTAAATATACGACGAAAGTTTAATCGTATATATATAATAATAATAATAAACGATGTCGCTAGTATATAATATGTGTATTATATATTTAGTATGTAATAATTAAAGTATATATAAGTACGATTTATAACGTACGAAGATATAGTAAAAACTCTGCACTTAATACTAGTTTTAATAAAGATAATTAATTACGTTATACGCTATACGTTGTACTATGTAATGACTTTAATATTTAATAATTATTTGTTTATATTACTTTTTTAATTTTATTTATTTTACTTTTCGATACGATTTTATTATCTTTCTTTAATTCTTTTTTAACTTAATTTAATGAAAGTTTATTATTACGAGTTAATTTTCTTTAATTATTACGCGATGTATCTTCGTTTAACTTTCGTATTACATTAAGTTTATTAATAATGCGTAATAAGAGATGTATTATTTAAATACGTTATTTATTTATTTAATACGAGTTATAATGTAAATTAAAGTAATTTCTTAACTGAGTACGATTTAAAAACTTAAGTACAATGTAAATTAAAATGATTAATACGATATAAAATAAAATAATTAAAATAATTAATGCGATATAAACTAAAGTAATTAATGCGATGTAAAGTAAAACGATTAAGATAATTAATGCGATATATATTAAGATAATGATTATATAAATTATAATATTAAGATTATAAAAGTAATGTTTATAACTTTAAAATGATGAATAAATTTTAACATTTAGCGCTAACTTTAACTTTATTTACATCTTACATTTATTTAAACTTTAACGATATTTACGCTTTATATTTACTTATTACATTTATTTATTATAATTAAGTTTATTATAAAGAAAGAAAAAGCATTTTAATATTATCATTATGTAAAAAGATTATAATGCATTATTTATATACATTATCATTAAGATTAATTAAAATCGCAGAATGTTTAATTTATTAATTAAGTCGCAGTTAATTATTAGTAAAAATCGTGTTATAAAATAAAATTAAAATTAAAAAACTCTTTATATTAAACAGAACGTTAATCGAATAGCTTTTTATAAGTAACTTATGAAGCTAAAAATTATTAACGTTTATTAAAATGTATTAAAAGCGAAGCGAATGAATATAAAGAATAATATACGAAATATAATTACGAATAATTAAGTAAAGAAGAATTTACATGATAATACATTTAAATAATGCATATATGTTTTAAAAGCTAATAATATAATAGCTTAATGCTTTAAGATTAATTTAATAAAAAAGATAAGAAAGAAAAAGATTACGAAGTAAATAAATATTAAAGTCATAGCTATAAAAACAGCATTTAAGTTTACTTTTACTATTAAAGTATATACTTATTTTATTTAATGTAAAAGACGTAATTAATATATGTACTAAACTATAACGAATTAAAATAAATTTAATAATATTATGTTTAAATATATAATATTAATAATTAAAATTATTTAGTAACGTATCTTACATCATAAAGAACTTAAAGACTTAAAAGTAATAAATGATTCAGATGTAGTTAATAAATTTAATAAATTCATGAATATATTTTCTAGCGAGAAAAATGCGACGAATCGTAAGATACTTAATTTATTAACTTTAACTAAAAACGAATTAAATAATTTAGTTAAAGTTAATAATAATGAAATTAAAATAAAGTATAATAAGATAAAGAATAATGCGAAGATAATTAAGAATAAGTATAAAAAGAAAGAGAAAAAGAAGAAAGAAAAGAAAAAGAAAGAGAAAGAAAAGAAAAAGAAGAAAAAGAAAGAAAAGAGAAAAAAAGACGAACAGAATTATAAGATTATTAAGATTTTAAACTAGTAATTTATTTAATTAATTACATTATTTTCTTACATTATTCTTTTATATTATTATGTAACAAGTTAAATATTATATCGCTTCATGTTTTAACAAGTTAAGTTAAGAATTCGAGTTAATACTTAATATTAACATTATTAATTCAGCTCGAATACTTAATATTAATATTATAATTTAACTCGAATACTTGATATTAATATTATAACTTAGCTTAAATACTTAATCTTAAAATCGTAACTTAATTCGAGCTCGATGTATTAACCCGACGCGATTAATTTAACTAAAATGTTAATATTAAAACTCGACTCGACGATTAGTTTATAAATATGAAAAAAGAAGACTTATAAGTTTATTTCACTTCTTACAGTTATTAATATGTTAATCATTTCAGAATCGTGTTTAATGTTCATTTAAAATTTATTATTACTGAAAGATTCGTTATTATCTTTATGTTTACTGTTTAAAAGTTTATTAATAATTAAAATAAGATGCGACTTTTATACTTCGTTAAACTAAAAAGATTAATTATAAATATTAATAATTAATAAAAAAAGATTAAAACAAATTTTACATTTAAGAAATGAAGAAGAGTTTTTTATTCAGCATTAATATATTTCACGTCATGATTTAATATTATTTTATTTTTAAAAAGTATTTCGTGAAACAAATTCGAATTAAAGTCGTGTAAATAAAAACTTATGCATCTCTTTTTACAAATTAAAACATTTAAATTAGCTACATATTCTTCATTAACAGTATTGTAGCTTAAGATGCAGTTGTTAACGATGACTAAGCATCACATATCGATGTGTAATTTCGTTTATTATCTGAATTATTAAGAAAATTCGAACCTTGTTCAGCAGTATCTGAGCATGACTAGAGGCTTAAAGCCTCTTAAGTTATAATGTTGTAGAGAGACGAGCGTGTATCGTTAAAAGATGTTAAATATGATCTACGGGCTGTACTGTTCGAGAAAGCGAATGTTTACAAGATATCATTACTGTGAGATGGATTTGTATAGCTCGGGTGCGTGAAGTTCAGTCCACGGGCAGAGTTATTCGAGAAGCTCGAAGCTTGCACTGTGACGAGATCATTGCTATAAAGTGAAGGATACGTGTAATCGAAAGGCGTAGAATCTAGTTCACGAGCAGGGCTATTCGAGAAGACCGAGGCTTGCACGGTGTCAGTGTTGTCGCCGTAAGGTAACGAGGGTATGTAATTAGGAGGCGCGAAACTCAGTTCTCGAGCCGAGCTATTTGAGAAGCCCGGAGCTTGCACGCTGACTGAATTATTATTGTAGAGCGAAGAATGCGCGTAATTAGAGAACGTGAAGTTCAGTTCACGAGCAGGGCTATTCGAGAAGCCCGAAGCTTGCACAGTGACAGAATTGTTGCTGTAAGGTGATGGATGTATATAGCCGAGTGACGCAATATCCACTCTATGAGCGGGGGTATTTGAGAAGCCTGGGGCTTGCACAGTCATAGCATTGTCGCCGTAAGGTGATGAATGTATATAGTCAAGAGATGTGAAATTCAGTTCACGGGCAGGACTATTCGAGAAGCCGAAGGCTTGCACAGTATCAACTTTGTTACTGTAGGGTGTTGCATTTGTGTAGTTAGAAGGTGCGAAATCCAGTCCGCGGGCCGGGTTATTAGAGAAGCCTAGGGCCTGTTTCAAGCAAGGCGTTGAAGGCGGACAGTTTGTCGCCTGGTTTAGTGACTGAACCGTAAACTGAATCGTAGACTGAATGATATCTTCTGAGTTAAGAGATGAAGATATATCAAGGGGCCATGTCCCTTTCAGTGTGAAGTGTTCATTCACAGCCCTAATAGCGTCAGTCGCCACCAATGTAATCTCAACGAAGTTAATGTGCTTACAAGTGTGTTGCGGTGAGCGTAATCTCTTGAGCTGTAGAAGCAACGACACAAAGACTCGGCGAAGGTGACGCAGCTGTAGATATGTACGTTAGCATTCACCCTATTCGACAATGCAGAGGTAGCGATGAGAAACTTACTTGCATCAGGTTTAACATTTAGCTCAACCATGAATCTCACTACCTTTTGCTCATGTACTGCCATGTGTTTTGTAAGATTCCTTCACCTCGCACATTCTTTCCCACAGGTTTCACATTTCGTGTTCTCATAGCGCTTCTGAGCAAGACGTCTATGCTCTTCATCTCCCTTCTGAAGATGATTGTAAAGATCGTTCGATTTATTGTACGATCTTGTGCAGATCGGACAAGCAAATTCCTTTGAAAGCTGCTTTTTCAGGTCTTCGTTTTCATTCTTCAGGGTTTTGTTCTTCTCTTCTAAGGATCGAATGCGATTTTCTTTAAACATTAGTGCTTCTTCATATTGCTCCGTCTTTCGATAAAGCCTTTTCCCACGTTTGATTGGCTGCTCGCTCTGAGAAAAGTCAAAGCCGGTCCGCTGGCGTTTTCAACTGAAAGCTTCAACAGCCCCTTGGGGTTCAAAATCGTGTCAAACTTGCGTCACGCCTGGGCGAGTTTTCAATTCTAAGGATATCTGAGCTTTGATGCAACAATTTCTTGGGCATTGTCAACCCTCTCACCTTTAGTTGTTCGTGGCAAACGACGCAAGCCTTGCGGCATATCGGCGAAGGATACAGAAGCTGTCGCCATGATGGCCTGAGTGTATGACGAAGGGATTAGACTAGAGAGGTTGTAGCTATCATTGACCCTATTAATCCACCTTCAGCAGACTACGCGGCTGCAAGCTATCTTAGGTAATCGTACGGATTAAAGCTTGGCCGTTTCCGGAGCAAGCATATTATAGTACAGCCCAAGACAACGTCAATATCGGCCGAGGACCTTAGACCGTTTCCACTGCGTGTGCGTTGGCACTGCAAACCATGGCCGACCCAATCAAGAAGTCTGGACATTGAATAACGAATTCTGCGGGCTGCCTTCTCCGAGTATCAACAATATTGGGTTCACTTCGCCGGAGTTTGAGCCACGGGCGCTAGCTATTAGCGAACTTCTCATTAGCGTGTAGACAGAGCTCTGAGCATGTAAAAAGGCGCTCCAGTACGTTCAGATCCAAGGCCCGCATCATTTGCTCAATGCCATTTGACCGGGAAGCGAAATATGGCTACCACTCAAGCTCCGAGTCTTCGCTTCCTCAGAGTCAGCCAGGTCAAGATTCTTAATACCTGCATTGAGGAGGCAAGCTGCGTCCGCGACGAGAGTATGCTAGAGTCTGCGGTCAACTCCCCGATCAATCAACAGCATTATGCAAACGAGAACGATCCAGCTCGACTTGCAGCCGCTCTGAGTTCTCGGCTTATCAAAAACCACCCATTTACGAACGGCAACAAGCGAACTGCGCTCTTAGCTGCCAACTTATTTCTACCACAGAACGGCAAAATTTTACAGCAGGATGCTCTTCGTGTGGAGACCAATGATACTATCACACGAGTGCACTCTGATGTTGCTATGGGCAAGATGGAGGAGCCAGAGCTGGCAGAGATCTACCGAATAGCGTGGCGGACTGCTACAGATGCCAACCATACGCAGGCCGCAAGTCTATCTGAGTTATGAAGCAATACGCTTCTTTTGAAGCCATCTGAAAGCGCTTCGCAGGGACTTCGGACGTTTGGGAGTGGCAGCATCCTATGCTGCTAGTGAAAGCTATTTGGCACTGATATCCTTAGGGCTGTCCTGGAGCATTTCGTATTTGGGGCGGGAGAAAGAACGAATATTCAGGCGAGAGTAGCTATCGATTTGACGGCACAAAGCTGTTTTCGCTACTACTTCATGTCTCGTAGTGCTTTACTGAATGCTTTAGCCCCATTTGCAGTGTGTTCCCACATTTCTTCTTTGGCATACATATCAGCATCTATATTAATACTCCGGAATCAATGCCAGCATACCTCCATCGGTTCCCTTCAACGTGATCCCAGAACCCTCGTTATCACCGCAGTAAAAGAGCACCGCCGGCATTTCTGTACCATCAGAGCGATCAATGAGGGGTGCGACGTCCTGAGTTAATGTTAAGCGTGGGGATTGTGGATGTTTATCTGACAGACGATTAAGAATATGCAAAATGTACGGCGTGGGTTACATACTATAGGCAAAATGGCATCCGCCATAAAAGATGAGGTCCACTTTAGCAACCTTTGAGCCTAGATCCCGACCTGATAGAGCACATCCGACGCTTTTAGAGACTATAACTGAATAGTATGGCGCTCCCTCAACTCTGCATTGCACCTGCTGTGTAATGTTTGAAGAGATTCTTAGAGTGGCCGTCGCTTGAGTGAGGCTTCTCGATCTAATAATTGTTGACCGGCTGAACATAATTGAACGATCGATAGAAAGGTACCATCGGGATTGTTTCTAAGTAGATGGGGAGGTTATTGTAGAGAGTGAACAGATGTTTTCGCGGAAAATGTGTGACAGCTTTAGACCTTGGCCCCAAACATGCCGAGGCGCGCTGCGCACAAACGCCATTTCAAAAGCTCCTGAAGTCATGACGAATGCTATCCTGACGAATCCTTTATTAAGGCATCAGAAGAGGCCATTCACCAGAGACGCTGGAGGGAATGGCTATGTTAAGAAGCTCTTCATGCTTTCACGTGGCGAATCGCCCACAATGTGAAATCCGCTGACCACATACACAGCGAAATCGCGGCATGCAAAATCTCACCGAGTGCGATGCCGATTTAGCTATTGGCCAAAAGTCTTTCACACAACCATTCCACCTTCCGCGCTTCCTCAATCGCATCTTTTCTCACATAAGGCCCCAAAAGATCAATTGCAGTATCAGCAACAACACATTCACCGGCAGCAAATCACAAGTGAGACGGCACCCCCACCACCTAATCGTATAGTTGAGGGAACTGGGTTTTCCTAGATACTTCACCCGTGCTTGATACCAAGTACAGTTGAAGGGCTGTGATTATGAAAAGGGCCGTCACAATTGAGTCTAATAAATCGCAAGCCAATTCAGACAATCGGAAAGAGGGTATGTCCGGAGAGAAGATGAAGAAGATGCTGTCTCGCTCGACTCTATACATCTGTGTGAAAAAGGGAGGCCATATGCGCATGCATTGAAATCCCTCCATGGGCATTTTTCTTGACTGGAGCGTGCGGTATGCTGTACAACGCGAGGTGTTTATGACTGCGAACCCTGCATTCCCGGTTCCGATACTCAATTTAATAGCTAGGCATGTGTTTCAATCTGAACTTCACTCTCGCATACTATAACATTCATTCCCAATGAAACGGAGCTACGTCTTTCCCCTGTCTTCTCGCGGGTGAGAGAACGAACACCTCAATGACGTGTTGTCTCGACGCAGTAACAACGTACAACGAAAACGCCTATGAAAGTGATTATGTTGTCCCTTTGTTAATGGCTCATCACGCCGGTCCTCTCAGGTCATTAAATCTTTATCAGTTAACTCTGGCTTTCCATCTCTGATGTACCACGGCTTGATCCTAAAGCAAGCTCCCGCTTTGAAAGCCGGCTTGCACAAAGCGTTCTGCTCTTCTATCCGATTTAGGTTTGTGCTCTTTTATTCAATCGATCACGTCCCTCAATGTTCAGAATGCTGAAGCTTGTCTGCATCTGGAATTTCCAACGTCATTGGCTCACCTGTTGATCCACTTTTGCACGATACTCAGACTCTTTTGATCGCCAGTCGAACATTGAAATCGGCCAGAAGGTGAGCGACTCAACACCCCCACGGGACCTGTCTCGCGTGGTGGTGAAGTAAAGAGAAGGGTAGAAGTCTCAGAATCGCAAGAGATGATTTCACAGATGCCTGAGTCTACACAACCTATTAGAAGGATATCAGAGGATAACTAATTAATGTTTCTCACCTGCAAAGTCTTCATCTTTGTTTTAAAGTCATTTAAGCGTCTTCCGCTCGTCTTCAGAGCTTCTGGCTAAAGGATCGGTGACTGCAATGTACAATTCTCTGTCACGCGTAACTCAGCATCCTCGACTTGTGTTTGTATTGCTATCCTCATTGCTCACGTTGCCCTCTATATCTGCGTATTCTTGAAGTGGCTTGCGCTGCGGACATTGCACGGCTTTATTGTGATGGCGGACGAGAGAAATCGAATTAATATTTTCTTTGTTCGCAGTGAGAAAAAGCAAGTTAACGGTGCTAAGACATGATTTGTCGATCTCAGAGAGTAGGTCATTAACAAGATCGTCATGAAAAGAATTAAATCTGTAAATAATGAATAGCGAGAGATGAGATTAACGAGTGTGTACTTGAAAAGAATAACACTTAAAAAAAATTCGTGAAGATTCTTTAAGATCATCTTGTGCACGTCGTGTTTTTAACGATAATTTTATTTTAATAAATAATTTTGTTAAAACAATGTAGTTACGATAAAAGCGATGATCGAAAGCTTAAAAAAGTGCTCATGTAAATTATATGTGCTTAAAAGAATACTATAACTAAATGAGGCTCGCATAAAAGATTTTCCGTCAGCGCGAGATGAAACGTTAAAGAAAAAACACGTAAAAGCGTTAAACGAGTTATATTTCTTAATTTTTAACATTCGTAGTAATCATGTTTAACTTGTGTTTCACGTTACATTATTTTTACCTTTTCTTTAATTTCGAGATCTTTACTAATCGCTAGGTCTTTACATTTCACGCGTACATTTTTATAAAGTCGACTTCGTTAACTATTCGCTAGCGCGCTTAAATATAAAAGACGTGAAGCATAATAAACTTACTATAATTATACTCAGTTATTATGATATTAATATGTAAAACTAATCGTTAAAAAACATTAAGAGAATGAGCTTTAGTTTATTTAATACTCTTAATGACTTCATCGTTAATACTTCGCTATTTAATTATAATAAATTATTCTTAATACGTTATAAAAAAAGTTAACTTATTAAACGACTCGAAATTATTTAATAAGTCATTTAATCTTGTTTTTAATGAGCGTTATTATTAAGCTAGCGTTTATTATTGTTTTTTTTTTCTTTTAAAGCATTAATTTTTAGTATAAAAAAGCTATATTAATCTTCTTAAAGTAAAGATACTTATTAATCGCGTCTGCTAAGCGCAGCTTTTTAAAGCTTATTAAATTTTTTTTAAATCTTTTTAAGTTAATAAAAGAAAAAAAGTCTTTTAAATATAATATTATCTTGTAACTAATTATAGTTTATAATTTTTTTATAAAATTTTATAAGATTATAATTATAATTATTATTATTACGATGCTTACTAGCGCGTTATCGTTACGAAGACGCGTACTTAATATTTATTTAACATTATTATTATTATAACGCGCATTTAATGATTATATAATTCTTGTTTATTATATATAATATTATTTTTTCTTTTTCTTTTCATTCTTTAATTATATACTTTTATATATACTTAATAATAACGAGTAAATAATGCGAAGATTAATGTGCATTTTTAAGTATATATAAACACATTTATATATATTTAAAAACAAGAAGTAAACGATGTATAAACTTATATGTATGTTTTTTAATATAAATAAACACATTATAATTTTAGTAATTACACGAATTAATAAAGAAATAACGATCACGATTAATATATGTACATTTATTAATTTAAGTATAAAGTTAATCTTTTATTTTTTAAAGTATAAAGATTTTTCGTATATAATTTACATTAATAAACGTAAGTACGTACGCGAGTTAAATGTTTATAAATCGTGTAAAGCTTAACGTTATAACTTAAATCATTATATTACGATAAGTTTTATCTCGCTCGCGTTGTAATAATTATTAAAAATTATTTAATTCATTAAATAATTTCGAAACGAGACGAAACGCGTTATTTATAAATTTACTCGCGTAAATTAATATTAACGTGTCATTTTCGTTAATATAAAAAAGAAACGAAAAAGATTAATAATAATTATAAAGAAATAATATCGCGTTAATAAATTCATTTTTAACATTATATATAAAGCTTAACTCGTAATTAAACGTAATTAGCGCGAGATTACTCGATTAATTAAGCGTTTAACGAAAGCGAAACGAAAGCGTAATAAAACGTAAACGAAGTATAAAATACTTTAAGTTAAGCGCGATAAAGTTAAAAGAATAATAAGTAAAACGATAATTAAAAAAATAAAATAAGAAAAAAATGTAATAATAAGCGAGAAGAATGAAAAGAAGAAAAAAAAGCGCGAGATTATAAAGTCGAATTTTTAAAAAAACGACGTTAACTTATTAAAGACTTTGTTTATTAAAGATAATTTCTGAACGAGCTTTAACTTAACGTTCTTAAACGTTATTAGTAGCTCGAAGTCGTTATTTTAGTACTTAAATTTAATATATATAATAATAAATAAATAAATAACTAGATAAATTTTTTATGATTAAGCGCTGCGCGTTAAGCGTTTAGTCTTATTATTATTAACACTTTATGTAACGAAATAAAAAAAAATTTAATTAAAATTTTATAATTAAAGACGATGCGAAAGCGATCGTTGTATTAAATTAACGTTTTTAATAATTAAATATTATTATCGCGATACTCGCTTACTTATTTCTTCGCAGTCGCTTACGTAACGTTATTTAATCATTAAATTTTTCTTTTAGCTTTTAAGCAAGCTTTAGCTCTTCTTTAAATAATTATTAATTATATATATAATCTTAGCTTAATTATTTCATCTTGTATTATAACTTTTTCTTACTTTTACTTTTATTTATAATTTTCTTAATTTTTCATTACTTCTTATCGTTAATAAGCTTTAAAGCTTGTATAAAAGCTTTCGTTTTCTAATCGTTTACTTTATATTAATATAACTTTAGTAACGAAACATGAAAAGTGTTACGAGTATGTTAAAATTAACTAGAACTAAATCGAGCTCATTACGAATAAAAGCTTTAATATATTTTAACATTCTTTAACACAGCTTTAACACGAACTAATTAACACTTTTAAGTATTATATCTTTCATGAGTTATAACATTTTCTTTTTAAATTTAATACGAACTTTAAGTCTTTAAGCATAATCGCTTCAGAAACTTTCTTTCTTTTATATTTTTAAACTTTTAATCATAATTATCTTTTTAAATTAAATATTCTATTTAGCTTACTTATTAATAATTAGATTTTAAACACGATTTTAATATTAATTTAAAAATTTGTTAATTATACGATATTAATTTTTATACTCATTTAAGATACTCGTTTAACACGAAACGAGTTTAAAGAAATTTATTTATTTAATAATTAACGAAATTAAAAGATAGAATAATACTCGAGAATTAATAAAATTAATAAAATTAAGCTTAAAGAGCTTAAATTACTGTTAAATTGCTAAAGAATTTAACGCTTATTTAGTACGCATCGTTCATTTAATTAATAGAATTAACGATAAAGAATCTTCGTTAAATTATTAAAAAATTATAAAAATCTCTTTAACAAAATTAAAATTACTTCGAAATCGTTTTTATTTTAATAATATTACTGAGCATCGCTCTTCGCTTAGTAAATTTATTTTTAAAAATTTATTCACTTTAAATTTTAAATAATCATCGTTCTTCGATCGTTTCTATTAACATAACTCGATTTAACGAGTTTAATTAACTCGAAAATTTTAAGATCATTAAAAACTTCTTTTAAAACTCATTTATAACGAACTCTGTCATTTATTTTAAACTTTTTGCTTAAGTTTTAAAATATCTGCGATTTAATATAATTCGAGAACGACGTATATTTATATTTATTTCTATAGCTTTTAATAAACTTAATAACTTTAATTTCTTTTAAGTGTTAAATATATAGTAAGAGTTAAGTCGTATATGTATAGCAGTAATAATAAACGATGTCGCTAGCATACAGCGTGTATATTATGTATTTAGTATGTAGTAACTAAAGTATGTAACAAGTACAGTTTGTAACGTACGAAGATACGAAGAAAACTTTACATTTAACACTAGTTTTAATAAAAATAACTAATTACGTTGTACGTTATACGTCGTACGATGTAATAACTTTAATATTTAACACTTTCTCTGAGATAATATATCGTACGTTAAAACGTAACATATCTTTCTTTAAATTCATGAATTCTTTAGTTTATATATTCTCTGCTAATTAAATACATTTAATGATTTTCTCGTTAAAAACTTAGTAAGAAAAGAATAAAATTAATGCTTTAAATACTATTTAAAAGCACTTTCTTTTTTTCGAATCTTTTATTCGTTTATAATAAAATGCTTTCGCAGTTAATAATAAATACAAGATCTTCGTACGATATGCTTTAATTACTTTAATAAATTTTATTTAAATCTGAGTATTTAATGATAATTAATTCAATATAATAAACAGAATATTTAGCTTTCTTCTGTGCTTTATAAAGATTATTTTAAATAAAGCTTTAATAAAATCGTTTACTAGTTATTTCTTAATAAATACTCATTTTATTCGCACGTAATTATTTAATATTAGCTCTTTAATATAATAATGTTAAACGTTAATGTGTTTAATTTTATCGTAATGTTTAACGCTTTTAATTAAATTTAAATTAATTTAATTATTTCTTAAAATTTATACAAGTACGAGAATTTCATTTAAAGATAATTTTACGAAAAAATAACGAAGTTATACGACTTGTCTGACGACATAATTTATAATAATGTACTTAACTTTCGTAATAAAGATAAATATCGTACGTTATTTCTTTAAGCTTTAACATATTATATTTCTTATTAGAAAGAAATAATAGCTCATAATAAACTTTCGTTTCATTATGTTTTCTGTAAAATTATTATTTAAGTAATTTAAAATAATTAATAAATGCTTCGTGTCGTCGTATGAATCATTATAATGAATTCTTATGTTTATCGTTTTTTTAAAATATCGTAAAATTTTTTTAATAACTTTATCATGATTAACGCGAAAGTTTAAGCATTATTATAAAAGATAATTAATCGCGAAGATTATATTTAATCGTGTTTCGTAAACGATATATAAAAGCTTTTTAATTAAGCGTTAATATGAAATAATTTATATTAATTCGCTGTTATTATCATTTTTTAACGAAATGTACGATTTAAGAATCATGAATACGAATATCGTGTTACATGTTATTAAGTCTTTATCTTATAGTACTTCGCGAATGTATAATGTTTAATTAAATATTAATAATCTTTTAATTTTATAACGCATAATTCGCATGCTAATAATTATTCGAGTCTCTCTTAAATCATGCATGTTAAATTTCTTACAGAGCGCTGTTTTTATTTCTTTTATTAAGTTCATTATTATTAATTTAATAAATAAATCATTTACGTAAATATTAATTATACTAAATTCTAACTCTTACGATGCGTACATAATGCTTTCATCTGTTAACATAAACTTATATTCTTAATCTTTTTAGAAAGCGATTAACTTCTTGTTTTATAAGCGTACTAACTACTTTAATTTATATAAACTTCTTACGATTCGTTATATTAACTTCGTATAATTTTATTATATGTTTACTTTTTTTAAAATTCGCATATAAATCTTTCGTTCTTCTGTCTTTAAATTATTAATTAAATATGCTGCTTTAACATTTATTTAATGAAGCTTTAAATTTAATGTAACGATTATAGCTAAGAAAATTCTTAATAATTTCTTTCGTACGATTAATACGAACGTTTTCTTATAATTAATGTTTTCTTATTACGAAAATTCTTAAGTAATTAAGCGAGCTTTGTACTTTATTATTCTTTCATTCTTATTATATTTTAGCTTAAACATTTACTTACATTTAATAAGCTTTCTTTCTTCGAGTAGTTTATTTAACTTTCATACTTCGTATACTTATAAACTTTTTAGTTTAATTTAAATAACATTTCGTTAATCTTTTTTATAAATAAAGTCTTTTAATGTCTTTTCGTAAATCTTTAAATCTTTAGCTTTCTCGTATAAAGAACTTAATTTCATTTTTATAAGCTTAACTCTTTTATTTAATACATAAATCTTTTCATTAAATAGAATTTTTATATTCGTTAATCTTAATTAATTACGTAAAACTTTTTCATGTTTTATTAATCTCATAAAGTGCGCTATATTTAACATGTCGCTCGTTTTTTAAAATTCGCTCATCGTTAATAACTTTTAAGTAGCTTTTAATTAATGCGCAGACGAATTAATTATTTCTTTTATGCGTAACGCTTTTTGCGTGTCATATTCTTTAGTATTTTAAATAGCTTTTAATTAATACGTAAACGAGTTAAATTTTTTTTTTACATTCAGTTCGTATAAATCTCGTGTAACGCGTAAATTAACATTAAGATGATTATTTCTTACTGTTTTATAAGCGAGTAACATCGAGTTAACGAGTTTTACTTAAGCATCTTTTCTTATTAATGCTGCGAGCTTTACTTTAGCATTTAACTTCGTTACTTTAATTATTAATATTTAATTTTTTTTTAAAACGTTTTCTATCTTGTTTAAAAACTTTTAAGCTCGAAAGCTTATTTTAAGTATTTTCTTCGTTTCTTAAAACATATATAATAATTATCTTAATATGCATTAACTCGTACGATTTTATTATTTTCTTTTTTATTTATTAAGTTTATTTATTAACACGTAATTAATCTTTAAAGCGTAATACATTTAAAATAATACGATTAACATTCTTAATTTTAATAAAATTAAGAAAAAACTCGTTCAGTAAATAAACGTTAAATTTCGACTCATTAATCGTAATTATTAATACTTTATAAATAAATTAATGTTAAGAATTTCATATTTAATATTTCTTAGTAAATTTCGTGTCGTTTATAAAGTTATTAGTTTATATACGTTTTATATTTAATTTAATTCGTTTCTTCTTTAAAATGTGTATATAAACGACGCTGTTAAATACGCGTAAATGTAAGGTTAACTTCGTTAGCTATTCGCTAGCGCGCTTAAATATAAAAGACGTAAGACATAATAAAATTACTATGATTATACTCAGTTATTATAATATTAATATATAAAACTAATTACTGAAAAACATTAAGAAAATGAGTTTTAGCTTATTTAATAATTTTAATAACTTCATCGTTAACATTTCGTTATTTAATTATAATAAATCATTCTTAATACGTTATAAGAGATGTTAGTTTATTAAGCGACTTAAAATCATTTAACAAGTCATTTAATCTTGTTTTTAATGAACGTTAACGTGAAGCTAGCGCTTATTATCTTTATAATTATCTTTTCTTTTAAAGCATTAATCTTTAGTATAAAGAAGCTATTTTAATTTCTTAAAGTGAAGATAATTATTAATCGCGTCTGTTAAGCGCAGCTTTTTAAAGCTCATTAAAAACCTCTTAAACCTCTTTAAGTTAATAAAAGAAAAAGAGTCTTTTAAATGTAATATTATCTTGCAATTAACTATAATTTATAATTTTTTCATGAAATTTTATAAGACTACGATTTTAATTATTATTATTACGATGTTTATTAACGCGTTATCGTTTTAATAACGCTTTTAATGTTTATTTAATATTATCGTTACGATGATTACGTAACGCTTATTTATTACATATAATATTATTGTTTCTTTTTTTCTTTTTTCTTTTTTCTTTTTATTTTTATTTTTTAATTAAATACTTTTTATATATACTTAATAATAGCGAGTAAACGATACGAATGTTAATGTATGTTTTTAAATATTATAAATTTAATAAATTTATATATATTTAAAAACAAGAAGCAGACGCTGTATAAACTTATATATATGTTTTTTAATAAAAATAAATATAACATAATCTTAGCGATTACACGAACTAATAACGAGATAACGATTACGATTAATATATATATATTTATTAATTTAAGTATAAAGTTAATCTTTTACTCTTTAAAGTATAAAAATCTTTCGTGTATAATTTATATTAATAAACGCGAATGCGTACGCGAGTTAAGAACTTATAAATTTTATAAAGCTTAACGTTACGACTCGAATTATTACATTACGATAAGTTTTATCTCGTTAACGCTATAATAATTACTGAGAATTATTTAGTTCATTAAACGTTTTCGAAACGCGACGAAGCGCGTTATTCGTAAATTTACTCGCGTAAATTAATATTAACGTATTATTTTCATTAGCGTAAAAAACAAACGAAAGAGACTAATAACAGTTATAAAGAAATAACGTCGCGTTAATAAATACATTTTTAACATCGTACATAAAGCTTAACTCGCGATTAAACGTAATTAGCGCGAGATTACTTAATTAATTAAGCGTTTAATAAAGACGAAACGAAAGCGTAATGAAACGTAAACAAAGTGTAAAATACTTTAAGTTAAGCGCGATAAAGTTAAAAGAATGATAAGTAAGTTAATGATTAAAAAGATAAAGTAAGAAAAGAATATAATAATAAGTAAGAAAAAGAATAAAAAGAAGACGTAAAAGCGCGAGATCACGAAGTAAGTTTTTATAAAAATTAACGTTAACTTGTTAAGAACTTCGTTTATTAAAAGCGATTTTCGAACGAGCTTTAGCTTAACGTTCTTAAACGTTACTAGTAGCTCGAAGCTATTATTTTAATATCTGAGCTCGATATGTACGATAATAAATAAATAAATAAGTAAATAAATAAATAAACTTTTTATAGTTAAGCGCTGCGCGTTAAGCGTTTAGTCTTATTATTATCGACACTTTATGTAGCGAAATAAAAAGATTTTTAACTAAAAGTTTATAATTAATAACGATGCGAAGACGATCATTATATTAAATTAACGTCGTTAATAATTAAGCGTTATTATTACGATATTCGCTTACTTATTTCTTCGTCGTCGTTTACGTAACGCTATTTAATTATTAAATTTTTCTTTTAACTCTTTAATAAGCTTTAGCTTTTCTTTAAGTAATTATTAATTATATATATAATTTTAGTTTAATTATTTCATCTTATATTATAGCTTCTTTTTACTTTTACTTTTATTCATAATTTTCTTAATTTCTTATTACTTCTTATCGTTAATGAGCTTTAAAGCTTACATAAAAGCTTTCGTCTTTTAATCGTTTACTTTATTTTAATATAATTTTAATAACGAAACATGAAAAGTATTATAAATATAATAAATATTAAGTAACGTTAGTTAATACGCTTAAGTCTTAATTTTATTCTTTACTCTGAACGAATTAATAAATCTATGCGATAATTTCTTACTAAACTTTTTTTGTTTTAAATTTTTAATTAAGAGCATAATTAAATTATTAATAATATAAGTTTTAGCTTTATGATTACGATTATAATACTTTGTTTACTAAGCGACAGCGTTAATAAGACGCTTCGTTAGCTCGTTTCTTAAATCTTAAAGTCGTTAAACTCGATCTTTTATAAATAATACTTCTTCTTTAATAAAAT
>JAABUO010003358.1_pt1 | contig 19068 bp, 18 predicted proteins | sample 5559291 | NCBI WGS metagenome assembly JAABUO01 (sample SAMN10711878, study PRJNA513372) | rock metagenome | isolation source: Antarctica rocks | place: Antarctica: Victoria Land, Finger Mt sud
AAGTTTAAGCCCTGTCTTGATTTGTGTCCAAAGTCCCAGTCAAGGTCTAGTCCACTAAGCCAATACACAGAGTGGGTGGAACATATTTTGTTTTGTCATCTGCACTCACCCAATCCTCGACTGGCATAAGTCTGAGCAGAAGTCTTTGGAGTTCAATCACGATCAACTGTCTGTAGGTAAACAGCCATTGCAAAGGACAGCGCTTGGAGTTTTGCAACAGCACACGCTTGCATCAGTTGACTGCCAATCAGATCCCCAGGTCCATCCCCAGCCTTCAGCCACATGGGGGATGACACAGGAAGCACAGTAGTTTGCTGACCTAGACACAGATTTGCTGTTGGATCAGCCCCAGACTCAGCCCCAAGATCAGAATCAGCAAGGGCATCAGCAAGCAGCTGCAGGGCAGGACAGCTTGGGGCACAAGAGATGTAATCAGAATGGAGTCTTGCTGCAGTCTTTGCCTATGAACCACCCAGCTCTACAGACGCCAGATGCGCTGGCTCTTGCCAAGTACCATCCCAACCTGCAGGTATCTGTCGCTACAACCTGGGCTCCAATATGAGCAGCAATTTCCATGGTGCTGCTGCAAATTTGTCAGAATGCACTCTTGTGTGGCATGGCAAAGCTCAAGCACTGCATGAATGCATGGCTTATCTTTTGCATTAACAACAAGGGACAAGGGATGCCTTGGGAAGCACAGATTGTTACTGCAACTGAACAGCTTGCTGTCTGAGACTGCTTTATTGCCATGTTCATCATGTTCTGTGCAATCATGCACAGTCACAAACAGCAGCTTGTCAGCAACAGGTGTATGTCAGCAGGGGTCTGCATCCTGTGTGTGCTAATGTCGCTGCTCATAGCCGGGATATGCAGTCCTTAGCTTTGCATCATATGACCAGAACAAAACGTGTTAGATGTACAGCAATGGTATGAGCATGGGAGTATCTGGCTCACACAGCTGACCAAGCCTGGTCTGTTGGTTACCTGGGCCAGGTGGAGGCTACTAGCAAAGTAGAGGTGAAGCTGCATGATGCGGGTTCCATACACCATAGGCTGCCTCCACCTGTTGTATGCATGTGGGTACTCAGGAAGTGGCGCTTTGCACGGAAAGCTGTGGCGGCCAGAGAATTGGCAAGCGGCAGCCTTGACTGAAGGAGCTGCATGACGCTGCATGCTCTGAAGCCCAGCCAGTGCTACTCAAGCCTGTACACAATGCAGTCAAGACTTCTTTCATGTACGTCAACAAGTCAGTCAATACTCAGCTTGCTGCAGTCTGCAGCACAATGACAACAGTAACAAAGTTGCTGACGGGCACATGGAAAAAGGCAGGATGAGACAAATGAACAGTATGCATGCACACAACTTGCTGCCAGCTGCGTGTAGTGATGAAACAGGCAACATGATTGCAGTGATGAGCATGGTGATTTCAGTGGTGGTTCACAACTGAAGCATGATGGCTTAGAGAGATACCATGGAGGTGTGAGGATGTTTGGTACACCCCTCCGTGGCTAAATGCAACAGCATTGCCTATTGCTCATCGCCTCCGCAGCCGCTGCAGAAGCTTCTTGGCCCTGCTTATCCACCCCCTCTTTCCATTGGTTCCTTCAAGGCTCCTTCAAAGCAACAAGACGATCAGTGATGTTGACATGATTACGCTTGCACACACAGCTTCAGTCAAACACAGTTGTCTCAACAGATTAGTAGCAGCATTCCAGCATTGACACGCAATACTATAAAGCTACAGGTATATACATCACAGCATGCAGTAACACAAAGTTCTGTCAAGCAAGCATCGCAATCTGTTATGCAAACAGCACCAGGTGATGTACATCCAGCAGCTTCAGTAGACAACAGCGGTTACCAGATGCTCTCTGCAGATTGCCCCTTTACTGGCTGCTGCAGCTGCTCTTCACTGCTGCTGTGTTTCCTCACGTCAACTGCTGCCTTGTGATCTGTGAGCAGTTCCTCCGTCTCGACTATGCCTTCTTTGTGACTTGACAGGCATTGACCACAACCGCTAATGGGTTGCTGTTGGTGCTGCAGGTCCTGCACCTCAAGCTGTGGGGGAATGCCAGGCACAGCTGTCGCAGTCACAGCTCTGATGAGCACTTGCTGCTTCTTGTATGCAGCTGGTGCCAGGATACACTTGTCAACTTCCACAACCTCAACAGCACCTGGAGCACCCGCTGCTAGAGAGTGAGTCACACCCTTGTTGACACGCTGGCCGCGGCGCATGGATCTGCCTGCAAAAGGTTTCTTGACTTTGTTCCAGCACGTCTGCAAGGCACTGGGGGCAGCTGCTGTCTGCATGCTGTCTGCTTGGGACTGGACACTCTCAGGCTTGTCTGTATCTGCTGCTGCACTCTGGGAAGTCTTGTCCCCGCTGAGCAAAGATGGCGTCCTCTCAGACAGACGGCTGCATGACAGGTCACCAACCTGAGTCTCGCTGTTGGGATGAGAGCAGCTGACAGTCAGATGAGTCTCAGCTTCCACGGTTGGGCTTCTACCACCACAGCAAGGCATGAAGGCGCACAGCCCCCTAGTACAGCTCTGCTTGATCCTGGACCATCTACCTGCTGCTGCAGAGGTGCTGCAGTTGAGACCCATCTCATCATACATCCTGCTGAGTGTGCTGGCAGTCCACGCATGATCCACTGCTGCAATGCGCTTGTGGGGAACAGGGTGAAACAGGTGCAGGAAGAAAGAGGCAGCCTGATCTGAATTGGCGCTGCAGTGCCTGACCTTGTCCAACAGTGGGTGCTGCACCTCACTTCCAGTAGAGTCTGCCAGATCACATGCATCAACCTGCAGACAATGAGCACTAGTGTGAGTCATGGCCACGTTCATGCTGACTTGTATCGTTATGGTCCTACCATCATCTATTCTTACAGCTGCGTCTAGATTTGCATACTGTACGACCGTTACACCAAACTACAATGGTGCCCAGCTTCCCACTTGCAACTTGCACACCATGCCGCCGGCCCACATCACCTTTTGCCAACCGGTAGCTCATCGTTTACTACATACATGCAGACCATAAGTCAAACACAGCACATCACATATATACCGTCAAGTGAGTCTGTATGGCCAGCACATGCACATGCACATGTCAGCCATGTGGTATGTATGGTGTGCAGAAGGGGCACAACAGGAGCCTGCTGGGCACTAATTCCAGTGGATGTAACAAGCCACAAGCTGTATCATGAGCCTGAGAGGATGGCCTCGGCATATCTGCCAAGGAAAGAACATGCCAACAGAGTCGTCTTGATTCTACTGGCATACACCTGTATCTGCATGTACATTAGCTTCCATGCATTTGCTTGGACTTGTGCTTTCAGTGATTGTCATGCTACACATGGCATATGCTGATGTTTGTACAGTAGGACATGTCTGTACAGCCACTTCTCGCTTGCATTATATGTGATGCATCAAGTGCCAAATTGACAAGCAGCCTTTTTCCCCAATAGGTATTGCGCAGTGTCCTGAGTTCTTGAAGTCTTTGTACAGATGTGTCGATTCGTGAATTTTTTGGTCGAAGCACCAGGCCTAGGCATGGCCAAAAAATTTGGGAACGACTTCGTCGACGTGCATGCGACCTTTTCGGGGCAAGAATGGCAATGAAGTGTTTTCACTGTGGTTACATGGGTCAAAGTCCTAGCCAAACCCATGAAGGCACTCATCTCCAATGAGTGGTGTCATCAGGGTGTTATATATGGGTCAGGATACGTGTGGCCATGACACAAACCGTTTGAGTGTGATTCATACTGAGCTGCACTGGTGAGCTGGTGCATCAAGATTGAGGTTGACTGAAAACAAAGTGTGAACACCTCTTTTGCTGACAAGGTGTCTGAGGCGGCCTGTGACATGTTTTGCAATTATACGACTGATTACGCTACTGCAATCACCCGCGCCTCACCAAGCTGCACAGATTGCAGCAATCATAGCAGCTACACAGTGCAACATAGCAACTACAAACGTTTGACTGCAATGCTGCTGCCCCGGACCTTATCACAAAGGTCACCTGAAGTTCACCTGTAGTCGTAGCAAATATCACATTGCTGCAATATTGCCATGTACGCCACATGCACAATTCAAAGCTTACACCACCTTCAAATCCAAGGAAACTAGTTCAAAAGTTGCATGACAATAATACCCAAAGTGCAAAGTGACACCACACAGATTTTGGTCTCCAGGTCTATGCCGTCAGGTTCAATAGCAATGCCCAAGAGCTTACTTCAGTGAGAGCAACATATGTCTTTGCTGATCAGGTGCGTGACACAAGCTTTAGATGACAGCCTTGAGGAAACATCTCAAGAACACTATTTCAGGTGGGACCTTCTTTGGGTGCATGCTGGCTGACATTTGTCAATCTGATTAACAGCTTTTGAAGGAGTCTTAGTCCTTGTGTATGCCAACTGCTTTTGAGCTGCCTCTGACAGCGGCACAGGCAGATTCCATCACTGCTGCTACAGCATTAGCTGCCTTCAGAATTGCAGCCGCATCACTTTCTGACTATGAAGACTGCTCTTTTGCCATGCTGACTGCACAATCATTCTCATCACTGCGCAGCTGCATAGCAATGTCAGCTTGCAACACCCAGTACAGCATATGCTCTGGCGTGGAATGATGTGGAAATGACAACAGAACAACAGCAGTGCTTGCGCCAAAATGACGATTCAGGTTCCAGACTGACAGCCTTAACACCAGTGATGCCCAAAGGAAATCCAAGGAGCATGACTATTGTGGAAGGAGGATCATGCCCTGATACAAGAAATGAGGAAAAGCTGCAAAAAAGGGAAACACAGCATGAAGCATTGGAGGGAGCTCTCATGGGCTATGGATACAGTATTACCACACTGCCTGTCATCATAGGACAATCTGGGTCACACTGTCTCACTACGTCTTAAGCTTCAGCAAAAGATTGGGATAGGTTTACAAGTTTTCCTTTCCCTCTGTGCTATGGCCTATGGTCATAGCTCCGGGCTGCCGCCTTAGGGTCTTATGGAGAAGGCTCCCGTTGTGATCGCTGACAAGCGTAAACTTTTCTTTTTGTCTTTCTAAGCGGAATGAGCTGAATGAGCCCTCTCACTCTTGAAAAGTCGCATGTGCTGGCGACAAGTTTGCGCAGACAGCTAGCGAAGGACAGATGGCACAGTCGCAGTCCAGTCGACGTGTCAGATTGAATAAGGCGAGCAGGGTTTTATATAGGTTACAGAATCAACAGCAATACGTGCACTGATGGATGGAGAGCTTATCTGAAGCGGCATGATGATGCGAATGATGTACCAGCGGCTATGGCCCACTTTGCTCAAGCCAGGTCTTGTTATCAAAGACGTCTCGCACGCACGTATACACAAGGCAAGTGCGACAGGCGTCAGCGAAGAGTTCACATTTCATGTTTACACGAAAAGAAATTCTGCCTACTTAGCACGAATCTGTCGTCACTGGGACATATCCGGTGTATACCGAGAATCTCATGAAAGCGACAAAGCCAGCTTCATGGAAGGGGACGCGTTTTTTGGCCAAACGCGAGCATATGTGGAAGACTGTAACAATGCGTTCCGGATATGGTTTCGAGACCGACAAGCTTTCCAAGCTCTTGATGCAGAGATGGACGCTAGGGATCAAAACAGAGCGCAATCACTGTACAGATTCAACTACGATGATGAATTCTGGGAATCAGAGGGCACCTATCGCTCACGGTCACCAGAAAACCTTGTCGGTTGTGAAGATATTCTGGACACAATACGCACTGTATTGAACAAGTACCAAGATCAACATGAGATTTTGCAAAAATTGGACGAAAACAAACCCTTGAATTTTTTGTTGTATGGACCTCCAGGTGTAGGTAAAACTAGTCTTATCATGGCACTGGCTTCACTGAAGTCATGGCCAATATACGTGGTCAACGCCAGTGGGTTGAAGGTCAATAACTTGCACGCGGCACTGTCTCCTAGAAGGTCTCATGACGATACACGAATGCGTGTACTTCTGTTTGAGGACTTTGATCGCTTCTTGCAGCATGATCAAATAGATTTGGTTATGACTCAGGTACTGAACGCCCTGGACGGCGTGGACAACACAGACAGCCGAACTGTGAGGGTTTTCACTGGGAATGACTGTGAAGCTATTTTTGGAAATCCTGCTATGATCAATCGCATGTCCTTTCGTTTCAGGTTTTCACCTCCTACTAGGGAAATGCTTGAAAAACGGCTCAATCAACTGCTCCGGGCATGTGGACACTCCAGGTTGGACACAGACTCTCCTTTGCTAGACAGGGCAATAAGGTGTGGAATCAACATGCGACAATGGAGCGCATTTTCACTGCGTTTTGTATTCGATAAAAGTCCAATCCAGAGTATGTTGGCAGGTATTGATCAGCTAGAAAAGCGTGTGTAGCCATCTCTAGGCTCATGCCTAGAGTTGTGTCTCGAACTTCATCTTTGTGTTGAGTGCTGTTGTTTGCACAGCAAGCAGTTTTCGAAGAAGCTTTCCTCACATTCAATAATATTTTGTAATCAGCAACTATCTGTTACATTGCAAGCATGCAAGCTATATAGTTACATATATGTAACTATTCGTCTAGCCATCATATGGAACGCAAATAGCACTCCGTCATTTGTTGTTGTGAGTTTAGGATGCAGTTTGTATTGCTATTGGCGCGAAAGTAAACTTAGCCATCATGGCTTGACCGGCGACAATTTTGCGCAGAAAGATAGATGGCACAGTAGCAGTAACTGTTGCGGCAGCAATGCGTTGCACTCATGTCGACAGTCAGAGTAAGTTCTGTTAGGTTAGATCACTAGTCGCCGCAAGAGTCCCTTTAAAGGAAATTTCCTTCCCCTCCCCCTCCCCTCCCGCATGTTCTGTTTCGCATGCTATCTCCCACATTTTAGCCTCCTCCTCTTCCATTTGCTCATCCTCCTGCAGTTTTAACTGGCTGTTCCTTGAACAGTTGTGAATGTTCCCAGTACGCACACTCATCACTTGTCAAAGCACATGTGAACGTCTAGCATTGCTGACATGTCTCCATTCGTGAAATTTTGCAGAACTTGGAGACCATCCCTGAGTTGGGAGTTGCTAATGAACAGTGAGTCAGACAGGTAAGCCCGAAAGCTCGCAAACAGCTTGCAACTGCATCAAAGGGCAAGCATGCTTGTGGGAGCTCCAGGAGCATGTGTCTGTACTAAGCAAAGAAGCATTCTGTTAGTATACCTATGAAAAAGAAGCATTCTGTTGGTATGATTTGCCCATTACTGGCACAGAGGACAAACTGTATGGGTGCCATTGCAAACATGCCCAATGATCAGCATGACTAAGTATTTACTACTGAAACGGTCTGCACTGTTGACTGATTGAAGCTGCAGCACATGACTCATAGGTGAGGAAGAGGTATGCCGACCGGCGGCTGCCTGCTCACCAAGACACACATCAACTGTGTGGTTTACACGCTATCTTCCCTGGGTTAAGGCTCGTCCATCACAATCACTTACCATGTCACAGTACACTGCAGTTGCTCAAGTCCCAGAAGGTAGCATCACATTTGTGACTGGACAGAAAATGATGGCAGGTCGTGGCAACTTTACAGCTGTCATCGACGGGCTGAAGAGTCTGAGGAAGCAAGGGACCTTAGTGGCCAATGTCAGGAAAGACAAACCCATTCCTGGCAGGACGCCGGCCAGCATGCAAGTCTAACTGCTGCATCCTAGTCAGATTTGCACACCACAGGTATTCGTATCTCCCATCACGGTCATCCTCTTGTGCATTAGAGCATTGCAAAGACCATGCCATCATGCTAGATGGTCTGCAGCACTTGACTCAGCATGCCCAGCATGCGTACACTACCTATCATTGTCTGCGAGCGCTTTCGCAGCTATGTTTAAAATTGCGTACTGCAAGACCACTACGCCGAACTTGAATGGCGCCCAGCTTCCTACTTGCAATTTGCACACCTTGCTGCCGGCTCAGATCACGTTGTGCCAACCAGCAGCTCATCTTTTGCTACATACACGCAGACCAGCAGTCAAAAACAGCACATCACAAGTATACCATCATGTAAGGTTGTTTGGCAAGCACATGCACATGTCAGTCATGTGTTTATGATGTGCAGAAGGGGGCACATCAGGAGCTGAGCTGCCGTTTCACTGGGTTTCACTGATGATGTGGCTGTGTAACAAGCCACACGAGCTCTCAGTCTCATGGGAGCAACAAATTTGCATCAATGAATGCTGCTCATGCTTCTCGCTTTGCAGAAACCACAACACTGTATCATGAGCCTGGGAGAATGGCCTCGCCATATCTGCCAACAACGCAACATGCCAACAGAGTTGTCTTGATTTACTTGGCAGACATACGGATAAGCTTGTACATTGTTTCTACCATGTTTGCTGATGCTTGTGTACTTTGTCACTGATTGTCATGCCCTGCATGGCATGTGCTTATGTTTGTACAGTAGGACAGCCATGTCTCACTTGCATTGTATGTGATGCATCAAGTACCAGGGTTGGCAAGCATTTTGTTTTGTGCAGCAGGCGCTGCGCAGGGTCCTGATGAGCTGACGTAGCTAGACCTATTGAACGGCCAAGTCTGGTGTTTACAGCGAGTTGACTCATGAAGCTTCTCACTAGGTTGCCTGTATGGATCAGGTGAATTGCTGTCTTTGTACAGATATGCCGACGAGCGAACACCCTGGTCGAAGCATAGGCGCTTGTCATGGCTGAGTACAAACAACTTGAATGAATTTCAAACAACCCTTTCAGGGCAGAATTGGCATCGAAGTGCACTTCAATCCCATATGGTTCAGGGGGTTTCAAGCGGCTGAGACTTGGACACTCAAAAGCAAGATGGCACTCATCTCCGATGCTAGTCAGGAAACAGTGGGTGAAAAGTTCATTTGATCAACAGGGAGAGGGCCCACACAACTGCAGGGACACGGCAAAAGCATGTTGACACAAAATTGCATGCAGCAACATATCGATCTGAAATCAGGGGCACGCCATCTCATGCACTGTCTTTCTTATCAGCGATGCCTCGCTGGACCGCTGTTGTGCAGTCACGACGTAGCCCTCCCGCGAGCTGAAAGCTGGCTCGGCGTTGCGGCGCGGTGGACCTCTCAGACCTAGCACATGCACCGATCGCAGGGAACAGTAGTACTAGTTAGCTAGGTCCAGGCTAGGCACAGATGGGCAGCACGAGAGACGAGGCTGTTCAGCTGTTTAACGATGCTACTCTGACCGCCGAGGCAGCTGCAAAAGTGCGCGTTTCCCTTACACCAGTCTTTAATCGACAATCTGTTCAACCTTGTTGCGTGCATACTACAGGTAGATAAGCTTCAGAGCCTGAAAGAGCTGATACTGAACAAGGATATTCAACTTCTTCAGGTAAGGCACCACATCGGGCAGGTATGCAGGCTATGATAGGAGAACAGCCTGTTGTAAATTTCATGAACTGTGCACATGCTGTGCCATTATTAAGGCTACACTGCCCAGAGTCGTGACTTGATTGCTCTGCAGGTGTTCTTGCCCGAGCTGGTAGTATTGCAGGCAGATTCTGCCCCAGCCGTCAGGAAATTCTTGCCAGAATTTTTAGATGCCTGTCCACCTGCTGCCCTGCAAGCAGCTTCCTTGCCGCTGGTGCTGCAATGCTTACAGGGCCTTTTGCAAGATAGTGTCCCTGCAGTCGTCAAGGCAGCAGTAATGGCTTCCAGCTCACTGTTCCGCACAGCTCTGGCTGTTGTGGCTGGGCAGGTCAGCTGATTGCCGCAAGATGCCTAGTCCTGACATGTATGTAAGTCAAATCCTGCTGCTGCAATACATTTTCCATTGTGCTGCAGGGTCAGAATCAGCAAGGAGCACAGGCTGTCACTAGTCTCTGGCAAAATGCTAGTACTTTGCGGAACAGCATATGCAGCTTTGCGGGCAATCACAAAGTCCCTGGGGTCAGGCTGAATGCCACCAAGTTCATAGAGCAAGTTGTCCTCACATTTACAGCTGAAAACGTTCCAGTGCTGTCCCCTGGAGCTAAACATATGCGGCAGCAACCGACGCAGTCCTTGCATGGCATCCTGACTCCAGCAACTGTGAGTCTTGCAAGATAGCGTGGGCGTATGATCAGCAGCATTGTAAATGTCCAACAGCTTGTATTCATGTGCGCATTGATGCAGCTGACTGGGACAGCTGTACCAGTTTGCACACACAATGCACTCTCTACGCTCAAAGTCTCAGCTCCTGAGGATTCCGATGACAATGTACTCTCACAATTGTTTTGTGACATGAAACAATGAGTGGCAAACGAGCATTGCTTATCAATCCAAGCCAGAACAGTCAGTTATATGGCTGTATCATTGCTGCAGTTGATGCGTGAAGCAGAGACACATTTAGGCCAGCTTGTGAACATGCTGAGAGCACCAGGTGTAGCAACTTTACCTGGAGCAGTTGCCATAGTGGCTGTAAAGGCAGCTGGCTCAATAGCCCAGCAGAGGCCGTTCTTCATGAACAAGGTTTTGCCTGTTTTGATTGCGCTGGGCTCAGCACAGGTGGGGTTCCCTCGTATTGCTTTGCAGTGCTTTGATGAACGCGTATAAGAGGCGTTGACTTGTGAGCCTCCTGTCAATGTTTTGGGGTACTCAGGCATTGCGTAATGCAGCAGATGTCAACAGAATGATGACCTGTTGCCTGATGTTATAACAGATTTGGTGCAAGCTCAATTGATTTTATGCAGATGACTCCTCTTCATAGACAACGTGTCAACTGCGTGCTAGACTGTACCTGTATGAGGCCAGCAATGGTGGTCCATTGTTTGACCTCTGAAAATCTGTCATCCCTAGGTTTCAGAGCTCAAAGTCAGTTCAGCTGCCAGATAAGGATGCAATTTTGACTGCTTTCCTTGTTGCATGCAGCAGTCTCACCACACTGTTGAATTGAGTGATCACTTTCAGAAAAGTTGTCACGCTGTCTCTGAGCATGCTTGACCGCAAGTTGGCTAAGAAGTGTTGAGTTTCGTCAATTCTGATGCCCCGAGCTCATGCAAGTAAGCGCTCCCTCTGCACGACGGCTGGGTAGCCCAACATACTTCACCCTTGGGCTTTCCTACCAACCATGCCGAAAGGCGTGATATCTTTGAATTCTCTGACAAAAGATGTAACTAGGCTGGGCCTGCTGCAGGAAGCTGGTCCAAGCACAGGAGGCGTTCAGAAGAGCGTCAAGACTGGTGTTGCAAATGCTCTGCTGGCAATGCTCAAGTGCACTGCAGCTGAAGCAGCTCCTTGGCGAAGAAAGGTCTGCCAGCTGTCTCAACATGATGCACACTTAATATGTATAGGAAAGGACGTTGTCTGCAAAAAGTTGCCAGCTGCATGCTTGCCAATATTAAATTCTGGCGCCACGGCATTGTCTTGTGAGAATAGTCTTGCAGCAGAGCAGATTGGTGTCACAACCTCTAGCTGCTTGAGTTTGTGAGAATCTTGGCTTGACAATCAAGCAAACCGAGGCATGGTCTGTGCCAGGTTGCATGCACACATGGTTGTGGCCATAATGCTTTCAGCTTGAGATGCGTTGCCATATGTGCAGATTGTGGATGCTCTCAAGGCTCTTGGAGCTGGCACACAAGCAGAGGCAGAAATGCGCCGCATTGAGCGCCAAGGCAAGCGAGCTCGTGAGCCTGAAACAGCCCCTGCTGCGCCACCGCTCAAGCAAGCCAAGCTTGAGCCCACCTCAGCCCCCAGTCAGCAGATCAAGCAGGAGCCCACAGCTGGGTCAGCTGCCGCCACAGCTGTGGTGAATGGCGGAGGCGTGGGATTCAAACATGAGTCAGCAGTGGTGAGGCCTGAGGGGGCTGCGGCCGCCCCCTTGCAGGCTGGGGGCCCTGGGGATCAGAAGCGGTATCAACAGCTGCAGCAGCACGCTGCGCAGCATCAGCAGCAACAGCAACAGCCTGCCAAGCCATTGCGTCAGGTATGGCTGCAATGGCTAGAAGACCAAACCTACATTCTTTTTGACTGTAGGTTTGGTCTTGTAAACAGCGATGAGCACCCCAACCAAACTGTGTGCCTGTCCATCACTTGGCTTGATGAAAATCTTCAAGTTACATGGTTTGCATGTGCATAGAGCTCACGCAGACCACAAATACAAGAAAACTTCCCGCAGAGCTGTCCATGCTCGCACCGCATAGCGCAGATGTGTCACTGCACACTTGTGTGCTCAGCTATACAGAATGCTCCAGCCACATTTTTGGCAGGGCCCAAACAATGCCTGGTTGCATGGCCTCGCTTGCAAATGACACATGTTCAAGCGAAGTGCTACATGTAAATTTTTGCAAAGTAACATAGATCAGAATGAACCAGAACACACTGAAACACATTATTGTTGGTATGTTGGTATGTTGACTGTCAAAACAAGACCCCAGCTGCTCAGGATTGTGGGTTTAGGAAGACACCTGTTCATTTGGATTAACGAAATGAGAGAAGATCAACTAAGAACAATGCATGCAGGCGCTGGGGACCGTCCACATTCCAGATGCCACCCCAGAGTCAGAGCTGAGTCAAGTCCTGGCCATTCTGGGTGCTCTGGCGGCAGAGTATGACAAGAGCACGCTGGTAGCAGTCCTGCAGGGCTTGTCCCCTCAAGTCCTGGCAGACTGCGTCATTGCCAACATGGCGCACTTGCCAGCTGCTGACACCATTGCAGGGTCTGGCAGCAGCTCTGGCCTAGCTGGCCTCATGCAGGTAGGCTGCCCTCATCCATTCACTCATTCAATCAGATAGGGTGCATATCTTCATTCATTTCAGTCGTCCATGCAGGTAGGGTGCATTCCTTCACTTATTCATTTATCAGCGCAAGTAGGGTGCATTCCTTAAATTGTTCATGCAGGTAGGGTGCATTTCTTCCATCATTCATGGGCTGTCAAAAGGGGTGTTGGCCAACTATGACCATTTGAACAGTGGCAGTTAAAGTTCACTACTGTTCATACCTGTGCGCTCATATGCATGCAAGCATATCCTGCTGTGCAGAAAGTAATCAAGAAGCGAGCCACATCCAAGATGGCGTTTTATTGCCAGCATGGCATATTGACGTTTTGCATGGTCATGCAGATGAACATGGCACTTCTCAAGTTACTTTGCCATCAGCGATGTTAGTACACCTGCTGCCACCCTGGTTGTGGGTAGCCAAGGCAGCTTATTGCAATGCACCTTATTCATGTGTATTTATTTGTGAGCATGTTAATGATCATGGTTGTGGTGCAGGGTTTGCAGCAGCAACAAGACGCTGCTAAAGCGCAGCAGGCAGCTCAGGCGGGCCCCAGGCAGCCCACAGACCCCAGATCGCAAGATCCCAGGCTGAGACCCCAGCCGCAGCAGCCTCACCAGCAGCCCCGCGTCCCAGCACCCCCTTCGCACCCCCCACACCTGGACCCCCAACCTGCCTTGCAGCCCCAAGGCGCCCCAGGAGAGCCAGTGCCAGCACCCCCGCCAGGCAACCCTGGGGATGTGGAGATGAAGCCCTCACTAGAGGAGCTGAAAAGTGAGCCAGGAGGGCTGAGGGCTGGCACACCACCACAGGTCAAGCAAGAAACCAAGGTACAGCTTTGCATGTCCTCAGGCAATTGCTTGGCATCAGACATCTGTGTTAGTAAAGCTGGTCACCTTGACTGACACAGCTCATGTCGCAAAAATGTTGTGTTTGCAAGTTACACAGAGCAGCAAGGCAGGCCTTGTCACTTGCATGTTGCACAACACTTGCCAACGTAGAGTAATTGTGGTAGTCACCATCCTCTGTTCCTGCTGATCATCTGGTGTTGTCGTGGGTTTGGGAGCTGCTCAATTGCGTCTTCCTTGTTGATCAAGCTGGTCTTGTCTGATGGTGTTGGGCCAACAAGGATATGGTCTTCCACCTGGTTACCATACACACTCTAACTACCTGATGCACAGCATACAGCAAGCATGACAACTAGGAGGTGCGGTGGATGTATGTGCGTGTGTCTCAGCCTGCAATCTTGCGTCTCACTAGAGAGACAATTGTGCCTTCCTTCGTCCAGGTTCCCATTCCAGTCATCCCAAAGGCGCCGCCTCAAGTGCGTCCTGCTAACCTCAGCTCTCAGCAGCAGCTATCACTCCGCCGAAGTGCCATACACCGCATCCTGGCAAATGGCAACACACCATCCCCGGAGACGCGCATCGCCCTTCTGTCCCGGCTCGCCACAAAGTCTCCTGCTGGGGATGGCATTGGGGATGAGATCCTGCAGCACATGTTCAGGGACTACCACACCAATCATGGGCATGAGCTGGCACTCACGTGGCTCTTTGCCTTGTACAAGGAGCACAGCACACAGACAGACAGTGCAGAAAGCACTGTCAGTGAGCTATCAGATGTCGAGAGTGGTGCTGCAGCTCGCCGCGGTGTCAAGGCTGAGTCAGCTGGTGAGGCAGCTTCCGGGATGACAGACGCTGAGATGGGTGTTGGGGCTAGTGAAGCTTTGATGAAGAGGAGTGAAGGGGGTGCAGAAGCAGGTCCTTCTGGCATGGACATTGATGGGCTCGAAGGCAAGCAAATGTTCTCTGATTGACTTCTGGTGTACAGGATGGATGTGCAAGCATGGACATGGCTCCATCAAGAAACTTGCAGGAGAATGTTGCCCAGTTGTTGTTACATTTGTTTAATCGTTGTGCGTTTAAACTGAAGACCGCATGGTGTCTGAGGCATGTCTTGCTCCACAACCCAACAGATGTTCTGGGTGACCATGACATGGTGTCTGAACTAGCGATCTATAACAAGCTATGTGATTGGGTGCTTGTCACAGCTTGTCCTTTGAGACATACCTTTCTGCGCCAATTGTAGCCTTACTCTGCAGGTATGGAAGCTGAGGAGGTAGCTGCTTCAACTGGTAGCGAGCAGCAGCAGGGCAGAGCCGGTAGCAGGCCTGCAGGGGCACAGTCAGCGCAGTTGGCAGGCACACCATACGAATCCGTGCTGCTAGCTCTTCTTGAGGGCCTCAGGTGAAACTGGCACACAGCTTCATCGTGCTTTTTACAGCTGAAACTGCGCAGCATTTTTGCTCCACTGCATGACAGCAGCAGCTGTCTTTCACCAAGTGCCCTTACAGCAGTCACGTTATCTGACCAGACATGCGTGTTTGTTCTATATGTAAGCTTGCATCCACTGGCATCAATGATTCTGGATCCTTAGCCTGTCTTGCAACTGCCAGTTCCAGCAGGTCTCTGTTTCCACAATCAGATTTCAATGGCGTTTACTTGAGAAGATGAGAGACAGCACTTTCTCCGTTTCTTTTGATGTCTACCACTGGATGTTTGCTAATTGTTGCTTTGGGGTGTTCTGTGGTTCTGCAGAGGCCTGTAACTGAAGCATTGCATTGGCTTTTCTGACACTCTCACCTGTTTTTTTTTGTGGAACAGGGCAGCTGCTCACAATGTTGAGCTGCCTCTTTGACGAGACCATGTCATTCCAGCATTCACTGTACACTACAAGCATTGCCTGTACATGACTGACACCCAGTGATGTTGCTTTGGTGTAGAGAGCACTTGCCGGCTAATGATAAGGCTATAGCCCAGATTCTGCTGGAAGTGCCAGCCCTGCCTGGCCCTGGGGTAGGGCAGTTCCTGGCAGAGGTGGCAGGTATGGGTGGGGAATGGGCAACCCTAGCACTCAGCTCTGCCCGCGACATCATCATCAACAGACCCCCAAACAGGTTGGTCACTTTCTGTGATGATGACAAGTTCATCGGGATTGAGCAGTCCTGCCAAGACCGGCACTCTCTGCTGGGCCGCACACATGCGTGACAATGCAGGTCAACCCCTCTACAGACAGGCAGACAGACATCCCTCTAGAAAACCACTTTGTGCTGTCAGCAGTTTGCCTTTTACGTGCTGTCCTGCAAACCTGGAGCATTTAGGAATAGCTGTTCATTGTTGGAGGTTGTCACTGTACCGTCTCTGCATGGACTGAAAACCAGATGCTTTCATGGAAATGGCTGTGTGTTTGGCAGTGTGGTTGGGTGTCAGGCTCTGTTGTTAATGCCCTGACCCTGACAGCACACAAGTCCGACCAGACAGCCTACGATCTTCTTTTGCTGTCTGTTTGTAGGTCCGAAGCCCTGCAGGTGGTTCTTGATGCTGCCTCTGGCGACCAAGCAGACACGCGCAACAAGGCAGTGCGTCTCATAGCCAACAAGCTCTTTGCACAGACGCAGCTGCAAGACAGCATCGAGAAGTTTGCGCGCCACATGCTCTTCCGCCTCACTGCCACCTCTCCTTCTGCTGCCGCCAGTGCTGACGCTCCAGCCCTCAGTATAGTCAAAGTAGAGCAGCCACCGCTGCAGACCCCCCAGGCCACCGCTGCCACCCCGACGGAACCCTCCTCAGACCCCCAGGCTCCCTCCCAGCAGCAGCTGCAGCGCCGAAGTGAAGAAGAAGGGACACGGCTCTCCGGGCTGTACTGTGCTCTGTGCACCAAGAAACAGCCTCTGTTACGGGACTTACTGTTAGTGTACGGCAGGGCGGCAGACGGTTGCAAAGCGGCCATTGAAGCTGTAGCTGCGGGTAAGCATGCCTCTGTGACTAATGCACTCCATTGTTCTGGTCATGTCCTTCATGGCTCTCATTCCCCTCAGTCATGCTTTGGAAATCTGTCCGTCTGTCCTCATCTGCATCATGCCTTGGCAGATTTGTGCGTCGAGGATGTGACACAAGGTCTGTCTGCTGCAACTGCTGTGGGCTTGCATGCTATGCAAGTGTAACTGTGTCAATACAGCATACTGATCAACTGTCGCATAGCTCTGCATTGGTTGGCACTGTGCCTATTCAGGCTCTCAGGCTTAGGGCTTGTAGTCTGTGCGTAGTACCTGGTGAGGGTCTGTGACTGGTACCTTAACATCATCATAAGTCAAGCATGCTTGCTGAGTATGGGTCGCAGAAAAGTTGTGATGCCAACTGCAGGCCTGGCAAGAAGCATAGGGCCACACGCCGCAGCCCTGGTGGATCTGGTGCAAGATACCCCACCTGACAGCCAGAAGCTGCTGCTGCAGATGCTGCATGTCTTGACAGGTGCTACAATTGCCATACCTGTGCTGTATAAAGGTGCTGTTTTGGTGATGCATTGTTATCATCATTGTCCTTGTCATCGTTGTTGTCATCATCATCGTCATTGTCATTGTCATGGTCATTATCACTATCACTGTCATAATATCAACTCCTGTGGTCATGCTGTGGGATCAATCTTTTGGAGGGCAAAGCAACAAACACATTGGCACTCGAAAGACGCCGTGTAAGCCACCAGCAAGACACGGAACCATGCAGTGTCTGCTGGTGACAGGTGCCAAGCTCTCATGCAAATGCTGGCAGCAGCACTGCAGACCTCTCAAACTGGACATCAAGATCTGTCACCAGCAGCTAAATCTCAAGCTACAGCGCTGCTGGCCTGCAGTATTTATAAACACTTCAATCTGTAAGGTGTAACATGCAGAGCAAGTCAGCACACATTATGTGTCCCCTTGTGGCATGCAGAACAAGGTCCCTTGTCTGGGCAACTCACACAGGCATGTGTCACCAAATTTGAGAGCAGCAAGGATGCACTGTTCCTTGTGCCGGCCATACCCGGCATGCAGAGGCCCCAAGTACTCCAGGTCATCTCCTTGCATCCTTCCCAACTTCAGCATTCATCACTTTTGTGTAGCTCTGGACTGCAATCTCAGGAGGCTGTAAGTTGCAAGGCATGGAATTCTTGGTTTTTGTTGTTCAGTGGCTTTCTGCTGTCTTGAGAGGATTGCACACCCAAGCGCTGTTTCTTTTGTAATCCCTGTCTGCCTTGTTCCTCAGGAAGCTCATGCTGCTTTGCATGCTGCTTTAGGGTCTGGCATCTAAGGCAACCAGCACAAAAGCTCCTGTGTCAATCTGAACCAATTGCAATGCTGCCATCATATGCAGGTGTTTCCACGGTTGCTGGAGCTGGGCCCAGGGCAGTTCAAGGCAGCCCTGCACAGGCTCATGATGCCCTTGCCATCATCAGGTGATCCCTGTTGCTATGTTGAGATGATTATCCGCCTTTACTGCATGTTGGCGCATTTCCACCCTGCAGCGCTGTATGTCCCCAATACAGATGCTTTTACGGCAGTTTGTCACAACACATTACCTACTGTTTGCCAGTACTTGAAGAATTGTTTTCCCATGCGTACAGATTCTCCCACATGTGCAGAATGCGCCTTTCTCCAACTGGACAAGTGACATAGCACGTCATGTCAGGCAATGCCTATATGCCCTAAGAACAACTTGCTTACCCAAAGATCATGCCAAGTCTCTAGTGTGCATGGACTGTGCTTTGGTACGTAGCACCAGGTTGTCATGGCTATACCTGGTCCCAAGCAACAAAATGACAGCATATGCAACGTTATCGAGCATGAACATTTTGTTACCAAGGCACAATTGAACAGAGCTGGTGATCCTCTGTGTTGAGGGTAATGGCGCTCTTGCGATCATCAGTCACATGTATTGCATGACATGTGTTCTGCACATCAAGCCATCATAACACATTGAGAAATGCTGATCAGTCTGCAGGCAAAGATGCTACCAGCAACACTCTATAAGCATGTACACAGACATGGGCTCTTTGAGATCGTGCACAAGATCACCGTGTCAATGACAGCCATGCGCATCACCAGACATCTGTGATGCAGGTCAAGCGATGATGACTGCAGCTGAGGTCTTCATCAGCCTGCACAGCATAGACGCCGCCAAAAATGGGGTACCCCTGCGCAAGGTCATGGCCTGTCTGGACCCCTGCATGAAGGAGGACATGTGCTCCACATTCCCCCCTGAGGCCATGGCTGTTGCACTGCAGCAGCTTGTTACCAGGTACTCAGCTTGTTACCCAGTACCCAGCTTGCTACTAGGTACTTGGCCAGTGCTGACTTTTGGGCTGGTTTGCTATTTAGCTACGTTAGCAGCCGGCCATCTTGCGCTGATACCATTGCTGCACACCTGTCAACAATCAGCATGGCAGCCATGACATGCTGGTTCCGCTGTTGCATGTCTGCCAGCACTCAGCAGGGATGTGGCTAATTTGA
>JAABUO010003359.1_pt1 | contig 19067 bp, 17 predicted proteins | sample 5559291 | NCBI WGS metagenome assembly JAABUO01 (sample SAMN10711878, study PRJNA513372) | rock metagenome | isolation source: Antarctica rocks | place: Antarctica: Victoria Land, Finger Mt sud
GGTTGCGGGCCCGCGGCAGCGGCGAGGTCATCGAGACCGTCGACGCCAAAACCCTTTTCCGGTCCATTGCCACCGCGGCGTGGGAATGCGCGGACCCGGGTCTGCAGTACGACGGTACGATCAACGACTGGCACACCTGCCCGGAGTCGGGCCGGATCAGCGCCTCGAATCCGTGTTTTACCGGTGACACCCTGGTCGCCGTGGCCGATGGCCGTGGTGCGGTGCGCATCGACGAGATTGCCGCGGCCGGAGTCGACGTTCCCGTCTACACCACGAACGTCGACGGCGAGATCTCCGTCGGCACGCTGAGCAGGACCCGGGTGACCCGGTTCGACGCCCCCATCGTCACCATCACCCTGGATGACGGTTCTACCCTGCGCGTCACCCCGGACCACCCGATGCAGCGCCGCGACGGAACCTACGTCGAGGCGGCGCAGTTGCTCAGCGGCGAGCAGCTCATGCCGTTCGACTCCGCCGTCGGGTATTACGGTGCACACCTGCGCCGGGCGTCCCGGGCGGGTCAGGGCTGGGAGCTGCAGCACCAGCTCGTCGCCGGCCGCAGAAGGGGTTCCGGCAGCGACGGTCTGCACGTGCACCACCGGGACGGGGACAGCCTGAACGACGCCGCCACCAACCTGGTTCTGCTGCCCAAGGCCGAACACCACCGACTGCACGCATCGGGTACGCACCCGCTCGCCACGGACGGGACCCGGGCCAATCGGGACGCCCGGATCGACAAGCTCCGCGCCACTGTGACCGGCGCCGGGAACCCGAACCACTCTCACGGTCTCTTCGATGGCCAGGGCGTCACCACGACCCGCCCCTGCCCCCAGTGTGGGGTGGACTTCACGTCCATCGCGCGGCAGTTCACCTGCTCACTGGTGTGCCGCGACGCGTGGCACGCCGAGCACCCACGCGAGCAGGTCATCGCCTGCTCGGAGTGCGGGGACCCGTTCATCGCGGGCAGTGCGGCCGGCCTGTACTGCAGCACTCTGTGCCAGGTGCAGGCGCGTGAGCGCCGCCGCCCAGTATTCACTCGCGAGTGCCCCGCCTGCCACGGCCATTTCGACACCACGAACGCCGGTGTGCGGTTCTGCTCCAAGAGCTGCGCCACCACCACCGGCTGGGACCAGCGTGGCCGGGTGTGCCCGGAGTCGAAGCCGTGCGAGTTCTGTGGGTGCGGCTTCGCGCCGGTGCGCGGCGAGCAGCGGTACTGCGACTCGACGTGCGCGGCCCGCCACCGGGTCCAGAAGAAGATGGCGGCACCGTTCGCCCACAACCACCGCGTCGTGTCCGTGGTGGCGGGCGGGCGCGAGGACGTCTACGACGGTGAGGTCCCCGGGTCGCACAACTTCGCAGTGGTCACCAGCATGAGCGGTGACGACCCAACTACCGCCACCCTGTCGGGTGTCTTCGCGCGGCAATGCTCGGAGTACCTGCATCTTGACAATTCAAGTTGCAATCTTGCGTCGCTGAACCTGATGAAGTTCCTGCAGCCCGACGGCGGCTTCGACACCAAGAAGTTCGGCAAGGCGGTCGAGCTGATCATCACGGCGATGGACATTTCGATCTGCTTCGCAGACTTCCCCACCGAGCTGATCGGGGACACCACCCGGCGTTTTCGCCAGCTGGGGATCGGCTACGCCAACCTCGGTGCGCTGCTGATGGCCACCGGGCACGCGTATGACTCCGACGGCGGCCGCGCGCTGGCCGCGTCCATCACCTCGCTGATGACGGGCACCGCCTACAAGCGTTCCGCCGAGCTGGCCGGGGTCGTCGGACCGTATGAGGGTTACGCCCGCAACGCTGATGCCCACACCCGGGTGATGCGCAAGCACGCCGCCGCCAACGACCTGGTCGCCACCCTGGCCACCACCGACACCGCGGTGCACGAAGCGGCGACGACGGCCTGGCAGGAGTGCCTGGAAATCGGTGAGCGCAACGGCTGGCGCAACTCCCAGGCCAGCGTGCTCGCCCCGACCGGGACCATCGGCTTCATGATGGACTGCGACACCACCGGGATCGAGCCGGACTTCGCGCTGGTCAAGTTCAAGAAGCTGGTCGGCGGCGGGTCCATGCAGATCGTCAACCAGACGGTGCCCCGCGCGTTGGCCTCGTTGGGGTACGACCCGGCGCAGGTCACCGCGATCGTCGCCCACATCGCCACGAAAGGTCACGTCGTGGACGCCCCGGGTCTGGACCCCGAGCACTACGCGGTGTTCGACTGCGCGATGGGACAACGCCCGATCGAGGCGATGGGGCACGTCCGGATGATGGCGGCGGCGCAGCCGTTCCTGTCCGGTGCCATCTCCAAGACGGTGAACATGTCGGAGTCGGCGACCGTGGAGGAGGTCGAGGGCATCTACTTCGACGCCTGGAAGCTGGGCATCAAGGCGCTGGCGATCTACCGGGACAACTGCAAGGTCGGGCAACCGCTGTCCTCGGGCTCGGCGGGTTCGGCGAGTTCGAACAAGACGGTGGTCGCCGAGGTCGTGGCCCCGGCCCCGGTGTCGACCCCCACCCGCACCCGGCTGCCCCGTGCCCGCAGCGGGCAGACGGTGTCCTTCGGTGTGGGCGGGGCCAAGGGGTACGTCACCTCGGGCTGCTACCCCAACGGTGATCTGGGCGAGATGTTCGTCAAGATGAGCAAGCAGGGTTCCACCCTGGCGGGGGTGATGGACGCGTTCTCCATCGCCATCTCCATCGCCTTGCAGTACGGGGTGCCGCTGGAGACGTATGTGGCGAAGTTCGTGAACATGCGCTTCGAGCCGTCCGGGATGACCGATGACCCGGACATCAGGATCACCACCTCGGTGGTGGACTACCTGTTCCGCCGCCTCGCGTTGGACCACCTGCCGCAGGTCAAGTGCGCCGAGCTGGGCGTTTTCTCCGCCGATGAGCGGTCCGCCCAGGTCGAGGCCACCGACTACGGCAGCACGCAGGCCGGTGTGACCGACCTGGTGGCCCTCGAACCCGTCACAGCCCCGGGCGCTGACGCTCTTGTTCCCCCGGTTCCCCCGCGGTCCTCGCCGCCGGTCGGCTTCGCTGTCGACGCACCGTTGTGCATGACGTGCGGTACCGGGATGCGAAGGGCCGGCAGCTGTTTCGCGTGTGAGGGATGCGGGGCCACCAGCGGCTGCAGCTGAGCTCTGCGACAGTCTCGTGAGAACAACCGCTCCGTTCTCACGAGACTGTCGCAGGTGGTCGGTAAGGCCCGGGGAACGAGCTCAGTCGAGGCGTACCCCGGGTCGGACAAGTCCACATGATGATCCGGTCCTCGAGAGGAGACTGCGCTGCAGCTGGTTGAACACGGAGGGCAGGAAGACCATGGAGGGGACAGACCCCAGCACGTAGCCGGCACCGGCCAGGAAACCGAGCCAGCCGACAGAAGTGTGCGCGGCGAGGGCAGCGACCACGCACACCGCCTCCAAGCTCAGGACGTGGGTTGTGCCGATGAGCATGCCGATGGTGGCTGGTCGCCACCGCCGTCGCCATCGGTGGTGCCTGGCCATCATCGGCATCAACAGAATGCCGCTGAGGGCGGTGACGGTGACTGGGTGCGCAGCGATGTCCAGTTCACGTCGGTGCAGCGCCAGCATCCCGTTGGAGAGGTAGTTCCCCAACCCACGTCCTTGCATCCCGTTGGAGAGGAAGGTGTGCCAGTCGTACCCCGGTATTGACGTGGTCGGTGCGTACCGTGCCGCGACGAACGTCACCACCGCGAGCAGGACCAGTTGGATGGGCCGGATCGCCATGGAGAAGTATTTGACGCCCTGAGCGCCCTTCCCGGTGACGTGCTTGTCGATCGTGTGTGGACTGTCCTGCGGCTCCTCTCCTTCGCCGTAAACTCCCTCGTAGCCTCCGAGCATGGCGCCGAGATTTTCGTGGAACTCGATGTTTGGGTAGTTCTTCTTGAGCTGTTTGGTGATCCGTCCGAAATCTGATGATGAACTCCGAAGCGCTTCGTTCGGCATCCAGATGGCGATGACCCTGGCCGCTTCGGCGCGCCAGCCGTATTCGCCTTCGATGACGCGGCCTTCCAGGGACACGACGGCGAGCAGGTTGTATCCGCTCGGGTACTGGCTGCGGACCTGTTCCACCGACGGGAAGCTGTAGATGCCGCAGCTGCACCCGTCGTCGGGAACGGGGTGGTTGCGTCTTTTGCTGCATTGGGCGATGCAGGTCCCCTCTTTCCAGGAGGTGTTGAGGCGGGAATCAATGCTCCCGGAGTTGAGGGGCAGCAGGTATCCGTCTTCGGAGACGTGGAAGGTGCGCAGGCCGTATTGGCCGACGCGTAGCTCCGGGCCGGTGTCGCTGCCGGTGTCGTCGGTGTCGTTCATGCCGGGACCGGCTCACGAGCGGGCCGGGCTGGTGTGCTCGGTTCGATCACGGGCGCCGGGCGCCGGGTGGGTTGGGGCGCCGGGAGAACTGGCTTCGTCGTCGGCACCACCTCGATGCGCCGTTTCGGCTTGCCGATGTCGCCCATGGTGGGGGCGCCGGGGTGTACGCGGGGGACTGTCGATGTGCTCATACCCCACCATGTGTGCGGTCGAGTGCCCGTCACCCCCGCAACATCGGTGAGGGCAGCAGCAGCTCAGGTTTCGGGGGCGATGGCGGGGCGTCTGGTGGTCTGCAGTTCGGCGATCGCGGCGGCCGCCTCGGCGGTGCCCATGGATCGCATCTCCAGGGCCAAGGACAGGTCGAAGGTGGGCAACGCCGCCGCCAACGTCTGGTTCAAGGCTCGTTTCGTGTAGCGGATCGCGCGCTGCGGGCCGGCGGCCAACCGCTGGGCGATCTCGGTGGCCCGACCCAGTGAGGCACCTTCCTCGACGACCTCGGTGACCAGACCGATCCGTTCCGCCTCCACCGCCCCGATGCCGTCCCCGGTGAGCAGGTACTTCTTGGCCCTGGTCAGCCCCACCGCGAGCGGCCAGATCAGCGCGCCACCGTCGCCGGCGGAGAGGGCAGCGCGGATGTGCCCGTCGGCGATGGTGGCCTGGGTTTCCATGATGATGAAGTCGCAGAACAACGCGAACGCCGCCCCGGAGCCCATCGCGTGGCCGTTGACTGCGGCGATCACCGGTTTGTCCAGTTCGACGTGGGCGTGGACCAGCTCCCGGGCGTCGGCGAACAGTGTCTCGGCGTCGTCGCTGGACTGGTCGAGGACCCGTTCCAGCAGGTCCAGGTCGCCGCCGATGGAGAACGCTTTCCCCATCCCGGTCACCACCGCCACCCGCACCGAGTCGTCCGCCGCGATGTCGCGCAGGATGCGGGAGAACTCCCGGTGGTCGGCGAGGTCGCAGGCGTTGAACCGCTCCGGCTTGGTGATCACGATGTAGGCGACGCCGTCGCGGACGCCGACCTTGAGGTAGCGGTAATGGGAGTAGTCGTTCACGGCGCCACCTGGGCCTGCACCCGCGTCGCGGCGCGCGGCAGCGGTACCCATTCAGTGCTGGCCCGGAGCCCGGGTTTGACGACCTTGGCACTGGCGTTGCGGGGTAGCGGCTCCTGGCGGACGCAGACGAACTCCGGGAGCTTGTAGGCGGCGAGCCGGGTGGCCGCCGCCGCCACTACCGCCACGGGGTCGAACGGGCGCCCATCGACCCCGACGAGCACCGCGCCCACCCTTTCCCCCAGCACGGCGTCGGGTACCCCCAGCACCGCGACCTCGGCCACGTCGGGGTGCAACACCAACGCGTTCTCCACCTCCACGGAGTACACGTTGGCGCCGCCGCGGTTGATGACGTCCTTCTTGCGGTCGACGATGTACACGAGCCCGGTGTCGGTGATCCGGGCGAGGTCACCGGTGCGAAGCCACCCGCCGACGAACGCGGCGGCGGTGGCTTCCGGTGACCTCCAGTAGCCGGGGACCACGTTGGGGCCACGCACCATCAGTTCACCGACACCGGTGGCGTCATCGACGTCCAGCAGGTCCAGATCGACGACGGGTGCGGCGTACCCGACGCTGCCGGGGGCGGCGTCGGTGTACTCGTACGGCAGGTAGGTGGCGACCGAGGCCACCTCGGTGAGGCCGAACGCGGCCTCCACCCGTGCAGTGGGGAAGGCGGCGGACATGGCCCCGAGGAACTCGGGGGACGCCGGCGCGGCCCCGTAGACGGCGAGGCGCACGCTGGTGGTGTCGGTGCCGGGGAAGTCGGGGTGGTTCAGCGTCATTCGGAAGACGGCGGGTGACCCGACCAGCACGGTGGGGCGGGTTTCGGCGATCCCCGCCAGGAAGGTGGCGGGGGTGAAGGCGGGCAGGATCACCGTCGTCCCACCCAGCTCGCACATCGGCAGCAGCTGACTGTTGGCTGCGGTCACGGTGGACAGCGGCGCAGCGACGAAGTGCCGGATGCCCTCCGCGTGGTGGGGGAACCCGGCCACCCGGCGCACCGTCTCGTTGTTGGCCAGGAAGTTGCGGTGCGTCATGGTGGCACCTTTGGGTGCGCCGGTGGTGCCACTGGTGTAGAAGATCGCGGCGACGTCGTCGGGGGTGAGGTCGTCGCAGTGGCGGGGTGGACCCTCGGGCAGCGGGTCACCGGTGGTGAGGGTGAGCACCGCCTGGGAGTCGGTGATGATGTGCTCGCGCTCCGGACCGGTGAGGGCGGTGTTCAGGGGTATGACCACCCCACCGGCGAGCAGGGTGCCGAAGAACGCCACGCACCACTCGATGCTGTTGCCGTGGCTCACCGCGACCCGGTCACCTCGGTGCACACCGCGTTGGGCGAGGCCGCCGGCGACCCGGGCCGCCGCGTCCCAGAGTTGGGTGTAGGTGAGGGTGCGACCACCCACCTCGTGAAGCGCCTCCGCGGTGGGGACGCGTTGGGTGGTGGCGCGCAGCGCGGCGACCAGTGAGGTCGGTCGGTCCAGGTAGTGGCAGATTCCGCTGCTGTCACGGAGGATTCTTGTCTGGTCGAACGGCTGCACGGGGGTCACCGGCATAGTGTTACTGGGGGTTACACGCTACGTCCAGCGAACGCCCGGCGACGGTGCGAATCACGACGTACGGTGGATAGGTCGTCCACTGGGCGGCGAAAATAGGACAAGCCGGGATGGGGTCAGTGGTAGCTCAGAGCAGTGATGGTTCGGAGCAGGCCCACCCCCCGCAGAGGCGCGCCTGCGGGGGGTGTGGGCACACCCGGGCCGAGGACGACGGTTGGTGGGTGGTCGACGTCCAGGCCCCCGGTGACCATTCGGTGGTGATCGGGCCCCGGGCGGGGGCTGTGTGGCCGGGCACCGGGAGGCCGTTGAGCCGCTTCCTGCGGGGCCCGGCCGCCCGCATCCTGCCGGGAGCTGTCCGGTCCGTGGCCGTCAGCGGCGACCCGGTGCAGGAGCAGACGGTGGTGCGAGACCACCTGCTCACGGTGACCGCGCTGCCGGTGCGCGGGCCCTCGGGTGAGGTGCAGGCGGTGGTGTGCGCCCTGCTGCCCTCGGACACTGTGCCCCCGCTCCCGCCGCCGCTGCGGGCGTGGGAGTGGGACACCCAGGCGGAGCAGGGTCGTGGTGTGCCGGTGTCGTTGCTGGGTCAGGCCCCGCCGGAATACCACCCTTCGTCGTACTGCCTGGCCGAGTACACCCTGGGGTTGACGGTGGAGTCGATGACCCCGCTGTGGGACATGTGGCAGCAGTTCTCGAAGGCCCGTACCGACAACTTGCTGCACGAGACGGTGACCCGGGTTGGGCCCGGCGGGGTGCACCATCGGGAGCTGGTGTGCGGGCGACCGCGGTTCAGTGACTTCGCCGAGGTGGCGGTGGCGTGGCGGGGAATCAGCCTGGACGTCACCGACCGTCCGGTCGACCCGATTCCCCGACGGTTCTCCGACGAGGTCCTCACCGCGGTGCTGGCCCATTCCGTCCCCACGTTCGCGGTTGCGTACCAGGACGGGCACATTTTCCACTGGATGAGCCCGTCGTCGCCGCCGGGAGTGGTGTGGCCGGTGGACCCGTACCTGCAGCGCATGGTGCACCCGGAGGACCGCGGTGTGCTGACCGAGCACTTGGGTCGGGTCACGGTGTACGGGTCGCGAACGGAGTGTGTAGTGCGGTTGCCCGACCCCGAAGGGGGTTGGCGGCGGGTGGAGCTGAAGCTCAGTGCGGTCCGGATCGACGAGGGCCTGTTCGGTGACCTGCAGCTGCTGGTCGCGTTGACCGCGGTGACCTGATCACCGCCATTTCGGGCGGGTGCACCGCGCGTCAGGACTGGGAGATTGATCACCGGCGCATCGGGTTTCGGGCACATACGTGAGACGGAGGTCACCGTGTCGAAGATTGACAAAACAACCAAGAAGGGGCTTGCCCCGGGCGAAACCCTCCATTACTGTGAGAGTGCGCCTCGTCGCTGACGGTGAGGCTTTCGGGGCCACGACCGCGTACTGCACCCTCCAGCAAACGGGGGTTTTCGGGTCTCCGACCGCGTGACGACCAGAGGACCGCCGCCCGGCGGGTCTTCCTATGTCGAGCCGATCGGAGACCAGGACCGTGACCGCACCCGCATTCCGCGTACCCCAGACCCCCGCGCAGCCCCGCGCCGCGACCCTGGCCCGCGTTGAGTACTTCTACGCGCGTCGCCAGGTGCAGCAAGCGGCGATGGTCGAACGCATCAAGGCAGCCATCGGCCCCGAAGCCAGCGCCCGGTATTTCCGGAGCCCCGCAGCATCGTAAGAAGACGACCACCGGCGCGCAGTAGCGGGTACCGGACTCTCGGAGGCCCCGCTGATGATCGGCCCAGCCGATTGCCGGGCACACGCAAACGTATCCCGTGACCAACGTGAAAGCGCGTACCCCCGAGTTCACCCGACCAGGTTTCCGCTGGCACATCACCGAGGTGGACGGGCACCTCTGGGTGTCCATCCAGCACAACGCTGCCGGGGTGGGGCGGCTGCGTTGTTGGATGGACGGCTGGTTGGGGTCTGTGTGCCTGCACGGGCAGGACGAGGATGACACTGCCGAGGTGCAGGAGGAGTTCAACGAGCTGGTGACAGCTCTGTACGACGCGTGGACCTCGGCAGCCGCGGACATCGAGATCAGCCAAGCCGCCCATGAGCTCGCGAAGCTCGACGCAGGAGTTCTGTGCGCCGACGTCCTCGAGGTCTCCCACCCTGTGACCCCAGCCCACCGTCGGCACCGGGCTGCCCGGGCGAGGGCCCGCGCAACCGGCCTGACCCTCGCCACCCTCGTGGTCGCTGCCCCACTGGGGGTGCACAGGGTCTGCGTGGCAGTGGGTGAACGCAGTGCCGTGCCCTACGTGCGGGCGCTGAACGCGCTGAGCCTCACAGCGACGGGTCTTGCGCTGCGTCGCCGTCGTCGCTGAACGCCGCCGCCAGCCTGTCCGCCCAGCGAAATGAGCCTCATTTATGCCCACCTCCATCACCTCAGCCCACGCCACCCCGATGACTGACACCCCAGCTGAGACCACGAAGACTTTCGTCCTGGACACCTCCGTCCTGCTCGCTGCCGGACCGCACGCACTGTGGGCGTTCGACGAGCACGAGGTGGTTCTGCCCCTCGTGGTGATCACCGAGCTGGAAAGCAGACGGGACGACCCGGAGATCGGATGGATCGCCCGGGCGGTGCTGGCGGCGTTGGAGGAGCTGCGGCTCACCGCCGCCGAACTCGGCGGGAGCCTGAAGGAGGGCGTCCCGGTCGGGGTGAGCGGCGGGACGGTGCGCATCGAGCTCAACCACGTGTCCCAGTCCCGACTTCCTGACGCTCTGCGTGCCAGCTCATCCCACGACGTCCGCATCCTCACCGTCGCCTACGAGCTGGCCCGCGAACAGGACTCCGATAACGCCGCCGCCCTCCGGCAGGTGGTGGTGGTGTCCCGGGACCTGCCGATGCGTTTGTTGGCCGGCGGCGTCCTGGGTCTGGCCGCGCAGGACTACCACAATGACCAGGCACCCCGGGACGGCTACAGCGGGGTGGAAAATCTCGAGATCAGCGCCCTCGAGATGAATCAGCGGTACAAGGAGGGGCGCACCGACCTACCGGACGGCGCGGAGGGTCTGGCGGTGAACACCGGGGTCATTCTCACCGCCGGGGTCAGCGGCAGTGCGCTGGGAACGGTCAGTGACGCCGGAACCTTCACCTTGATCCGCCAGGACCTGTCGGCGTTCGAGCTGAAACCTCGTTCCGTGGAGCAGCGCATCGCCATGGCCCACCTGCTGAACCCGGGCATCGGCATCGTCTCCCTCGGTGGCCGCGCCGGCACCGGAAAGTCGTCGTTGGCTTTGGCCGCGGGCCTGGAGATGGTGCTGGAGCAGCGGGAGCAGAAAAAGGTCGTCGTGTTCCGCCCCCTGTACGCCGTGGGCGGTCAGGACCTGGGGTTCCTGCCCGGAACCGAGGAGGAGAAGATGTCGCCGTGGACGGCGGCCGTACACGACGCCTTGGAGTCATTCTGCTCCGCGGAGGTTTTGGGCGAGGTCGCCTCCCGGGGGTTGGTCGAGATTTTGCCGCTCACCCACATCCGGGGTCGCACCCTCACCGACACATTTGTCATCGTGGATGAGGCGCAGTCGCTGGAACGGATGGTGCTGCTGTCGATCTTGTCTCGTCTCGGGCACGGTTCCCGGGTGGTGCTGTGCCACGACCTCGCGCAGCGGGACAACCTGCGGGTGGGCCGCCACGACGGGATCGCTACCGTCATCGACAAGCTCAAAGGGCAGTCGTTGTTCGCCCATGTCACCCTCACCCGCTCGGAAAGGTCCCCGGTGGCGGATCTGGTGACCCGGCTGTTGGACGGACAGTGACGGGGCGCAGCGCCGGGACTTCTGGTCCGGCGGTGGTGGCGTTGTGCGGGTACTCCCGGGTCGGCAAGGACACCGCGGCCGGGAGACTATTGGCCTCGGGGTATCAGCTGGGGTCGACGGGGGAGCGGGTCGCGGAGCTGCTCCGGGAGATCAACCCGGGCCTCATCCTGCCCGGGTTCCCCGGGGGTGTCCGGGTGGACACCCTGTTCGCCGAGCTGGGATACGACGGGGCCAAGGCCATCCCCGAGATCCGTACTTTGATGCAGGACACCGGGTCCGCCATCAAAGCCCGCCAACCCGACTTCTTCATCCGGGTGGTGCTGGAGCATCACCGGATCACCCACCCGGATGCCGGGTTGGTGATGGTGGGTGTTCGCAGTCACGCGGAGGTCGTGGCGGTCCGCGCGGCCGGTGGGGTGGTGCTGCGGATCCACCGACCGGGTGTGGGCCCGCTGGGTGGCCATCAAAACGACCGGGACCTCGACGGGGTGCTCGCGGACGCCGACATCGTCAACGACGACACCATCGAGGTGTTGCACGACCGGGTCGCGGCCGCCCTGGTCCGACTCCTCACCGCCAGCTCCCTTGAAACACTCTCGCCTGCTTCGTAGGCGGCCTGCCGACCGGGCACGGACAACAGCCACGACACCGGACGCATCGTCGGACATGAGCACCCAAGAACTTGTCCAGGCCATCAAGGACCACGCCCTCGACCATTATGAAGACGGTGGATGGGATGTGGTCGTGGAATGCTGGGGCGACGCCGAGATCGCCGACACGATCGTCGAGGCGGGGGCCACCACTGTCGCCGACGCTCTCGAGGCGTTCGCGCCCCTGATCGACGTGTGGTCCGACCGCCAGGCCGACGCCCGCAACTCCGCCTTCTGAGGTCCACGCGCCGTGGTGGGCTCGCGGTGGCCGCTCCGACTCAGCCGCACACATAGCAGGTATGACCAGTTCGACTAGCCCTTCCCGCGTTTCCCCCGGAGTCCCTGCTGGGGGTCAGTTCGCCACCCAGGCCCACCCCGAGCCCGACCTGCACCTCGTGAACGTCGACGAGGACACCACGGCGCAGCGACTGACCACGGAGACCCCCGAGGGGATCGACACCGAGCTCGCCGCCCTCGTGGGGGTCACCGCCCGCGCGGACGCACAGCTGGAGCGCGCCCAGGATCAGGCGGAACTCGTTGCTCGGCTGTTGGCGGAGGCAACACCGGGTGGGTACGACGCGGTCTACTCCTACGGGCCGGAGGTGCAGGAGAAGGCAGCCGCGAAGGTGGCCCGATGCCGCACCGAGTTGGATGAGGCCGCTGCCGCCGAGGCCCCGTTCCACGCCGAGTTCACCCGCCGCGGTGGGTGGAACCGGGCGTTCCTGGTCACCAACGCCGGCGGTCACGTGCACACCAGTACCTCGTGTTCGACCTGCTTCCCGCGCACCAGTTTCGTCTGGCTCACCGAGTTCTCCGATCGTGACGAGGATGAGGTGGTGGGCGCTGCTGGTGAGTCCGCCTGCACCACGTGTTTCCCCTCCGCCCCGGTCGACGTGTTGCGCCGCCACTGCACCATCGAGGCCCCGGCCCGGCGCGAAGCCCGTATGCAGCGGGAGACCAAGGCCGCGGCGAAGGCAGCGAAGGAGGAGGCCACCGGCATCGCCAACCCCGACGGCAGCCCGTTGTGGGGCGAGTGGGGTGTCATCAAAACGGAGCGCGCCGCCCAGATCGAGTTGGTCGACATCATCGCCAGCCACCGCGGGTACGGGTACGACGCCCACCTCGACGTTCAGGACACGATTTTCGCGGCGTTGGCGCACAAACGGGGCCAGGACGTCGACCAGGTTCGTCTCGACGTCGAAGTGAAGGTGGTGGCCAAGCTCAAGCGGGACGCCCGCGCATAGGCCTCGGGTGGGCCGGTTGACCGTGAGACGCAAACGGAGTTCATGGCCGTCCTGAAACGAACCACCCATTCACCTCCCGGCGAGCAGGATCCGCAGCCGCGCTCGGATACCAAGAGCCCAGCGTGGTCCACCGGCGCCACGTGGCCCACGAAGTTGGTGCGCCGCCAGCGCCGGGCATCTCAGGGTGAGCGCAACCGGGGGGTGCTACCGGAGAAACTGACCTCGCGTCGCCCGCAGCGTCGTCGTGAGGAACGTGGCGGGGCCGAGATCGGTGCCGGCCCACCGCCGACGACTACGAAGGTCGGGTTCGGTCGGTGGCTGTTCCCGTGGCTGCGGTGCCTGCTCGTCGCCTGGGTGTATGTGGTGGCGCTGAAGGTGGTGTCCGCCGCCGGTGAAGTGGCGGTGATCGCCTTGTTCGTCATCCCCGCGATCATCACCACCCTCTACCTGCCCTCGTCGCGGCGCCGGTCCTGGCGGTGGTTGGTGATCTGGTTGATCGTCAACATCGTCAACCCGACGCTGTTCCTGCCTGCGGCACTGGTCGCCACCACATGGGCGCTGCACCAGTTCTGGGTGGTGGAACGCCCGGATACCGGGCGCACACCACCCGTGGGGCCTGCTTTCCGATCGCTTGTCGCCCTGGTGCGCCACCCGATGTCCCATCCGCTGCGCGGCTCGCTGCGCAAGCGTCCCGGAGGCCGCTCGTGAGCGCCCGGACCAGTGCAGTCGCACTGAAACCAGCTGGCCCGCCACCGGCGAAGCGGAAGCGGAAGCCGGGGGCGGGGGCGGACACGGGCACCGTGGACCGGGTGCTGGAAGCTGCGGTGCATTTGGCCACCGGCCTGGCCACGGCGGAACCCCGCCCCGGGCAACGCGCGCTGGCCCACGATGTGCTCGAGGCGATGACCGGCCGCGACCGGGTGGTCGCCCAGGCCCCTACCGGGGTGGGCAAGAGCTTCTCCCACCTGGTTCCGGCCGCCGTGATGGCTGTGACCGCCGGGGAACGCACCGTGATCTCCACCGAGTCCCTCGCACTGCAAAGCCAGATTATCGACAAGGATGCACCCACCGTGTGCGCCGCCACCACCAGCGTGCTCGGGTCCGCCCCGCGGGTGGCGGTCCTCAAGGGGTGGGGAAATTTCGCGTGTTCCCTTCGGGCTACGCACAGCGCCCGCACCCTGCTCGGGAAACCGGACAACGACACCGCCCCGCCCGACCCCGTCGCCGCACTGACCGACCTGGCCCGGGAACTCCCCACCCCACCCCCGGAAGGTGCAGGCAAGAAACGCCGGCCGGGGCGTGCGAAGGTCGCCGACACCGACACCGTGGACATTGACGGTGCGGTGATTCCCCGCGCCGATGCCATCCCGCTGCTTCGGTGGGCCCTCACCGCAGGTGCGGTCCACGGTTCCGGTGACAAGAACTCCTATGTCGGCACCGTGGATGAAGCGTCCTGGTCGACGGTCAGCGTGTCCACCAGCGAATGCGTCGGGGTCAGCCAGTGCCCGTTTGGCACCGTGTGCCGCCCGGACGCCGCTCGTGCTGCTGCAGCGGCCGCGGACATCGTGGTCACCAACCATTCGATGCTGGGTGTGCAAGCCGCGTCCGCGGCGCCGGTGGTCATCGGCTCCCAACGCCTCGGGCTGTTCCGGCACCTCATCGTGGACGAGGCGCACCGCCTGCCCGGTGTGGTCCGGGAGCAAGGTGCCGCCGCAGTGTCGGGGCGACGGGTGACCCGCATCCAACGCGGACTGTCCGCCCTCCTCGACGGCAACGACTCACTGGTCAAGGCCCTCCTCGCCGACGGGGACGTCATCAAGGATGCGGTGGACCAGAGCTTGGCCGAGCAGGCCGCCACAACCCCGAAAAAGGAGTCCGTGCTGCGGTGCAGCGAAGGGATGGACCCGCTGGCCGCCACCGGGGACCTGCTCACCGGATGGTTGGGTCGGGTGAACAAGATGGTGGGGTCCATCATCACCGACGACCAGAAGACGCAGATCAAGAAGATGCGGGTCACCGGCGCCGTCACCAGCTTGAAAGCGGATCTCACCGCGGTGCGCGAGCACCGCGACGGGGTGGCCCGTTGGGTGGAGAAGGGCAGCGAACCGTCCAGCCGCTTCGCCCGGGGTACCCCCGCGTCGGCGAAGTCCACTCCGGTAGAGGTGGGCGGGTCATTGGCGTTCAACGTGTACTCCGCGGAGGTGCCGGGCGCCCTGGTGGGGCATCCGGCGGTCCCGGAGACCGACTGGTTGTCCACGGCAGCACAGTCGGTGGCGTTGGCCTCGGCCGCCGCCGAGTCGCTGCAGGAACCATCGACGCCAGGAGAGGAGGGGGAGGAGACCACCTCCTCCGCCGGCGGACCGCTGGGGGCACCGCGTTACGCGTTGTCGGTCGCTGCCATGTCCGCGACCCTGCCCAACGGTTTCGGGCGGGACGCCGGCCTGCACCGCCCGACCCGCAGCTACGAGTCCCCCTTCGACACCGCCTACGGGCGCTCTCTGCTGTTCGTGCCCCGGGCAAGCGCACCCGAGGACGTGGAGGCGCTCAACGGTGGGTGGCCCGGAGGCAAGGTGCGCTTGGACACCACCCGGCACACCGCCTGGGCGGCGTCCATCATCGAGGCGCTCGTGCAGGCCAACAACGGCTCCGCCCTGATCTTGGCGGCCACCGCGGCCGCCGGGCGTTCCTACGCCGACCGTCTGCGCGCCGCAGGTAATGGGTTGCCCATCCATTCCCAATGGGATGGTGGTGCGCTGCGGCAGATCACCACCGAGTGGCGCAAGGATGTCGGGTCGGTACTTGTCGGCACCCGAAGTTTGATGACGGGGGTCGACGCACCGGGGGAAACCTGCTCGTTGGTGGTCATCGACCGGGTGCCCCGCGCTGCAGGAAACCCAGTCGATGACGCCCGGGTCGAGGCGTTGACCCCGGCGGTGGGTGACCGTTGGCTGGCGGACAGCCTGGTCTACGCCAGCGACGCGGCGCTGCTGCTGGAGCAGGCCGCGGGGAGGCTGATCCGCTCGGTGGGTGATTCCGGGATGGTTGCGGTGTTGGACCCTCGGTTGCTGAAGACGGGGTCGTTCAGTTACGCCGCCCGCAGCCGGGACACCTACCTGGGTGCGCTGCACCGGTTCGAGCAGAAGACCGCGGATCTGGATGCGGCGTTGGAGTTTCTGCGCACCGGACGGCGGGGGACGGCGGCATGACCGGGACAGGAGTGTTGGTCATCGCCACCGACGGATCGTGTCTGGGCAACCCGGGCGCCGGCGGTTGGGCGTGGGCGGTGACCCCGCAGGTGTGGGGTGCTGGTGGGGCCGTGCACACCACCAACAACGCGATGGAGCTCCAAGCCATCCGTCAGGCCCTGCTGTTCGCACCTGCCGGCGCACCGCTGGTGGTCGAGACGGACTCGGCGTATTCGATCAGTTGCCTCAGCAACTGGATCACGGGGTGGAAGCGCAACGGGTGGCGGACGAAGGCCGGGGGCGAGGTGAAGAACGTGGAGCTGATCCGCGGGATCGACGAGCTGCTGGCCTTGCGGGAGGTGTCTTTCCGCAAGGTGAAGGGCCACTCCGGGGATCTGCTCAACGAGGTGTGTGATCTGCGGGCCCGGGACGCGGCCGCCGCCGTCCGGGCGGGGCGACCCGTCGCGATCGGAGTTTCTGCGGGCCGGTCACGGGTGACATCCCGCGGGCCGGACACATGAACACCATGACGAAGACTCCTGCACTGACCGCCAACTACCCTCTGATGCGTGCGCTGCTCGCGGTGCTGCTCGTCGAGATCGACGCAGATCCTCACGCGGAAGACGACCCGGACCTGCGTCACTTGAACGGGGTGTGCGTGATGGCGGCGTGGGCCGACAAGGAGCGGTTCACCGGCGGTGCAAGAGCCCGCGCTGCCGGTGCAACCTGGCCGGAGATTGGCAGGGTTGCGGGGATTTCCGCGGGGTCGGCGGTCGCTGCGTTCTCCCCGGGACGCGAGGAGCGACTACGTCGGATGGCGGAACGGTCGGCCAAGCGTGTGATCCCTTCCACTCCTGCCAACCTTCCCGGAGTGGGGGTTGCTGAGGCTGCCCGACGTCTCGATGTCACCAACGCCACCGTTTATGCACGGGCGGACCGTGGTGAGCTGGAATCCGTTGTGGTTTCCGGGCGGAAACGATTCATCACTCCCGAAGTGAAGGGGGACTGCTCAAGATAGGAGAGACGGCCGAGGTGTTCACCCCCTTGGCCGCACACATGGTGGGTATGAGTAGCCACGCCAGTCGCCGATCCGCTGATACAGCAGGGCGAACCTCCGGTACGAACAGCGGCGAACTATTCACTGTGGACCGCTCTGCGGTCACGCTGCCCGAGAAGGGGGTGCATATGTACGACGAAGCCAACGTCGCCGACTACGTGCGCCTGGTCGAGAGCGGGCTCACCACCGAGCAGGTGGGTGCCACGTTGCACCTCAGTGTGGCGGCGGTGCGTAAGCGCATTGCCGAGCACACTGTGTGGGCGATCAAGAGCAACGGCAGGTGGTCGTGCCCTTCCGTCCAGTTCGACATGAACGGCCTGATCCAGGGCATGGAACGGATCATCAGGTTGGTGTCGGTGGGGTTGCAGCCCCTGACCGTTTGCGGGCTGCTGACCGGGCCATGCCCGGAGTTGTCCTCCGATGGTGCGCCGGTGTCGTTGGTGGAATGGTTGCGGGCCGGTGGGGACATCACCCTCGCGGTCCCGGTGGTGCAGCACAGTATCTGGGCGGCTGCCTGAGCTCACGCGGGTGACACCTGCCTCGCCGGGCACATGATGGGTATGAACAGCAACGCAGGGATTGTCGAACGCACCGTCGTCGTGGTTGCACCCGAGCCCGTGCAGGAGGTGTTCGCCCCCGTGGGCAGCTTCCTGGACGACATCCTTGCCGGCCCGTTCGTCGTCGAGTTGGCCCGGTCGATGGTGGCGGATGTGCCGGGTGTCCGCTGGTGTGTGCACCGCGCCGAGTGGGTGCTGCACGCCGTGGTGGGCGAGTGACGGCCTTCACGGTGGACACCCCGAAGGCCGCACACATAGTCGGCATGAGCAACCACATCGAAGCCACAGTCCGCGAACTCGATTTCGTCCAGGGCACCTCGGACAAGTTTTACCGAGTGTTCACCCTTGGCACGACGATGGTCGTCCAGTACGGCCGCAACGGTACGTTCGGGTCGATTTCCAGCAAGGAGTTCGACACCGCCGCCGCTGCCACCAAGGCAGCCGACAAGCAGGTGGGCGCCAAGATGGCGAAGGGCTATCAGCCGGTGCGCTCGGGTGCCCTCACCTTCGACCACGACCCCACCGACAACGAGCTGGACACCGCGGCGAATCTGATGCCCCGAGGTGAGTCCACGGTGGCGATGCCCGCCCAGCGTGCGCCCTCCGCGGTGGTCACCGCCACCAACTCGGCCCCCGCCGACGCAGGCCACGCAGTCACCTTCGCCAAGGTGATCGCAGCCCTGGACGCTTCCAACGCTGCGACCCTCCCGGTGGACGCCAACCCTCCGGCGAGCATCCCCATGTTGGCCCGGTTGGTCACCCTCACCACCGTCGATCGGTTGATGGAGGACGGCATGTGGGTTGTCCAACCCAAGCTGGACGGTGAGCGGGTTCTGATCGAGGTCATCGACGGTGTTGTGTCGGTGTTGAACCGGGCGGGTCAGCCCAAGGCCAAAAATGTTTCCGAGGCCATGCTCGCCCCGTTCCGGGCGCTCACCGAGGGCCGCTGGGTCTTCGACGGTGAAATCATCGGCCGCACCGTGCACCTGTTCGACCTGGCCGCCGCCGGTCGCTACGTCACCGAGAGGTCCGGTTTCACCACCCGCCACGCGAACCTGGTCATCATCGTGGACGCCTTGGTGGACCCCTCGGACCCGGCGGTGCGGGTGCTCACCTACACCGAGGATTCCGACGCGAAGCTCAACCTGCTGGCCCACGCGCAGGTCGACGGCAAGGAGGGTGTCATCTTCCGGCACATCACTTCCCCCTATGAGCCGGGCAACCGTTCGGAGGGCCTGGTCAAGTACAAGTTCCTCAAGGAGGTGGACGCCGAGGTCATCCAGGTCGGCAAGGGCGGCAAAGCCAACGCGGTCCTCGCGGTCTACGACCACGACGGCAAGAGGGTCACCATCGGCCAAACTTCCACCCTCGGCAAGAGCGCGAGCAACGGCAAGCCCATCGCGGTTGGTGATGTTCTCGAAGTCGCGTTCTTGTACGTCACCAACGCCGCGCACCCGGTGCTGTTCCAGCCCCGCATCGTGCGGGTCCGCACCGATGAGAAATCAGCCGCGGAGTGCAGCATCGACCAGCTCGCCGCCGCCCTCACCGACAAGACGGTCGGCTGATGGCTGGCAGACCGGTGCTGGGGTTGGACCTCGACGGGGTGTGCGCCGACTACAGCGCCGCGCT
>JAABUO010003360.1_pt1 | contig 19067 bp, 17 predicted proteins | sample 5559291 | NCBI WGS metagenome assembly JAABUO01 (sample SAMN10711878, study PRJNA513372) | rock metagenome | isolation source: Antarctica rocks | place: Antarctica: Victoria Land, Finger Mt sud
GTCCTGCATGGGGCACGGAATATTGACCGGCAGCTGTACAAGGAGAGCGAGTAGCCACCTCACGCGAGCTGGTATTCCCCCTGCTGCCTATCGCACCAATGGCAAGGTCACTGTGGTAACAGCGACCATGGACACCACGAGGCACACCGGTCGCCTCCAGCTAGTCAGCTCGCATCCAGCAATGTCACATGTGGACATGTCGGCATGTGGTGCCCAAGGCACTTGGGCATGTGGTCATATTCTGGTAGGCTGCCTTAGATCAACGAAGTATGTGCCATGAAGATCATAGCTATCATCAGCCAGAAGGGCGGAGCCGGGAAGACCACCCTCGCCGTCCACTTGGCAACCGCTGCCGCAGCCGCCAAACACTCGGCAGCGGTGATCGATCTTGATCCGCAGGGGACCGCCACGAGCTGGAGTGACCGTCGGACGGCAGACACCCCGGAGGTTGTCAGTGGGCAAGCGGTGCGCCTCCCTGCCCTCATCAAGGCTGCGTCCCAAAACGGGGCCGACTTCCTGATGCTGGATACCGCTCCCAATGCTGACCAGACCGCTTCGCTTGCCTGCCGCGCGGCCGACGTGGTTCTTATACCTTGCCGGCCCTCCACCTTCGATTTGGAAGCCATCGAGACCACGCTGATGCTCGCCAAGGCGGCGTCCAAGCCCGCTTACGTTGTGCTGAACGCCGTTCCGCCCCGCAGCTCCATCGGCAAAGAGGCATCAGATGGGCTAACTGTACGGGGCGCATTGGTGGCACCGCATCAACTGACCCACCGTGCGGCTTTCACGCATGGCATAATCGACGGAAGGACTGCTCAGGAGTTCGAGCCGGCCGGCAGAGCGGCTGAGGAGATTGCAGCCCTCTACAAATGGCTGTGCGGTATTGTGGACATGCCCACACTCGGGCAATCCCGCAGGGCGGCGTAGCATGGCAAAGCGCCCAAGCCTCTTCTCCACGCCTGCCGCGGACAAGGCTGCCAGCGGGGCTGTCAGCAAGGTTGAGGCCCCGTCACCCCCTCCCACGGAGATGACCAGGTCTCGTATGGCCAGCCGCCGAGCGCCCAGCCGAGAGGGCAAGCGAACGCTGTCGATCTACCTTGATCCTTTGGCGTGGAAGCAACTGCGCCAGCTCGCCCTGGATACGGAGACAACGACCCAGGCTCTAGGTGAAGAGGCGGTGAACCTGCTTTTCACCAAGCATGGGCTGAATCGAACCGCTTAGTGGAAAAGGTGCTGACATGTGGGCATGCACACATACGGACACGTGGTGCTTTCCACTCAATGCTATCGCCTGTAGTCGCGGGGCCGACCTGGAGAGCTTCCACCTAATGACCCAACCCAAACTTATCCCCGCTTACCCCGTGGGGTTAAGCGCGCGGTGGGACTTGTATCCACAGACCAAACGGAACATCCCGTGGGGTTAAGCGCGCGAAGTGTGGGGTTAAGCGGCAAAACCACACTTATACCGTGGGGAGAAGCGCACAGTACAACTAATAGAGTCTACTAGCTTGCTACTAGTTCTCCGCGCTTAACCCCACAGTTGACGACGCTGGTTTGGAAGTGGAAAAAGGAAGCACACGGGGAAGAAGCAGAGGCGGATGATGGATGACGACGCAGCCGCCGGAGTGCATCGCCTAGTCCTCTTGCATGGCAGGGACAGAGCACGGCAAATGGTGCAGCAACAGCACCGCCAGCTTGTCGATATCGCCGCTGAGGTTCTTGCCGACGAGACGCAGGCCGTGGGAGTTTCCTATACTGGGTTCTGCCTGACCTCCCTTCCGCACAAGCGGCTTCCCGACGATCAGGCGTGGAAGAAGGCCGGGCACCGCGTCAGCCTCATTGTAGAGCCGGGCCACATGCTGTCCGGCGGCGAACCTAAGCTGTACGGCGTTCCCTACGGCGCCCGCGCCCGTATGGTACTGCTCTACCTACAAACACAAGCCGTCCGCACCGGGAGTCGGGAAGTGGAGTTGGGCCGCTCAATGCGGGCGTGGCTGGAGCGCATGGGCGTTTCCGTGGGCGGCGAGACAGCCAGAGCGTTCCGCGAGCAGGCGACCAGAATCAGCGCGTGTTCCTTGAAGTTCTTTTGGGAGGGCGACCGTCGCTCCGCTGGATGGACCGCGGGGCGCATCGTTACGTCCGGCTTGTCATTCCACGCCGTCGAGGAGTCCGGTCAGGAGAGCCTTTGGGATGACCGGGTGGAGCTCGACCCCACTTTCTACAAGGCGTTGAAGGATCATCCCGTGCCGCTGCTGGAAGCCGCCATCCGGCAGCTACGGGACCGCTCCATGTCCCTCGACCTCTACGTATGGCTTGCATGGCGGCTGCACACGCTGGAGCGGGACACTCCGATTTCATGGCCGGCCATATTCGGACAGTTCGGAGAGGGATACCGCGAGCTGCGACACTTCAAGCCCCGTTTCCTGGAAGCGTTGTCGGCCGCCGTGGCGGCCTACCCAGAAGCACGGGTGGCTGTCGGGGACGGAGGCATCAGGCTTCGGCCTTCCCGAGCACCCATCGCCAAGCGGGCAGCCATCGCTTGAACTCCTCCACTTGGCAGGTGGCTCCCACAGCCCGCGCTTAACCCCACACTCCTTCCAAGGACATTCACGGCGCGCGAGCACCGGGCGGCGGCCCCATCTAGGCCCACTGGCAGCATAGAGGACATGACCGCATAAGCCGGAAAACCCGGGTTAAGAAAAGAAAGCCAAGTTCTATCAGCATCTTGAGCGCCTGCCGCTGCGCTCGTGGCAACGATGGACAGTGTCGCCCGTGCACTATACTAAAGAAAAGTGCACAACACGGGCGACCACCAAAGAGGCCCGGGAATGCTGGGCTTTGAAGAGGTGAAATCAGCAGGGTTTAGTGCACAGCCCAGCCAGGCCATCAGGGCCGTGCCAGCCCGTTCGACGAGCAGCGAGCCTAATACGGGTTTTCCGGCCAATGTGGGCGTGTCCTCCGCAGTATGCTCCAGCCGTGTGATCGCAACCGTCATGCCCGCCTCCACCACCATGCAGGCAAACCGGATCACTCAGCCCCGAGCCGCACCTACTCACATTTGAGTCAGGCCAGATGGCGTCTGGTATCAGTCGTAGAGTTGAGCACCGGGCCAGGCCTTGGAGCGCACCAGGTCGCGCGCCGTCGTCCGCACCAGCTCGGCCAACGCCTTCACCGGGGCGCTCCGGCGCTCGTCCGGCATTTCCATCAACGCCAGCCCCCAGAAGGCACGCGGCCGGAACGGCCAAGCCTGCAACTCGCCCAGTCGCAGGTCAGCGAGAAATGCGCCTTGCGTCAGCAGGCTGCAGCCGATGCCCTCCCGCACCAGCGCCCGAATGATTAGATGGTCGTCCGCCTCAATGCGCACGTTCAGGCGGATGCCCCGGCGGGAAAGCCAGCCATCGAGCAAGCGGCGCGACGCGTTGGGCCGGCCAGGCAGGATCAGCGGCACCCCCGCCAGGTCCACCGTGCGGACGTAGCCCCGAGGGGGCGCCCACTCCCCACGCTTTCCCACCAGGAAGACCTCCTCGCGCGCCAGTGGGGTCACGACGAAGCCGGGCTGCGGCACGGGATCGTGCAGGCACGCCAGGTCCACTCGGCCGCGCACGAGCCATTCATGGATATAGATGCTAAACCCGGCCGCGATCTTCAGGAACACGTTGGGATAGAGCGCGGCGAAGCGACGGGTCAGCTCGGGGACCAGGAAGATGCCGGCGGCCGGCGGCACGGCGATCGTGACCGTGCCCGACGGTCCGGCCTGGTCGCCCCTGATGTCGTCGCGCGCCTGGTCGAACTGGCGCAGGATCGCCTGGCTGCGCTCCAGCAGGGTACGGCCGGCCTCGGTCAGGCTGACGCCATGGCTGTGCCGGACGAAGAGCGGGCGGCCGAGGTCCAGTTCCAATCCGCGGATCTGGCGGCTGATGGCAGGCTGAGAGATGCCTAGGAACCCGGCGCCGCGGCTATAGCTGCCGAACTCGGCCACGGCCTGGAAGTAGCGCAGCGCCTTCGTGTCCATGATGGATGATCCCACGAACCGGTTATATCGCCTATACCCGTTATGCCTTGGACGCAGGCTCGCCAGATACGCTAGCGTCCTCGGGTCGGCATGGGGTTTCCTCGTGCCTCAGCGCGGGGCAGTTGATCGTGAAATTCGGCCTGATGACGCAGATCCAGATGCCGCGCCCCTGGGCCGCCAACTCGGAATTGCACGCCTATCACAATGCCATCGCGCAGGCCGAGGCGGCGGAAGGCGCCGGGTTCCGATATTTCTGGATCACCGAACAGCACTTCTTCGCCGAGATCGGCCACAGCGCTTGCCCGGACATGCTCCTGTCGGCGATCAGCCAGCGCACGTCGCGCATACGAGTTGGGTTCTCCGTCGTGCTGATGACGGTGAACAATCCCTACTCCATCGCCGAGCGGGTCGCGACCCTTGACCTGCTGAGCAACGGCCGTGTCGAGTTCGGCATGGGACGCGGCTCCACGCCCTACATGGTCGACGCCTTCGGCGTCGGCCGCCCCGAGGAGCGGGAGCGCGCGCAGGAAGCCACCGAGGCGGTCATGCAGATGTTCCGGGAGGACCGGTTCAGCGGGTACAAGGGGACACATTTCGACCTGCCGCCCCGCCAGGTTCTGCCGCGCACCCTCCAACGACCGCACCCGCCGCTCTGGGCCGCGGCCTCAAACCTCGGCAGCTACGAACGGGCCGGACGTCAGGGCTTAGGCGTGATCGGCGTGACCCGCAACAGCGTGTCCGAGACGCGGGACGCCATCCGCTCATATCGCGAAGCGATCCGCTCGACCGAGCCGAAGGAGTTCCTGGGCGCCTATGCCAACGAGCAGGTGGCCGGCTTCGCGCTGGCCTTCTGCCACGAGGACGACCGCACCGGTCGCGACATGGCCTGCGCCGCCGCCCGCTGGTATAACGGCGACAACGACGCCGAGCTGAACTCGGTGCGCTTCGCCACGGCCGGGGGAGTGGAGGGCGTGGTGAGCAAGTTCCGCAACCGCACCAATGACGAGCTGATCGAGGACGGCATGGCGATCGGCGGCAACCCAGACACGATCTGCCGGGTGGTGGACAAGTGGGCCGAGGCCGGGCTGGACCAGATGATCTTCGTCCTGCAGGCTGGGCGCACGACGCACGACCAGGTGATGCGTTCCATCGAGCTGATCGGCCGGCAGGTGATCCCGCGCTTCGAGAGCAAAACGGCCGTGGCGGCGGAGTAATACAGCCCAGGAAAGGACCGTGCGATGACGCTGCGAGCCCTGTGTTCCCGAGCTTTGACGGCCCTGATGCTGACGGCGGCGGCGGCCTCCGCGCAAGTGAAGCTGGACATCGCCGCTTCCAACACCTGGTGGGGCCAGGTGCCGATCATGCTCGCCATCGACAAGGGGTTCTTCAAGGAACAGGGAATCGACACGGAGCTGAAGAACATCCCCTCCTCGGGCGACCGCATCGCGGCGCTCACGGCCGGCTCGGTGGCGTTCAGCAACCTCGGCCGCATCGCCGCCATCGTGGAGATGGCGCGCGGCAACCAGACCTTCTCCTATTTCGCCAACGTGGACGACTCCCCGGGCAACGAGGGCTGCTGGGCCCGGCCTGGCTTCGACAGCTTCAAGGCGCTGCGCGGCAAGAAAGTGGCGGCCAATACGTCGGCGCAGATCACCATGAATGGGCTGCTCGAGAACGCCGGCATGACCGAGCGGGACGTGCAGTTCGTGAACCTGCCGGGGCCCGAGATGGCGGCGGCGCTGGCGAAGGGCGATGTGGACGCCGCCTGCGTCTGGGAGCCGCTGCTGACCAACGTGCGCAACGGCACGCCCGGAGGCAAGCTGCTGGGCCTGGACAGCGACACGCCAAACTTCAAGCGGTTCGGCACGATGGCCTCGCCGGATATCATGATTATCTCCCGCAAGCTCGCGACGGAGCAGCCGGAGCTGGCACGCAAGCTGGCGGTCGCGATCTTCAAGGGCGTGGAGTTCACCAACGCGCACCCGCAGGAGACGGCCGAGACCGTCGCGCACTATTTCCGGAGAACACCCGAGGAAGTGCTCGCGGCCATGAAGACGTTCAAGTATTTCGGCCAGGAGGGCTGGCAGGAGCACATGAAGCTGCATGGCGCGCAGATGCAGTACCTAGCGCAATGGCTGTACGACAATGGCAAAATTCCATCCCTGCCGGATACCACGAAGTGGGAGAACGTGAGCTTCGTTCCCAAGCCCTGACCCCAGCGCCCAGATGAGCGAGGCTGTCCTCGACGCGCCGGCGACGCAGACAGGACGGCGACTGTGCATCACGCACTGGCTGCTGGCAATCAATGTCCTGGCCGTGGCGGTGGTGCTCTCGCTTTGGTGGGCAGCCACTGCCTTGGGATGGATCGCGCCGATATTCCTGCCCTCCCCGGGCGATGTGCTGCATGCGGGACGGATCGCCCTGATGCGGGGCGACCTGCTGACCGACGCGGCGGTCTCGGCGCGGCGCGTTTTCCTGGGGTTTGCGCTGGCCGCCCTCGTCGCCGTGCCGCTCGGCATCGTCATGGCGGTCTGGCGGCCCGCGAAGGCGGTCATGGACCCGTTCGTGTCCCTGCTGCGGCCCCTGCCCTCGATCACCTGGATCCCGCTCTCGATCCTGTGGCTGGGAATCGGCGAGCTGCAGAAGGTCGCCATCGTGTTCATGGGATCCTGGATCTACATCCTGCTCTATACCTACGAGAGCACGCGGCGCGTGGACCCCTTGCTGCTGCGCGCGGCGCGCAACCTGGGTGCGAAGGACCTGGCCTTGATGCGCGAGGTCATCCTGCCCGGCGCCCTGCCCGGCATCATCTCCGGCCTGAAGATCACCCTTGCGATCTCCTGGTCCTGCGTGCTGACCGCGGAGATGATCGCGGCGCAGAACGGACTCGGAGCGCTGATCTGGCAGGCGAAGGATTGGGGCAACCTGCCGCTGGTTCTGGTGGGGATGCTGTGCATCTCGCTGACGGTGCTGGTTGCCGACTGGCTGGCACTCCGCCTGGAGTGGCTGCTGCTGCCCTGGGAGCGTGGCCGCCGTGGCTGAGCCCATTCTGTCCGCCCGGCACGTGACGAAATCGTTCGATGGCGGCGAGGCCGGTCGCCTGGTGGCCATCAGAGATCTCTCGCTCGATGTGGCGGAAGGCGAGTTCGTCTGCTTGCTGGGCGCGTCGGGCTGCGGCAAGTCCACCATGCTGGCCTTGTTCGCCGGCTTCCTGCAGCCCTCCGCCGGGCAGGTGATGCTGCGCGGCGCGCCAATCACCAGGATCGAGCCCCGCTGCGGCATGGTGTTCCAATCCTACGCCCTGTTCCCCTGGAAGACGGTGCGCGGCAACGTCGAGTTCGGCCTGAAGATGCAGGGCATCGGTCGGGCACCGCGGCGCGAGACGGCCCAGCGCTTCATCGATCTGGTCAAGCTCACCGGGTTCGAGGAACGCTACCCCGCCGAGCTGTCGGGCGGCATGCAGCAGCGCGTGACGCTCGCGCGCATCCTGGCCGCCGATCCGGAGGTGCTACTGATGGACGAGCCCTTCGCAGCGCTGGACGCCATGACGCGGCAGGTCATGCAGGCGGAACTGCTGCGCATCCACGCGGCGAGCCGCAAGACGACAGTGTTCATCACCCACTCGATCGACGAGGCGCTGATCCTGGCGGACCGCATTGTCGTAATGTCGGCGCGGCCCGGCCGCATCAGGGCGGTGCTGGCCAACACTCTGCCCACGCCACGCCACGTCTCGGTGCAGCTTTCCCCCGCCTACACCGCGCTGAAAGCCCAGGTCTGGCAACTCGTGGAAGCCGAGCTGCTCGGCCACGACCCCCAAGGTGCATAGAGGTTGAGCCATGTCCAAGCATGATTTCACGCCTGCGGAATTCACCGACCGCCTGACCCGACTGCGCGGCGCGATCGGGGCGGCCGGGCTGGACTGGCTGCTAGTGCTGCACCCGGTCTCGATCCGCTGGCTGATCGGCCAGGACACGAAGAGCTACACCGTCTTCCAGTGCCTGCCCGTCTCGGCCAAACCCGGCAAGCAGATCATGTTCACCCGCGGCACGGAACGGATCGAATTCGCGGCCGACACGATGGCGGACGAGCTGCGTTGCTACAACGGCGCGGAGCCGGAGGATCCGATGCAGGCGTTCTCCGCCCTGCTCGGCGAGTTGGGGATCGGCAGCACCCGCGTCGGGATGGAGGTGCCCGGCGGCTACTTGCAGCCCGGTCATTACGTCCGCCTCAAGGCGATGCTGGGCGACGCGCTGGTGCAGGACCCCTGCAATCTGCTGACGGCGTTGCGCGCGGTGAAGTCGCCTGCCGAGATCGCCTATGTCCGTGAGGCGAGCCGAATCGGCGCGCTGGCGCTGCAGAAGCTGATCGGCGCTGTCGCGGAAGGCGTATCGGAGTTGGAGCTGGCCGCAGTCGCCTACCACACGCTGCTCAGCAACGGCAGCGGCCTGCCGGCAAGCACCATGAATCTAATGACCGGGGAGCGCAGTGCCTTCGCGCTGGGCGGCCCCACAGAGCGCCGGATGCGCCGGGGTGACACCGGGCTGGTCGAGATGGGTGCGGCCCGGCGGCGCTACACCGCGACGCTCGGACGGCAATGGAGCCTGGGCCTGCCCTCGGCGCGGCTGACCAGCCTGTATGACGTGATCCGCCGAGCCTCGGACGCTTGCCTGGCCGAGATGCGGGCCGGCGTGCCCGCCATCGTGCCGCACGAGGCCGCGAAGCGGGTCATCGCCGAGGCCGGGCTGGACCAATACCGAGCGCATACCACGGGGTATGGCATGGCCCCGGGCTTCCCGCCGTCCTGGGGCGAGAGTCCCAATATGTTTGGTGGCAGCACCGACTTGCTGCTGGCGGGTATGGTCGTGTCGGTGGAACCGGCGGTGTTCCTGCCGGAGGAGGGGCTGGGCGTGCGGCTGATCGACAACGTCCTGGTCACCGACAGCGGCGTGGAGATGCTGTCGCAGACGCCGCGGGACCTCATCGTCGTGGACTGACGGCGTGTCAGGTCGAGGACCGCTGGATGATCCAACGCCGCTGCCCGAAACGTACCAGGGCGCGGCCCCGCCTCTGCGCCTTCCCAACCTGGCAGGACCTGAACGAACGGACATCGCGGTCATCGGCGGCGGCTTCACCGGCCTCTCGGCAGCGCTGCACCTGGCGCGGGCCGGCTGCGCGGTCGCCGTGTTGGAGGCGCGAGAGATTGGCTGGGGCGGCTCCGGCCGCGCGTTCGGCCAGGTGGTCCCCTACGCCAAGCACGACAGCGCGCACGTGCTGGCCACGTTCGGGCCGGACTGGGGGGAGCGGCTTATCACCGGGCTGGCAGGCGGGCCCGACTTGGTCTTTTGCTTGATCGCCGGGCACGGGATGGACTGCGAGGCGATCCGAGCCGGCCTGATCTTCGCGGCCCACACGAGGGCGGCGCAGGCCGGATTGGAGCAGCGCGCGACCATCGAGCAACGGCGCGGGGCCGACGTTTCCATGCTGTACGGTGATACCCTGGCCGCGATGACGGGCACACGGTTCTACGGTGCGGCGCTGCTCGACCGGCGCGGCGGCTGCATCAACCCACTCGCCTATGCGCGTGACCTGGCCCGGGCCGTGCTGTCCGCTGGCGGCCGGGTCTTCGAGGACAGTCCGGCGGTGGAACTTCGCCGCGGGGCTGCGGGATGGCAGATCCGCACCCCTATCGGCGAACTGCTGGCGGATCAAGTGATACTGGCAACCGACGCCTACACCGGCGATCTATGGCAGGGTCTCGGCCGCAGCATAGTTTCGTTGCGTGGATATCAGGTGGTCAGTCAACCGCTATCGGACACCCTGCGCCATACTATATTGCCGGGCGGGCAAGCCATAACCGACAGCCGCCGGCTTTATTCCGGCATCCGCTTGCGCGCCGACGGCCGCCTGCATGTGAGCGTGGATGGTCCGGCCTTCAGCAACCGTGGCGCGGGCCGTACCGTCCTCGCGACAAAGCGCGTGCAGTCGCTGTTCCCGCATCTGCCGCCGCTGGTATGGGACCACGCGGTCGCTGGCTGGGTGGGCATGACGGCGGACCACTACCCGCATATACACCGCCTGGCCCCAGGCTTGATCGCGGCAATCGGGCTAAGCGGTCGCGGCATTGCCTTCGGCACATTGCTGGGACGTGACGTCAGCCTGCGCGTGCTAGGCCGGCCAGAGACGGAATGGATGATGCCGGACACGCCCGTGCGCCCAGTCTGGGCCAAAGGAATGGCTCGGCTGCTCGTCGGTGGGCTGATGAGTTACTACCGCGCTCTAGATGCGGTGGACCTGCAGCGCGGGTGCTGGACCGGGTATCTGTAAATGGTGCCACAGCGTGACCTTGGTGCAAAAATTGGGTGTGGTTCAGAGCTGGGTTACACGGGAAAGCGGATTGGAGCTGCCAAGGCGGATGATGGCACCCTCACGCTTTCAGCGGTGGTGCGAGTATGGATCAAGGTGTTGGCGCAGCGGCGAGGCTGCCCGGGAGCAACTGCAAGGACCTGGCCATTCAGGCCTCGGCGCGATCGGAAACGGTCAGCGACTTGGCTGCGCGGTATGGGGTGAGCCGCAAGTTGGGCCGGAAGGCCCAAGCGCGTAAATCTGCGCGGTAGCGGTATTGGACGCGGTATCATGCCGTCGGCAGGAAACACTCAGGCACGGGCTGCGGAGCGATGTTTGGTCTGGCGTACTGGTCGTGGCGACATCAATAATCGGCAGCGCCGCTGGTGTTGCACGCGGGACCGTCGCAAGATCGGGGGTCGTAATCATTTTGGGCCGTGCGTCTGAGCGGTACGGTGTACTGACATAAGGGATTTTTCTGCAATTGAATCAGATACCTCTACGCATTCCGTTGTAGATGCGGATCAGTGTTTTTGGAACGTGCGAAACATATCGGAAAAGCCGATAACTTCCGCGCAGGACTTTTGCTAACCGTATCCCATTGAAAACATGTAATCGGACTTCGTCGAAAACTGGCGTGCGAATGTATCAAGTTCCGCACGGCCGCTTATGACAGTACACCGTACCACTCAGACGCACGGCCCGGGAGCTGGAACGTGACTCGGCTTGTCGCGGCACAACATCTGGATTTGACAACACCACGGCTAGACGAACTGCTACGCGGGAGCGTGGGCAAGTTCAGCCTTGATGAGCTGAGGGAGCTTGTGACCCGCGCGGGCCTCGACGTGCGCGGGCAGGTCCGGCCTGCCGAGACGCGCAGGAATGCAGCCGTGCCCAAGGCGGACGTGGCGGACGGGCTAAGCGCGGAAGAGCATGCGTTGCTGGGGGAGGCGTTCAGCGCGTTGCGCCGGGAACGTGGCAAGGCCTGGATCGACGCCTGTCACCGTGCGGATGAGCAAGGCAAGCGGCGGCCCGGGCTGCGGACGGCTGGCATCGACGAGATCAAGCGGCTGGCACGACGGTTCGGCACGAAGGCGCTGCATTGGACGGAACGCCTGTAGGCCGCTGCAGGCCCGTTCACCGGGGCACCTTAATGGCTCCGGACTGGATCGCGCCGGCGATGGTTTCCAGGACTTTGGCGTAGCGGTAGAAGCCTGGGTGTCGGCTGCAGAGCTCGTCCATGACGCCGGGCTTGGCGGTATCGATGAGGTGTTTGAAGTCGGCCATGTGGTCGCTCATGCCGGTGAGAATGGCGACATCATCCTTGCCGTCGCGGATGAGCGGCTGCATGGCCGCGTCGATGCGGGCGGCGATCTGGGCCTGCTTGGCGGTCATGCGTGTTTCCTCTCCGGCTGCCCTGGTTCCCTCATGCCCGTGCTCACGTTCAGCAGGAGGGTGACCGCGAGCGTGTGCATTCTGGCCACGCTCGCTGACGGCAGGCTTGTTGACCAGGGCGGCGGAGAGATCCCCGAACGCTGCGGCACCGCCCTGTTCCCACATTTTGACCAGTCGCCGGGCAGCCGATCGACGGGAGGCGGGCAGGCGCCATTCGGCGTCGCTCAGCGCTTCGATAGTGCCGGCAATCTCGTCCTGGTACTCGCGAGCGGCGGCGTTGAACCAGGCGAGCAGGGGCTCGACGGGATTGGCGGGATCGGGGACGTGGCTGGTCATGGTGATGGCGAAGACGACGCACTGGCGGGTGAGCAGGGCGTTGACCGCGCGAGCGGCCGGGGTGGGCGGGTAGTCAAGGACATCGAACGGGTTGCAGCCGATATAGCCGGCGATGACCCATGCCGAGCGATGGAACCCCCTTGGCCAGCGCCGGAAGTCGATCATCGTCCAATCGGCGGGTGCGTTGTCGTGCCACTCGCGCTGGGCGGCGTTGATCATGGCGGTAAGGTCGAGACCTGTAGAGTCTGTCATGGTGCGAACAGGTGGCCTGGCGTCACCGCTGACTCGGCCGCAGCAAGACGACACCGACACACCGGGCGGCCCATCATAGGCTTGGCTCTGCCGGCCCTTCGTCCCTTGCACCCGTGCTAACGCCTGTCACAAGGGCGCTTGCCTCCTTATCGGCATCGAACGCCCGCAGCCCCCGCCGTCGCCAGCGTGCGAGGAGATCGGCCGGCTTTTCGCCTTGGTGTTCATCCTCTTGCTCCCGCAACCGTCCCGCAAGTTCGAGGAGTGCGCCGAGCAAGGTGGCGCGGTCATCATCCACCAGCTCGACGAGCCCGGCTTTTTGCACGAGGCCGCCGAGTTCGATGAGATGCCGGGTGCGTGCGCGCCGGTCCTGCACCCATTCTCGCTTGTCGTCACGGGCACGGGCGAGATCGAGTCTATTCCGCAGCACGGTCAGGCGATGGAGCTGAGCTGTTGTTGCCTGGAGCGCCTGGAGCAGGGTTGCCGGCTGTTGCATTGGTCCCCCGCTTGCCTTTCTGCTGAAAGAAGCTCTGCCCGCGTTCGGTCCACCTCGCGATGGCTTCAGGCTGCTTCTTTGATTGCTCGATAGCGGCGAGCAGAGCGCCGGCGAGTGCTTCCATAGGTAGGCTGTCTGCGCCGACAATCTGGACCAGCTCGCCAAGTTGGATGGTCTTCTGCGACTTAACCTTCTTGGCCTTGTCCATGAGGGCCTGGAGTTCGGCGTCAAAGTCGCGTGGTTTGCGGGCCATGGGACCAGCTCCAAGATCATGAATGGATTTCTATCAGCCTAGCAACAGCTCAAAGCGGTTGCCAAGTCTGATAAGCCGGCCAATTTCCTAGGCTATCCGGATTGATCATGTCTCTGACTGGTTCCGATCGCGAGCATCCCGTCATTTCTGGCCGGAGCGTAGCGGAGGCGATCAGGAAATGCGCGCTTATAGGTCATTGCATAACCTGCGCTGCTGCGGCTAGGTTCATAACGTCGAGGACGTGACGGAGCCTGTCGCAGTGGCCATCTACCACTTTTCCGCCAAGGTGATCGGGCGCTCTGCCGGGCGGAGCGCTGTGGCATCAGCCGCCTATCGTGCTGCTGAGTGCCTGCATGATGACAAGCTCGACCGTGACCACGACTACACCGCGAAAGCCGGCGTCGTGCATTCGGAGATCATGCTGCCCGAGGGTGCGCCAGAACGCTGGCTGGACCGCAGCACGTTGTGGAACGAGGTCGAGGCGGGCGAGAAGCGCAAGGATGCGCAGCTCGCGCGCGACATCGAGATCAGCCTGCCGCGTGAGCTGGGCCATGCAGAGGCGATCCGACTGGCGCGGGACTTTGTGCAAGAGCAGTTTGTCAGCCGCGGCATGGTGGCCGACCTGAATGTGCACTGGACGAAGGCGAGCGACGGCGCGCTGCAGCCGCATGCGCACGTCATGCTCTCCATGCGCGAGGTGGTGCCAGGGCGGGACGGGCAGGCGGACGAGGCTGCATTCGGCAAGAAGGTGGCGGCCTGGAACGACCGGGCGTTGTTGTGCGGATGGCGCGAGCGCTGGGCTGAGGTGGCGAACACACGGCTGATCGAGCTGGACCATGACGTGCGGATCGATCACCGGTCCTACCGGGAGCAGGGCATCGAGCTGGAGCCGCAGCACAAGATCGGACCGGCCGGCGGGCGCCGCGAGCAGCGGGGTGAGGGTGCCGAGCGGGCGGCGGAGCACCGGGCGATCGCGCGGCGCAACGGCGAGAGGCTGCTGGAAGAACCGGAGGCGGCGCTGCGGATGCTGACGCAGCAGCACTCGACGTTCACCAAGCACGATCTGGCGCGGCTGCTGAACCGGCACACGGACGGGGCGGAGCAGTTCGCGGCGGTGATGGCGAAGGTTGCGGCGTCGCCGGAGCTGAAGTGGCTGGGCCAGGACGGACGCGGTCGGGACCGGTTCAGCACGCGTGAGATGCTGGTGACCGAGCAGCGGATGGAGCGCGCGGCGGAGGCGATCGCCGGGCGGGACGAGCATCGCGTGCTGCCGGTGGCGGGGCGGCAGGCGCTGACCGCGGCGGAGCGGAATGGGCTGATGCTCGGGGACGAGCAGCGGGACGCCTACCGGCATGTGACATCGGGGCGGGACCTGGCGCTGGTGGTGGGCTACGCGGGCACGGGCAAGTCGGCGATGCTGGGTGTCGCACGAGCAGCCTGGGAGGCGGCGGGCTACCGGGTGCGGGGTGCGGCGTTGTCGGGCATCGCGGCCGAGGGCTTGGAGGGCGGCAGCGGCATCCCGAGCCGCACGATCGCCAGCCTAGAGTATGGCTGGAAGGACAGGCGCGACGAGCTGACCAGCCGGGACGTGCTGGTGGTGGACGAGGCGGGGATGGTGGGGTCGCGGCAGTTGGAGCGGGTGCTGTCGCAGGCGCAGGCGGCCGGGGCCAAGGTGGTGCTGGTGGGGGACCCCGAGCAGCTGCAGGCGATCGAGGCCGGGGCGGCGTTCCGGGCCTTGGCGGAGCGGCATGGGGCGGTGGAGATCAGCGCGGTGCGGCGGCAGCGCGAGGCGTGGCAGTGCGAGGCGACGCGAGAGCTGGCGACAGGGCGCACGGAAGCGGCGCTGGGGCGCTACACGGCGGCGGGTATGGTGCAGGGGGCGGAGACGCGGGAGGCGGCCCGTGCGGCGCTGGTAGAGGGCTGGGACGCGGAGCGGCGTATGGCGCCGGCGCAGTCCCGTGTGATCCTGGCCTACACGCGGGCGGACGTGGCGGAGCTGAACCGGCTGGCGCGGGAGCGGCTGGGGGCGGCAGGCGAGCTCGGGCCAGAGCAGGTGGTGCAGACGGAGCGGGGCGAGCGGGCGATGGCTGCCGGGGACCGGCTGATGTTCCTGAAGAACGAGCGCGGGCTGGGTGCCGCGCCGGGCGGCCGCGGTGGAGTGGCGGTGAAGAACGGCACGCTGGGCACGGTGCTGGCGGTGGACGCCCAGGGTGAGCTGCTGACGGTGCGGCTGGACGGGCCGGGCGGGAGCGGTGGCCGAGGCGGGCCGGAGGGAACAGACACCCGGCCGGTGGTGACGTTCTCGCTGCGGGACTACGGGCACGTGGACCACGGGTATGCGGCGACGATCCACAAGGCGCAGGGGGTGACGGTGGACCGGGCGCACGTGCTGGCCAGCGAGTACATGGACCGGCACGCGGCGTATGTGGCGCTGACCCGGCACCGGGACGGGGTGGCACTGCACTACGGACGGGATGAGTTCCGGGACGGGCAGGCATTGGCACAGACGCTGGGCCGGGAGCGGCTGAAGGACACCAGCCTGGACTATGACGGGCCGGACGGGATGGAGCACGCCGTTGCGGCCTATGGCGAGCGGCGCGGGCTCAACCCGCTCAGGCCGGAGAGCGCCATCGTGGTGCGGCAGGCCGCGGCCGAGCGGGACGCGAAGCAGGCACGAGAGGCGGAGCTGCGGCCGGAGATTGCAGCGGGGCGGGCTGGGTTCCGGGAGCGCTATGAGGCGCACCAGCGCCAGCAGGCGGCCGAGCAGCAGGCGCGTGCCCTGGTGGGCGGCTGGGACCGGCTGCTGCAGGACTACAACCGGGCGCTGCCGGGCCTCAAGGCTGATCCGTCGCTGGACGGGACGCGGGAGCGGCTGCTGCAGTTCGGCCGTGCGCTGCGCGAGCAGCCCGAGGCGGTGCAGGTACTGCGGGAGCGCGGGGCGGCGTTCGGCATGGAGGAGCGGCCGAACTTGGCGCGGGTGCTGTCCGCCCAGCAGCCCGAGCGGGTGATCGCCGGGATCATGGAGGCCACTGAGGCGGGCAAGCGCCAGGAGCGGCGGGTCGCGGCCAAGCAGGAGGCGACCCGCAAGCGGGAGGTGGAGGCCCAGCAGCAGCGCTCGTCGCCGAGCCGGGGCATGTCACCAGGACGATAGGGCGATGAGCAACCCAGAGGACCGGCTGTATGGGCTGATGGAGATCGCCGAGCGGCAGCAGGCGGCGGTGCAGGCGGCGCTGGACGGGTTAGCAGCCGAGCGGGCGGCGCTGGAGGGCGAGCGGGACAAGCTGGCGCGCGAGGTGCAGGCGCTGGACGTGAGCCTGCGGACGGCGGTGCGATCGGCGGTGACGGGTAGCCTGGCGGCCGCGGCCACCGAGGGGGTGAAGGCGGTGCGGACGGCCACGACGCCGTTGCTGGGCGAGCTGGCTGGCGTGGCGACGACGGTGGGTCAGGCGGAGACGGCGCTGCGTCGGGTGGTGCTGTGGGCGAGCTGGCGGCTGCTGGGGTGGATCATGGCCACGACTGCGGCGCTGGTGCTGCTGGGCTGGCTAGCGAGCACGGCTGTGCTGTGGTGGGACACAGGAGCGATCGGCAGGGCGCAGGTGCACAAGGCGCAGCTGGAGGCCGAGGTGGCGCAGATGCAGGCGAACCGGGAGGAGTGGGCGAAGGCAGGCATGCTGGGCAAGCTAGATCGGTGTGGGCCGAAGCTCCGGCCGTGCATCCGGGTGGATGAGCGTGCCGGGTCGTTTGGGGATCAGGCGGATCACCGGGTGATCTTGGGATATTAGCGGGCTTGCCGGGCGGCGGCAGGATCCGGAACGGGCATTTCACTTGCCGGCGCCAGGCCGTCTCCTCATGGTGGGACCATATTCTGCGTCGATGAAGCCACCGCCGAGTCCATCCGTCGTGCCTTCCACGAGGAGGGCGAGTTGTCTGCCGTCCTCGAGCTGCGGCGGCATTTCCCACTCATCACCGACAACGCCCGAGGGCGGGAATGCGTGCGGATCATCGCGGGATGGCGGCCGGTGTCCCTTCCAGCACAGGCCGAAAGCAAGGTTGTTCGCCTGAAACCCCGGCGGCGGCCGACCGCTGTGCCGCGGTGAGCGCGCGACGGCTGGGCATCGCAGGGTGTCCCAATTGAGCTATAGACTACCTGCTACGGCACTGCCTCTTGCTGGATGAAGGCGTTACCCGGCACCGGCGCGAAGGAAATCAATTGGGACAGCCTGCCGCCGGTCGCCGTTCCTGGGGCGGATAAGTGGCTACCGTGCGTTCCCTTCCCGCATGACAGGAGTCGTCGATGAGTGCCAGGACCAGCCTGTCCGCTGACATCACCGCGTTCAGCCTGATCCTGGGCAGCCTCGACGGCGGGAAGTCCCCGCGCTCCGTCGTCGCCATGCTGGCGTTGCACGAGGATGCCGAATGCCCGCTCAAGCTCGACATGGACGTGAACCCCTATGCGGTCCCGTTCCACGCAAGGTTCGAGCCGGGGCAGGCGCTCCTGTCGGACGGGAGCCCGATGCCGGACGAGTGCGGGACCCTGGGGTTCGTGGCGCCGTTCACTTCTCGCCATGCGGAAATCGAGCCAGTCCCGGCGTCAATGCACGTCAGGATTTCGCTGCCCAAGGCGGACTTCGAAGCATTGTGGTCCACCCTCGCCACGGGTCGTCCCGACCTGGTCGCAACCTTACGGTTCAGCGCCGGGCCGTTCGAGCATGTGCTCCCTCCCGGCTGGCGATGGAATACCACCGCTGAAAGCAACATTCGCGTCGTGCGAGGGAGCATCGCGTTCACAGGCCCGGGGTGGCCGGGTCGGGGATGCCAACTCTGACTTCGTCACCAACATCGGAGGTCAACCCCTTGCAGCAGGTTCTACGGATTGCCGCTCATCGGCTGCATGTGCATTAATGCCGCCGTGCCTACGAAGCTGGTCCTTGCCTTGACGTTGCTTGCTGCGCCCGCCGTTGCGGAACCTGCACCGTCTTGGAATTGCACGCTGCACAGGCCAGGCACGAAAGAGGGGGAAACCCTAAACATACATCGTCAAAGCAACGGATATTACGGGGATGGGAAGGCGTCATTCTTCAAAGTTATAGAAGATGGCCAGTGGGCTTTTGTGGCGGCAATAGCGGAGACTGGCATAATAGAAGAGACAAACACGAATGTAATCGGTGTCCAAACTCTTGTAATAGATAAGCGCACTCATTTGGCTCGATTATCTTACGACTATCTCACCGGTTTTCCTGATAAAACTCTCTATGGTTCTTGCGTGCCTGGTTGAATTCTATGCACCGATCGATGGCGTTAATTCTGCTGCTTCTCGCGGGTTCTCCTCCCGTGCAGGCGCAAAGTTCCGGCGCGACCGACAACGAGCTTTATGCCGCCTACTGCAAGGGTGCGATGACCGGGCTGGATCAAGGGAGCGTCCAGGTCCAGCAGATGTCCCGGCGCTTCTCTGGCTACCTATTCGCGACCGGGGCGATGAACGATCCCCGGCGCAGAGACGCGATGCTAGGCATCGGGGCCGCGATGACTCGCGGGCGAACCGACCAGCAGCAATGTAGCGCCACCCTCCTCGCTTGCGATGACGCGGTTAATAAGGCGATGCGCGAAAGGCCAGGCACTTTCGCACGAAGAGGCGAGCCTGGTTTGCAAATACTTGCTTGCACCGAGCGCGATCCGGCTTGTCCTCGCGCGACGCGCTGCCTGGGACCAGACGCTCTGCCCTTCTAGCCGGGGGTGTAAGCCCGAACCCCAGAAAATTCCGTCCAGGGCGTCAGGCCTCGACGCTGGGAACCTTCGGAGACGGGTTCGTGGCGAGCGACTTGCCTTAAAAGGGCCGGAAGGCCCGCCCAAGTAATTTTGCAGTAACAGCCCAGGTCATCTCGTTGGGGGGGGGGCATTGACAGGTCACGGCTGAGTACGAGTCAACGTGTCAATGGCACCGCCCGATGACACAGGCTCTGGAGACGACATATCGGCCGCGATTG
>JAABUO010003361.1_pt1 | contig 19067 bp, 28 predicted proteins | sample 5559291 | NCBI WGS metagenome assembly JAABUO01 (sample SAMN10711878, study PRJNA513372) | rock metagenome | isolation source: Antarctica rocks | place: Antarctica: Victoria Land, Finger Mt sud
AGGAGAAGCTCCAACCTGCTGAAGGCCCTAGGGCTGAGGTTGCCGCAATCGTTGAAACAAATTTGTGCACAAGACAGGCATGTTGCTGGTCAAGATCCAACGGCAACAACTGTACACAACTCAGACCAGTCGTTCAAACAAAGGCAATTCCTCGCCAAAAAGCCTCACTCAGGAGCTGATGGGCGCCATGCTGCTGGCTGACTGACATAGGCTGGATACGTGCCCCTGCGTTGAGATGTGCTGCTGTACCCACTGCACATTATGTTGAAGCTTTGCTAGCAGTCTGGCCTTGCTTGCTGTCTCTGCTTGTGTAGTTGTCTGCACTGGGGTCAAAAATGTGCTCAAGCTGTCAAGATTCTGCTGGGAAGGAATGAAAGGAAAAGACTCAAGCACAGCAAGCATCCTGCAGCAGGAAACAAATTGTCAGCAGGAACAACTCTACGCAATAAAGCCAAAGCAGCAAACAACCTACATAACGATGCACCTCAACATCACTTGCATTGCAAATCAACAACCGCCAAGAACAGTTTGTCAAGAATAAACGGCTCACAAGCAAACACCACAGTTTGCAAAGCATCAGTCTCTCACAAGCTCCCTAACACTGCATGTCAAGTAAGAGAAAAAGCATGCCACAGAAGGCTGGCTTTGGCAGTTCTTGCTGTATCAGTCCTTCTGAGCTGTGCCAGGTGGGCTGCTGGTATGCATGCAAGAGTTGGAACTTTTTGCATGGTCCTCAAGATTAGGTCATGGAGTCTATGCAACACCAATTGACCCAAATGCATGTCCATCAGAAAAGGAAACAAAGAGTGCTGCTTACTGTGACATGCCAGCTTCTGTAAAGTTGTCTTGCACCCATTGCCAAGCCACATCAGCCCCATGGGATGCACCACTGCCCGGGTTGGTCCCCACATTCCGCATCACCGCTGACAGACTGTTGCCTGGACTCCTGCTCGACACCTTGTCTTTTGCCAGGCTGATGTCTAGGGTCTGCTGAAGAAGAGCATCGGTGCTAGCCCAGGGTAAGGCGTACAAGGCGCGGTCAGCTTCCTGAATATCGGCATCTGTCTGCCATTTAGTCAGCATGGCATGCCAGGCTGATTGTGCCCCTGCACCACCAGTAACTGTTGGACAAAGAAGGCTGATGCAGGTACAATGACTGCACCTTCACCATTTCTGACAAGGTCTGAAGTGGAATAGAAGCAAGCTATCATGCCAGCTGCATGGTTGTCAATTTCCAGCAATACGCGATATGACAGCATGCAGCTGGTCAAGTAGATGCTGTGCATTGTGAGGGACACAGCCTGGACTGTGTCATACCAGCGTATACCAGTGTGTACCGATGTATACCAGCATAACGTATCTGACTTCTGCTCAGCCGCTGACATTGCGCCAATTTGGAGAACTCCATGGACAACTGGCCTTGTAACTACCTAGCCTAATTGAACAGGTCTTCGATTTATTGCAGAATGACCATTTTTGCACCAGGTAACTGTTATTACACCAGGTCATGCAGCTTGGATTGTAACCCCAGTGGTCACACACAACAAGACAGACACATATTAACCCATTTTGATGTACTTCTGCACCAGTTTCAGACAGCTGCTGCCTGGTCAAACACAACAACACAAGCACAAAACCGTCCATCCATCCATCTCTGGGCTACTTTTGCGGCAGTATCAGATGACAATCTTTGCATTCCAGAAGCTGTTGCCTAAGATCGTCCGACAGGTGGAAATATTGTATATTTATATAATATAATATAACATATTATATATTATATATTGTATATTATATATTTGTGGATACCTGGAGAGCAACCCCCGATGCCTGCAACAGCGGCCTGGTAGGCGGCGCCTCTCAGGTCGGGATCAATGCTTGCACCTCCGGCCTCAAGACTGTTGGTGTATAGCTGGCACAACAGGTCTGCAGCTGGAGCATCACCATGGAAAGCTGCTGCCAGCAGCACATTGCCCTACAGGCAGGCACAACTGCACACTAGAGCTCAAGGCTAGCAGAGCAATTCTGGAAAGGGCCAGTGGGGGTCACAGACCTCCATTGGGGGGGTCAAGGCCCCCACCTTGAATTTAGGGGGGGGGGTGGGCAGAGGCTATATAGGCACTGGCCCCCGCCAGGACCCACGGGGGGCCCAGAGGGGTGATCTTACTTTTGGATGCGTTTGGCCTGCCATGGGAAACCCAGCAGGAGTTCTTATTCAGAATACTGACAATCAATGTCCTGTCATTTTCGCACAGGTCATGGACAGCAGCATCACATTGCATGCAGAGCATAGCCTTACTGCAATCAACCAACAACAGCATTGTGCCTAACGTAGTAACAAAAGCGTTGCGCCTCACAGAGAAACAAAAGCAGTATGCCTCACACAGTCATAAGCATTGCTGGTGGGCCCTCACTCAAACATAGCGGACCCACCTTGGGTGAGTGCCTCCCCCCTTGAGGCCTCACAAAGACACAATGTCTGAAGTTTACAAGTAGGCAATGCAGCAGGAGTGTGGCACAGACATCAGCAGAATGTTGTGTGGTGTAAGGAAGCTGTACCTTGACGTGGTCGTATAGAAAGGTGTCTTGAGATGCAGTGTATGTAGCACTGTCATATTTGCTGTCAGCAGTAGTTGCACCTTGCTGGGAAACCTGATCCACAATGGGCTGTGCAAAGGACCCTAGCAGCTGCTGGATGGAGGTCTCCAGATCCAGCCTGCACTGGTCGTCAGCCTCCACGGCCTGCAGGCAATGGGCAAACTGACTGAATCAATAGGCAGACTGGAGAAAACGATGGGCAAAACAGCCCAATGATGGGCAAGACAGCCCCATGATTCGCTGGATGGCGGCACCAGCATAGGGCCTGCGCTGACTCTTAGTACGCCTTGCCTGCAGCCAATGGGCAGAGTGGCGATGGGCAACGTGACTCAGTAAAAAGGCAGTGCCTCCACAAGGGAGCCTATCAGCTGCTGGAGCCGTCTGAAGCTGGTCTGCACTGGTTGTCAGTAGGAGCGGCCTGCAGCCAGGAGGCAAACTGACTGGCTGCAGGCCGCCGGCTAATGGGCAAGTCGAAGGGTAACACCCTTGAGGGAAGCAGGCATGTTGCCCCCTTGCGTGTCAAACACCACAGCTGTGTCAGCAGGGCCTGCCATCAGAGACATGCACAGACAAAGACAGACAGACAGACAGACAGAGGCATGGATGCTGACAGGGACAATTCAACAAGGTGCCTGAGCCTGTTTGCAAAACAGACAAATGCCTATCACCACAGCACAGCCGCACGCAGATGGGCAAATGCATGATGATATGGTGACTGATCACATTAATATCGTACAAACATCACATGGGACCAATGACGACGTGCGCAGGAGCCTGACATGGACAACCACATGACTGGTGTATGGCAAGATCACATCCGGTGACGTGACAATTTAATTCAAAGCATGCAGACTCCAACATTGCAGCCCTCAGTCAGCAACACATTATAGAGGAGAATTGGTAAAACATGAGAGCTTACATTGCTGAAGAGCGCCAGCTGTTGCAAGGCTTCCACAACTGGCATCACCAACAAATGCATCCAAAAACCAGTCTGACATGCGGGAGAAGCTGCCACAGCAGCTGCTGTGTCCAGTATGGCACTTGGGTCAATGCTGTTGGCAAAGCTGAGCGCTATCATGTCTGAACTGAACGCATTTGCTTGGAGAAGCACAGACAGGGTGGAGTTGTCGGTGCTGATGAGATCACGCAGGGCACTTATCAGCTGCTGCTGATGGGCGGAAGGATACTGCACCCTGCAAGCCATCATGATCATGCATGCATCAGAATCATCACCCACTGATGTCAGCTACTGCTTTGCTACCTGAATAGCTTCCCTTCCTAGCCCAGAGTGATTTGAACATTTTGATTAGCACCATGGCATGTACCAACTCATGCTGATGCTTGGCTGGCTGTCATGCAATTTCATAGAAGGTTCTGTATCTCTCAGGCCTACCAAGCTGCTACTTGGCATTGAATACAGCACAAACTGGGCAGTTGGAATGTATGAATGAGATGGATCTGAAGTCATTGGTACAGCAGACATAGCATAGCATCAGAATGTTATGACATCATCATAGCATATATGCTGTTAGCAGGCATAGCCCAGCAGGACTCAAGAGGTCCAAAGAAGTTTGTTGTACACACCTGTAGTACCCGGTCCCTGCAACACTCAAAACAGCCCCTTCCAAGTCAACACCTGGAATCATCCCAGAGTGATCCAGAAGCTCTCCCCACTGAGTAGCAGCATCCCCAGGGACAGCATGGGGTTCCAGCTGTCCAGCCCCAAGAGGGACATACCACGTGCTGTTACCGCTGGTAACAAATGGGTCATCGGTAACATTACTGCCCCAAGCATAAAACCGGGACTGTGCTGCTTGTGTGCCGCTGTCAGAGATATTGATCACTGGAAAGCCAGGTTGGTTGATCCAGAACTGCAGCAACGCCACTGCAGTTTGGGAAGGGACCATAAACAATCTGCTGTTGGCCCTCAACTCTTGCATGTCACCTGTAGAATGCACAGACATGTGTGTGTGAGGTGTGTGGACATATGCATGTATATGCCGACATTGTCAAGCATGTGATCGCTGTACTAGCAGTCAAGAAGAGGCTACCTCTTTCACACAAGGTTGCAGCTCATAAGATAGGCTGAGTAGGCACCTGCTTATGCTTATCATGACAACCTTACCACTCAATTTGCATGTACGTCTAAAGCAAGTGTGAACTTGAGCTACAGCAGTTTTTCGACGACCTATCGCTATAATTGGAAATAGGACAAATTCGAATTCTCCAAAAAAAATTAACAAGATTGGGAGTTATTTATCGAACTTTCTTTAGACTTTTTCGGTTATCCTTGAGAAGCATACCTGAGTCATTGCTGTCACTGACTGCAGCCACACCGTCCACAAGGGCAGTCAACACGTCCTCTAGTGTTGCAGAGCTCAAAGCATGCCTCTGCATCAGGATTCTCAACCCGGCCTGCAGGTACATAGTACAAGTTTGAATTCATTGTTGCATCAATCAATATCAACCAATAAGGTTGCACAGGCAGGGGTTGGGGGGCTGGGGTGCAAATGGCCAGGGCAAGGGACCTGAATATGAGAAGCCCCAGGGTCAACCCCAGAAGGACCCCAGGGAAACCCTCTGAGGAGACCTTAAACGGATTGAAAGAAGAAGGCATCCAGTCCAACCAAAAGTACTCTTGACATAAATCATTGAGGGACGCTGAGTGGATTCCCAAACAGCCCTAGAAGGGCCCTGAACAAATGCAGGGGTGAGCACAGGGCCTACCCTGAAGGCATCTTGGCCAGCAGAGTCCCAGAAAGCCTCCAACATGTGCCACAGCGAAGCGCCCTTAGAGTATGGAATCTCAGGATGGTAACTCAGGAAGCTCAGGGCCCTAGACGTAAGCAGGGGCTCTACAAAGGGGGTTGCATTTACCCCCATAGCATGTGACCTGGGCCCTTCATGCACCCCTACATTCTCACCTACAGCAGAAAACATGCCTGAAAACCAGCACAGAAAATACCTGAAATCCTACAGCAAACAGAAATACTTGAAACCCTGTAGGTGATAGAAATACGCTACAGGAAACAGGAACACCTGAAACCCTACAGCAAACAAACAAACTGTCATTTGTTATACTTGCATTGCTGTCATGGTGACTTTGGCATTGTAAGATGGCAAAAGAGCATTCAATAGGCAAGTGATGTGTGGTCAAATTGATTAGGGTATAGGTCCTGAATTGTAGACAATTAGTAAGCCCTAACACGGAAAGGTTGCTTCGCAATTAGACGTCTGCCCCTGAAGCAAGTGATACACAAGCCATTATGACCACGCTGACCATGTAATGAACGCCACGCTCAATGTAATACGTCGTTCTGACATGCAGTCCAAAAAGGATTTTGCACTTCCCCTGAAAATCAGCCCTTTTCAAGCCACAAACCTCTTTGCATGCATGCGTTTATAGCATACCAAGAGTGGGCTGACTTCTAAGTTTCTTGCAGTCTCAGCTGTTCAGCATGAGTCCATATCAAAACTTCAGATCTCGACGTGGCAGCAGCCTTGCAGAAGAAAAGTTGACAAACAGAAGCATGAGCACTGTCTAACACTAAACACACTGGGCACGTTTGATATAGCAAGCACAACCGACCCCGGCAGCTCTAAACGCCGACATCATTTATCTCAGGGGCGCTTCTGAGGCCAGTGGTATGTGGATGACAACTTGAGCTGTCAGTCTGTGTCAGAACAGAGCAGCACACCAACATCCTCAAACATTTTTGCGCATGGATGAACAGGATCCAATTGCAGTGCAGCCTCGCTGCATACCGTGAGGTGTGGTGGCCCTCTGGAACAGGGCTTGCCCTGACATCTCTGGGAAGGCAGCACTGATGCACTTGTACTCCACAAAAGAGGCCAACCCCTCATTCACTGCAGGCAGGGCAGTGGAGCATGGTTCAGCCAACATTCACTAAAGCCAGTAATGCATCTGTACTCCACAAAAGAGGCCAACCCCTCATTCACTGCAAGCACGCCAGTGAAGCATGGTTCAGCCGACATTCACTAAAGCCAGTAATGCACTTGTACTCCACAAAAGAGGCCAACCCCTGGATGACTGCAGGCAGGGCAGTGCAGCATGGTTCAGCCGACAATCACGTCAGCTCCAAGCTGCCGCATCAGGAAGGGTCCCATTATGATCTCCAAAAGGTTAGGATGTTTCCTTGTTGTTTTTCATCAATGACAGTGCAAAAGTATAAGGTGTTGAAAAAGTATATCAATGGCTCAGAGGTAAGCACACAGGGGGAACAGAGTCATAAACAGGAATACTGCTTACCGAGCAACACCATCGCTATATGCTGCTCCTGACGGATTACGATCAGCTTTTTTTTCACAGCATCCGTTCAGATCAGCCAGATGCACGAGCTGAAATACGGGTGGTCCTCACGTTTTATCATCACTGATGCATGAGTTCATACAGAGTTGAAAGCATGGACTACAGGGGCATTCAATCCCCTTACACAGCATGCAAATCCCCTATGGTGTGAACTCACATCACTCGGCTGTATACTGAGTCCAAGAGAGACCACGAAAGTGTGCAAGCTTTTGGCCAACGAGCATCATGTGCCATGTGACAACTACACGAATGCTGCAAGGTTGATGCCTTGAAATTGCAAACCTGAGATGTTGTCAAAGTCTTTGCAGGTGACGTAGTTGCCAAACCACTGATGGGCAAGCTCATGGCATACTACGTCAGCAGATGACCAGCGGCCATAGGCACCCTCTGTCGCCTGCAAACACTCCCATGGCTTGACATATTCAGCAGTTGGAATGCAGTCCATCGACTTGTACAATTTTTTGTGGTCGAAGTTCTATACACAGGCAAGCACCGGTCATAAGGACCCTGTGTCGCCTGCAAACACTCCCGTAGATTGACAGAACAGTAGTTGGATTGCAGTCTATCAACTTGTACAATCTTTTGGGTCGAAATTCATACACAAACAACCACCGGTCATAAGGACGCTCTGTTGCCTGGAAACACTCCATGGGGAGAGGGCTGACAATGCTTTGGTCCAGCATTTTGTAAAAGCAGAAAGTCTTGAAGACAGCATTCAGTCAAGGTCACTGACAGACGCATATTGACAATGCAGGCACCACAATGATGGGAGGTCTGTAGGACAATACGGGAAGTGCATCGATGTTGGCAAAAGTCATCAAGATCAAATGTGCTGGCGTAGCATGCAGGGACGGACAAAAATCCAGCAAGACTCAGCAGCCTGTGTATTTTTTTTGACACAGTGCGATGAAGCGGCATTTTTGCAGAAGAAGCTGACACAAGAAGAAGATGCCAGCCCAGGTAGACAAAACAAGTCACAATATGTTAGTATAACAATATGCCGCATGGCAGTAACACCAGTCAAAGGCACACCTCGTTGACAAGCATACGGCGCTCATCAAACTGGATCAGGCCCCAGTTTTCTACTGCGCCCCCTTTCCCTGGGATGCCCATCATGTCCAGTTTTGCCAAGGGCAGATCGACGCCAGTGTAGCTCTCATAGAAGTTGCTGCCTTGAAGGGCTGCCTGCATGTCAGGACATTCAGTGTGCAGGCACCACTGTGTGTGACTCAGAGAGACCAGTTCAAGGTCTGGAATATGCCATGATGTGAATACCTGTCCTTGTGTGAAGACAAACTCATGCTGTGCAGTGCTTCCTGCCTGAGTATCGATGGATGCTCCTATGCTCGTATGTGCAGCAGTGCTGTTATGCCCAAAACTACAGCAATGCATGGCTACAACTCTGCATGCAAACTGTCAACTTCTACATTTGAGATGTGGCACAAGTATACACATGCTGCATATTCTTGTCGCTGCTTGCATGTCGGCAGCCTAGCCAATAACATGACCACCAACAGCAATAAAGTGTTATGCGGTCTTGTTCATGGCACATCTGTGGCAAATGTGCCACAGCAGCTCACGTGTGACAGACGTATACAGCACAGATGGTAGTATGCATTCTACTGTGGGCAGGCATGCGCACAGACAGACAGACTAGGTCGAATCACCTGTAAAGGCACAGCATGCTGATCACCCAAGGCGGGAACAGACCATACAGAGATCTTCTTCCCACTATCACTCATTGCTGAGCTGGACACCATGTGACCCACTGTGACCCCAATCAGGTATGTGGACATCATTGGGGTGACCCCAAACTTGTGCAGCGTGGTCCCGGCTTCAATCCCTGGCTGCGAACTTTCTTCTGCCATGGTTGAGAGAGCAACTAGGTTTTCCGGAGCTTGGATCGAAATGGAGAAATTGGCCTTAAGATTGGGAAAATCTAAGCAGGGCAGCATTCTGCGTGCCCCAAATGGTTCTAAGCTGGCAGCAATTAACACCTGCAGAACCAATGTTTGTGAGCTATATTGCAGGTGACATACCAAAATTTGTCCAAAGGTACTGTGAAAGTCACACGCTATCCCTTGTGGCATGCCTGCCCTAACATGCAAACACACATGCACCAAGCTTAACACCTTTCACTGATGTGATGTGTAGCCATACAGACTTGACAGTCTTGCACCAGCATGACACTCAGCTTTTCTCCACACATGCCACAGCCATACAACATGTCCTGAGCAAAGTACAAGTTGTCATGGCTTGCAGCAGAATGCAGCCTACAAGAACCACCAGGAGCATTCTGTGCAGTCATGGTCTGCTATGCAAACCCATCAAACATACCTGACTTTGCAGTTGGCCAGTGAGTGGGTCTGCGTAGTCAAAAGCAGCGGACCTTGCCAATCCGCTTGCGAGGGAGGCAGTGTATTCGACGTGAACCACCAGATGTTGGCCTGCCTGCACTGGAGTGAAGAGCAACACCACCATTGTCCCCTCTTTTGCTCCTTCTGACCTGCAGCATAGTGATGACAGCAGTGATACCATTGTTGGTTGATAGTACCAATCACAAGAGCCAATGCCCCTTTCATGAGGTAGGGCTTCAGCCTCGGCCTTGGAATGTAAATCTATGCCGGCAACCATTGGGGTATGCCATGTACAATAGGCTGATCACGACTAAATTATGTCATAGTATCAATAGCATTGATATGATCAGTGTAAATATATAATACTGTCGCCCCTTCTGACCTGCAGCATGCTGCGTTGCGGTCATAATGCCCATTTCATGTACCTTCTCCCAGGTGATGTCACAGCACAATTTCAAACACAATATGAGGCAAACAGTATTGACGTGAATGGCTGTTTGTGCAATGACCCCTTCTGATCTGCATACACTGCATGCATGCAGTCTGATATCGCAACTACCACACATGCTACCCAATAGCTGGAGATGGAACTGTAAGTGGTTGCATCAGTTGATTCCAAAATTCCATACTCAGAAGAAGCATTTATATTCACATATAAACGCTGTAGCGGGTGTTGAATGACACATGTGCAGCACATGCACATTGACAAGAACAGGCAGTCCCAGGCAAGTGTTGGCCCAAGTTTGATAGCACTTGAGCTCTGGTTACAAACTGTACATCACTGCTGCAACAGCTTCAGCACAGTCACACCAGCAGCACGGTTATACACTTCAACGACCATATGTGTGCAGAGTTTTTGTGGTAATGTCCTGCAGAGAGGCTGGTGATGCTTTGCAGGGAGAGACAGAAGCAGCAGCAGGCAGGCAAATGTGCAGGCGCAGCCACAATCGGCAGAGTGACAGGTAAGCGCATACCCGTCTGGCCGCACCATCTCTTTGCAGTCATGGCTCATGCACTGATACTGATACCCACAGAGGCACACATCCATCCAGTCATCCAGAAGATATGAGAAGTTTGTGATGTCAAGGTTCAGGCTGTTGAACTTTAGCGCTTGTGTTGGCTGCACCACATCCAGGTGCATGGAGCTCTGAGCTGTGTACGTCATGTCTGCCTGAGTTTCGTCCCCAAAGAAGTTGGTTTCCTTGAGGAAATATGTGACCTCATACAGCTGTGGCATGAATTTGGTGTTGGTAGCTAAGGTGTCACCTGCAATGCACAAGGCAAAGCAAGGAATAGTGGTATACATTTCCTTGCAAAGTTGCAATTTTATACCTGCAACGCTCAGGAGCCCACTAGTCAAAACCATCAAGCAGGAGAGTGCACATGAATGGTAACCATGGCATGCAACACACAGAGCCGGGAGAATGTCGCTGGACACTGTTGCTTACGTGATAATGCAGCAGATTGCATACATACACATGCACATTAGTGCAGCGTCATACAACTGCAAAGTAACATGCACTGTACTTGAAGGATGGGTTGTGCTGCATCATAGGCAAGAACGTTGTGTCATTGAGAATGCACAGCAATGCACAAACATATGCTCAGAGCGGTCAAGGCATATACTTTACCTGCGGAGTCAGTGATCAGACGGTGAGAGGCGTTGCTTTGTGCTACCAGGGTCACCCAAGCGCTCGATACTATAAAAACCGCAGCAACAGCCAGAATCCATCCTCGATTCTCGCTTTCTAGGCGAAAGTGCCTGCCAAGGTCGGGCATGTGCCCAGCGCTCCTCAAGCACAGAAGCCGAGGTATCAAAGGCTGCTCAGTTGGCTGCGCTGGTCCTTGTGCCTGGCAAAGCGAAAGTAGCAAGCGCACACAATCAGGGCACTTGCTCTGAAATTTACATAGGAAGAGCGTTGACTGAAGCGGCACATAGCTCTGCTCAAAGCCTTAGGTCAAACTGCACAGGTCCGCCACAAGGCGCAGCAACCTGATTCTGGCACAGAAGTCATCGCGTTCCCTTCAACAGACAGGCTAGACTGTTCGGTCAGGATGTGAATGTCGCTCTTGCACGGGCCGGGTAACGACTTGCACGGGTGTCATAAGATACCACGATGACTAAATCATTACATGTATATGTGTGTCTCTTCTACCACCCTACCATAGAGGGTTGGACGCATACAATGCAGCATGTTTCCTCCGTCGAGTCTTGCATAGTCATGTCAACCATGGCCCACATGTGTACAGCAGCACCATGTTTGTACAGATGGTGCCTCCACCAACCTCACCTGGCTGACTGCAGCATGGATGTGTCTTTCTCATAGGCCTAGGCCATAGGCCGTGACATGTCGATTGCTTTGGAATATACAGCAATCTTCAGCTCAGCAGGTTCTCACCACATACGCTCGGCGCATTTAGCATCAATAGCATCCATGAGAAGGTATGCTGCTGCTTGACCAGGTCACTCTACATTTGATGATTCAGTCGATTCCATGATATCATACGAGTATCTTATAGCAGATGCCTTGAGTAAGGGGACTAGCCTAGACATAAGTGCATCCTCAAGCTCATCTAGATACTCCTCCTCTTCTTCATTGATGCGCTTTTGACCTTCGTCCCAGTTTGTACCCTCATATTCAGCGTTGATCATTTCTCCAAAGTTCAAGTATGATAAATGTGGCAGGGAAGCCAGGCCAACAATATCACTTGTAATTTTGGTTTCTATACCTCCTAAGTCTAGGGATTTGAGTCCACAAAGCTGGGACAGGCAGCTGGGAAACAGGTCGAACTTTAATTCATACATCTCTAAGTAATCAAGCTTTTGCAAAACTGAAAACCACTCTGGCAGACCTGGTGACTCAACTGTCGGTAGGCAGATTGTAATCAGGCCAGTGTAATGCTGACATTGCTCAGGCAATGCATGGCATAAGCCATGGAGGTTCAATCCAGACACAAAAATTTCCTGAAGATGTGGTAAGCTGGTAGGCCACTGCACAGTTCCATGTTGGTACTGAAACCTGTATAGCAGTCAACTGTGTCGCTGCATCTAATCACTCTGCAACAGCTGTTCAGGTTCAGCACCTTCAATGCAACCAAATCTCCTTGAGGCATTGTGATCGTCACAAGCTTATGCGAAGCCTGGCAGAACTGTAGGGACGTGATTTGTGGCAGACAGCTGAAATCCTGTGCACTTCGCACACTAGAGATAACATACAGGAGTCTCAAGGTGGTGAGTTCAGACAGCACTGACAAGGACGTCGGCCAAACCACAAGCTGTTTCAGGATGAGATGCTCCAGCCTTGGTAAACTTGCCACACCAGGCAACAGGTATTCATGTGAGTCTTTGTATGAGTTGCTTGTTGGAGGCCCCAAATCCAGATCCAGGACGGTCAGCCGCCTGAAATAACGCATTAGAGCCAGATGCTCCCACTCAAGCCCCGGGCCTGCCATCAGCTGTGTGCACATGTCTAATAACAAAGTCCAGATGCAAGGTTGAAGCAGCAGTGATGAACCTGCATGATGGTCACAGGCAAACTGAAAGACGGGTATGGAAGTTGGTAACGGTTGTCATAACCAGAGGCTTCAATACGGCAGTACCAGGCAGGCAATGCTTATTTCACAGTGGGGACAGTCCAGATGCCTACCCTCAATGTGCACACGCACATCCACTGATGGCTCTGCCTCTTGAAGCTGGGACAGCAGCATGAAAAGCACTACAAGACGTTGATCATCTAGTTGCAATTTCATGTCTTCGGTCCCGAAATTGAAGTAGCGCCAACTTGATATCCTGCTTTCCACCCAGTCTGCCAGAGTGAGCATGCTGGGGCAACTTTGCAGGACAACCATCGCCTGCTCTTCAGCTTCCTCGTAATCTTTGTCTTGTTTACGGCAGAGAAAGGTCAGATGGTTTCCCCATGATCCCGAGGCAGATTGAGCGGAGAGTGCTTTACACCAGGTGACGCAGACTGACTGGCAAGCGAACTTGCTAGGAAAGGGAACTATCGCAAAGATTTTTGACAATAGTTCACGCGGCATATCCATCCACTTGGCCTTTACTGGGAGACCATTAGCGACGTACATCTTTGCTTAGTTGAGTGCCGATAGTCTGTGAATGCGTGTCTGCAAAGTTCACAAGTTCGTAGCGGCAACCTTTCAAGAGTTGAAACAGCTTGAACAGAATTCAAATCCATGACACATAAAAGGATCGCATCATGCGATTCGCATGCATCAGCGCTGATGTGCATTGGTAGGGAGACAAATATATATATAAGCACAATGTTACCTGTATACATTTAGGTGCCATAGAAGCTTGAGAACAGGTTGCAGGTTCGAGGTATACAATTGTAACTTGATCCAACCTATCGATATTGCCTATGCTCTTGCACATCAAATTGCTGGCACAACTGCACACTTCATCATAAACATGGTTACAGTTTGGTCTCAATGCAAAAATTCACACGTAACATTGTCTTCTCCATCAACAGGAAGTGCGCAGTAGTGTACAAGGAGCACTCAAAACCAAAATCGTAAATACATTGCATGCTGTGATTGCTGGTCGATTATGTTGAGACATGCTATTGTTGAGGCAGCCCATACACAACACATGGCATTTATCGGAAGCAAGACATGGCATCACAAAACTCTGCCTAGCATCTGTCTATGCAAAAAATTGGACTGTACCTAACAAACACACACCTTCTGACAGCAGGACCCACACCCAGCATGTGCCAGGCAAGGATGAGCTGCTGATCAAAGCCTTGTTGTACCAGCTGTGATACCAGATGTGATACAAAAACAAACACAGCTGTGTAAGATCAAAAGACAGCTGACAATAGAATCAGTAATGCCAGCTTGCCATCTTCAAGAGCCAAAGAATATTGGAGACCGCAAGCTCGAAATGGCTGAGCTTTGCTGAAACCCAAGAAATGAAGCTAGCCAGGTACCATCTCACCAAAAAAAAGTCAAAATCAGGTAACTCAGCCCATCTTCAGATCAATACCTTACGAACAGACCGGACAAGTTCTCATCTTCTGCTGCAAAGGCTGTCATGCTGCCAGGACAACGGAATGTCCACAAGCACCACGTGATGTGTATGCTCAGCCCCAGAATTTGGTGCTGAATGGGGCCCATGCCTATGCATACCTGCCATGTTTGTCAACACTGGTGACGCAGATTTACGTTTTGCCTTTTGCACCCAGGACAGAGAAGTCTGCGCCTGCTGAGTCATTCCCATGTGCTTCTGTATCTCTCAAGTATGCCATGAGGGGTTGCAGCCTGCCAGCCTGCCTCAGCCTCCTACATCCCACACTCTGTCTGTTAGATGCATATGAAAAGAAAAGAAAAGACTACACTTTATGGCATCAATTTGATGAGAAGCCAGGATTATTTTAGATGCATATGCACCATTGTGGCAAAAATCCTGATGCTGACCGGATCATTATGATAAGTGAGTCACTTGTTCACGATCAACTCTATACAACCGACACTCAACAAGTGATTAAGGTGTATAACCGTCAGGAGATTGCAACTGAGATATAGGTGTGTTCAGTTGCACATCATTTTACAAACCCCCCCTCCCCCACTTTAGCTTTGAAGCTGCTGCCTAGTATTGGCATTGTGTGTGGACTGGATTGGCTTTTCTTTTTGGCATGCATAAACCCAGTTCCATGAACAAGCAAAGGTCAAAGCGTGGTCGACTCCAATTTCATTGGCTGCTGAACAAGTGTGGACTCTAAAACGCTGAGACACATATGATTGCATTCTGTCTACCCTGAACTGTCCCTGCATGCCTCAAATGACAGTGCACAAACGCAGGGCTGTACAGGACATACAAGGCCAGAATGCTTGTTGCTGAGTGATAGCTTCTGACACAAGACATGCTGCCACAGCACTCCAAGCATCTCATTCCTCTGCTTTGCAGAAAATGTGTTTAGTTTGCAAGTAAGTGATGCAACAAACAGCCAACACGCACCTGAAAGCTGAAAGCTCATTCTTGCGTACACCTTCCACAGATATCTTCAGCACTTTGGCTACATCAGTCAACGACTGAGGCTTGCCAGTGAACAAGCCATATCGAAGGGCCAAGACCTCCCCCTCTCTGTGGGGCAGCAATTCCAGCACCCCCTCTACATCACTGGCAAACTGCCTGTAGCACACAAGGCAGCATGTTCAACAAAAGACAGGCCGGCAGATATGAAAAAGGACGTCAGCAGCTGACTCAGCGTCAATGACATCTGCACCTCAGGTTTTGAGGTTGAGCCATGAGTCACGTGTATCATCAGCCATACAGTGACACAATTCATGCCTGCTAGAAATTGCTGCCTCAGCAACAGGAAGGGCAGGACATACAGGTTTGCAAGCGTGCATGCATGCATTCAGTCATGCTTTCATTCTATCAACACATGTCTACTTACGAGTGCATGACTGAGTTAAGGGACGTTGCGCCTTTGTCATCATCAATGCTAGAAGCAAGCAAGTCAACCATGCTGTCACGCTCATTGTCTGTGGGTTGGGCATCCATGTTGATGGGCCTCTGAGTTTTGCGCATGCACAGCACCACTCGGCTGAAAGGCTGCCGCAAGTGCTTTGCAATCTCCTGTGGCGTTGGCTGCCTCTGCAGCTTCTGCAGTTGGTCACACAGCTGAGACCAAATACTGGCACGACCAAACATGAATGCTTGAGCTTCTGCGGACAGCTGATAGAACATTTGAATGTGAATGTCTGCAGTCGCAGCTCTACATTGGGTCAGCTCACGTAAAAGCACCTACAGCTGGTTCTGTTATTTCAGCTGGAATTAGGTTGCTTTTGGTACTTACATGGATTTTTAGAGACTGCTGATAACTAGACACTGAGATTGTGATGCACACTGCTGCTGTGAAACAATGTGTCAAAACTGCAGACGTTAGCACAATCAGGACTCTGGAGTGCCTCACACCTGAGAAAGCTGGGTCTGTGCATACTTGATCTTGCTCTGCAGCTCCTTCAGATTCACAGGAATCTTGATGACATCCTCATGCTCCATCATGTATCCCACAATGCCCCTGAAGATAAAAAACAGATCAGTGAGTAATACCCACTGAGAACAGCCGGCAAGATACTGAGTACCAGTACAGCAACAGGTACACAAATGCATGAATGCACAGCAGAGATACACTGACGTCACACGAAGCGTCCAGCTGCCTGCAGAGACTTATGGGCTTTGGTGCACAGCCAACATGTGTAAGACGCATGACAAGAGAAAAGATAGCACCAGACATAGCACAAACTGATTTTATGATCAGAACACAGACATTGCCAACAAAACAACAGACAACACGCTGGCACAGCTGCAGGAGATAATAGACTTGCTGAGATTTTGACCTGTTGACCCTCTGAAAGGCATATGTTGTGAATCGAGTCCCTTTGTTTGGATCCCATTTGATGGCGGCTTTGATCAGCGCATCATCACCAGCAAGAGCAAGCTCGCCAAATGCGACTTCTGTTCCCAAATGCTTGCAGCGCCAAACAAACTGGCGAACTAGACCTTTGTTGTAGTGCAGCAGCATGGTCTTTGCACGCTCGCCCCTGCAGCCAACAGAAGCCTGACTATAGGCCTTGAAATCTGAACACGGGGATGACCATGCATGTAGAGCGTACAGTCTTGCAGGTTGTGTTGTGCGCGACAGTAGTCAAGTGGCTAGAGCTGCTTACACTGCAGAGCAGTCAAGTGCGTTACATGTGCAGCTCAGGTTTATGCTTCTCTCTGAATTCAAAGCTGCTTGCATCTAAATGCAAATATAACATGCAGTCTGGGCGAGGCGTGTGCTAGTGGACAGCCTTCAACTGGCAATTGCAAATGCATGTGATAGTTGGAGCATATGTGATCCTTTAGCAAGTGAACGACACAAGCATTCTGCTTACCAGGGCATGAACATGTCACCATGCACTCATAGCAATTGCTGCATCTTTGCTCTGCTACAGTGCACAAACATGACAATGGAGCCATCATACCCCTTGCTCGTGTCATGTGTTCATGTGCACAACATTAGCAGTGTGCTCACCTGTCACGTCTGTAGTGCAGCTGTGAGAAGGTGGGAGCTCCCACTGCATCTTTCCACTGCTTCAGCTTCTGATACTTGTCCTCCTGTTGAATGACCACACTTTGGGAGGCTTCAGCGGCAGTTGCTGAGCCATCGCCCTGGTGGCTTGCAGCAGAGTCATCGCTGTAAACCATCTGTCGCTGTTGCTCAATGAAAGCAGCATCCTGAAGCAGGAAACAAGTTGAAAGAGTAACATTGGCGTATGGCAGCGTCCGCATTCCGAGCAACAGCTGGGTGCTTCATGTGACTGCTGCCCGACTACGGCAGCGAGCAAGCTTATGTCTGGACTAGTGCATGCAGACCAGACAGGACCTGTGCTGACTGGCGGGAGACGGGAGCAAGCAACAATATTGTGGACGAATGACATGTGCTGATGGAGGCGCGAGGCAGTTGACCCCGACGTAGTGCAGTCCTTTGACAGACAGCTCTATAAGTATTCCAGGCAGCAGATTGAGGCTGAGTGATTATGCAAATGCACAAGCAGCATGATGCTCAGGGTGCAAACAAAACGCAGAGGAGCTGCTTACCTTGATAGCTGAGCATAGAGCAATGTCCTCTTGCTTGCTCAGAGTGCGCTGCTTTTTCCTTTCCAGTCCAGTCCCAGCAGGTGCTGACTCTTGTACTGCCAAGTCAGAGCCTGGATTGGCACTATTTGCGAGTGCTGCTTTGAAGCGCCCATCCGATTGTACATCGCCTCTGTAGCGTCTCCTCCTGGCAGTCTTTATGCGTGCAGGAGGTGACCTGTCAGCCTTGCTACCAGTTTTGACGTCACGTTTTGCTTTCCCGCTTGCACGTTTTGACGGGGTCTTTGATGTTTGCGTTCGGGCGTCCTCAGGTATACCTTCTCTCTGCAGCTTATGAAGTTCCATTTGGTCTCGTAGCTGCTCCTGCAAAGGCCTGGTGTTGGTTGTATGCATGCTGTCTGACGTGCTGAGTACTGCGCTGCCTGCATTTTCTGCGGTGCGAGCTGCGTTTCTTGGAATCCCCACCGGCCCGGCAAAGGGTTTGAAGTGTCGCCTAATTCGTCGGAAAGACGACAACGTTTGACAAAGAAGCTGCACGTTATTGCCGACAGCTAGCGGCATCCTCGTTTTGATGACCGTGAGCGTTCACACTGATGCTAATGCCTACTGTCCCGACATGCAAGTCTATGCCTGACCTACCCGAATTGACAATAGCACGCGCAGGAAGATCAGGCACGGCAAGAGTTCGGCCTGTAGCCTGTATGATGTCCACGATGCTTGTAATCATGGACCACGTGAACAAAAATCATAATCCACAAGCTGTCCTTGTAGCTGCCCCCCGTGAAATATGCAAGCCCGGTATTTTTGCATTGACCGATTCTCCCGATTCTGGCTGCAAGTTCCTGATGCAGACGTGCATTTTCAATTTGCTTCTCTAGGTGCAGCGACATTCTGCTCCCATCTGGACATTGTGTTCTGATGCTCGTGGCCAGCAGACCTATTGGTCGGCATCAAATGTACATGTGTCTGCATAATCGGCAGCCTGTTGAGCAGCTCCAGCTTATTATACAATGCAACTGTTCCACCATATACGCTGCACTGCAAAGTCAGGGACCATCCCCCGGCTCCTGCTCAGACTTGTTACGAACATGATGTTCTCTCCCGAGTGCGCTTCAAATTCTGTTTCAATATGCAATTACTTCCAAAGTTGAAAACGGACTTTGATTGGTGTCTCCCCTCC
>JAABUO010003363.1_pt1 | contig 19058 bp, 8 predicted proteins | sample 5559291 | NCBI WGS metagenome assembly JAABUO01 (sample SAMN10711878, study PRJNA513372) | rock metagenome | isolation source: Antarctica rocks | place: Antarctica: Victoria Land, Finger Mt sud
ACATTCAGAAAGTTATAATAAACTACTAAAAGCTTTTTCTTTAATTCTTTTAATAACATAATTAATATTATTTCGTTTAACTTCGCGAGTTTCTTAATTAAGTTAAGCGCTTTATTAATTTTATTAATAATTAAGAAAAAAGATTTTAACATTTTTATTCTGAACTAAAATTTAATATGTAATAACTTTAATCATGATAATGTTAACGAACTCTTTCTTTTTAATTAACGAGCTGAGTTAAAGTTAATTAAAGTTAACTTAAATGCTTAATTTTAGTCTGTAATTTAATTCAGTAAACTGAGTAAATTTAATGAATCGATTTATTAATTTCGAATTCGCAGATCGTTTTAAGATAATCATTAACGTAATTATTAATTTTAAGTTTTTTCGTTTCATTTCGCAGATCTCGCTTAATTTAAATTTTTAAAATATTAATTAATCGCTTACTTTTAAAACGACGAGTTTTAATATTTTAATATTTAATGAAGATATTAATTAATTATTCGTAAAATTTATTAAAATTTAATTTCTTTTTAATTAAAAGTCTTTAATGATTATCTTATGTTAATTTAAACGAGTTATTAATAAAAATATTATTTCATTTTTATATTTTTGTATAATAATTAACGTATACAAAGCATGAGTAATTAACTTTTAATTAAAAGTTTTATTAAATGATTAAATTAATTTTAACTTTAATAGCGAGATTAATTAAATTTTAAATAAACTAATCGTCGAGTTAAGTTTCGGTTTTAACATTTTAACTCGACTTAAATACTCGATATTAACATCATGACTCGACTCGAATACTCGATATTAACATTATAACTCGACTCGAATACTCGATTTTAAAATCGTAACTCGAATTAAATCTTAACGAGTTAAAAACTCGATGTATTAATTAGTTTAAACGAGGTTTAATATTAACATTCTGGCTCGGCTCGAATACTCGATATTAACATCATGACTCGACTCGAATACTCGATATTAACATCATGACTTAACTCGAATACTCGGTTTTAAAATCGTGACTCGAATTAAGTCTTAGCGAGTTAAGAACTCGGCTCGAGCTTAATGTATCGACTCGTCGCGATCAGTTTAATTTTAAAGCGTTTATATAGCTTTAATATTAAAGATTCATTAATAAATGTCATGTTAATGACTTCAGTATTTATTAAAGTAAACAATTTAAATATCTTTTTTAAACTATTTAAAATGACGTTAATAGTAAACGATTTAAAGTTAAACAAATTGTAATAATAGCAAGCGCTAGCTTAACGTTAACGCTCATTAAAGGCAAGATTAAATGATTTGTTAAATGATTTAAAGTCGCTTAATAAGTTAACGTTTTTTATAACGTATTAAAATGATTTATTACGATTAGATAGCGAAATGCTAACGATAAAGTCATTAAGAATATTAAATAAGCTGAAGCTCATTTTCTCGATGTTTTTCAGCGATTAGTTTTACATATTAATATCATAATAACTGAATATAATTATAGTAAATTTATTATGTCTCACGTCTTTTATATTTAAACGCGCTAGCGAATAGCTAACGAAGTCGATCTTATAGTTTTAATTACTCTTGTTTTAAGAAAAGACTCGAGACATAATATAGCTATAATAATTTCTAAATTACATATCGATTATAATAATGACAGCGACTTTAAAGAGCTTAACATTAAAGCTTAAAATATCTTAAGATCATTAAAATGATCTTAAGCAGGCTCATTATCAGCTCGTGTAATTAATGATGATAAAAAGTAAAGTTTAAAAAATACTTTACGTAATGAATTCGTGAATCGAATATTAATTAAGACGCAAGCGAAAGTTAATTATTTACGTGCTTTGCGACGAATTATAAAATTAAAAGTTAAAGCTCGTAAATTACGATTAACATTATTTATTGCGCACGTTAACGAAGCACGAGCGAAATCTTAAAATCGATTAATTTCATTTGTTAACGATGATTTAGCGATTAAATAATCATTTATTAATTTTAATGTATTTATCGTATCGAAAGCAATGATGCTTAAGTTACAGTAATTAATTTAAGCTTAAATAAAAGCGTAAGTATTAATTAAGTTAACGTAATAATCGCGTATGACGAAAATCATTAAATTAAAGATAATGCGTCTTTATAAAGATTATAATGAAAACGAGCATGAAAAATGATTTCGAAAAGTAAAAATTAAGTTTTAATTAAGCTCGAATTACTTTTTTAACGATGTAATAAAAATTCTTTAATGCATGCAGTTTATAATGAAAGATTTCATGAATTAATAATCTTACGAGATAAATGCAGACGTTAAGACGACGAATTATACTTTTACGAAATTTCGTTAATTCTTACTTAATTTAATAATTAATTCAGTTAATCTGAAGTTTAAAGCTTATTAAAGATTTAAGAAAATAAAACAAAGATTAAAATAAAGTGTAATTAGCTTTAAGTCGTATTTAAAAGATATTAAAGCTCATTTATTCGAAACATCGTTAACGCAGAGAATTAATAGTTTCTTTATTAAACTTCTTTCGAAACTGCGTCAGAAGATTCTTATTATTAACGATATAATGTTAAAAAATAAAAAAGAGTTTTTAATAAAATTAATAATGCTGAAAAGTATTAAATCGCGCAAGCGTAACGACGACGCTCTGAATTCTATTAATTAAAATAATTAACGTAAGTTAAAGAATCAGAAATTCTTTTCTAATAAAGAAAATCGAAACTCACGAAGAAATAATTAATTCGATGAAAATTTAAAGTCGCGAGCGAGTAATAAGCGTCTGTTTAAATTAATTAATTCAGATAATAAAGTTAATCATTATTATGACTGCGATAAAAAGAAGCACTGAAAAAAGAATTATTTTAAAAAGAATAAGTGAAACACAGTTACAACGATGACTAATGTTTTTAATAAGAATTTAAAAAATGATTAAGCTTCGCTAACGCGCAAGCGAAGTAAGAAAGATTAATAAAGGCGCGTGATTTAATTATTATTAAGAGTTAAGTTAAATTTTTAAGCGAAGAGCGTTTATTATTCGAGCTCGTTAACTCGAAAATAAAGCTAAATTTAATTAATTAAATATACGTAATACAATAAGAGTTGTAATTAATAAAACGCGTCGTCTTATCGTTATTAAAATTTCTTAATAATTAAAATCATTATTGTTACGACGTTTATAAGCTTACATATAATATAATTAACTTCTGAAGATAACATTAAGAATGTATTACTCTTTTTTACGCTGTGAATTACGTTAAGCTCGATGCTATTTTTAATATATTAATGTTAATTAATTAAAGAATTCTTATAAATTCGCAGACGACAAGTTAACGCTTTAAGATAAAAATTAAAAATCTTAAAGTATTAACATCTTAAAAGTTTTCGAAAAGTCTTTTTAAGCAAAACGAAATCTTTGTAATTATTTACGCTGACGTCATAAAGACGTCGAGTAAACAAATTACATTACTTAAAGTTTTAAAGAAATTAATGAATTTTAAAAATGTCTGTAATGTGAAAAAGACTAATATTTTATTAAAGTAAAACAAGAGCGATTATATTATTAATTTAATAAAAAGCGCGAAGTCGTTATTTATGTCTTTATATAATTTATTACAGACAGAGTTAACGAAGCTTTAACGCTATCTCGAAGATGCTTTAATAAAAGATTAAATTAAGCATTTCGTCTCGTTAGTAAAAGTCTTTATACTTTTTATGTTTAAAAAGAATAATAAGTTACGTTTATACGTTAATTATTAAAACTTAAATGCGATTACGATTAAGAATCGTTATTCATTATCTTTAATCATTAAGACGTTAAATTAATTAAACGAGTTTAAATATTTTATTAAATTAAATCTTTAGAACGTTTATCATCGCATACGAATTAAACAAGATAATGAATGAAAGACGACGTTTCGCACGCGTTATAAGCATTTCGAATATTAAGTTATGTCATTTAAGTTAGTTAACGCCTTAGCTACTTTTTAAGCCTATATTAATAAAGCGTTAAAAAGCTTAATTAATGTTATTTATATAATATATTTAAATAACATTTTAATTTTTAATAACGATTTAACGCAATATTAACGTTATGTAAGAAAGATGTTTTAACGTTTAAAAGATTATTAACTATATGTTAATCTTAAGAAATATTAATTCGTCATTAAAAAGATTAAATTTTTAAGCTTTATAGTATTTATAAACGAGATGAAAATGAACTTAAATAAAATTAAAATGATTAAAGAATAATTTAAATCGAAGACTTATCGCGAAGTTTAAGTGTTTTTAAGTTTCGTTAACTTTTATAAACGTTTTATTCATCGTTATTTTAAGATCGCAGCGTCTTTTACTAGTCTGTTAAAAGATAATAAAGATAATAAGAAATTAAAATCTTTTAAATGATTTAATGCAGCGAAGCAGACTTTTCGTTAACTGCGCGATATTTTTATGTTAACTTCATTTCTTACTCATTATAACTTAAGTAAAAAGATTAAAATGAAGATTAATGCTTTTAATTTTATAATCGCAGATATTCTTAATTAATAAAATATTAACGATTATTAACGATTAATAACATTTTAATCGCGTAAGATGATATTAACGAAGTAAAATTACGAAACTTATAATTAAAAGCTCTTAATTATAATAATCGCTTTTAAGTAATGAAAACATTATTTAAAAGATAATGTATATTTTATTAAGATTTAATCAGATTATAATAATCTTAAAGAATTTATGAAGTAAAAAGAGCTAAACTTCAGGCAAGTTCGCTGAGCGCTGAAGTTAATTATTTATAACTTTAAAATTTTTCATCGTTCGAGTAAACGAAACTCAGCGAATAAGTTTTTTAAGCGTTTAAATTATGAAGAAATATCGCTCTTTAACACTAAATTACTATTAACATTACAGAATAAGCTAGCGCTGTCGTTAAACGAAAAGACGCTGACGTAAAGCGAGCGAAATGAAGTAAATGAATAAGATTTCGTATCTTAATTAACAGAAATTTAGCTTAATAACATAAATAAATTAAAGTCGTTATCGTAAAGAAAGCGAAAGATACTAAATAATTTAATCTCTGTATTTTAATTAATTAATATTTAAGTTCTCATATTAAAAAAGAAGACTAGAAATGTATTTAAAAGTCTTTATAAGAAATCGTAAAGATTTATAAAGTTCTTAATAAAGAAACTTCAGATAAGAAACGATTAAGCGAATAAAGTTCGTGTTAAACTCGTTAAGTCTTTTCATCGTCTGCGTAAGCGAAATGAGATTTAAGCTTTAAACTTCGAAAGTCTCGTTAAATATAATAAACGTCTTTATGTTTTTAATAATATAATAATTAAAAAGAAGCTTATTAACAAGAATCATAATGATTTCTTAACTGAACACTTTAAGATTAATAAGATTTTAAAACTTTTAAAAAGAAAGTATTATTAATTTATCTGCTTCGAGTAAATGATTTCGTATATTAAAATCTGTAATGTTTATTAACGAATTAAAGTGTTTAAGCATAAATCATATAATAAGTTTAAATTCTTGTTTATATTTACGAAGTCATGAAAAGAAATCATCATGAACTTCGTTACGAATTTGTTATTAAGTAAACGTCGTGAAGTCGTTTATAATTTAATATTCGTAATTATAAATTAATGTATTAAAATGATTAAATATATATTAATAATAACACGAATTAATGTCGTAAAGCTAACGAAAGTGTTTTTTAAGAAAATCATTTTACGCTTTAACATGTTAATTAACATAATAAGTAACAGAGACTCTGTTTTTATTAGCGCGTTCTGATTAATTATATGTTATTATGCACGCATAAGACGATGATTAAGCATCGCATTTTATTCGCAAACGAATAACTTAATCGAGCGTTAAAATTAAATCTTAAAGCATTATTTACGTACTTTCGCTGACGCAGAGTAAACGAATTAAGCTAATTTATTATTAATGATTAAATATGCTTATAATAATAATCGTTACGCTTTCATTAAAGTCTCGTCGTTCTTTTTAATATACGATTATAATTTAAAAATACATTACGAGATTAAGAATAATCTCGTTAAAGAAAAGATATCATTCGTAAAAGATCGAGTTTAATAATTTTAAGATTTAAGAAATTAATTAACGAAGCGTCTTGTTAATGCTGTTACTTAGCAGACGAAGTATTATAATCGCAGTCATAAAGTTAAAACTTATGCTATTAATAATTTAATTATGCTCTTAACTAGAAATTTAAAACAAAAGAAGTTTAGTAAGAAATTATCGTATAGATTTATTAATTCGTTAAGAGTAAAGAATAAAATTAAAACTTAAGCTTATTAACTAACGTTACTTAATACTTATTATATTTATAATACTTTTCATGTTTCGTTACTAAAGTTATATTAATATAAAGTAAACGATCAGAAGACGAAAGTTCTTATACAAGCTTTAAAGCTCATTAACGATGAGAAGTAATGAGAAATTAAGAAAATTATAAATAAGAGTAAAAGTAAGAAAAAGCTATGATACAAAGTAAAATGATTAAACTAAGATTATATATATAATTAATGATTACTCGAAGAAGAGCTAAAGCTTATTTAAGAATTAAAAGAAAAATTTAATGATTAAATAACGTTGCGCAAGCGACGACGAAGAAATAAGTAAGCGAATATCGCGATAATAACGCTTAATTATTAACGACGTTAATTTAATATAACAGTCGCTTTCGCATCGTTATTAATTATAAAATCTCGATTAAAAATCTTTTTATTTCGTTACATAAAGTATTAATAATGATAAGACTGAACGCTTAACGCGCAGCGTTTAATTACAAAAATTTATTTATTTATTTATTTATTTATTATCGTACATACTGAGTTCAGATATTAAAACGACAACTTTAAGCTACTAGTAACGATCGAGATCGTTAAGCTAAAACTCGTTCAGAAATCGTCTTTAATAAACGAAGCTTTTAACAAGTTAATGTTAATTTTCATGAAAACTTACTTCGCGAGCTTACGCTCTTACGTCTTTTTCTTATTCTTCTTTTTATTCATTATTACATTCTTTTCTTACTTCATTTCTTTAATCATTATTTTACTTATTATTCTTTTAACTTTATCGCGCTTAACTTGAAGTATTTTACACTTCGTCTGCGTCTCATCGCGCTTTCGTTTCGTCTTCGTTAAAAGCTTAATTAATTAAGTAATCTCGCGCTGATCATGTCTAATCGCGAATTAAGTTTTATATGCGATATTAAAAATATATTTGTTAACGCGACGTCATTTCTTCATGACTGTTATTAATCTTTTTCGTCTGTTTTTCACGTTTACGAAAATGACACGTTAATGTTAATTTGCGCGAGTAAATTTATAAATAACGCGTTTCGCATCGTTTCGAAAGCGTTTAATGAATTAAATAATTCTTAGCAGCTGTCGCAGCGTTAGCGAGATAAAACTTATCGTAATGTAACGATTTAAGTCGTAACGTTAAGCTTTGCACGATTTACAGACACTTAATTCGCGCACGCACTCGCGTTTATTAATATAAATTATATATGAAAGATCTTTATACTTTAAAGAATAAAAGATTAACTTTACACTTAAATTAGCAAATGTATACATATCGATCGTGATCGTTATCTCGTTATTAATTCGTGTAATCGCTAAGATCATGTTATGTTTATTAATATTAAAAAACATATACATAAATTTATACAGCGTCTGCTTCTTGTTCTTAAATATATATAAATTTATTAAATCTGTAATATTTAAAAGCACACATCAGCATTCGTATTACTTGCTCGCTGTCATTAAGTATATATAAAAAGTGTTTAATTAAAAGATAAAAAGAAAAAAAGAAAAGAAAAAAGAAAAAAATAATAATAACATTATATATGATAAACAAGCGTCATCGTAACGATAATGTTAAATAAATATCGAGTTTACGTTATCGTAACGATAGCGCGCGAATAAATATTAAAATAATATTAATTAAAATCGCAGTCTTATGAAATTTCATGAAAGAATTATAAATTATAATTAATTGCAAAATAATATTACATTTAAAAAACTCTTTTTCTTTTATTAACTTAAAGACATTTAAGAGGTTTTTAATGAGTTTTAGAAAGCTGCGCTTAGCAAACGCGATTAATAATTATCTTTACTTTAAGAGATTAATACAGCTTCTTTGCATTAAAAATTAGTGCTTTAAAAGAAAAGACAATTATAATAATAATAAGCGCTAGCTTAACGCTAGCGCTTATTAAAGACAAGATTAAATGACTTGTTAAATAATTTAAAATCGCTTAATAAATTAACGTCTTTTATAACGTATTAAGAATGATTTATTACGATTAAATAGCGAAGTGTTAACGATGAAGTCATTAAGAATATTAAATAAGCTAAAGCTCATCTTCTTAATGTTCTTTAGCGATTAGTTTTACATATTAGTATTATAATAATTAAGTATAATCATAATAAATTTATTATGTCTTACGTCTTTTATATTTAAACGCGCTAGCGAATAGCTAACGAAGTCGACCTTACATAAATCGTTAAACATGTTAATGAAACAAGATATAAATATGTTACTCTCAGTCATTACTTTAACGAAAGCATGTCGTTTTTCGAATTCGCAGCGATCTCGTGTATTTTAACATCTTCGTGATAATCGCGTACTTTATGTTTTAACTTCTTACATTTAAAGTAAAGTTCTTTCTTAAATAATTCTTTTTTAATAAAATTAACGTTTAATGTTTTAAGTTTTTTTTACGTAAATAATAACGACGTAAATTAAGCAGTTAATTTATTAACGATAAAGCGAGTAACTTAAGTTACTAATGCTTTAACGATTAATTAAACGTTTAATTTCGTTAATTTAATATTAACTCGCATGTAAATATTAATGAACTCGTTTAAATTCGTAATTCGTTCATTAAGCGTCGCTCGTTAAAAATCTGAGTTAATTTTATACTGAAGATCATTTAGTAAAGTCTCGTTATTATATTTTAATTCTGCGTTAAATTTTTAAAATTTCATTTAAAATTTATAAAAGAAGATCTTGTTTTAATACAGTTTTAAGTATTATTATTAAACTATGTAACGATAATTATAATTATTATACATCTTATTAATCATTAATAATACATCTTTAACTTTAAGAAACGAGTTTAAGAAAATATTTCGTATACGAGAAACTATGTGCTTAATAATAGCTTCATTAACTCGACTTTTAATGTAAATAATCTTTAACTTTTTAGTAAAAAAGTAATTCTTGTTTATTTTCAGCTTATTTCGTATTCGTAATAATTAATTATTTACATTTTACGACGAATTTTTAAATAAGAATAAGTTTAATAACTTAATTAATTTTAACGTTTAAGCTTTTAAAGTAAAAGAATTTTATTAACTTAAGATATTTTTTAAATAACGAATAATCACGTTCTTGTCTCGTATTTCTTTTTTTAAATACATTTATTTAACTTTTAACGCGATATTTATCTTGTTAATATTTTTTAACATTTAAGTTATATTAATATAAGTCTTTATTTTAATATCGTGTTAATAATATATATATTTAATAAAGATAATAATATTGTTTACTTCGTAAGCGATTATTTATTCATTCAGCTTTATTTTAATGTTAATTTTAATTATTTTAAAATTAAAGAATAACGTTTTTATATTTTTTTATTTAATATTTAACGACGCATTCGTGTTTTCTTTTAATGCTGTTTAATTTTATAATAAAAATAATTCTCTTTACATACTTCGTAATTTATAACGAGTAATGTTTATTAATTTTAATTTCGTAATTTTAATTATTACGTGAATAAAAAAATTACTAATTAAAGTTTTAAGATTACTTTATTAAACTTTTCTGAGTTTAAGTTTCGTTAAAATTTCTAATTTTAATTTTAAAATAACGCGTTCGTATTCTTTTATTCTGTATTAATAACGAGCTTAATAAAGAGTTAATCTTAAACAACGCGTTCGTATTCGTTAATTTTATTTTAAAAATTTTTAATTTTTAACGAGCTTTACGAGTTTAATTTCTAATAAGATTATGTAACTTGTTTTATAAGCTTTAAACTAATATTATAAGTCAGTATAAAGCGAATTATATGAATATATTTTAACTAAAAGTTTAAAGCTAGAAAAGAAAGAAAATGTAACACGCGAAGAATCTTATACTCACGGAGACGCGCTAAATTACTAGCGTGTTAATATTAATTTTAAGCTAGTTTATAATAATTTAACATAAGTTATGTTAAACTAACTCAGTTTAACACGATTAAATTCAGACTGCACGATCGTAATACAGAAAAGATTTATTAAAAAAACTGAAACAGTAAATTAAAACGTTTTAAAAAGACGCTAATGTTATGACTCGTAAAATGAAGTTGCTGCAGAATTAATTAAGTTAAGTACAAGTCGCTGAAAATGCTTGCAAAGCACGTAAAAAGCAGTTTAATAAGATTTTTAAAATCGAAGACATCTTGTACGTTAAAGATACTCGAAGTATAACTTAAGATAAACAGAAATTAAAGAACGAAAGATAGCGACAGCGCGAAGAGATCGAGGAAAAGCGTTATTTAAATGAACTAAAGAAGGTTTACAAGGCTACTAAGTCTCATAGGGCTGCTCGAATTAAGTTCGTTCAGGCTTATCAGAAGAAATGACGGGTTATTTTAAAGGAATTGATTAAATATCATCATGTATATAATGGGTACTTGGATTTAGTGGTGTATAACTGAAAGTGGTGCATGGCTGCCGAGCACTAAACGAGAAACGAGTGAAAGTGGGGGGCACGGATACGTCCTGGAGATCTATCAGCGGCCATAATGAAAGGCATCAACTTTCTTTGCTCTGGTAGCTCGGACCGGCTCCTCCCGGCTTTAGCTCTCGCTTAGTATAGAGAGTACCTCGAATCAAATGACGATGTAGGGTTAGACTACCGGAAAATAAGACTGGCAGCCCAAGCCGAATACTGATGCCGCCAATTCAGGCTCCTACCTGCTACGCCCCTGCACTACTCCATCGTGCTCCCTCATGCTCCCTCGATGCTCGCCCGTGCTCCCTCGGTGCTCCCTCTAAAGCGGCCTTACTCCCTTTCCCGAACGAAAGCGGTAATTCCCAATCCTAAGTTCGGGGTGTATATAATATATGTATATTCTTATGATGGAATACCCTACCCTCCCGGTCCCTCAGCCCAGTATCCTCGACGAGGGATTTCTGTTCGAGCGAAGTCATCGAATCCAGGAATCGGGAATCCTTGTCTAGAACCCTGATGGATAGCGCAGTATCCCCGTTTTCAAACCCATCAAATATGTGTATATGTGTGTAAATCTTCTTGTGATAGAAAAACTCGCGCTCCCGGACCCCCAGCCCAGCCCAATCCCAATCCCAATCCCAATCCCAATCCCACCCCTTACCCAAAGTCCCCTCCCCTCCTCTTACCCCCAGACATCTTCTAAGACTCCTCTGCCACGGCCCTAATACCACCGGCCCAGACTTCGATTTCGATGCCACCCTCATTATCACCTGTCGGTGGCACCCACGCCGCAAACGCAACTCTCATGCTGCGTTTCCAGTGGCGGGGGAAATATTCCGCGGTTTCTCTTGGTCGTGCCGTAGCCGGTGGTCTGGTTTCTTCACCTGCTCTGTCTGTATCCCCGGGTCGTTCCTCCCCTGCTCGTTCCATCCCTGAAGCTGCACCACCACTACCGTACGCTAGCTCCTTAATCAGTGCAACGCGACAAGCGATCTGATTCGCCCATACGAGACCCAGCGACGGGGTTTTGAGATTCTGGATGCTAGGATCGCTTGTGTTGGGGGAAGCGCCCCAGCCGGTGAAGAAACGTTGTTGGTGGTCTAGTGTTAGGGGGTTTGTTGGCCCAGGCTGTGGGTGCTGTGCGGGGAACTGGGAGGAGGAGGGGTGCGGGGAGGGTGGGAAAGCAAAGCTAGTGTTTGGGTGAGCACGCGGTGGCGAGACAACCGGGGCAAAGCGATCAGCGACCTGATTCGCGACTACAATCGCACAATTGTGTACGCGTGCTAAATTTCCGAGTTGAGCGCCAAGCCGAATAAGTTGGGCAGAGCGCGTGGCGAGCGCGGAGCCGATATTGCGTCCATCGCGCTCGGCACGGTAATTCGCAGCGATGGAGTCGATGACGACGAGGCCAATGTTGTGGCGGGATAAGGCGACGGGGAGTTGGTACGTAAGAATATGATCCTGGCTTTCGAGGTCGGGGGTTTGGAGCGTAAGGATTCTATTCAAAGAGGGCTTTTCTGCAGGGGTCAAGGTGGAAATTAAAGGGTGTGTCGAGAGGAGCTGGGACAGGCGGGTTGTGGGGAGGGGGTGTTCGGTTGAGATGTAGCAGGTTGGGCGGACGAGGCCATGAGGGGCGGGGAGCTGGGCGGAGAGGAGGAGGGTCAGGAGGAACTGGGTTTTGCCAGCACCGCTAGGGGAGAAGTGGGTGTTAGTGGGTGGATTTGAGTGGGAGGAGGAAGGGGAGTGGGTACCTTTCACCGGTGATTTCGGTGATGTAGCCTGTGGGTATGCCGCCGGCTAGGGCATTGTCAAGGATTGGAGAGAGAGTACTGATAGTGGGAGATTGGGCGACTGGGTCTTTCCCTGTCTTTCTAAGGGAGCCTTCTCGCGTAGTCTGCTCTTCCCCGATAAGACTGAAGGAGGGATTGTCGCCGGTGATCCCCAGCTCTGCCTGTAGCGCAGCAATAACATGGTTCGCAAGTCTTCTAACATCGAGTAACGGTAACTGTGCCCGCTTTGCTATCTCCAATGCATCGAGAGTAAGCAGATCAGTGGTGGTGATGAGGTGTTTCTCGAGAGACGGTAAGAGGTGCGTGTATGATTTTGTGGGGAAGTTGGGGAGGGTGTCGAGGAGGTCTGTCATGAGTGGTTGAGTGGAGAGGCCATGGAGCCAATTGAGCGTCCCAAGGGCCTTCTACCTAGATCAATGACCAATTGGGCAGCTCAAAAATTCGTCCGTTCGACTGAACGGAATCGATATGTAGATCCCCCAATGCGGCATCAAGGCCTATGATACACCGCGGCTCGGTTCGCACCGCTGTCATCACGGCCCCTCCACCTTCGTCAACAAACAACCCAACCCAACAACAAACTTTCCTACCGCATCGTCCACTCCCAAACACGGCTTTCTAGATCTCTCACCCTTCAACAATGTCCCGTAAATCCCTCTACCCCCGCTCCACAATCAAGCGCACCATTAAAGCTCACTCTGGCCTCGGTCTCAGTAAAAACGCGGATATCCTTGTATGCTTCCCCCTCGTTCCCTCACCACTCTCTCCCTAATTCTCTTCGCTAAACTCCCTACTCGTTGCTTAGGTTTTCCTAGACTATACCCTCTTTCTTCAGGAGTACGTCCGCCCCCCAGCAGTCAAAACAATAAACCAACAGCTAATCCTCCCAGTTTAATCCGCACCGCCACCCTCGACAGCAAGAAAAACAAAGAGCGCGGCATCACGGCGCGTGCGATTAGAAAAGTTACGGAGGTGAGTTGCCAATATAGCAGTCGTCCTTTCCTACACTGGCAAAAACTAATGTTGGGTGTAGCGAAGTTTGAGGAAATTCAAAACTTGAGTGAGGGGCATAGGAACTGGCAATACGGAATCCTGAAAGCGTTTCAAGGCCGGGTCAACTGTGAGCGCGTCGTTGCTTTGTGGAGCGAGAAGGCATTGTCAGATATGGGATTTGTAGAGCTGGAAAGGCGGAAGACAGGTTGAGGTGGACATACCAAGATACACAGTGTCGTAGGGAGACTTAGTGTGGGAACATGTGCAAGCGGAGCGTCAAGAGCTGAGAGAGAACTGGTATTGATGCGCCCCAGCATAAGTGACGATATTGGATGACGAATAATTATGACGTCTACGCAGTAGAATGTCGGAGCTCTGCTTCATACGGCCCTGTCTTTCCGGCAGTGTCCCCAGAATGAGGTAGATTATATCTTGTGACAATAGCTAGCAATCAGAAGCTGCTCGGCAAAAGCTGTTGCCTTTAAGATTATTGCAGCAATATTCATCACAGCCAAGTTTGTTTCGGCCAAAATTGTGCAAGTATTGGATTTCTCATATAAAAACTACAAAGACCCAAAGTAGTCATCCCAGCAATCCCTAATAGTGTCCGAGAGGAGAAAGAGAATTGGGGGACCACAAAGAATCCCTTCTACCTTTAGTACGACCACCAGGAGCACCCACCTACGCTAAACAACCATGCCGTCATTCCCAAGTCATCCCATCGTGCCCATCAACCTTCTAGAATCTCCCCCCCATAACCGGTAACATCTCCCTCCCATCCCCCTTCTCAGCCTTTAAAGGACTTCCGGCTTGCGAGCCTCCACCCCCGCTGCCATAGCCACTGGGGCCTTCATTGCCCCCCCCGGTCGCGGCCGCATTTTGCAGTCCCCTAAAGAAATGATCGAAACTGCCCTGTGACTTTGTCCACTCCTGCTGCTGTGCCTCGCGCTGCATCTGCATTTGAAAATCTTGTGGAGACTGGAACTGAAGTCCCCCAGGGGGCCGGGAGTGGGAGTAGTTATAATTATGCGATGCGGTATAATGAGAATCGGGGGCGGCGTAGGTAGGGGATTGTATGGAGTGAGTGGGGTTGATTGAGATGGGTGTGGAGTATTGGTGCTGGAGTGGATTCTGATAGGCGGAGTAAGAGTCGTAGTGGTAAGTAGGTGGGTGGTAGTAGGATTGTTGTGGTGGTGGGGGAGGGTCTTGACGAGCCAAATTGTTGGGTTGTACTGATGGGCTTGAAGACTGGGGATTCGTTGTTGCCGATTGATGAGGCGGTTGATGTTGAACTTTGCGCCGTTCGATTTCGCGTTCTCTGTCCCGTTGTCGTTGGGAAACTTCTTGTTGGCGTCTGATCATAACTTCACGGTCTCGCATGAGCCGGGACTTGACAAGTTCTTGTTGGCTAGGTGTACGCTTCATGAGGAAATCCTTGCTTAGGCTTCCACTCTGTTGTCGGCCTTGTGGAAGAGCGGTGTAAAGTGGTTGGTATGCGCTTGTGAAGCCTCCTCCTTGTGCGTAGGGCGATTGGTAGACCGCGGGACGGAGTTTATCGGCCTCATGGAGGTAGATATACTCCTCTGGAAGAGGAATAGTCGAAGTCCCACTCGCCTTTTGGAGCTGCTCTATGTTGTTCCCTTGTGCAGGTGCTGGCTTGTGGGCAGATGGAGGTCTGGTAAATGGGTTCTTGGTAATTTTGATACCGCCTCCCATCATGTTGGCGACGGGAGCTTGGAGTTGCCGCCGTATCTCTGGTTGGTGTTGTTGATGCTGCGGGTGGTAATGTTGAGTCGTTGTGTGTCCATAAATATCGCCGTGTAGTGATGATGGCATTGGAGATGCTGTTGACATCATTGGAGCCGTCGGCGCTACAGACCCCATAGGCGCTGGTGGAGCTCGATAGCCTTGAGAGCTATGACTTTGCGACTTCGAGTAGCTCTGAGCGTTGTAAGGTTGTAATGGAGACTGGTTAGAGGCATTCTGTTGGAAGGCTCGTTGATTATGCAACGCTTGAGGATCAACATGGCCGCCAACCCTCGCCTTGTAGCCTTGCGGTACCGGATCGGTAATTGCATATTTTCCGTGATAGGTTCTATCCTGCATGACTGGCGGCTTACTCATTTGGGGCCTACTAGGTTGGATATTCGGCGGCTGCACGTAAGGTCTAGTAGGGCGTGCAGCGTTGACGGCATGCATGTTGACACCAGTAGGATAAGAAGCAGGGAACGACCTTCTTGGAGGTATGGCAGCTGCAGCTGTAGCGATTCTGACACTTTCAAGGAAGTTGGCTGTGGGGTCATTGCGCTGGACGGTAAGATCTCCCGTATACTGCGCTTTGGCTTCGGTAGATGTTTTACCAAGATAGAACCATAACTTCTTCGGCTTCGAAACATCGACCTTGACCTGGTGTGGGTTTCGGATGGACTTGCAAGTATTGAATTCGGACCAAATGAGTTTACTCTGGGGATCACCAAATGGCTCGTCCGCCTTTGGATTATTACTCGATGGATGTTCGGCGGTTGTCCGAGACTTTTGAGCGAGATGAGCAGGCAGGGGCTTAGCGTTTTCGGAAGGAATAGGCAGTTGTGAATTAACCGGATCAAAGATAAGAAGCCATTTGTACTCAATCTCGATTTTGTCACTACAAAGTATTAGCGGTTGATGAAATAACCTTGAGAACGAAGACTTACCCCTTTGGCAAAACTTCTACCAATAGTGTTTGCTCGCTCTTTCGATTTTCCAAAACAGTGCCGGCAAAGATGTCGCCTTGATGATACTGCATCTGGACCAGCTCGCCAACCGGGAGTTTGGATGCTTGCTTGCGTATGAAGGTATTATCTTCAAGAGCTTGACCATCCACATTCTTCCCTCTCTTAATGCGATGGAAGCGGCATCTAAAATCGATACCAGTATCGGTATACTCGGTCCCGTCTTCCCCATAGACTGGTACCAAGCCAATATCGACTTGTACTCCAGCTGCAGCTGCACACGTAGCATGGTAAGCTCTAGTACACTTTTTCTGAGAGCACTGGAAGACGGCTCCTCGTTTGTTACGACAGTAATTGCATTTGAGTTCCAATCGAGCTCTGTCAATACGGGCCACATCGCGGATCTTTTCAAACCCACCCTCCTCAGATATGTAGGTTTCGGGAGTGTACAAAGCACAGCGACGATGTGCTTCATGGCCATTATCGGTAGGAAGAAGCTTCTCATGAGGGTTATCGCTAGGACACAGTATGCATGGTTCGTGTAGTGGAGCTTTGAGCTTGATTCGTAGCCGCTTGACTTTGGGTCTCGAATCCTTCTCGCCCATGTCTCTCTTTCGCTTATGGCCACGCTTAGACTTTCCCTTGTCACTTCCGGGAGGGGTTGGCAAATCCGTAGGGCCATCTTCATCGTCTTCATCATCTTCATCTTCCTCTTCCGTCTCCTCGTAGTATTCGGGAGTTGGTTCGCCACGAAGTTTCCGTTCGATATCATGAACGTCCACCCAGACACTATCAGCTTCACAATTGCATTTCCTAGCAACTTTTCCATATTCCAACCATGACTCAGTAGCAAAGTTGACGGACTCAGCACAATTATAGCCAAGATTGTAGCCAGAATGGTACCCGTAAGGAAACGTAATGACGAATTCTCCTTCGTGGTGCACAAGACGATTGACGCGAATGTTGTATTGAGATTGCAGTAGTTGCGGAGAGATCAGATAGGTCTTGTGTCGCAGGAACTGATCACAATTCTTTGCGTCTGTTGGCCAAACACTCCGCATTGCAGCCTCAAACCTCCTTGCGTCTTCTTGAGAGATACTGTACCACTGCTTTGGAGCTCCGAAGTGAATATAGTTTATGCTGTAAAGATCCACGTCCTCTAGATGCCAAGCAAACGACGCCTTCCACATTCCCAGGTAGAGGTATGCAGTGTTGACTCCGGGTACCTTCTGACCAATAACATCGAGAAGGTTCTCAAGCTTGGCAACATTCCAATCCTGCGTAGAGTCGTCAAACAAGGATCCAGGCATATCAGCACCATACATGGGGTTATTGAATGTCAAGCTCTTCCAGTAAGCAGTTTCTAGTTCATTACAGCGTTCTGGAGTCCATTCGTTCTGGTTGTGAACACGATAGTCAAAGTCTTTGAAAGCCTCCTCATCGATAACATCGGCTTGATCTCGACGGTTGTGCTGGCGTCTAGAAGAAACTGATTTAGGCTGCCGACCCTTTGGTTTGACGAGACTCAATTCGTCATCATCGCTCAGTTGCTCCTTTTTCAATTTTGCGGGTTTGGTGGCAGGCGATGTAGGTGTCGGAGGAACTTTGACCTTAAGCTTCCCCCCTTCATCCTCTTCCTCTTGCTCCTGTGTGTCATTTTTGTGTACTGTGGTTGGTAACGGGCGGACTCTGGGACGGCCAGGCCCCCGTTTTCTCCCACTTGGGAGAGACGTAGGTTGAGTTTTGTTCCGGGTCGGTGCGCTTCGTGTGGTCTGAGCCTGATTAAGCCTCCGCTCCCCACGCTTAGCCGGAGGCTGATGGTTGCTCTCCTCACTCAATGCCTTCCATTGCGGTAGGTTATAAGAGCGCTGCTTCTCTATATTTGCCTGTGTATAGGTACCATGTGTACCATGGAATTCTTGGGTGATTGGATTCTTAACTTTGACTGTTTTGACTTGCTCGTCTAATGCTGGAAGTGAATTACGCCTGTCGATCGGCGTTAGTGCGGCCCGCATGAATTGACAGCACTCGTAGAAGTATTTTCATACATACCATTCTTTGGGAGGTATAACCTTGACAATCCCCGACTTCATACCATACTTGTCGATCTTGGATATGAAGGACTTAAAACTGCGAAATTGGTCCATGGTCTATGAACGAGAAACAACAATTAGCTCAAGATCAACTTGGTATGGTGCTTGCGGGCCACAACAGGCTCCACGGTTATGCCAAATCAGAACAGTGGCCGAATTCCTTACCGGCTTGAAGACAGGGATCTTTCCACCCTCATAGTAATGGTCTGGCACGATCTCGCCGTTATCCTCCGGCTCTACATCCAGGTCGGAAAGCTCTGAACCAGAATCGTCATGTTTATCGGCTTCGTCACTGGCTGGTGGTGTAAGGGTTGGCTTGCTTTCCTCCTTGACATCCACATCGCTTGGTGGAGATATAACGGCAGCGGCCATGATGGTGTAATGATTGGGTGTCACAGTTTGCAATCACTGTTAGAGCAGTCGCAACAATTTAGAAAGAAAAGGAATGGAGGTGGGCCTGTGGAGGTCGAGTCACTGGGATCTATGCCTCCTCGAAGGTGGTTACTGATAGCTGAGTAATCTCCACAGACTAATCTTTTAAAAAGAGTGGCCCCATAAACGAGAAGGAGAGAACAGGTCATCAAGCCATCATAGCTGGTCGTGGGGGTCGTTGCAATCCTGGATAAATGTCGGAGAAATTGAATCGTAGTCGTGATTGAGGTTGAGGCAAATCTGGACATCAGCCTCGGCTAGCCTTGTA
>JAABUO010003364.1_pt1 | contig 19052 bp, 24 predicted proteins | sample 5559291 | NCBI WGS metagenome assembly JAABUO01 (sample SAMN10711878, study PRJNA513372) | rock metagenome | isolation source: Antarctica rocks | place: Antarctica: Victoria Land, Finger Mt sud
GAGGGGAGGGGAGGGGAGGGAAGGGAAGGGGAGGGGAGGGAAGGGAAGGGAAGCACGTACGCATGACCCACAGAAGGTAGACCAGCTGCTTTGCACTGCGCTGCAGCTGCCATTGATCACAAGCACAAAGGTATCTGTTCGTTCAGCGCTGCTACAGTACAGCTGCCATGAGCCTCAAGGTGGTATGAAGGTACCTGCTCTTTGGGCAGCGCTGGCTTTGCTGATGGGAGCCACCAGCAGGGAGTCCAGTCCAGTCAGGGGGTTGTAGGCCTGCTGCTTGGCAAACAAGGTGTCAATCACATACACCACCCCCTCTAGAGTCACCGAGGTCTCTGCAATGTTGGTGGCTGCCACCACCTGTGAGCCACTACACTTATACAACATCTGTACACCAAAGTTTCTGCATTGTTGGTCGGAGCCACTGCTTGTGAGGCACCACATCAGTAGAATGTTTTGTACAAGAAACTGTTGGAAGAGGCAACAAATGGCAGACCATGTGCGTGCATTGAGTTACGGTCTTTCAGATCTGCAACCCAAAGCAGGACATGTTTGACAGACACACCTGTTGGTACGTAGCATAGCATTGCTGGTTGTGCCGTGCATCATTTGAGAGCAGCTACAAAAGTGATGTCAGCAAACAGGAACCGACTTGATGCAACTTTTGCTTTTCACATCAAACACTAATGACTTCAGTGTGAGCAGTGCCAAGAGCTATGACACTGTGCGTGCAAAATTGTTGCAGCTAAGATTGCCAAGTTGCCAGGATTCTGATCAAAATCAAGCAGCATGTAAGAGACAAGCTTGCTGCAAAGCTCTCCTTATGAGGTGACTTGACATACAAGCTCTGCCACTACTGACGTATGAGGTGACATAAGAGCGACATAGAGGTGATGTAGAGGTGACACAAGACACAAACCCTGCCAATAGTGACATACGAGGTGACATAACACTGAAATACAAGGTGATGCAAGACACAAGCCTGCTACATGCTGACGCATGAGCATGACACAGAGGCGTATCAAGACATCATCTTTGTCACTCCTGTTCAAGAGCAGCATGCACAACATGGGAAGGCATCACACCTTGCGATAGCCTCTGGGGGTGGCCTCAAAGGCCTGTAGCTGGCTAGCAGCTGGGAGGCCAGCGTACAGGGCTACTGGCATCAGCCTCAGACTGCTGCCCTGAGCCCTGCGGAAACGCCTTGCTTCTTCTTCCAGCCTGCTGACGGCCGTCTCACACTCCTCCTGGCCCGTCATAAAGATGAGTATGTCCCCTGGTAGGTCCTGCTCATGGATGCTGACAGCTGTTGTGACTGCTGCTTGCACATAGTCTGAGACTGGGTCTTGTGCGTAGTGTTGCTGCAGCAGGCCTCAGATGGTTTTAGTTGCATGCATGTTTGATGGCATGCTCAGACATGACACCATATGCACCTGCAGATCTTCAGCATCTGCAGTGTGTTTCCTGGTAGATGCAGAAGACTCGACGGTGATTGTGACTTCAGCTTCAATATGGACTGAGACTGCAACCTATGCCTGATGTTGCTGCAACAGACAGCACGCACCTGATTCACAATGCATCTGATTCACAGGTGCTATGCCAGAGCACGGTGTGAGCCTAAAGCTAGTTGTTCACGCAGACACAAAGGTTTTTCAGTTTTGAAGTCAAATGCCAGCTCTAGTACCTGTACTGCATGGGTTCTGCCCTCCACAGACATGATAGCAGGGCTTTTAGAGATGCCCTCAGCCCCAAGGCCCTTGCCCTTCACCGTGGCTGTGTCGAAGAAGGCTGCAATCTTATCTGCTTGAAGCGTTGCTGATGAGATGATGACTCGCAGATCTGGCCGCTGACGCTGAACCTTCTTGAGCAGTCCCAACAGGACGTCAGTTGCTAGGCTTCGCTCATGAGCTTCGTCTACCATAACTACACTGCATCAGCAATGGCAGGCAACGTTTCTACCAGACTTGTAGACACACCACATACTCAAAGAACATCCAGCTGGAGATCAATTGCAGGTTGTGTGCACAGATTTGTAGCCTGAGCAACAGATACTCAGTACAACTTTTGCAACTCAGGTTTTGTTTTGTAGAGAAGGCTGTAAATGTGCACCCCACGCAACAAACTGACTCATGGACTGAACACAGACGGACTCAGATGCAGAGTGGATGTCTGATATGGGTGCATATGGCCGGACAACTCACGCTTACACCTGCTTTGGGCTGTGGGTGGTAGCGTCCTTTCTTACATTGTACATGTACATGCTGTTCTGTCAGTGAAAATAACGCAAGTCACCTATAGGTGCTGAGCAGAGGGTCCTCCATCATTTCGCGCAGCAGCACCCCATCTGTACAGTACTTGATGCGTGTCACACCCTGCACAGCAGGAAATGGCTTTTGGAGCAGTGTATACAGCTCACACAACTAGGTGCTGGTATACAGAAGGGGGCGTGTTACTTGAGTCATGCACAGCAATACTACCTTCAAGCCTGTGGTCTGAACATACACCTCAGCAAATGGCTGTGTGGAGTACTCTGACATAATGGACAGAACAGGCTAGGGTGCAATACAGCATCAAGCTAGCCACATCATTGAAACTTTGGCTTCAGCCAGTGCGACAAGGCACTGTGAGTGATGCAGACAAATACTGCTGCACATAGGGTCATCACCGGAACTGTTCAGGCGCATGGACATACTAATGGGTGGACAGCATGATAAATGTCTTGCCTGTGTGCACACTTCTTCAAAGCGAATGGAGTAGCCCACTTGTTGCCCCAGCTCTGTTCCCACTTCCTCAGCAACCCTCGCAGCCACTGTCATGGCTGCCACCCTGCGCGGCTGCGTACAGGAGACCATGCGGCCTCCTGCTTTGCAAAGCAACAGGGTACACATGTTGGCAATGCTAGCGAGATGGCTGAGATGAGATTAATAGCATGCAAACATGCAGAAAGGCGATTAAGGGTGCTGTGCAGGACAGAATGCACACATGAGGAACAGGCGTATCAAGCGTATGCAGTTGTGGTTGATAGGCTTCTGTTGATCTGCGATCCACGGCGGACAATTTGCGCTACACATGTCATTACAGGCCGAGCATGCTCAGAGCTTGATCATGCTCACCCTCAGTCCATCCAGCCTCATCTAGATACTGTGGTATCTGAGTGGTCTTGCCACTCCCTGTTTCTCCCACGACTAGACTTGTGGCATGAGTCTCAACAAGGTACAGTAACTCTTTTCTGTGCTTGAAGACTGGTAGCCTTGAGCGCTGGTCTTGCACAGCAAGATGCTCTCTAGGGTTGTATACGTTGGCAGCAGTGGCAGCTTGATCTCTGTCTGATTTAAAAGATATGCCAAACGCAGCAGACCTCTTCTGCCCAGGCCGCAGAAAGCCTGACATGTGCTACGAGCTGCTCGGCAAGCACGGGCATTGCGCCCCTGCGATCATTGCTTCTGCACCTAGATCTGCACTATCTAAGCTGGTACTGAGCATCATGTCTTAGGCTATGGCGACACGTAGATCAGTGTGCGTTACACGTTGCATGCAGGTGAGCGCAAGGTCTGCCTCCACACATCGCGGCTGTGCGCTACGTCAACTAAGAGAACACACGTCGAATCAGTAGCGGGTCTGTGGCGAGGCTGGCGTTGTGGCAGTCTGCGGCAAGTCTAGGCAGGAACAGGCAGGTTGACCGGCCCGTTGACTACAGGTGACCAAAGTGACAGCTGACAGCCGGTGAAATTGGGCAGCAGCAGCGGGGTGAGAACAGACCAGACCCTGCTAGTATTGGGACGGAACCTTTAGACCTATCGTTGCCACTTGGGCCCACGAGATGTACCACGCGTGTGCTGGTGGCCCTACTGCATGGCAGCTGATTGCTTGACTGTACAGCCTGTACATGGCGCATCGGCATTAAGCCTCACATATAGTTTATCACATTTGATTTGCATTGCTTCCAAGAAACATTGTCTGCTGATGCAAAGGTGCACACGAGGTGATCAGTGAAACAGACACCTTCGAATTTTGACTCTCAGTCAGCTCATCGCTGGGGGTATGCTTGTCAATCAGCAACACACAACAATTTGGTGGACCAGAAGCTTTACAGACAAAGGAAACATTGCAAAGACTCATCACATGCAACCTTTCATATCCAGCAGACACACTAGCCAGTCTATCGTAACAAATGCAAATCCAGGACCCCAGCATGTCTTGTCTGCTACAGCACAAAAACCTAGTCCAGCCACAGCACAGACACCTTCCAACTGGCATGAGCCTTTGTCCACTGTTCTGTGGCAAGTAAGGCCACTCCCTCCATGCATGTTGCGATGATTTGATCAGCTGCAAATTCAACATGACACCATGGATGGTGATGTGTCCAGGGTAGTGAGTCTGAGGCCAGGAAACGCTTGCCGCAAGACATGTCCCCACCATGGAAGGTAACAATGCCTGGCTTCGTGTCTTCTGATCATGGTGTATCTGGTATGTTGTGTACACAAAGGCAATGCCTTGCCAGATATTGACCTGTCTGATACATCTAAACAGGTTTCTACATGCCAGACTACAGTTCCTTTTCGGTGTGTCTTGCATGCTGCTGTTCCTAAGTTGCGTGACTTGCTGCAGGTGATGCTGCTTAGTGATGGGTCAGTAACTCGGCATCTTCAGCTTCTCACTGACCTTCCTGTGCAAGTGGTGAGTCTCTGCAGCATGTCACATAAGCAATGAGCAATGCATGGCATTGTTCTGCTTCAGGCATACATTTGGCAGCAATCCTGCCACATGCGCATACCCATAGTCGTTGGTGGCACACTCGTTTGCTAGCATCCACTCATCTTGTGACCAGTACTTGGGTCTGCTGGCGCAGCAGACATGCATGGGAGCACAAACTCAAAAGCAGTCTGTGCCACTCAGGATTGCTTGGAGATGCGTAATGTGGGGACCTCTACAGAAGGCCTGCCACCAGGCGTGGACGCAATCCCTGGACCCAGAACGCAGCGTCAGGTAGGCTCTCCACTAGCGTCACAACACTGCTGAATTGTGGTGCAAATTGCAAAAGCAGTATTGCAGCAGCTACTGCTGGAATAAGTGGGTCTCATCACTCAGCAAAGTTAATGTCCGCTGCAGATGAGCAGAAAAAGGGTGCAGTGCACGTCCTTTGATGGTTGCTGAACACTGTCACACTGCACTGTTCCTCCCAAAGTGTTTACGGCAGACTGGGAGCATTGCATTTGCATGGCTAAGATGCATACGTAAGCTGTGTGCATGGCGCTGGGAGCTGACATCTGTGACTTAACGCATCATCTTGTTGCTTACAAGGAATGATGACAGAGAATTGGGCATGCCCAGTGCCCATCAGCACTTGTGAGCAGTACAAGCTCTCTCTGTCATAGTCACCAGCAATATGTCACAGAATTGCTTAATGTGCCAACACGAAGCATTACTGTGCAAAATCCAGAGCGGAGACTAATACATCATCGATCACTAATAAATATACAATTATCTTGAGACCAGTGAGTTTATGAGCTGTGCAAATGATAACTGTGAGGAGAACCCCTGAACATGTATGATTTCATATTCCTCAGGTGCTATTGAGGTTGCCTGATCTGGAGAAGGGCAGCAAAGGGGCCATGGTGTATGCCTGCTCCTGGTGGGATGCAGCACATGTCTCTGAATACCTGAAGGACTCCAGCCGACCCATCTGGGAAAGCTTGAGCCAAGGGCGCACTGAGCTATATAGAGACATCCAGCAAGTGTACTGCGGTCATTCAGACTATCTGGAAGAGTGAGCGCTCATAGATCATGCTGTTGTGTACGTGGGGTGGTGACCTGCCTTATACAAGCAAGACAGACATGATCCGTGTGCCGGTATCTCCTGTCTGTGTGATTGTGCAGCGTTCAGCAACAGCATATGCCCCAATCTTGGTCTCTGGTTGATTTTGTTGCCATGGCATTAAGCCCTGTTGAGATGTGTGCAGGGCTTTCCAGACAACTGGACCCTTTTGGGGTCGGCACTATGTGTTTTGGCACAATGGCAAGCCCCTGACGCTGATTTATGAGGTCTTCAGTACGGCTCTGGAGCAGTCTTTGGGGCCATGTGGACACCAATGATGTCTGGTGTCTCGTGCATCACAGCTGCTGGGGCTGCACACATTGGCTCAGTTTTGACACAGGAGATACATTATTTTGCACAAGAGTGCAACAATAAGGCAATCTTGCGCGTTCTCCATTGCACCATCATCAGCTTGACGCATCCAAACATTATCCTGCTAGACATCCTCAGTTAACATGGCACAACAGTTGCTTGGATAGCTGCAAGTTTCTGAAAAACGTCATGTCATGCATACTGAAGGAGCCTACCAAGCTAGTAATGAACGAACCCAGCTAGTATTGGTCGTACGTAGCCTGCAGCTCAGTAGAGTTTCCGCGTTCTGTGCAGGTCAGAAATTTACGACAAAGCCGCCTGCAGCACTGTCAAGACATGATCTGTGCCTGGCATGTCTGAGTCAGGTAGATATTGCGTTGTGTGATAGGCAAATGAATCTGCTTTGAACAAGCTTATACATGATGCACGCTACCCTAGATAGACACTTGTAAGAGAGGCTTGCTGTAAGACCCGTATGTACAATTTGACACCAAGCAGGTGCATCTGTCTGACTCAAGACCTATGCAATGTCTTCCCTATAAGTGTATTCCTACTGTCAACAATGAAGCATCTACCGTACTGCAATCATCGACACTTGAGCATACATGGTAGCAATGAATCATCTGCTGAAATCATTGGCAATAAAAGTAACGGAGAAGGACCAGCACCGCATGCAAGAGCAGGTACACTGTGAGGAAACCCATACAAGCAGGCTCAAGAGCACCTAAATTGTTGAGAAGACACAAAACTGTTGGTGTCAGCTAACAAGAGTCTGCATCATTTACCCCTTCAGCATTAAAATTGTACTCCTTAGTGAACTCCTCGAAAAGGGCAACTTGTCTATGCTTTAAAACAATTTCAAGCTGACACGGGTTCCATTCTTTCTCATGACTGATAAGCTTGCCTGATAGATCAGGGTCTACAGCAAGATCAACAAGCATGCACATCGTGCCAAACCTCAGCTGTAACAAGTTTGTCAGCTGAGCAAGCCCAACAATGTCATGACTCATCTTGGTTTGGATGCACTCTATAGATAGTTGCTCTAGTCCTTAAAGCTGGGACAAACATGCGGGGAAACATCAAGCTCTGCCATTTCCATATCTAAGGTTTTGACCTGTTGCAACTTTGCAAATCATTGTGGCAGATCTGACGCCACAAATGGGGGTAAGCAGATACGTGCAAGCTTGCTATAATGCTGCCACTCTTCAGGCACAGCATTGCAGCTTGCATCACCCAAAATCCCAGCAACCCCAGTTTCTGTAAGCTGCGGCATGGTGGTAGGCCACTGCAAGGTGCCATGACTGTGCTGGCGCTGAGAAAGATGCAGAGTCCTCAGATTCCTGGCAGCTGTCAAGCCATACACTTTGCAGTGAGTATGAATGAACAGCTGTTGCAATGCTATGGAAGGCTACTAGCTATGGCTGCAACCCTCAAGACAGCATTTCAGCAACATCAGCCATCATTGTGCACCAGTGCTGACACAGCTGCACGTCATGCTGTAGTACAAGGCCAATGACACAGCATCATCGCAAACCTTGCAAGCTGTCCCTGCTGTACCAGATTGAACATTGCAAGACATTCTGATGTTGGTGATGCCTATACATCTGTACAGGTAGTACAAGCACATGTCGTGCTGTAGTTGCAAAGCTTCTTTTGTGGAAGGACGTTGAGGCTTTTGGTTGTTGGCTGGGCTGTAAGGCTGTTGTTGGTATCTCAGATTTTGAGGCCTTTCATTGGGACCGCAAAATCGTAAGGCTGTAAAGCTGCAGGGCTGTTGCCTCGGGCTGCCAGGCTGCAGATTGGTGCTGCAGGGCTGTTAGGCTGCAAGGCTGTTAGGCTGCCAGGCCGCAAGGCTGCATGGCTGCAAGGCTGCAAGGCTGCATGGCTGCACGGCTGCACGGCTGCAAGGCTGCATGGCTGCAAGGCTGCATGGCTGCAAGGCTGCATGGCTGCAAGGCTGCATGGCTGCAAGGCTGCATGGCTGCAAGGCTGCATGGCTGCAAGGCTGTCTGAGCTGGAAGTGCTGCAAATTGCTGCGCTGCTGGTGCAGCCGAGCTGTAATAGCTAAGCTGCTGCTGCTGCTGAGCTGTAATAGCTAAGTTGCTGCTGCTGCTGAGCTGCCAGAGCTGCACTGCTGCTCCTGCCATGGCTGCAATGCCGCTGCCGCTACAGCTGAAGAGCTGGAAGGGCTGCATTGCCGAGCTGATGGCTCAATCCAACTTTAGGGTCTCTCTTATGAGGACAATGGATTTTCCAGGCGGGAAACGGGGTATGGGACTGACCATCCTGATGAGTCTACAGTCGGTATACCATTTGCACGCTCACCGAGCTTCATCGCTGCTGCATTTTCAAACACCTGTCGCAATTTTCATGAAATGTGCTCAGCTTGACGCGTTCCTGTGCCGTTGAAGTTTGTGCGATCTTGCTGGTTGTGATCTAGCGTATATAGGCTTGTGGCAACTTGGACGTTACGGCCTGGCCGGGTGGTCCGGTACAGCAGCACGCGGTTTGAATCGTCTGCACTCACCGTGGGCCTTCTCTCGCTGACTACACCTGATGTCCCGGAACCCATGCTTTGTTGTCTTGCTGTGTACAGATTTCCACATCCACGTTCAGTATCGAAACTGTCAGGCAAGAGCGCGAGCGCCATTTACTTTGGGTAAGCATGCAACTAGAAGGGCATCAACTGTTTGAGATACTGCTGTGCCAAACGTGCACCTCTGGTACCTCCATGGATCAGACGGACTAGCTTCAAGAGCTTTGTTCAGCGCCTGCAAGAACGTTCAACTGTGTGAGGTATATACTCACTTCATGTGCCTATGACGCCTAATGTGGAACCACAGCAGCTCATTGCTGTGTCAAATGTACGAACAGTTACTAGCTATGGGCTTGTTGTTGCTCAACCCTCACCAGCATTTCAGCAACATCAGCCATCATTGTAGACCAGTGCTGACACAGCTGCACAGTGAAGGCACTCAGGTGCACCATCAAATGTCCCCAAACACCAGCTGTCACAAGCTGTCGTATTCACCTAATATGCGCAATGCTGCAACTCAACTTGACATACGTTCCAAGAGCTGCATCTTTTGTGGCCAAGCATCTAGTTGTACAGCAAGAAAGTCATCAATCTGTTGTTGCAAAGCTCCTGCGTAGGCCAGCTATACAACCGCCCCCAGCAGCTCTGCAGGGCTGTGATAGTGTAGCAGGATATGACAGTGTATTACAGCGTGTTGCGGCCCGCTCACAGCACATATGTCTTGTCAGGATATAGCTTTGCAACCAAGCTCATTGTGAGACAATCATTCAACGTGCGAGCTTTGGTGTGTGCCTAATAGCACTAAGCCAATTACCTGTGTAAGCGTGACCCTGTAACACTTGGTTTCAGAGCAGGTCTACAAGAAGTCACTCCAGTATGAGTTGAACCAACGTGCTGCTGTCATAGTACATACTGACGGTAGAAGTCCTGCTGCTGTGCGGCATGCTGTGGAAAGGCATGATGTGCATGCTGACTCAAGTGATGGTGAGCCTGGTGTTGCTTTGGACTTTGCCTCAGAGTCTGAGCAAAATGATGATGAGTTGCTTGAGCATGACAATGAGCATGGTGGTCGCAAGCGTGTCCGCACCCCTCCATCTGTCTGGGACGCTCGCAAAAAGTCCCAAACTAGCTATATATGTGGAGAGCCTGCCAATAGGGCTAAGGACTGCAATGCTGACTTTTGACTGACTGGCTTGTGATGAGATTTCGCCCTCGGAGTTGTGTTGAGGTTTTGCCCTCAGAGTTGCGTTGAGGTTTCGCCCTCAGAATTGTGTTGATGTCTGCCGTCAGGTCTGCCCCCTGAAGATGCGAACTCAATCAGTGTTATATCCATTCAATCACAAGTTGGCTTTGTGCTCACTGTGTTCCTGCCCTTAGTGCTTGGTGGTTAACGAGGACGTTCACACTTAAGTGGGGGGGGGGGAAACAGTGTGGCAGTGTATGACAGTGTATTGCAGCGTGAAGCAGCCCGCTCACAGCACGTGTGTCTTGTCACGATATAGCTCTGCAACCAAGCTCATTTTGAGACAATCATTCAGCGTGCGAGCTTTAGTGTCACACCAATGGTGTGTGCCTAATAGCACTAAGCCAATTACCTGTGTAAGCGTCACCCTGTAAGAAATGCCCCAACAAAAGTGCTTAGCAGCCTTCTGGTGTACTTTATTGGACCTAGCCTCAGTCCTGCAGAGCCCAACTGCAGCAATGTGGCCAGCCGCTGAGCTTTTCTGGCTGACTCATACACTGACAGCATCCGATCAAGTGCACTGGGCCTAGTTGAGGGGCACTTAAGTTTGTATTTGCCTTGATGAAGAGTAACACAAACAACAATCTGCACACACCTGACTTGGCTTATGTGAATGACATGAAGACCTGTGATTTAGCACTCAACAGGCTTATGTCTTGATAGATTGATCCTACAGGAAACATAGACTGTATACCAGCACCGGCTTTGCAAACGCAACGCTTTGCAAAAAGGCGCTGCATCCTGACTACACAAAAGCAAGGTAAAGGTGCTGCCGCCACATGAAGGCTACCATATACTAGCATCAGCCAAGTTAGCTTCCATTTGCAGGAGGGACATCTGCTGTCTGTACGCCATTGCTTTCAGGTAGCAAGTCAGCTGACCGATCCTTAGGTATGCAGTGTACTGTCATGATATCTGTAGTTGCCGCATGAGCTGCCTCTCTCTCTAGAATGACCAACTGCAATCACATGAAGGATAACTACTGCAGTCATATGGATATACATGCAATGGCCAAAAACACAGTACATTGGACCCCCTCTCCCCCAAAGAGACTTTGGCACAAGCAAATTGCATGTATTGTTTCAACGCACAAAAGCCTGAGTTCAGGCATTTCACCAAGCTCTGCAAATTGGTGTATCCTTGGGAATGTGTATCTGAGATCCAATATGTCAAGGAAAAGCCTGAGTGCATCCTGCGTGTCAGACATAAAACACTGCATGGCACAATCTGTGAGAGTGCTCCCCATACCTGATTGTACTCCAAGTCAAATCTGAGGTATTGATCCTCGCATCCTTCAATCTGCCTAGTGAGGTCCGACAGGTTTTTGACTGGCTTGCCATTGACCTGATGCACTTGTGTGTTCACAATCTCCTCATAGCCAATGTTGACATCAGAAGCTAGCACCTGCGCATGCAGCAGGTGACTCATGTCAAGGGTCTTGATCCTGCTTTGTGATCGTCCTGCCTGCCTTACACTACTGCTGCATGCAGTTACAGCTGATGCCTCAGGCACATCAGAAAGAGGTTTTGCATGCCACTGCTCGCTTGCATGACACTGTTTACGACTGATGCCTAGCTCACCTAGAGAGAATTGTTACAAGGCACTGTTTGCAAAAAATCACAAGAGCCTGCCCACATCAACAAAAGCAATCCAGATGATGTGTTGCCTGGTGGCAGTGTAGCTGAGCAGATCTGCCTGACAAGACTTCTTTGTTGACTCAATTGACAAAGAGCAAAACCTTGCAAGTCAGCAAATCCAACCTTGCTATACATGCAACTCCCAAAAGTCCACCACCCAGCGTATCAAAAGCCTTTTGAAAATTTGGCTTCCCAGACATGGCCTGATCACCTACACGCATGAATGCAGACAAGTTGATGAGGATGTGGTTGCTCACCTGGCACAGCACTACGACTTGCTGGTCTGGCTTGTCAGCCATAGCATGCATCATGGAGTCCAGCAGCTTGACAGGGGCATCAAAGTCATACTCCTTGCCATACTCACTGCGCAGGTATGGGACACTCACCTGTAGGTGCAGCACCCCACAAACATTGGTTCATTCGTTCAATAAGTGTCTTCCCTTTAAGTCAGAGCAATGAGTATGTTGACAATGAGTGTAGAGTTTGGCAGCTACAATTGCTGGAAAGGACAAGAGATTGGGAAAGGTGTGTTTTTAGAGGCGGCCAAGGGGCAGGGCTGTGCTGGGCAGCCTGGGCAGGGGAGGTGGACAGGCAAGCAGCAGGTGACTAGATTGGAATCAGGGACAAGCAAGTTGGAAGCAAAGTACGCAGGGTTTGTTGCGACATGCCTATCGAGACCAGTTGCAGATACATGACAGGCGTGTGTAGTATTGGCATGGCATGCATAGAGCAGGTTAGATTGTGAAGCATACAGGCATTGCAGAGTGTTGTATACGACAGCACAGTTGCACTCCGCGATGCAAGCAGGCTCTCATGCAGCTCAGCCCTGATCACCGCTGCTGTATCAGACCTCTCTCATCAATGGCACAAGACCTACATGCATTGTGATGACCGGGCACAAAGATGTCCTGTCTTACTTGGCAACCAAGAGCGAGACCAGCAGGCAATGAAAGATGAGAGCTGCAATGCAAAGGGTCTTACTTGACCAAAAACAAGACCAGCGATGATGAAGTATGAGGGCGGCCGCCCCTTAGTGTGCACTGGGATCAAGCGCACGGGCTGAGCCAGCTTCACAGTCATGCTCTCCACCTTGCCGTTGCTGAACACCCTCAACAGAGCCTGCAAAGACGCATAGCAGATGAGCACAAAAGTTGTGTAGAGAAGATTGGCTTGTCTCACAGAAAGCTGTGACAATGGTCGTATGACTCCAGGAAGCATCTTGGGCAATTTTTAAAATGACAATGTTGAGATGACAGCATTGAGATGACAATGTTGAGATGACGACGTTGAGATGACAACATTGAGATGACAACGTTGAGATGACAATGTCGAGATGACAATGTTGAGATGACAATTTTGAGATGACAGTGTTGAGACAACAGAATCTCTTCAAGCCTCAAAAAAAGAAAAGAAAAGAGTACACCTTTTGGCGTCAATTTAATGAGAAGCCAAGTATTATACCAGGCTGCCCATGCAAGCTTCAACAAAGTCCTAAGGTGCTTGCACAGCTTCTGTGATCTCAACATTGTCATCCCAAATTGTTATCTCAGCATGTCATTTCAGCATTGTCATTACAACATTGTTATGTCATGTCAACAATGCATATCTGTGAGAAGTTGCTTCATAGCCTGAGCCTGCCATCATATTTATTATAGTTCATTGCTGGCCTGAATGAAAGTGATGTAGCCCATCAGCCCTAGCACAACGCACCTACAAGAAGCCTCACCTCTTCATTTGTGTACTTTTTGGAGACCAGATAGTTGAAGCTGATGCGCTCTCCGCTTCTGAAGGGCACAGTGCCATCGTTGGCGATGTCAACGCCATCAAAGCTCAGCAGGATGTCCCCTTTCTTGAGGGACTTGTTGACTGGGGCTGTTGGCTCCACCCGCCTGATCAGAACGCCCTTCTGGTCAGCCTGTCACACCACAGAGATCAAGTCGCTGTTGCTGCAAGGCTCCATGATTGTGTGATCCATGCTTCTTGCACTGGCAAGCAAGCACATGGTACATGCATTGTGTCACGGCCTCACTCCTCTGTCTGTACACATTTGGCTGTGATATGAAAGCAAATCCTCAGCAAGCTTCAGCCCAAAGAGGATGCTGGCTCTTCTTCATGCAAAACAACGGCTGCCTGTGGGTGCGCTCAGAGTAGACTGATGCAGACCGCATTCATCCTTGAGCCTCAGTACGTAAGGCATCCACATTGCATGGTCAAGACAATGAAGCGCATGAACAAGCATGACTAGGGCCCACAGGATTGTCCACCATGCCTCACCCGCACGCGTTTCCTTTGTCAATGCCAGAAGGCATAATCTTTCCTTTTCTGTTCTTTTCGTGATTAGGACATGAAACAGAGCTATATGGGCTTTGGTGTTGAGTCATGTCTGCATGCCGAGTGCTTTGCTGTGTGGTCATACCTGCATGCCAAGTGCTTGGGTTTCTAGTCATACCTGCATGCCGAGTGCTTTGGTGTTGAGTCATACCTGCATGCCGAGTGCTGTCCTCATGAAGGGACTCTCCATCTTCTGCCACTCTATGCCCAGGGCCGGGAAGGCTGTGTACTGCCCATTACGCTCATAGTCATTGATGAAATGCTCCATGACAGGTGTCGGTATCACATACCCAATATTTTCAGCATCTTCGTGCTGCAGCAAGCACAACAGTGTTGACAAATAGTTCACTGCGTTGCGCTTTATCCTGTTGACAAGACTTTATACAACAAGATGAAAGCAGAACTCAAATTTATGCAAACTTGATAAAATCTGCATATTCTGACAGGCAATCGTCACGCAGAGCATTGTCAATTGTTGCTGGCACATCAATGCTGCGCATTGAGCTGAAAATGAAAAGCCTCATAGGAATGCATGTGAGTGATGCTGGTGCACAGATTGGGCTAGTTGAGGCAATGTTGACAGAGTCAGTAAGTGTAACAACATACGACTTGACAGCAAAGGCGTAAAAAAAGCACACAGTCATAGCACAAGGTCAGCATAGAGACAGGCAGTCCAGCATAAACACAGGCAGAGTATCTTATAGCACAGCACTATAGTCCTGGATGGGTGAACAAGACATATAACGGCATCTGCTTCAAGCTGCAGCAGCCTGCTTGTTGTGAGACATGAGACATGCTGCTGCCATTTGTTGTGATTCATGAGAGCCTGATGGTGTACCTTGAGGGACTGAAAGGCAATGCCAACACACTCCCCTTTGCTGTTAAAGGCAGGCCCCCCACTGTTCCCACTGTTGATGGCAGCATCTATCTGTATCGCCAACAACTCTGCTGCACCATGCACATAAGAAGTGACCTCTATTCTTGACACCACCCCACTGGTCACAGACATGGTGTCTCCTCCAATTGGAAACCTGTGACGCAGGGTACAAGTCAGCAGGGTGGGGCCATACCAGCTGTAAGCAGCTGCTGCTTTGCATGCACATGCATATTTTGCTCTACCTTTCATTTCCTAACAAACAACACGTCAAGACAGTCAAGGTAAATGAGTGGGGCCCTGGTGTGTAGCATGCATGCTCTTTGTAAGCGTTATTTTCCTGCAGAATTGAGAAAGCTAGTCAATTATTCTGACCGCTTGCCTAGTGAGCTAGACCTCTCATGATCACAGCACAAAAGAAAAACGTCACAAGCAGTGCAACAGGAAAAAGCAATACAAGCAGTGTAACATGATATAACAATACAACAGGATACAACAACAGCACACGCATCGCTGTGGAGAAGCATGCCAGCTTTCACAAGATGCAACCATAGGCATGCTGTCTGCTCCCCCATGGCAGCAATCACGGTGACGCAACTGAGCCTGAGCTAGATGATGCTGAAGCATGTTCAGACAGAGCTGTACCCAATGACTGTTACGGAGTCTTGCAGACGAGGCAGCACACCAAATTTGACAGGCTCTACACCCTGCCAGAAGGCAGGATCCTCCACCGTCAACATTGCTGCAACATGAAAAACGGAATTGATTCAGAGCGTTGGAATGCCACAGATAACAGACTGGATTCAGCATGATGCATGGTCGACGTGCCAGACCATATCAGCACAAGCAGCTGTCAAGGTGTTAGTTGACAGGAAGCTAAACAGACGGGTACAGCGTAGCTTCATATCTCTTGCAGCTGCTAGCCCACAGCAGAGAGACAAAGCCAGACCCACAGGCGTCCCAGAATGGTTGCCAGAGCAGACTTTGCAGCTGTGTTTGAAAGATACAACTGAGCAAAGCTTACAAGTGGTACAGCAAACACAAGCAGGCCTACCCATATCACACTCTGTACCGACAGCTAGGACTTGAGCCACATACTTCATGTCAGAGCCGCGCCGTCGCACTTTGACCTGTAGCAGCGCTTCATTTTCCAAACAGGTTGAAGAAGGGAAAACGGCGCAAGCGAGCACAAGGTATTGCTCAATCTGGGCTTGCAGCAGGGGAAAGAAGCATCGCTGTCAGCATGTGCAGAAGCTGTGCCTCAAGATAAGCATGAAGGCTGAATGCAATGAACAAGTCATGCCTTGAGACAAGCCTAAAGGCTGAATGCACTGAAGAAGCTGTGCCTCGAGACAAGCATGAAGGCTGAAAGCAATGACGTGCCTGTGTGTGGTGATCTACGCAATGGGCATTGGTCAGGATGCGCTTGCCATCTGTGATGAATCCGCTTGAAGTGCTGCTGTACTGCCTCTTGCGCTGCCATGGTAAAGAAAAGTTGGGCTCTGAGTGTGTGCAGAAAATCTGCAGAACAAGTTTTTTTTCTGCGCATTTGGAATGATTGTTGCATACATAAGGATAGACAGCACAACAGTATGCGGTCTGATGTTGACTGTGTAGAGATGGCATTTCCTGACACAATAAAGGACAAAAATGCAATAGGATATCGGCCTCAGCAATGCATTTGTCAACCAGCTGGTTTAGATTTCGTTCTCGAGCTGCGACTCTAAGTGACATGTTGGATTGAGGTCAGCAATCTCAAAGGCACAAACAGACACCTTTACAACACATTCCATCAGCATCTCCCCATTGCTTCTGTCACCATCAAGACTATCTGTCAGCATGTCCTCTGCTGGTTCTACAGCAGAGAGTCCCTGATTGTCTCTGGTGCTAGCTGATGGCTCCCCAACCATATTCCCTATACGCCCTCTACGCTTGCGCTGCTGCTGGCCATCCTCAGCAGCATCATCTGCGAGCACCTGGTGGATTATGATGTACCACAGACGGATGCTGTTGTGCTAAACTCTGTTACCAAACATGCTGCGGCCTACGCTTGCCTCCATAAGCTGCTAAATCATTGAGTAGACAAAGTTTACTGCCCTTACCTGCAGGCGCATCTCTTGGTCGTCTCCTCGTACCTTTCTGCGAAGCCAAGACTTCAGCTACATTGCTATCACCAGCAGGAATGGCGGAAGATTCAGCCTGCAATTTAAACGAGAATGCTGTCAAATAGCAAAGGTGCTCCCCTAGAGACATGGCAGTGTCTGGAAAGTGAGTGAAGGGGAGGGTTGACGGACCTGTGATGGCGATGCGGGTACATCGTGCAAAGGCTCTGTCTCTAAGAGAGTACCGGCTGACATGGCGTCAGCCTTCCTGGTTCGTCGTTTCGGAGCCATATTGTTAGAGGCTTATAAAGTGATCAGTCTTGGTGACAAGCAAGAAGCATCGATCTTAAAAATGACTAGGACTACTGATATTCCGACAAGTATATCTGATCCACTACGCGCTCAAGCCCAGTTGTCGCAATGCAGTTGCCAACCTGTAGGTGTTTCTACGGGCTGGCGTTTTGACCGTAGGGCGGACGGCACTTGACCTAATTACCAAAATGCCCTGGTAGTCGGGATTGGTCCCTGGGACCTGCCCCGGGACTGTTTCACGTCAGTCGTGCTTCGAGAGTCACAGCAGTTCCTGCAGCTGTGTTGTGTTCGAGCAGTGTAACGTGTGAACAGGGAACCAATCTAGGCGTCGTCTTCGTGCAGCTGGTGTTGACAAGCATTTTGTAAATAGAGATCGCGCCGGATCTCAGGAAGTCAGGAAGTCAGGTCTTCCGGCGATCATGCGCAAGATCCTTTCTCCGCACAACTTTCCGGAGAGTTTCCGAGCGTGCCTGGCTTTGAAGAAGAGGGCTTTCGACTTTCGGTAGACCTGTTTTGGTTGTTAGGCTTTGAAGAGTTCTTGGACTTGACCCCCAATGCTCCGGCTTCCAGCTTTGCCTTCGGTCTTGCAACTGCAGCGTCGGCTCCTATTGCGACATCCGGCACGCCCATCAGTTCAAACTCAGGCGCAGAACCAGCAGAAGCATCACCCGCTGAGAAAAGCGAGCGCAGACAAATTAGGAACAAAATGTCACAAAGACGTTTCCGTGAACGCCAGAAAGTGCGCGCTGACTAACAGCGACTCATGGGTCCTTCATTTTACAGGTGAATTACTGATCCCGACTGATGTCCAGGAGCGGACTCAAGCGCTTGAAGCCGAGCTTGCACAAACCTCAGCTCAACTTCAGCAACTACAAGCTCTACAAGCATCTCTAAGAACCAAAAACCAGCTGCTAGAGAAGCTGCTGCACCTGAATAAGCAAGCAGATTTCAAGGCATCTCCTGAGCTCCCTCAAAGCAGCGCCGTAAGCTTCTCAATACACTCTATTTTGCAAGCACACTTTGACACTAATCCTGTAGCCTACTTACCAAAACGCCAATAAGCAATCTCTGTGTCCAGTCACGGCCAGAACATCTCTCCGTCAAACAGAACTGCTTGAGGGCGGATGCATGTATGGTGTATCTATAAGACGCTCACATCAGTCATCTGATCAGCAGATGCCCTTTCTATTCAGCAATTCTGTGCTTGTGGCAGACTGTCTTAGATTTGTACAAGCAGCGTGGTTTCAAGACCTGAGCCTATGCTGGCTGTGATGCAAACCCTGCCAGCGCTGCGCTTGACAATCTGGGAGGGCGGTGAGGAACTGATACCTGTACAAGACATTGGGAAGCTGGCGTTGCAAGAAGTTGCCAAACTATACACTGTAAGCGAAAGCTTGTCGACGCCTTTCTGCAAGCTGTTGCTATAGAGACAACGCGTCATGACCATACCCCATGGCTGCATGAGTGTTATGCTACTTTGCAAAGATGTGACGCGATATGGCGCAAGTGCAGCAAGCCTGTTGCACGCTTTGGATCCTCTCTGCCATGATCAGCAATGATGTGCTTGCAGCTGGGATGCATGCATTCATATTTATTGCACCTTACAAACATGCACATACCTGCTTGCTAATGTGTGGTGACATGACAACACTGTGCCTGACAGCAAGGCTTATGCAAGTTGCCAGCCACACCCCTTTCCCCTCAATGCATTCCTGTGCTTCAGGCATACGTTCATCAAATGGCGGCCTGCCTAGCCCAGCAAAAGGACTCGTTGCTCACAGAACAAAACAATTCTTGCAGAGACTTCATGACAATGTTGTCACTGAGGAGAGCTGAGGTTTCACAACATGTTGTGCACAGGTGCGCTTTCAAGTTTGGAGTAGTTGTTGGCAG
>JAABUO010003366.1_pt1 | contig 19044 bp, 18 predicted proteins | sample 5559291 | NCBI WGS metagenome assembly JAABUO01 (sample SAMN10711878, study PRJNA513372) | rock metagenome | isolation source: Antarctica rocks | place: Antarctica: Victoria Land, Finger Mt sud
GCATACAGTGTAGAATGTCAAAAAACTACTGTGCCTTGTGTCAACTGCTGTAAAACAGATAGGTTCCAAGTCGCACAAAGCCTATGCAGCATTGATGACATTTTCATCACCAGTCTGCCTACCTGTTTCGTTATGACAGTGAAACAGACTCCCCACACACTCTTGGCGTGTCAGTCCTGCAGTGACGAAAACCCCAGCATCAAATCACAACTGTATGGTGTTTCTGTTTTTATGGCTGCATTCAGTCCTTTTTTTGCATAAGCATAAGCAAAACTTTGCTCACCTGCTCTGTATCCACTTTTAATGTATGGATTGAACTGCAGAACTGCAGGAACTTCGTCCCACCAATATAGCTTGGAGTGCTCCCGAGATTTGTTGTCTGCCTTGCTCAAACCTGAAGTCCCAGTAGCTGTAACACGAACCACACCAGCAGCGTCACCTATAACACAGAGGACATCAATGCTGACTGCAAGCCGTGTGCAAAGTGGGCACAGCGAGTTAAACCTTTTCTCACGTGATGCACCATTATCTTTTGGCGTGTCAGGCGCAGGTGACAGTTTGTCACAGGACTTGACTGAAGCCTGTATGTTTGAAATAGCTTGCTGAGCCCCTTGCCTAATCCAGAAGACTTCGGTCGACATCCAACTATCCGACGGTTATAGGCGGTCCAGGACAGAGCTCGCGTCAGCAGGCCCTCGGGGATTCAACATTTTGTACAGTTTGATTCAGGTCGCGCAACCTTGTCAGCACCTGTTCTGTCTCGCATCATTTTCAAACTCGACATCGACGGCTTCTCTGAAGGGAGTAGGGCGATGCCCAGCTGCCAACTTGGCAGCTGGGGCCGAATGCTTGACTGATTGACCATAGTGTCTTGTCTGTGAATTGTCAAAATTTGTCGTGAGCATAGGATTTTCATACATTGAGTCTTCAGCTGCTTTTGTCTACAAGTGGGAATAATCGTTGAGGCAGTCAGACACCGAGCATGCGATCCTCTGGGGAGGCAGCAATACAGTCTGCCACATCGTTGGTCACACAGCTTGAGTCATTGTTTCCTGTGCTAGCACACAGCGCTGTGCGTTCAACAAGTTACAAGGCTACAAGCAGTGTCTGCCTAATGAGCTTAACAGAGGCGCAGCATTTATTTCCAGTGGCACAAATATTCAATGTAAGCAGGTATTTCTCATACACGTACAGGAGGGTACCAAGGCAAAAGAACACAGCTGTATCTACACAATGCACCACAGGCACTACTTCGCTGCAACAAACAGAAGGCTAGCTCATCAGAATTGGCCATGCAAAACAAGCCGCACAGGGGCTTTTGATACAATGTCAGAGGACAAACATCTACTTGACTCACCAGGGCCAAAAGAATTCAAAATTTGGCTATAGTCACATTCACAACAGATTATGTACAGCGTTGTGGTGAATTGGGTCTTGAACATGCTCCAAGAGCAAAGAGTAAGGCCCCTTGCCAGTGATCATGGAAGCTACATAGATGCCCACACAGGAGATCCTGCACAACAGGCATGGTGAGACGTGCGCACTGCTCTCGCATCAGCCCATCTTTTGTACAACACTTCAGTGGTTGTACACATAATGCACAGTTCCACCCTGATGGGTGTAATATACTCACATTGCTAGGCGACCGTTACTGAGTTCCTTGGTTTTCAGATCATTGACTTCGCTTTCAGTCTTGCTGCGCTTCTCAAACCACCATCCCCCACTCAACCAGCCAGGAACACCCCCTAACCAGGAGGAAAACACCCCAAGGCCTGCATGATCAATGCAAGTTGACTCAGCTATCACGAAACAGCATTGACTCAATCACTAGGCCGTGTCATACCACTTTTGTCATTGCTCAACTGTCATTGCTCAGTAGCCAGCACACAAGGAATAGCACAATACGCCTGATTGACACTGCACAGCTGGCTGCCTCTATTAAGATCACTGCAATTCAGCAAGCACCTTTGCAATGACAGCAAACACATTTGAGCATTCTGGAGTGGTGATGCCCTGTTGCATGGCAAGTAGATGATGCTACCAGAGGCTTGCCTGGGCTCCTTGCCTCCTTCTGTCCAGCCTGCTGACCCTTTGCCAGCCCCAAAGGATCAAAGCGCTTTCCCCCTGGGTAGACCCTGCTGTTTAGATCTCGCCCTTGCAGGATGGACTGCACCCTGTAGGCTTCTAATCCACCAAAAGCTACGACTACAATGATTGTGAAAGGCAACAGCCTTTCTGTACCCAACTCAGGTAGCATGTAAAGGGGAGCGCCTAGCACATCTGGGATGATAAGGCCGAGCACCCCAAGCATAGCCCACCTTGAGTGTATGACTTCAGCCTCCCTGCACAGAACAGGACCATTGTTAGTGCCTTGCACAGCTGGTGAGCAAGTCAAATGGCGACAATCAATCAATCAATCAACCAAGTGGGAAATGATGCTGCGCAGCAAAGTAAATGTGTGCTTGCCTAAAAGCCTCAAATTTGTTGGGGTTTCTGCTGAAGTGTAGGGGGTCAAAGCCTGCATTTCTGCAGTGTGATCATACAAGTCAGCTGTGATAGACAACGTAGACTTCAAAGCTCAGCAAGGCTTCGTCATGCGACCGATCACCCTGGTACTGCCTTCTTCTTCAAGTAAGGGGTTGGCTTGCTGCTGGTATTTCTTGCTTTGGCCTTACAACACAAGAGCGTAGAGAAGTGGTAACTCTGCCTCGCAACAACTTGAGGCGAACGAGTGACAAGTGCTGCGACACCAGGAATTGAGCTGAAGCAGCACTGCCTGGGCAAACTAGTATGCATATTGTGACAGGGGCCTCATCGCTTAAGCAGTCCAAACAACAAATGCAGGTGTCAAGCTCTTAATCTGCATAAGCGACTCGACGCACCCTCTCGGCTGTGTCACGGGATTCGCATGCAAGCCTACACTTTGCAAGACAGTGATTGCTAAAGCCTTGCTGGCGTTTTTAGGCCAGGCGATGATTGATTGAATGAAACTTTGCCCTCATGTCTGTGGCAAGCTCAACTGAGACTTTCCGCAACATTGCAGAAGCAACAAGTCTATTTGACCTGACTACCGTTGCCTATCAAGCCCCCCTTCATCCTCGCGTCATAGCGCATTTCTTCCTAAACCACCTCAGCGAAAATTGTAAAGCAATTGTCACGAGAGTGCCTGGAAAAGTCACTGCAGACTCACGTACGGGGCTGAGTCAACTTGAACACGCGACGTCCGGATGAGTTGCTGACCGTGTTGTTTTGCATCCTCTCAGCAAGTCAGCCAATCTAGCCATGCAGCATATTCCACAACAAGCAGATCAAGCTCAGATCAATAGACTGGCAGACCCTGCGCAGCAATATCTGAGAGACTGCTCCAGAGTGCTTATCTTCACTGGCAATGGTCAAGTGCTGTTTTCCAAGGCTTGCCAGGTGCTGGCCATGCGGCACGTTGCTGCCAGCAACTTCAGAAGACAAAGCTGTAGTCTGCTCGCATGCCATGTAGGCATCAATGGCTGAGTTGCAAAGCCTACAAAGCTTGTTTGGCGCAAGGGAGAATGCCTTGCGGACAGGCATCCTCTTGGACAACAAACGCTATGAGGTATGCAGGCTGTACGCTGCCTGTGGTGCGAGTTATGATGCCACAGAAGTGAGCTAATTGGGTGATTGGCATTTGCACCTTGTCAAGCAGTGCCCCTTCTTTAATTGTAGGTGCATCGACATCATCCAGAGGGGCCAGATCCTCTTGTGTATGGACGCACCATGATTGGTGATACAGAGTCAAGCGAAGGAGCTGCTGTGCATATGCTCAGCAGCCATGAGGCACAGAGCCCAATCTTTTCTGTGGTCACCTATGAGTAAGAGCTTGCAAAGGGCAATTGAGCTGATGTTGAATGTGACTTTGACAGACAATGCTTTGTCTTTGCAAAGGTGTGAAGGTCAGCAACACATGTGTTGTGTGCAGGATGCCGAATATTTCAGCCAGGATAGTCTCACAGCTTGTCCAGTTTGTACATACAGCTTTCCCGCATATGTAAACACACATGGTGGTCACAAGGATTGTTTGACCAGCAAGTAATTAGGCAACTAGTGTTCTTGACGGAATAGGATGATAATTGCGCTGCTGTTCAGCAGTACAGGATGGCAAGAGCTTTGTTGCTGCTGCATAGTTTAACAAGCTTGATACGTGGGATTGAGGGCAACGTGTTTTGGCCACAACACAATTACATTCATCATGTAGTACTAGTCTTGTGCTGCAATGTTATGCCTTCAGCCTTGTCAGCAGTGTTGCGGCAGTCTTGCTTTGGTTTCAGGTGTAATGGTAATACAAAGCACGTAATCCAGTCCATTCCGTTTTTGGTTTTTTTGATTGTGCAATGTGTAACGCTCAGTGGACATCGACATCTGTGGAAGGGTCCATCATGCTGCAAACGGGACACAGGCTGCTGAGGTCTGCGTACGGCGGCCGCACTGCCTGCTGCTCGCAAGCTGTTGTGTGCCCTTGCCCTCAATCTCACAAGCCCAGCATAATTTTTCAGCATCCAGAGCTGTTGGCGATCAATAAACCGCCGGGGCTGCCCTTTCACAGCAGAGATGATGTTGTTGGCGTCATACCCACTCTACGTCATATGGAGGCAGCTAACGAGATACCACAGCTGGGCCCTCTCTACCCTTTGCATAGGTGTACTTACCGGCCAGTTCGTCACTTGATTGGCGTGAGATGCTGCACGCTGACACGGTTGTGACAACTGTCATGCTTATCTCTGTCAGCAACGACTGTCGTGCTAACTCACGGGATGGCCACGGGGTACCAAGCATGTGATACTGCAGGTTAGATGAAGTGACTTCTGGCATACTGCTATTGGGCAAAACCAGACCTGCTGCACAGCACATCTCCATTGCCTTTGCTGAAAGCAGAGTGCACAAGTGCTATGTGGCTCTGTCTGATAGAAAGCCGAACAAGAAGCAGGGTACTATTAGGGGAGATATGGCCAAAGCCAGAAGGGGAAGCTGGAAACTCCTGCACACAACACATGACCCAGCTGTAACAAAATTCACCAGTGTGGCTGTTGTTGGTAGCAGGCCAGGATTGCGCTTGTACATTGCCAAGCCTTTGACAGGTAGAACACACCAGATTAGAGTTGCCATGAAAAGCAATGGTGTGCCCATTTTAGGAGATGCTAGGTATGCTGACAAAGCAGCAGCAGAGAATGAAGAAAGGACGTATTTGCATGCTGCTGCTATCAGGTTTGAATTGAATGGCCAACTTTTGCAAATTATTTGTCCTCCCACTGTGGGATCAGAATTTTTGACCCCATCCTTTCAGTCTGTATGGCAGCAACACAGTCCTGACTTTCTTTGATGTGACTGCTGATTGCAAGCCCTAGGTGTCTTACAATTTGGTGTCTCATTAGGCTGGCTTGTCTGCTCGCAATGTCATGTAACCAGGTACCATGCAATCTGATCTCCCTCAGATAATGATGGCAACAAGTGTGGCTTCAAGTGGAGCAATGACAGTCTCCATACCCTCAGATAATGATGGAAACAAGTGTGACTTCAAGTGGAGCAATGACAGTCTCCATGATGCCTCCGCAAATGAGTCAAGACCATCTCTAACTTCTTATACTAAGGTTATATATATCTATATATTATATACATATCTATATATATATCTATATGTTCGTTAAACTGCTGCAGCACCACCTCATGTCAACTCAGAATCTCTAGCGCAGACTGACAGAGACACCTCAATCTGTGTTTGCATACCTTGGATTTGCATAATGGATGCAGAGCATCCTGTCAAGGATGCAATATCACGCTGACACTGTAGACTGCCCTGAGTTTCAGATGTCAGTTTGGTTTGCACCTTCAAGCGCTGATACATAGCGCTTGGCTGACTGCTGTACTGTTTGATTGCCAAGGGTGTGCACCACTGATGTGTCCAACATGCCATATATGGCTTCAAAATGCAAATTCTTGACCACAGCAGCCATCCTTCTCACTTCATCCGCTGGCAAAGGAATTAGGTTTGGATAGCTGCATCACACAGCCAAGCAATTGATGCCTTTCAGGCCATGCATGGAATGATACTTGTGAAATCATGCATGACGCAAAGCTCTGAGCTGAGTCAGACAGCAAACAAGGAAGGACATGTCAGCCTGAATATGATAATCAACAGCTGTTCACACACAGACACGCACCTGTACATGAAGCTGACCATCTTGTCAGGGGTGACCTGAATTGTGTCACCAGTACAGATGAATCCTTTGCCTGCCTTGGAATACAAAATGCAGCTGCCTGCAAAGTGCCCTCCGAGCCTGACCAGCTCAATGCTATCATTCAGCTGCTTGCAGTTGCCTGACCAAAACTCCAGAAGCTCCTTTGCAATGCTGTCTGTTCGCATGACCCACTTTGCATCAGCCTGGTGAATGAGGACTTTACATTTGAATGCTTCTGCCCATGCAACCATGGTGTCATAGAAATGAGGATGGGAAATAGCAATCATGCTGATCCCTCCATGCTTGTCGATTTCAGCTTTGGTCGCATCATCTAGCAATGTGATACAATCCCACAGGATGTTTCCCTGAGATGTCTTGATGAGCAAAGCTCGCTGGCCAATAGCAAACTTTGGCTGTGTGGGACCGATGCTGAGTACTTGATTGGCAACCTGAAATGTCTTGTTGCAAAACCTTCCCTGCATCTCTCTCAAATTTGTCCACTTCTGTCCCGAAGAAGCAACATACTGTCGGTCGTCTTGGCAGATCAGGCATGACGCCGGAGGCTTGCTGCTGGCATCATACTGTACCCCGCAGGTTTCGCATATCCAGTGTTGCATGTTACCTTGCAACATATGGCTTGCAGGTCACGCCAAACGCGTACAGCGTTCACAAGCAATGCTTGAAACACGGACTTGGACGCAGCAAAACCATGTAGTGACTCAGCCGCAACGCCGTGGGTCCTTTAACAGCAGGTCACACAGTTGCACAAAGCCCACCTTTAAAAAAAGCCTGATCTTGCGAAACCAGGCCAAGCAGCAATCGTAGTCATGCAAAAGCTGACGATGACGCTTGGCAAAGGTCCTCATCGTGGCCCATAGCGCCCTCCGCCTTTGTCTCTGCCATATAGCCATTGTGGACTAACTAGGCTGAGTTACGTTATGACTTACGTACGTACCGCTTTCAAAGCAATTTTTGGCCACAAATTCATCAAGGTAGCACTTCATACATCAAAAGCAAATGATAGAGTTATCCTGAGAAAAGTCGCTAAACATGAGTCTTGACTAATCTTGCTGGTTTGGCCGAAATGCCATCACAGGCACATGTGCACACCTCGTGAACACCAACACAGTTCGAGCAAAAATAAGAAAGCTAAGCTACATTAGCGCTGATGAGCCCTGCTGATCTGGACAACATCTGCACTCATCAGTACACATTTCAAACACGTGCGCAAAGCGCTCAAAGTCACCAAAAGTATACACACCGACAAGCTGGGCCAGAAAAGACAGCTGCAGAGCTGTCTGCACCGCGAACACCACCAAACCTCCCTCAACAAAAAAGACAATCATAACAGCTCATAGCAAAAATGCGGCCGCATGAACACGACTCATGTTACCTGAGCAACATTCCTACGCCATCATATAGTGCAGGTTAAGAGCAGCCTCAGCACCAAATGACATTGATGCATCAGCAGGATACAATGACTTGGCAGGTTTCTCTGACAGTGGAATGTAGTCATGGGTTTTGGAAGATGCAATGACTTCTAAATATTTGTTCAGATGCCTCCACTCAGCAGCCATGGTGTTGGTTTGGGCGTTTGCCAGCAGTTCTGCCCTGCTGGGTTCCCCTCATTCTGCTGCCATGGTCTCAAAGTGGAACTCCAATGTAGGCAGGTAGGGATACGACTGCACTATCATGATTGCCCACTGCTTTGTGGTGTACACCTGCAGCATCAAAAAGCTGTACACTATTGCGACACATTGTGTCAGGAATGGGAGACGAGGATTGAAAGAGCAATATGTGGCTTTTGCAAGCTGACTCCACTATAAATGCCATGCTACCTCAATGACAGTGCAATGCGGAATGCTACAAAGGTTCAAAAGTGTGCAGAAAATCAACTTGTGGTATAGGGTGCAGTGAGGTCATCACTTAGGTGACATAGGAATAGAGTCGGTGTCAAAAGTGATGTTGACAGCAAAGCTTACCCCACGTCTGGCTGCACACGCCACACGATGGTACACCCGATAGTCATTTTCCGCATTCTTCTTCAGCTGGCTGGCCAAATCTGACAGCTGCGCGAGGTTGTCACAAGGAAGGGGGATCTGGTTCTGGCTGACAGGCGTTTGGCTGATGAGTGCTCTGCGCTCCATGGCATGCAGCCCTCGTCTGGTGACATACAAGCGCCTCAACAGCATGAGATCCTGCATCTGCTCCTCTGTAAAGGCCAACAGCCTCTGCATCACCCCAAATGCAGGTTGAGCAACATCCTTTGCAATGTGTCACCTCCAAACTGTAAGTCAAAGACCTTGGCTGACTAAAGCCATATGCTAGCATTATGACCATGTCCCACAGTAGTGATTTCTGAGGCTCTGCTCTGAAGAGATAACATGCAATCATGACATGCAGTTTATGCAGAGCAAAAGCTCAGCCTGGCTATGAACAGCTGAGCTTTTGCTCTGCATAAACTGTGGCTGTGGGCAGCATGCAAAACTGCAAAATTTGACAACGCCTGATGAAAAACAGCGAATCTGACTCTGAACTTTGCCTTCATCTGCAAGGGCAGCACATCAGAGGCAGCATGCCAAAGATAGCACGCATCAACTTCAGGCAGCAACTTGAATGTGTGCTTTGCAATGTTTGCAAGTGACTACGGCAGTGAGGGCAGACAATATGCAGAAGGATAAACGTTGAAGTCTGCATAGATGTATGCAAGTCACCCACATCCAGGAAGCGACTGAATCCAGGCTGTCATCCCTTTACAGCCTAGAAAATGCAACAAGTACAATGATAGTGCTGTGCTCACTGTGAGGTTTGTGTAAAACGCAGCCCCAAGCTTGTGAGCATTTGCCAGACCAGGATCCAGCTTGCCATCAAGCATGGCTTTGTGCACGTCATGGTTCAGCAGCTTGATACAGCCAACGAGCCGACTTGATTCCACTGTCAGCTTTTCCATGAGGCTCTGCGCACGTGGATCCTGTTTTTGCTCAAGCTGAATCAAGCAAGCCCCTATCAGCCGAATGTACTCCTGCAACAGTCACATGACACACTTGGTGGAAGGAAAAACTGATCCTGGACTGTGCGTGTGGATTGTGCTTGTGGGGAGGTCAGTACAATGCCATTAATCCTATCTGCATTGATGGCTGTAATGTGTGACACTCACTTGCATCAAATCAAAGCAAAGCAAGCTGCTGAGAAGATGCCTTGAAAAGACGCCAGCCATGTTGGTTGTTGGCTGCAGCCATGGGGAAGAGCAACATGAGCGACACTACTTGTGCTCTGCTCTTGATGGACTACGCAAGCCCACCATTATGTCGCTCAATGCATGCTCTGTTGTGCAGCGCAGTGTTGAATTTGGTTGTAATGCAGCCAACAGGCAGGCAAACCAAGCTCAGACTTCGACACAAGGTCCTTGCAGGAATATATCCCAAGCCAGGGAAGTTTCATCACATGGAGGATTGCAAATGTCAATTTATCAAGTCACACTGTGGATGTGATGCCAGGGGAATAGCATGCAGCTGGGCTAATGATGCCACATCTCACCATCCAGAGGGAAGCAAACTCTGCAACAGGCATGAGACTGATCTCTTGCACTGTCATCTGGTGGCGTTCTCCCTGCACAGAGATTGTAACGGATGGTCCGTTTTCTGAGGCGTCTGTCTCATGAGCAATGTACAGCTTCTCATATGGACCATCCTGCAGAAGGCATAGTTTGCGTGAAAAATGCAATCAGTCAAGCAGGCCATGCCTGTCAGCCCATCACGTACTGAGCTGAACCTCAACCCACTCACCTGGTCTGAATTTTGACTTTTGGTCAGGCTAGAGCACTTCTCTAGCAGTTGATTTCTGCTTTCCAAGTGTTGCTGCCGTACCCGAAGATTGCACAACTCTGCAACTGTGCTGGCAAGCTGAGCCTCAATTGCCTGTGAACGCGCCTGAGGTAAAAGTAACAAGGTCAATAGAGGAGGCAGAGCAGCCTTGTGCAGTATATTGCAGCTGATGCAAGTGACGACATCGCTCAGGCTTCTGCCCAGATAGGCAGGAAGCACTGCCAAACAAGCAAACTGGATAAACACCTTCTGACGCATTCTGAAGCGCTTCTGAGACTGCCGAGCATTAGCCTGCTTCTGCTCTGAAGTGTTCGTTTGACTTCGTGTTCGAGACAACGCAGACATATCTCGCTGTTTGCTGTCTTCAGTGCCGTCGATGAAGCCAGATGAGGTCGGTGCGGACTGACTGTGTTCCTGCTCAGTGGGCTGGACCTCTGGCTGTGGTCGCGCAGTGGTCAGTGCAGGAGCAGTCAACAGGTTGAAAACTTCAGCTCGGAAGTCGTCGGGAGCAAAAGGCACAGGTTCCCACATCTGATGTTGCTGTGTTGATGCTGCTGCGCCTGACTGAGCCTGGATGCCGGGTTGAGTGCTGTTCGGGACAGGCCTTGCTGAGGACTGGGATGCGGATGGAAAGCAGACAACGCTGGCTGCTTCCTGCTGAGAAGGCTCGCACACGCTGGAACTATCATTCCACAGGAGATCGACCGGGTCCAAGGCCGCTGTCCAGGCAGGCAGTGTTTGATCCATCCCATACATGACCCGCGCGGCCGGCGGGCCCAATGGTGAAGCACACCAGCAGTCGACGAGTATGCTTGAGCGTGGTGTCGACTGACTGTAGTGCAAGGAAAGCAGTCACCAGCTGTTACCGAAGGCTTGCACAAAGCACGGGAATCCACCTGTACAACACCTTTGCTGTATGCATGTGAAGGACCTCTGTCATCCTTACATCATCTGTGCAAATCAACAGCAAGCTGGGGTTCGAAGTCTACAAGCAGACACATCTTGGTCTACAGGTGCTACTGACTGCTCCGTCGGGCATGAATGTATAGTGTATGGCTGATGCATCGCTGGTTCCCTTGATAGATTGGATCTCAGATATACGTTGCCAGTAATGCTCTGCAGTGCAATGATCTGCAGAGCCCGGTAAAATGCCTGGATCATGGAGAATCTGATACATTATGCAGTCATGCAAGGCTATGCCTGGCTGCGCGATGCATTGAACGCGTTGAAATGCACGTCGGCAGCTGAAGTTACACTCATGGGCTGATTTTGAAAGCTGTTGAGAATATTGGTGGCATCTGCTACTGACTGTTAGGTCAAAGATGACACCTGACGGCCAGCCACGAGCACAAGCACAAAGCATGTAGAGCTGACACTGGAGGGTGTGTCAATGGTTATACCTATATCAGCAGAGACAAAGTCCTCAGAATGTGTGTCGAGGCTTTTTTGAAAAATTCCAGTCAGGCACAGGCAAATACTTTGTCCACAGAATCAGGCACAAGGCAGACAGGCTTATGACTGGCGTGCTGAAGCTTCTCTTGCTGGCTGTTTGAACTTGCTTGAGTCCTTGTTCTGTGCGTTAAAGTGATCAGCTGCCTGCAACCTGACTAGCACAGAAAGGCCGCATTGCAATGGGGGCAAACCCAAAACGACCAGGGCAGTAGTGGGAAGTAACAAGAGCAAGCACTTATGCATGCACTTGATGTGTTGGTACGTCTCTGTCACAGCGTTCATGTCGTTCCCGGCGTCGCATTGTATCAGACTACTTGTCATCACAGAACAGCTGCTTGAGCAATCAAATCACTGTGACCCCAACCTATAAACTGTTTGCGTTGATGTCAATGCTGTAAATCCAATTCTGTTGATGTACGACGCTGGTTGACACACTCTGGTGTGTACATTACTGTACATCATTGCACATGTGGGCCTTGAGCACATTTTGCTGCATAGCCACCCAGACATTGTACCTTTGCTGCTTCATGATCAAGATGCAACATCCTATACCATGTGGGCTAGCCTTAGCTGTGCTGTAGTTGGTCAAGACTGGGCAACAATACAAATTTGCGGTTGATATTACTGGCACACAATCTGCGTAGCTGTGCACTGCTTGAAAGTATGTACTTGAGCATCCCCTGATACCTCACGGACTCAGCATGGTCTTGCCTATTGCATACATGGTATAGCTTTACCACAGCAAAAGCAGCAGATTGCAGTCATAACCTGACTTAGTTTTGGCTCAGTGCAAGAGCTGCTGACACAGTTCAGTAATCAGCATCTGCATGAAAATCAAAGTAAACAGGCAAGGGAGAGCTGACCGCTGACAGAAGTTTCATGATCTGGTACCTTGAATGCACTCTTGCGCCAGTACAAGTGACAGCACACTTTTTGTCTCTCAGAGGCAAACTTGTATAGGCAGCAGGTGCATTGTGTTGTGCACGGCTCTTGCTGAATGCATATTGCGGTGCTGCAGAAACTGGATACTGTCACCGCTAAGTCTTTTGTTTGCGGCACTGCGGCCAGGTCAAGGCCGATCTTCCACCTCCGTCTTGCTATACACTGCTGCCGTCTGTACCAATTAGCCACGAGCGCTACAATCCCAAAGCAGTGAGCCTGCACACAGACAAGTGTGCTGGTTGTCGTGCAATGCGGCGATCCTTTAGAGCTATTATAAATATATTCAAGACGAAATTGGAATACTATTTCGAATCCCCTTCCCGAAAGGTGTGCTTGCAAGCTTGGCGCCCGCACAGTCAAACACATACTGTTGCTCTCCACAAGCGCCTGCAAAGTCCGCAGATTCACACGTCTCGCTTTCGACAAACAAGTGATTCAAGATGACAAAGAGCGAGCCAAGCAAGGTAAGCTGCAAGAAGCTCTCGAGCTTTGCGGTGGTCCTGCTGACGTGGAACGCATCTGATGTGCTTGACTGCTGCAGGTCACCGGCAACCTCAAGGCCGCCCAGGGTGCCGTGAAAGAGACCCTTGGTGCTGCTGTGGGTGCTAAGCAGATGGAGGCTGAGGGTACGCGCTCGCGTGAAGACCTTGTGTCTTTTCACCCTGACAACTTCGTTTATTGTCTTCTTTGTGCTGAAGCTTTGCTTGCGGACCGCAGGCAAGGCTACCCGTACCGAGGGCAACACCGAGGTTGAGGCAGCAAAGGTGCCGTCGACTGCTATGCTGGTTTTCGTGCCGTCGATCTGTTTCCAAACACTTAAGATTGTGACCTGAGTTTGAACGCTCTGCACAGGCCAAGGGTTACGCCGAGGGTGCTGGAGACTCTTTGGCTGGAGGCCTCAAGAAGAACGTCGCCAAGGTCACAGGCAACGACCAGAAGGAGGCCGAAGGTAATCGCCCGATCGGTTTGCAGTCTATTGCTGAAACCATTTGGTGTTCCTTCATAAGCTGCTTAGAATGTAAAACCAGCGTGGTTGTAGCCTGAGACGTTGCACTTACACAGACGTTGACTTTCATTGCAGGCAAGGCCAGGCAGACAAAGGGCGATGCCAAGAAGGCAGCCAACAAGTAGTTTTGCTCCCGCTTCAGCCTTCTCACCAATACATGCTTAATTTGTTACGCCTTCAGTAAATCATCCCTCCTTGGCCAATTTTGTGCGCTGGTGCATAGCATTGCATGTGTCTCCAGCGTTGTCTGTCTGGTGTTGTAAAAATCATGGTACACATTGTGCTGCCTAGCACTGCTTGCAAGCTCCATTGACTGTTTCAGAATACGGCTCTGGCTCTCACTGATCCAGGCTCTGCAGAACAGTGCCTTGGAAACATGTATCTGAGATCGAATGTATCTAGGAAACCTGGCACACATTGTGTTATTAACCTTTGATGATGCTCTTCCAATAAGGCTACGTGTGATGTGTGGCAGCCTGTCTGCTGTGTGAGTAGATGTAGAGTTGGCAATGTAGTGCTGGTTGATATACCAAATCACAACAGATGGTTCCAAGGGTTGGGCAAAAGCTCACGCCACATGTAGAACAAATCGTCCCTAGCCTTGTGGCAGATAAATCACGCTCATCTGTGATTTGAAACACCTGCAGAACCATGGTTCACGGTGCAGAACAGACCTGCGCAGTTCCTGTGCTTTCATTTCTTTTCCGCATCAGCAGTATTAAACTCAGGGCTGCACAATCCAGCCACAGCAATGCAGGCATCGGCTAGTACTGCCCGTTCTGCAGTGCCATGCCGTCAGCCAAGGCCTTTCCAAGCGGCACCTCGCCGCAGCGCTGGCACCTTCTGTGCGCCGACGTGCGTCAGCCTTTGTTTGTCACTGCCCTGAAGCGCACTGCATGAAATTGCAGCGCGTGTACAGAGCGGCTGCGGTCTAATCTGTACTTCAGCATTGTTGTAGCTACAGGACGCGTTTACCTCGGAGTCAGAGTGACTCCAGCGAAGCACAGCCGGATCCTGATGCGAAATTGAGCGAGGTATTTGCGGATTTAAAGTTCATGACAAAACGTCGCAGCCCCATGCTTGCCAAAGCTATAGTGTAAAGCTGCTCTGCAGGCCCTAACTGACTGGAGGAGTTTCAGAGCTCACCTTGTGGCACTTGAGCACACAAACTCAGCTCTCAAGGCTGAACTGGCCGGCGCACCTGTAGACTCACCTGTATGGGCACATGAGCTGACCTTACCAGAGAAAGGCTGTCTGCTACTTGCACGAGAGAAAGGAGTGGGACAATTCACAAATGCAGTAGTCCTGCTATGCCAGCATGGTACGCAACGCATAGTGCTGGCTGACCATAACACTAAAATGCACCCTCTGCATACAGACATCTCTCGCAGCAAGCCACACACATGTGTTGTGTTTGTCACAGACTCCTTGGGAAGCAATGGTTTCATCATCAACATGCCGCTTCCTCGGCACTTGCAGGATCTCTCGACAAAAGTGGCATTAGCAGGTATGTCCTTGCCTGTGGCTCATGCCACGGCCCTCATACTTTCAGCATGCTATACACATCGCAGTGTGTGCAGACTGTGTCTGCAGAGGAGCTGCAAGACAAGCAAGTATACTATGGGGGACCCTGCGGCCGAGGCACAGCCAACATATTACATTGTTGCCTGGAAGTTGAGGGAGCAACACAGATAATTGAGGTCAGAATGTTTGCATTGTCTGCATACCTTTCAGCCTAAGTTTCACACGACAAACTACCAGTGCTATTTTACCAGCTTACAGGCTGTTGCATCAGCATGCAAAACATGTTGCGAGTTCAGCTGTTGGGCGCAGTTTTGTTTGTTCCTCCTTGTAGAGGACTGCATGCATTTCCAGGAGCATCATGCAGATAGCTAAGACATCAGGCAAAGCACATACTGTTATTGAGCATGGTCGGCAGCCCCACAAGCAGAGCAATTCAGAATATGTCTCACACAGCTTCAGACTGATCTGGCAGCGCATGTGCTGTGCAACGTTGTATAGCATGAGCTGCTCCCTGTGCTTGGTTTGCAGGGTTTGTATCTTGGTGGATTTGAATCTGTCAACAACTTCTTCCGCCTGGGTCAGGTGCAAACTGAACAAGCACAGATATTGGTGGGATGCTCAGCATGGATGCCAGGCCAGCTGCAGGATGAAATGCGAGCAGGGTGTTGGTATGTTATGGCAGCCAGCAGTTACTTTCTTCACGAGTGCATCTTTGGTGAGTTATGCAGAAGATTGTCAGCTTCTCAGAGTCTGTCCTTGCATTACTTGTCAGTACTTGAAGAATATCAATAATAAGGCACATGCACAGCTTATACTGCAATGTCAACACTGTGTGCACTGCAGCTGCAGCGCTGCTTAATGAGTGACAGCCCTGCTTTGCACTCCCCTGGTGCTGCTTGCTCTGACAAGTACTTGGGACAGTCGAGTTGTATGGCAGCGTTGCTTGAGCAGGAGCAGTCCTGCTCCCAGTCATGAGTAGCACACCAGCAGACTGCTACAAATGCATGCATCTCTGCAGTGCTCCTGCACAGTACTTGCTCATACACAGTACACACTCCATAAGGTACATGCGCTCATCACTTTTCCGTGCTACTGCAGGTCAGCAAGGACCAAGCACTAATCATAGAGATGATATCTGGCATAAGGTTCTGATGCAGGCAGGTGTCAATCCGCACTGAACATGGCAAAGTGACACCCGCCAGATGATGATTGGTCCAGCCAATAACTCTAGCAAAGTCACTACAAATGATGCAACAATTCTTGCGCAGCATCCCTGCTATATATTACAGCAAAATCAAAGGAAACTTCGTGGCATTGCCAGTGAGCTAGTGCAATGCAAAATCGTGCACATACAGACATGCACTTCACAGCCCTTTCAAGCAGTAGATAAAATCCACAGCCCTGTTGGACTATTGTTCAGACCATGCAGAATCTACCCACCAGGACCTCTACAGCTGCGTATTGCAATTCTTAAGTCAGTATAGAAATACATCAGAACCCAAACTACAACTACAAGACCAGCACAGGTCTGGAACGCTAGACTGTGACAACGCAGCACCTGTAGTTTAGACAACAATCACATATGGGTGCTGCTGTTGCTGCTGCTGAGGCTGAGGATTCAATGGCGTCGTTGGGCTCGCACCATCAGCTGCTGTCTGTGCACCTGCTGCTTGCAGTCGTCCCTGGCGCATAGCCTGTTCTCTGTGTAGAACATCCAACTGAGACTGATACATGGCTCTGACAAACAATGTGTACGCAAGCCCAGTGATGATGCCTGTCCACAGTGCTGAAGCCAAATTCATCTCAAAGAATAGAATACAGATGATCATTGCCACCCATGTCACTCTGATGCAGTCAAATATGATATCTGAGTTGCTTGGCATCTGCTCTGCCACAAAGGGCCCTGCAGCACACAGCCCAGATTCTGACATACAATCAGCAGAATTCAGACCCGTGCTGAATGCAGCATCATCAATAGATAGTCTGTCAATGTTGATTACATCCAAGATGCAGGCCCAGCCAATGTAACAGCACTTACCGTGTAGACCGTGAGGGTGGTTCTGTGCATCAATGTCATCAAAGCCTGTCATGTCCACATCACTGCCAGGCTCTGAGGGAGCTCTGGGTGTGATGGCAGGCAGATTCTTAATGGGTTGTTTGCAGATGTCACACACATTGTCTCCCTTCACATGTGCCCACTTGACGGCACAGCTATGGTGCCTCAATGCTAAGTCTCCGCGACATTCGCACTCCAGCTGGATAGCCTCACCAGCCTGGATGTCATGCACGAGAAATTGGAAAACATCACCAAAAGTGCTGGGAAGTCGGACAAATTGTCACTGCAGGTGACAACTATAAGCAGGTGAAATTTGGATTAAGATAACTGGACTGAAATTGCATGCAAAGCTTGAAACACGCAGGCAGCATATGCGTCAATGCTGTGGCAGCCAGATTGAAATAGATCAGATAAAGGTCAGCACAAGCAAGAGGTGCACCTCAAAATCTTCCGGAGTCAAGTTTTCCAGACAGATGAGACATACTGGCTGAGTTCCACTTGGGGACCGTTTCAAGCCCTTGTTTCCGACAGACAAAAGCCGCCCCAGCATCGCTGCTGAGCTGACCTGGGCAGTTGGACTTGCTGCAGGACTTGCTGCACCGTTTGACAAAGTTGAACTGCGTGTCTGCAAGTGCGGAGGAGAAGCTGGCATGACGCTGTCAGTAGCACTTTGGACGCTCTGCCGTCGCAAAGCATCTGGTGCTGAAGTTGCTGATGCCAGGTCTGCTGCTCTGGGTAAGCAATCATCATTATCTGCTCGCTGCCCTGCTGTGGACACCTGGCCCGTTTCTATATCTTCCACAGGCTGCTGTTGACGCTGACGGTTTGCAGAGTGGGAAAAGGCGAAGGACCTCCTGGACACAAAAGCAGCTGTGAGGTGCTCAACAAACAGTCCAGAATATGGGCGCAACAATAAGAGACACAAGTAGAAGCCACCAACAGATCTACTTCCATGTCTAGGTTGCACCAACCTGATAGCTGCAGCCACTCTGCCTCTAGAAGAAGCTGGCCGAAATATTCTGGTGAGCAGACTTTCTCGCTCTTCACGTTCTGCATAAACAGCAGGTTTAGTACCTGACGAAACGATCATAATACGGGTCGGCAAGGCTGCTTTGGTATGGAAACGTTTAGAGTTTGCAATCAGCATATCTCAGACGCTGCGCGAGACAAATTAAGACACATAGATCAGAGGTGCTGAAAGAAAGGTGAGGACGAGTTAACTGCTGACCTGGTGAGGGATCTTCCGCACTGCCTATTTCACCCTCGACAAGTGCATCAGTCGTCGGCATGACAACAAATTCAAGCTGTGAAAGTAGCAAGGTTCTGTGCAGGCCCACAAGCCTCCGAGAAGGGCTCGGATCCGCCTAGAAGTCCTGAGCTACTATACGTCGATCTCCTGACTGTTTCTTACATTTTCGCTAGGGTTCAGTTCTGCCCTAATACACGTGGCTCCAGCTGACCTGAATGGTGAACCTTTCTATTCTGCCGTATCAAAGCTGCTCCTAGGACAACCTTGTGGTGCTCAGAAGAGCGACACAGCAGTTGCTGGCGACTTTGACAGCATAGATTGGTGCAGTATGGAGAGCCTGGTGTGCTAAATGACACTTGAATCTTGCTGAAACATTGCTGTTGGAGACTTTATTGAAGCAAGGACGTCACGACGGTCTTGTGTAACCAGACAGAATCATTACAAGACTGTTACACTCTCTGTTGTTGCTGCTATCACTCTGTTATCAGGCCGCTGGACTCTGTACATTAGCCTGAATAGCTGACGGCGGGACGCTGGTATACGAAACTAGTCATAATAGAGACACATGACCCAACTATGACTAACCACTTCATGAATGACTTGACTGAATCAATCTAAGTGCTTAGCACAACTCAACACTCCCTTGCAGTCATGACACTCATAAATCAACCAAATTAAAAACCAACAATAACATGTTCTCCAAGTAACATCTTCACTAATCTGAAACAAGCAATCATGCATAGCCCACAGCACTTTCAAACCTGTCCCATACCAGGTGGTGTATT
>JAABUO010003369.1_pt1 | contig 19042 bp, 19 predicted proteins | sample 5559291 | NCBI WGS metagenome assembly JAABUO01 (sample SAMN10711878, study PRJNA513372) | rock metagenome | isolation source: Antarctica rocks | place: Antarctica: Victoria Land, Finger Mt sud
CCATCGGAGACGTAACCGGCGAAACTTTATGTGGCGATCAGCGCACGTCTTTCAAGCCAAAGTTAGCATCTCAGGTGGACATCCGCCGGCGGGTCAACGTAGGGCCACGAAGGCAGTTGAAAAACGAACCAAAACGGAAGTCCGTCACCATAGTATACATAAAGTTGAAAAATAGCGCTTTGCGGCGCTTTTGAAAGCCGGCGAGGCCTGTTTCGGGGACGCCACTGGGCCGGCTGGCGTTGCTGTGCTGCCCGTCGTCGCGGTGCCGCTACTGCCGTGAGAGCATGCAGCAAATGTGATCACCGCAAGCAGATTGATTGCGCGTTTCATCGTTAGGGACTGCACTTCGCCGGCCCACCAAAATTCACTTGAGACGCCTTTTTATTTTGGATTGCCGAGCCCGAGACGCCGACGATTGACGCGGTCGTAACCGTGATGACGGACACCGCGGCTTCGCCGGCCGATGACGTCGTAAGAACGTAGTGGTCCTTTCAGAACTTATGCCGGTGTCGCGCAGATGGTCGAGAATCGCCTCCGCGAACGACCATGGGTCTGCCGGCTCTCAGCGCAAACCGGTGGGCGTTCCGTGAAGGTCGACTTCTTCATGCCCCGCGCGAAGCGCCACGATCGGTAATGTATGCCGCTTGGTGCACGAAGGTTCGGATCGCCTTCTAACGATACAGCACATCGCGCCGCGCAACAATAGATATCTCATCACGGTCGGGTAGAGCCGACAATCTCGATTTGACCGCCGTTACGGTATTCCGTAAACACAGTCTTCCGGTGGTTTTTCGTTGTAGCGTTTCGACGCCTTTCACCCGAGGCGCTCATCGAGCCGGAAGGGTTTTTGACTGACGACGTTCGTCATAGGCATCTTCGCGTGGAGGGGATTAAGGAGAACGTTAAATTCGGCCCGAGTCGGCATGAGCGCGGACGGCACTCCGAGAGAGAGCGTATTACTGGATCGGGCTGAAAAAACGGCAGCACGCCATCCGCTGATCGCCGGCTGAGGACGCTCGGGGCCGTCGACGGCCGCGGGCCTTGACAAACCGGAATATTTAACGTTACTGTTATATAACGCTATGGTTAATAGTTCCGGAAATCTCGACGCGGTGTTCTCCGCTCTGGGCGATCCGACCCGAAGGCAGATCGTCGAGCGGCTTGCGCGCGGACCATTGTCGGTCGGCGAGATTGCATCGGGTTTTTCCATATCGCAGCCCGCGATCTCCAGGCACGTCCGCGTCCTCGAAGAGTCGGGGCTGCTCGAGCGGCAGGTTTTCGGGCGCGTGCATCGCTGCACGCTGTCGCCGACCGCCATGCAAGCCGCATCGGGCTGGGTCGACAAGCAGCGCAGCTTCTGGAACGCCGCGCTCGATCGCCTCGACGCTCTCCTCGCAGAATCTCCGAAACGAAAGAAGAAAAAATGACGGACACACGCACGCCGGTCGCCGTTCCGGCACTCATACTGCGCCGCACGTACGCGGCTCCGCCGCAGCGGGTCTTCGAGGCCTGGACGAAACCGGAGCTCGCGATGAAATTTCTCGGCCCGGGCGACGTCACCGTCCCCGAGGTTCGGATGGACGTGCGCACGGGCGGTTCGTACAGCATCGTGATGCTCATGCCGGACGGCGAGCGCTGGAACGTGGCCGGCACGTACCGCGACGTGCGGCCGCCCGAGCGGCTCTCCATGACTTGGCGCTGGGAAGAAGACAAGCCGGAAGACGAGTACGATACGCTGCTGACGCTCGAGTTCAACGAGCTGGCCGGCGGCACGGAGCTCGTGCTCACCCACGAGCAGTTCGCGAGCGTGGATTCGCGCGACCGGCACGCAGAGGGCTGGACCGCCATCATGCAACAGCTCGGCGCGGCCGTCTGACGGATCGGAGAAAGAGATGTCCGTAGACACCGCCGCGTACGACGTTCGGACGCATCTGATCACATCACCTTGACGAATGCCAGCGATCACGCCAACGCGATGTGCGAACTGTACCGCACGACGCGGCCAAGCGCGACGCAACTCGAAGCGCTGCTCGCGGTATCGACCGATGGAACGGGCGCGCAGGCGTGCGACTTCGATCCCTGCGTCACGATGCCCGATTTCACGAAGCTCTCGCGCGATGAGGCGTGGCGGCTGTTGAGTGCGGGCTACACCGTGCAGCAGTTGCTCCCGCATCCACTCGAGACTTCGCGATGCTTTCCAGGCGCGTCCACTGAACGCGCCTGGCGTCTAAGCCGGATACGTGGCGCTCTACATTGCTGGCTGCGCCGGCGTGAACGCCGGCCAGCGACGATCGCGCACAAGCTCGCCCATAACGCTTGATGCCGTCGACGAATGCCTCGTACGATATCTTCGCCGAGCCTGCGTGGCCGAACCTCTCCAGAGTGTAGCCGCGGTCTCGACCGTTGCGGCGCGGACCTCAGTAGCCACGGTTGCGCCATGTCCGTGAGCTGCTTCTGGGGCGCGTTCCATCGCTGCGGGGAACCGCTTGCGAACCCGTGAAGGTTGACGCCGTTATGCAATCAGGGATCGAAGGAAAGCGTATCGCCGCGCTGATCGGCGACGGCTTCGAAGAAGCCGAACTGAGCGAGCCGCGCCGCGTGCTCGAGGAAGCGGGCGCGATCGTCACGATCGTCGGCATCGACGACAAGGCCAAGACGCGGATCCGCAGCAAGCGCGGCCTCGACGACGGTCAGCCGACGCGCGCGGAGGAAGTGGTGGCCGACTGCACGGCTGAAGACTTCGACGGGCTCATCGTGCCCGGCGGGATGTCGCCCGACCGGCTGCGTTCCAACCGCGAGGTGCAGCGTTTCGTCAAGGAGTTCGACGCCGCCAAGAAGCCGATGTTCGCGATCGGTCACGGCGCGCAGGTGCTGATCTCGGCGCAAGTCGCGCGCGGACGCACGATGACCGGCACCCCGTCGATCTCCGACGATATCCGAAATGCCGGCGGTCTCTTCCGCGATCAGCCGATGGTTCAGGACGGTCATTGGATCACGACGCGCGGTCTCGGCGACTTGGTGCTCTTCAACCGCGCGATGGTCGAGAAGCTCTCGTCGGGAGCCTCGCAGCCGGTCTGAGTCGTGCGGGGCGCAACGCTCGCGTGCGACCTTCGGCCGGGCGCCATTAGAGTGCCGTACCTTCAGGCGGGTAGCGGATCGTAGCGCGCCAGCGTTTCACCGAATCCGCGCAGCGCGGTGAAGGCGAAAATGACGGCGAGGCCGAGCGAGAGGGCGACGTCGTGAGGCAATCGTAGCAGCGGCGGCGCGGCGAGCGCGGCGCAGCAGACGAGCGCCAAGGCGTAGTACAACCAGGCTTGGAGACCGTCGCGAAAGACCGCTCCCAGCGCCACCAGCGCACCGACGACGTTGGCGGCGAGCACGACGGCGGCGATACCGGGAGGGAGTGTCTGGTGGCGTAGCGCGAGACCGCCGAGAAAGCCGAGCGGCGCGGCAAGTGCCGTCAACGCCGGAGCGAGGGCGTATGCGCGCGCCAGTTGCCGCCCGTAAAGCGGCATAGCAAAAAACGACGCGCGACGCATGGCTTCGGCGTTCGCGGATTCGGTTGCACCGGCGAGCGGCAGCAGGACCGTGACCACGACGAGCAAGGTCGTGCGGTCGAGTAGCGGCGCGAACAGCGCGGCAATCGTGCACACCACGGCGAAGCGCATGATCCAATCGAGCGCGAAGCTCCTGTCGATCCGGCGCCGCACGATAGCAAGCGTTGCACGCCGGCCGTTCACGCCGGTACTGGAGCCGGCGCACGTCCAAGGGGCCCGAACGGTACGGCGCTCGCGACGCAGGTCTCGACGATGGCGATCGTGGGCGCGACGCCGCGGATCCCGTCGATCACGTTTGCGCGTGGCTGGTCGAGAACGATCAGCTCCACGTCGGCAACCAGCGCGAGCGCAATCGCACGGGCGCACGCATCATCGAAGTTCGCGAGCGCCTCGAGAACCGCGTGCGCGCGCTGCAACGTGCTCGCGCGGCCGAGATTCCACACGTCGGCGCGGAAGGCAACTTCACAGCAAAACGTGTGGGTGTTCCCCGCGAACCCACCGGCGTCGACGAACCCCAGACGCCGTTTAGCTTCGGGCGGCTGCAAACGCGTATCGTACTCGCCGACGTAGATCGTTCCCGACGTCGGCTTCACGATGGCGGCGCACATCCGAGCGGCAATCGAAGCTGCACGCGCCGATTTGGCGCGGAGCGTCAGTTCCTCGCCGGCACTGAGCGCAAAGTCGAAGGGGCCGACGAGTCCCTCGCGCCGATCCTCGAAGGTGGCCCCGGCGGCGCGCAGGATCGTACTCGGGCGCAGCATCCTCGTTCTTCGTACGAGCAGGCCTGGGACGTTCCTGTGATGGTGCCGAAGCGGCCGCTCTCGTGGACCGTTCACCGTCGAACTCCGAGATCGCGCGCATGCTCGGAGCCATACGAACTTTGATGGAGTTCGCGGGCGAGCCGTTCTACAAGTTCATGGCGTACGAGCGGGCTGCCGAGACGCTTGAAAATGCGCCGCCGGTCGGTGGCTTGATCGCTGCAGGCGAACTGGAGAAACTGCCCGGCATCGGGAAGACGCTGGCCGGGCGGATCGCGGAAATTGCGACCTCGGGTTCGTGCGCGTACTACGAAGAGCTGGCGCAGCGCTATCCGCCCTCGCTCACCGAAGTGCTCACGGTTCCCGGAATCGGGATCAAGACGGCGCAGGTGCTCTTTCGTGACTTTGGCATCGCGTCGCTTGCCGATCTCGAGCGGGCGCTCGACGAAGACGCGCTCGCCGGGGTCGCGCGTTTGGGGACGAAGTCACTCGAGAATATCCGGCGCGGCATCCTTGCACAGAAAGGCCGCACGACGCGTACGCCGCTTGGGCGTGCGCTGCCGCTCGCGCGCAGCGTGCTAGCATACCTTGCCGAGGGCGGCGCGGCTGCCGATCTCGCCTGCGCCGGCAGCGTCCGGCGCGCCGAGGTCACCGTCGGCGACATCGACATCGTCTGCACATCGCACGAACCCGGGGATGTGGTCGCGCGCTTCGTGCGCTGGGAACAGGCGCGGGCCGTGCTGGCCGAGGGGGTCACGAAAGCCTCGATCTGGCTCGAAGGCGGCCTGCAGATCGACCTGCGCGTGCTGCCGGAGGACGTGTACGGTAACTTACTTCAGCACTTCACCGGTTCACGTGAGCACAACATCCAACTGCGCGAGTACGCCGTTCGAAAAGGCTTGCGCGTAAGCGAGAACGGCATCCTCGACCTCGCGACCGGAACCAATCGAACGTGCCGCAGGGAAGAAGAGGTGTACGCAGCGCTCGATCTTCCCTACATCGTTCCCGAAATGCGGTTGGGCATCGGCGAACTCGATTCGGCGCTTTCCGGAACGCTCCCGACGCCGGTTGCGCTCGAAGAGCTACGCGGCGACTTTCACATGCACTCCACGTGGAGCGACGGACGGGACTCGCTCGAAGACATGATTGCGGCCGCCGCTGGACGCGGTTACGCGTACCACGCGATCTCCGAACATTCGCCGGGCCGCGGCCGCATTGGGCTGGATCCGAATCGGCTGCGCGCACAGCGCGCGCTGGTTCGCGAGTTGGGAGAAAAATACGGCATCCGCACGCTCTGTGCGGCGGAGGTCGATATTCTCGCGGACGGCACGCTCGACTACGATGACGCGACCTTGGGCGAGCTCGATCTCGTCGTCGCGAGCGTTCACAGCGCGACGAACATGTCGCGCGAGGCGATGACGGCGCGACTGGTGCGGGCGTGTGAAAACGCGTATGTGACCATCATCGGCCATCCGACCGGCCGTAACGTCGAGGGGTTCGGCGGCTATGACTTCGATCACGACGCCGTCTTCGCAGCTGCGGCGCGGACCGGCACGGCGCTCGAGATCGACGGCCAGCCCAACCGTTTGGACCTCCCGAGCGGGCTCGCGCGCCACGCGCGCAATTTCGGCGTCACGTTTTCGCTCGACAGCGACGCGCACGCCGTCGACCATCTGTCCAACGTCGCATACGCAGTGGGTCAGGCGCGTCGCGCGTGGATTACGCGCGACGAAGTGCTCAACGCGCGACCGCTCGACGGCGTGCTCGCGTTCGTGGCCGAAAAACGCGCTACAGCGTAAGAAGGACCCGTGATAGCACAGCACGTTCTCGTCTTCACCCTGGTTATCGCGTTTCCGATTTGGGACTATTTCATAACGCGGCGGATGCGGGACGCGACGAGCGTCGAGTATCGCACGCAGGTGTACGCGCAAACCCTCGCATGGCAGTGGATATCGTCTGCGGTTGCCGTGGCCGTTCTCGGCTTGCCGGCGTTGTTTGCGATCCTTGGAACCGCGTTCCTCGCCATCCTGTTCGGCGTTATGTTCCTAGGTACGGGAAATCTCGCTCTTCCGATGGCGTTGCACGCGTTGCTCGATTTGCGCGTCTTGGCGATCCCGACTCGTACTCGCGACGCTTGACGTTTTATCTCCGTCGGTGAAGTGACGCACGAAGCGACCGGTACCGCACGTTACCGGGCGTGATGCAATCGCCGACGCGTGCGCCGAGCTCGGGCGTGCGCCGGTATGCACGCACGTGCCCGTACCGGGCAAGTAGACGTAGTTGTCCGCTCGCGCGTTCGCGTGCGACCTCCGGCTCGATTTGCTGTTGAAAGTACGCGTTCGGATAGTCGTCGGCGTAGACGACGAAATCGACGTACGGGCAGAAAAAGACGGTCGCGTTGCGCTGAGTACCTGCGACGTGCGCGAACCATTCGTCGTGCGTGACGAGACGCGCGCTACGCGGGACGAGCGCAAGCGCCCGTTCGGCATCACCGTGAGGATAGATTGGGCGCACGTAGTGCGCGACGTGCATGGGATTTGCGACGAGAAATACGGCGATGCACAATGCGAACGCGGTGCGGTACCAGCTGAGCGCGTAGCCGCGCTGCACGAGTGCCGCGAGCGCGCCGAGTAAGAGCCATGGGCACCATATTGCGGCATAGTGTGAGCCCATGCGCCAGGCGATTTGATCGCTTGCAAGCAAGACGATCGCGAAGCCGGGCAGCGCGAGCAACGACCAGCGTGAAAGAAGCGGCAGAAACGCGAGTGGCACGAGCGCTTCGAGTACGTAGGTCGCGCGGCCGAGCGTTGCGATTTGCGGTAGCAACGCCGGATGCGTGACCAGTGCCGCGACGACGTTCGCCGGCCCATGCGCAAAAGGATACTCATAGAAGCGCGAAGGTTGCCATGCTCCGACGCGCGCCAGCACGAGATCGCCGTACACTACGAGAGCCGCAACGTTGACGAGCGCAAGGAAAAGACCGGCCACGGCGAGCCGTTGTGGTTCTCGCGGGGCTCCCGCTAGTAGGCCGCCGTCCGGAAAGCGGCGCGCTACGCCGCGGCGCCGCAGCAAACCGATCGCCGCAAATGCGATGCCCACGATCGCAAATACGATGCATGCTTCTTCGCGCACGAGGGCGCCGAGAAGAGCAAAAAGCGCGAACCAACCCCAGTGTGCGCGCTCGGCCGCCCAGAAGAGCCCGAGTGCAAGCGCCGGATAGAACGCAATCTCGTGGAACTCGGTAAAGCCGACTGCGACGAGCGGCGGATAGAGCAGCGCGAGTGACGCATAGGCGAAGGCGCGTCCTTCATCGACGTAATGACGTGCGATGCCGTACAGCGGAAAAGCGCAGAGGCCAATCAGCACCGGTTGCACGATCTGCAGCGCCAACCCCGAGCGCGCTACCGCGACCAGCGGCCATAGCGCCGCAAGCAGCGGCGCCCAATGGAAGCGGAAGTGCGTGCCTTGTTCCGGGCCATCGTGAAAGCCGCCATATGCGTTCGCAATCACCTGTGTGAATGTGCCGGTATCCGTACCATACGTCCAGATGTGCCAGCGCCACGCCGCGAGCGCACCGAGCACCAGCACGTACGCCGCGAAAGCAACGGCGAGCCTCCTCACCTTACGTCTTCTGCCGGTCCGGGCGGATCGAACGGATGCCGAAGGCGAGCGTTACACGCAGCGCGATGCACCGTTAAGCGCGAAGCGCCGCAAATATCTGCCGCGGGGAAGGCAGACGCCCGTAGAGCAGCATGCCGACCCGATAAATCTTGCCTGCAGCCCAAAAGCAGACGACGACCGTCGCGGCGTCGATCGTTGCGGCGAGTGCGATTTGCCACCCCGGCACGTTGCTGATCGCGAGCCGCGTGAACACGACGAAGGGCGAAAGGAACGGAACGAAGGTCGTCACGACCACCAGGGGCGCGTCCGGCGCAACGAGCGCGTACTGCGCGATGAAGAACGCCCCGACCACGGGCAAGATCACGGGCGTCGTCACGCTGCCGAGGTCTTCCGTGCGCGAGATCAGCGAGGCCGCAGCCGCATAGATCGTGGCATACTGCAAATAGCCGAGCACGAAAAAGACGAAGAACGCGACGACTTCGGCCGGTGTGACCGCGAGCAACACCGAACTCGCCCCGGCCGGACTCGGCGTCCCGCTCGCACTTTCGAGCGAAGCCGCGACCTGCGGCAAGAGCACGATCGCGGTCAATATCCACAAGCCGAGTTGGACCACGGCCACCACCGCGGCCGCAAGTACCTTACCGGCCAGCAGATTCCAGGGTGCGATGGTCGCCACGAGGATCTCCGCGATGCGGCTGGTCTTTTCTTCGGCGACCGACGATAGGACGCTCTGACTTGCTAAGATGATCGCGAGATACAGCATGAAGATCAATGCGAAGGCGATGCCGTGACCGACCGCGGCGGTACGCGAATCGGAGAACTTCCGATCAATCGGATGAACGTGATGCGGAATTGCCGCCGCGGCCGCGACGCGCGTTGCGGACGCGCCCGTGTCGATCGCGATCGCAAGCGGTGCGAGGTCCTCGCGCAATTGGGCTTCATCGAAGGCGGAGAGGTCCCGCGGGTACGCATCGAGCGTGAGTCGCCCTCCGCGCCGGGCGAGCGCAATGGCCGCGCCGGCATTACCGTGCGCCGTGAGATAGGCTGCATTCATCTGCTGCGGCAGCGCGTCGACGCGCGCGACGACGCGAAAGTTCTTCTTCGCATCGAGCAAAGCCACGGCGCGCGAGCGCAGCGCCGGCGCCCCGGCGAGCATGATATCGCTGCTCGACGAGCGTCCGGCCGCCGCGAAGAACACCGGCGCTTCGACGAGAATCGCGATTGCGACCATGCCGGCGAGCGTCGCTATCCAGAACAGACGCGAACGGACGCGGCGCGTCAACTCGGTGACGAAGACGATCCGCAGTTCGTCGAACGGTCGGCTCACGCGGCGACCGGTTCGGGCAAGAGCGCCCGGCGATAGATCGCTTCGAGCGATGGTTCTCGGCGGTCGAACGTTTCGATCGGGGCAACGGCGACGGCGTCGCGTAACACGTCGGCGAAGGCGGTTGTCGCGGGCAACGTATAGAGCAGCGCGCCGTCGGCATCGAGGTCCGGTTCCCCCGCGCCGTAGCGTGCGAAGACCGCGCGTAGTTGCGGTGTTGCCGGCCCGACGCGTAAGGTGCGGGTCGGAAACGTCGCGCGCAGTTCGGCGAGCGTTCCACCCGCGCGAACCGTTCCGTCTCCGATGATGCAGAAAGTGCGGCACGCCTGCTCGAGTGCGAACATCTGATGGCTCGAGAGCACGAGCGTCGTGCCCTGCGCTGCAAGCGCACGAAGCGTTTGGAGGATGATCTCGGCGTTGACGGGATCGAGTCCGGAGAACGGTTCATCGAGCACCAGTAACTCGGGTTCGTGCAGCGCGGCACTGGCGAGTTGCACTTTCTGCTGATTCCCCTTGGAAAGTTCGCTGCACGCGCGACCGGCATACTCCTCGATCGCAAGCTCGCGCAGCCAGCGCCCTGCGCGCATGCGCGCGTCACTCTCCGTCAACCCGTGCAGCCGGCCGAAATACACGATCTGATCGCGCACCTTCATCTTGCCGTACAGCCCGCGCTCCTCGGGAAGATAGCCGAAGCGCCGGCGGACGCTCAGGTCGATCGGCTCGCCGTTCCACGAAATGTTGCCGGCATCGGGCACGTAGATGCCCAGGATCATCCGCATCGTCGTCGTCTTTCCGGCGCCGTTCGGTCCGAGCAAGCCCAACGCCGTACCGGGGGCGACCGAAAAACTGACGTCACGTACGGCCGCGACCGAACCGAACGAACGCCTCACGTGGTCGATGACGAGCATGTCCTCGTACCGTTATCGTTTGCGGCGTCGAACTCCGTCAGGCGCGATACGGGCGAGGCGCGGCGACGATGTCGTCAACGCGCGCCGCGCACGGCGTGCGTGATGATATCGTTGAGCACGGCGTCGGGAGCGGCGTCTCCACGCGAGAAGTCGAGGTGAGCGCTGTCGCGGGCGCGATACGCCGCCGCGGTGTTGCGCGCGTTGAGATCGACGCGTTCCGGCAGCGCATCGAACGCGCGAAGATCCGGCGTGCTCGTGAAGGCATCGTCGAGCGGGAGCGCGGCGGCATCGTAGGCGGACATCGGCGGCAATCCTAAGATCAGTTCGATCGTGCGTAAGATGCCCGCGGTCGAGTGATGCGCGTGCACCACGCCGCCCCGCGCGTATGCGCTGATGACGTAGGCGGTCGTGCGCTGCGCATCGATGTGATCGGGACCGTTCTGGGCGTCGTCCTCGATCACGAAGACAGCCGTGTCGCGCCAGTGACGCGAATGCGAGAGGTGTTCGACGAGCCGTCCGAGCGCGAGATCGTTTTGCGCGGCATACGCAATCGGTGTAAGCGAACCGGGCTTCGTTCCGGCGGTGTGGTCGCTCGGCAACCGCAACAGCTCGAGTTGCGGAAGATCACCGCGCGCATCGTACGCGTCGAACTCGCGGGCCCATTCCTTTTCTCGATCGAGATCGCTGTACGTCAGGTCGAAACCGCGGGCGTGTGGATCGGTGTCGGCCGCGAGATCCCGCATGTGCGAAACGACCCGGCCGCTCAGATCGGGATCGCTGACGAATTCGCCGTAATTGCGCAGGCTGACGGCGTGCGCGGCGGCGTCGTTCCAGAGGTATCCGCCGTGCGGATTCGAGGCAATCGCACCGTCCTCGAAGTCGTAAAGGATGCGCCGGCCGCCGTAGTTCTGCGGCCACATGCGTTCGAGGTAGTCGTTGGCGAATGCAGCGGTCGACCAGTTGTGACCGTCGGCGCTGACTTCGGCGTCGGCGTAGGTGTCATCGAGGATGCCGAAGCGGTGCGCGAGCGCGTGCTCGTTCGGGGTTACGTGCGCACCGAAGAGGGTCAGCGCCGGATCGCCGTCGGCGCCGCCGAGATCGCCGAGCACTTGATCGTACGTACGGTTTTCTTTGATGATGTAGATGACGTGGCGAATCGGTCCGCCGGCGTGAAGGATCCGGCCGGCGGTTGCAGTCGGCGCAGTGAGCGACGTTCCGAGCGCCGGACCGGCGTTGTTTCGGACGGCGGCAACGCCGTCGGCGAGGGCGGCGTCGCTTGGGATCTCGATGCGACGCACGCTTCCGATCATTCCGGAGGCGACGTATCCCGAGGCATGGCCGGCCGCGCCGCGCGGACGTCGCACGTACGGTTGAAATTGTGGGTTGGCTCGTCCGCCTTCACCCATGCCGTCAACCACGTCGAGCGACGTTCCGTCGGGCGTCACGGCAAGTGCCGTCGGGTACCAGCCGGTCGGTATCATTCCGATGAGCTGCGGCGCCGCGCCGCCGAGAGCGAGGACCGCAACGGCGTTCGCCGCGCCGAGCGTCACATAGAGGCGTTTCCCGTCGGGCGAGAGTGCCAGCGCCGACGGTGATGCGCCGAAAAGCTTGCCGCCGTAGGGCGCGACGTTGACGCCGGCGGTGCGTTTCTCACTTGCTATGTCGACGACGCCGACCGTGTCGTCGTCCGTCTCGCTGACGAAAAGCCGGCGGCCGTCGGGCGAGAGCAGCAGCGCTTCGGGATGCCGGCCGACGTCGATGCTGGATCGTTCGCGGCGCGTGGCAACGTCGACGACGGAGAGCGTGTGGCCGGCCCAGTTCGCGACGAACAACGTCTTACCGTCGCGGGAGAATGCGACGCCCGCGGGATGCGAGCCCGCGTCAATCGGCGACGAACCGCGGGCGTTGTGTTCTGCTCCGGTTCTCGCGTGTGCGCCGACCCTGATGGGCGCGCCGACCGACCCGCGGGCCACATCGACGAACACGACGGCGCTCGCAAGATCGCCGCTGACGGCAAGGGTCGTCTCGTCGGGTGCACGCGCGATGCCCGCCGCCCAGAAGAACTTCGGCAGCGTAATGTGCCGATCCGACTCGCCGCTCTTTGCATCGTAATGCGCAAGCAAGTTCCCGGCGGCAGTACCGACCCAAAAGCCGCTGCCGCTACGGTCCGCCAGCGGAACCCCGTAGACGTTTGGAGTCGCGATATCGCGCTCGAAACCGAGGTCGCGCGCGTTGAGAATGCGGATGCCCGGCGTTCCGGCGCCCCCTTCCACGACGACCAGGTGCGCGTCGTCCGCCGTGTGAACGAGGCTCTCGGGAAACGTCTTGGTCAGCGCGATCTGCATCGGCGCGGGCGCGATGCGCCATTCGGTCGGAAGCATCGTCGACCGGCCGGCCGCGAGCGCGCCGACTCCGAGGGCGAGTGCAACTGCGAGCGCAAGCGAAAGTGATCTCAACACAATGCCTTCTATGCTACGTTCGGGACATTATGTTCCGCTTAAACTGTGCGAGGCGACGAGCAGGCCAGCGTGAAAACGCCCGTTTGGCCGGGCATTCTCTAGGCAGCCGGCCTCCTGCGCCGCGGCGGCATGCCCGCCCGCCGCTCGTCACGAAAGGACTCGCTGTATGGACCTGAACGAATCAATCGTCTACGCCGGTGGCGAGTTCGTGCCTTACGGCGACGCCAAAGTCGGTCTGCTGACGCACGGCCTCAACTACGGGACGGGTTGCTTCGAAGGCATCCGGGGCTATTGGAACGCCCAGGAGCGCGAACTGAATCTGCTGCAGCTCCGCGACCACTTCGAACGTTTGCAGATCTCCGCAAAGACGTTGCTCATGAGCGTACCGCATTCGGTCGATGAACTCGTCGAAATCACACTCGACCTGTGCGCGCGCAACCGCTTCGAAAGCGACGTGTACATTCGGCCGCTTGTGTATAAGGCGGCCGAAGATGTGGGCGTACGGCTCACCGGAGTTCCCGATGCGTTCGCGATCATCGTAGTGCCGTTCTTGCCTTACTACCATGCACCAAGCGGACTCAAGTGCGGCGTGAGTTCGTGGCGGCGCATTGACGACACGATGGCCCCGGCGCGCGCGAAGATTACCGGCACCTACATCAACTCGGCGCTCGCCAAGAGCGAAGCGCAGCTCAACGGATTCGATGAAGCGATCCTGCTCTCGCACGACGGCCACGTCGCCGAAGGGTCCGCGGCCAACCTCTTCCTCATGCGAAACGGAACGCTCTACACGCCCGATCCTACGCAAAACGTACTCGAGGGCATCACGCGGCGTTCGGTCCTGACCTTGGCGCGGGTCGAGCTCGGGCTGCCGATCCTCGAACGCGCGCTCGACCGCAGCGAACTCTACGGCGCCGACGAAATCTTTTTCACGGGCACGGCAGCGTCGGTCAGTTACGTGAGTTCGGTCGACCATCGACGCGTCGCGGACGGCATGATGGGCCCGGTCACGCGCAAGCTGGTCGACCTGTTCGCCCGCATCACCTCCGGCCGCGAGCCGGCTTACCGTTCTTGGCTAACGCCGGTTTACGCAAACCGCCGGCTGGGGGAGGCCTATCTCCCGCGTGGGGTCGTCGCTACGGACCTCATGGGCGAATTGGCTTCGCGAGTTCCGGCAGGAAGTGCCGCGCCTTCCGGGCTGGCCTCGGCCCCGGTCGAGTCCTGAGCCCGTTGAGGGTCTCACCGCCGCGCACTCAGTAACCCCTCACGATGTCGTCGTTATGGGGCGTCGGGTGCGGGCGTATCCAGCGCTGTTGGGGCGGGAGCGGAGACCGGCAAGGCGTTCCACATTTGTTCGTCGGGTGGGAGCGGGAGCACCGGCGCCGTTACGGCCGCCGGGGAATCGAATGAGAAGGCTGCGATGCCGGCGCTGCTTCGCCATAACGCGAACTGCGCGAGCCCGTCGTAGGTGACGCGCGAAACTCGATGAATGAAGGCGCGGCCGCGGTCGAGATCCGGTAATTCGGTTGTCATGACGGCGATGACGTACGGTTCTTGATCGCGATAAACGATGCCGACGTCGTTGAGCGTGTCGTGTAGCGAACCGGTCTTGTGCGCGATTCGAACGTCTTTCGGCAAGGGCACCGGCAAGAGTCCGTTGTGCGTCTGCCCCGCCAAAATGGCGAGCATTTCGCGCGATGCCCAGGGATCGACGAGCGTATCGCGGGCAATCCGGTCGAGTAACGCCACCATGTCGCGCGGACTGGTGCGCAAAGCATAGCGGATCGTGTCGGTCTCCGACCGGATGTAGTCACCCAAATGCGTGCTGTGCAGTCCCAGGGCCGCCATCGTCGCGTTGATGTGCGCGCGCCCGACGCGCCGGATCAGCATGTTCGTCGCGGTGTTGTCGCTGCGCGTGATCATGAGCCACAGGAGTTGCTGCACCGTTCGATGCGTGCCCCTCGGGGCGTCGGCCATGTCGCCCCAGCCCCAGTCGCGATCGCGCTGCTCGAGATGCACGACGGTGCCTAAATCGAGCGTTCCGCGCTCCATCTGCTTGAAGACCTCGACCATCACGGGGATCTTGATCGTGGAGGCAGCGGGCAGGCTCGCCGAAGCGTTGACTCCCGATGTTAGACCGGTGGCGAGGTCCTCGACCGCGATGCCGACGCGCCCGGGCGCGTGCGATGAGAGCGCGGCGAGCTCCCCCTGCAGCGTGACAAGTGAGGGTGGCGCGACGTCCGCCGCCACGGGCAAAGGCACAAATGCGAGGCCGGCCGCGAAAATAAAAAGCCGACCGATGCGACGAGGACGCTGCAGCATGGCTCGCCCGCTTCGTCGTTACGGAAGGTTCGACCGCTTCGCCTTTACGCGAAGTTCGGCCGAAGAGAATGCTATGGAGTCTTCAGAAGGTGATGGGCGACGGGATCGGCGTCGTGGCCGGACCGCCGGGCGGCGGGGCGAGCGGCGGCTCTTCGACCGGTCCCATCGGCGGAGTGCTCGGCGCCCCTGGTTCGGGCGGCCGGTAGGGCGGATCCATCGGAACGTCGGGCTGCTCGGGCAAACCGGGTGAGACGGCTCGGATGTCGTAGTCGCTGGGCATGAACGGACCCTCCGGTCGGCGCGTCATTCGGCGCTCGCGTGGCGAGCGTCGCATTACGTACGTGCTCAAAGTGCTGGCGCTCGTCGCGCTCGTGGCGCTGATGTTGTGGGCGGTTATCGCGCTCCTCGCGCGCATTCCGGGCGTTCTGATCGTCTTCGTCGGCGCGACGTTCTTCACGTACGCAGTGTACCCGCTCGTGCGCCGTCTCAATACGCGCATGCCGCTTTGGGCCGCAATCGCCAACGTCTACCTCGCGATCGCAGCGCTGATCACCTTCGGAGTGTCCGTCATCGTTCCGGCCGTGGCAAGCGACGTGCAGTCACTGGTCAAGGCGATGCCCATGCTGCTGCGCAACGCGCAGCGCTTGACGGCCGATCCGAATCTGCCGATCCTCGCGCATCTGCCGCCGCCGATCCGCGCGTATGCGATGAGGTTGCCCGACCAACTCATTGCTTATGTGCAGCGCTTTACCGCAACGGGAGTCTCGCAGATGCTGGCCCTTGCGGTCTCGTTTGCGTCGATCGCTGGGACGATCATTGCCATACCCGTGATTTCGGTCTACTTGATGGTCGAAGCTCCCGATCTGATCGATGCGCTCGTGGCGCGTCTGCCGGTTCGCGTGCAGCGGCGCTCGAGTGTGATCGTGCGCGACCTCGATCGCGCGCTCGGCGGCTTCATTCGGGGACAGCTTTTGGTCGGCGCGACCGTGGGCAGCGCCATCATGATTGCGCTTTTGATCTTGCACGTGCGCTACGCCGTGCTGATCGGCGTCGCCGCCGGCTTGCTCGACGTGATCCCGTACGTCGGAGCGATCGTCGGATTCGTGCCCGCGGTAACCCTGGCGTTCTTCGATGGTGGCTGGCAACACGCGCTCGTCGTAGCCGCCGTCTTCGTGGCGATCTTCCAAGCCGAGGGACAATTCATCGCACCGAAGATCGTGAGCGATTCGGTCGGACTCTCCCCTTTGATGGTGATCGTCGCCATCTTGATCGGCGGAGAGCTGCTCGGCGTCGGCGGAATGTTCTTGGCCGTGCCGGTGGCGGCCGTGATCCGCGTGCTGGTGCAGCACTCGTTTCCCGAACGGCGGCCCTTTGGACGACTCGTGCCGCCGGCGGATCAGTTGGCCGATTCGGAAGGCGTGCCCGGCGAGGCCGCTCGCCCGACGGCGCCGGGGAAGGCGCGACGCGCCCGCGCATAGGAAGCGCGCGTATGACGACTTCGACCTTCGCCGTTCCGGGCGACCGCGATGCTGCTCTTCCCGCGCGAGTCGACGTCATCGGCGTGCCGATGGATCTCGGCGCCGACCGGCGTGGCGTCGATATGGGGCCCTCCGCCATCCGTTACGCACGTCTGCGCGAAGGGCTCGAGTCGCTCGGCCTCCAGGCGCTCGTCGATCACGGCAACATTGCGGTTCCCGTGCCGGAATCGAGCGTCGCACAAGCCGTCAAGAACGCCAAGTACTTACCGATTATTCTCGCCGTTTGCGCCGAACTCGCAAATGCCGTCGAAGCGGCTATGCGCGCGGGCGGCTTTCCGCTTGTGCTCGGAGGCGATCACTCGATTGCAATCGGAACGCTTGCCGGCGTTGCGCGCGCGCGCGGCACGCCGCCCGGTCTCATTTGGATCGATGCGCACGGCGACATCAACACGCCGCTCACGTCCCCCTCGGGAAACGTGCACGGCATGCCGGTGTCGATTGCGATCGACGAACGCAACATCGACCTAACGCGTTGCGTGCAGATCGGCTTGCGCGACGTCGATGCGGGCGAACGGCGACGCATCCGCGAGCTCGGCGTGCGCGCGTTCTCGATGAGCGAAATCGATCGTCTTGGAATGGAGCGCGTGATGGAGGAAGCGCTGAGCATCACGAGCACCGGACCTCGTAGCGTGCACGTGAGCTTCGATATGGACGGCATCGATCCGCGTGAAGCGCCCGGCGTCGGCACGGCGGTACCCGGCGGCCTCACATACCGAGAAGCGCACCTCGCGATGGAGATGCTCGCCGGCGCGGGTGCCATCGGTTCGCTCGAGATAACCGAGACAAATCCGATCCTCGACGTCGGCAACCGCACGGCGGAGCTGGCGGTCGAGCTGATTCTCTCCGCGCTCGGGAAAACGATTCTCTAAAACGTTTCGACTTGCGGTGCTCGCGGGTATCCCGCATTTACCGTACGCTTACCCAGCGGCCAAGAGAGCCGCACTAGGAGCAGATAATGGGCCTCAAAGATGCCATCAACAACCTTGGCAAAGACATCAAGGACACCGCTAATGAGACCGGTCACCGTTCAGCCGCCGAAGGCGAACAAGCCAAGCGTGACGTTGCGGGCGGCGACATGACGGTCGGCGAGAACCTCAAGTCGATGGGCAATCAGGCCAAGGAGTCGACTCAGGCGGACACATCGGCGACAAAACGCGAGGCTCGCGACTCCACCTAGTCGCAAGCTCGATATCGCAAGCTCGATTATTTCGTCCGAGCACGGTGTCCGCAGAGTGCAGTTTCTCAGAAGAAAGCACATGCGTGACGCCGAGCCGGGCGGAATGAAACTCGTTACAGCGTGAGTTCGAGCGTTCCGTCGCAGCGCAATCCGTTGCACTCGGCCGGCACGTAGCGCAGCTCGCGAAGACGGCGTTCGAGGTCCGCGCGGGCGTCGGGACTCAGCCCGACCGGCAGCGAGACGCTCACGGCATGACCTGCTTGGTTGACGGCGACGACGATCGGGGCCGTGCCGTGAAACTTCGCCCGCAGGGACGATAGCGCGGCATCGTCGGCGACGAGCGGCTTCTCGAAGCTTTGGCCCCAACCGCCTGATGGAACGTCAACGCCGCTTTCCGCGATCCGGCGCTCTTCGGGCGCCGGGCTCGCGGTCGCCGTTGCGACGGCCGTCGCCGTAGCAAGCGGCGAAGCGGGCGCGGTGGCCGGAGTTCGCAGCGGCGCGGCAGCGGCGCTCGGCGCCCGTTCGGGCGCTGGGGTGGAAACCAGCACGGCGACCGCTACACGCATTCGGGAAGCATGAGCCACAAAGGATTTCCAAGCGGCCACCTTCGCCGGCCGCTGCGCTATCGGCGCCGCAGCCGCGGCCGGGCGTTGTGCGCGGCGCCGCGGAGTCGCGATCGCAGCGGCCACGCTGCGAAGCTTGCGGGGGGGAGCCGTAACGGGCGCATGGTGTGGAACCATGTGAATGCGATGTTCGATCGTCAACGTCGCAAGGATGACCGATTCGGAGGCCTTGGGCGCATCTCCGATGCGGCCGTAGTCGACGCTCCCGGTCGCAACGACGGGGACGATCAGCGCCGCGGCAGCCAAGTGCATGAGGCTCGAAACGCCGAGCGAGCCTCGAAAACGGCGACCGGACGACGAATCGGACATGGACGACACCCCGGTGAAGAGATCGAGGCTACAACAGCCCCGCTTCGCGCACCTTTTCGCGGTCTAATAGTTCGGCGTTGTGGTAAACGTAGAGCGATGAGTCAAGCAACCGATATCGTTCTTTATCAAGCCGAGTGGTGTCCGTATTGTGCGCGCGTTCGCGCCAAGATGACGGACCTATTGCTTGACTATAAAATCGTCAATGTCCCGCGCTCGCATGCCGAACGCGACGTCGTCAAAACCATCTCCGGCCAGACCGGTATTCCCGTCATGGTCGACGGCGAAGTGATGCTCGACGACGACGACGACATCATTCCGTACCTGGAGAAGAATTACGGAGGTCCGCGCTAGTGTGATGATTCACGAGTTCGTTAAAGAAAGGCCGACGATTTTCGAGAATATGGCGTCGGCCGTAGCAGTCCAAACGAACGGCTTGGCTGCCGTATTAT
>JAABUO010003371.1_pt1 | contig 19038 bp, 11 predicted proteins | sample 5559291 | NCBI WGS metagenome assembly JAABUO01 (sample SAMN10711878, study PRJNA513372) | rock metagenome | isolation source: Antarctica rocks | place: Antarctica: Victoria Land, Finger Mt sud
CGCGAACGCTGAGAGATAGGCCATACTACGGCCAGGCAGAATAGACATGCAGATCCTTTCGTCTCACCGAAATCTCTGCTGTGTATTCTGCCTCTTCTCCTTAAAATGGGGAAAGCCTAGCTAAGTATAGTAGAATAAATCGTATGATCGTCGTGGAATTCAAGCTCGTGGGCGCGGATCGGCAATACGCCGCGCTCGACGACGCCATCCGCACTACACAGTTCGTGCGCAACAAGTGCGTGCGTAAGTGGATGGACGAGTTGGGTGTGAAACCCTACGATCTCAATGTCTATTGCGCGCTGCTGGCGAAAGAGTTTCCGTTTGCCCGGCAGCTCAACTCGCAGGCGCGGCAGGCGGCGGCGGAGCGGGCGGGCGCCGCCATCCTGCGCTTCTACCAGACGTGCAAGCAGAAGACGCCGGGCACGAAGGGCTACCCGCGCTTCCAGAAAGACAATCGGTCCGTCGAGTACAAGACCACCGGTTGGAGGCTGGACGAGGAACGACGCGCGCTCACCTTCACGGACGGCTTCAAGGCGGGGACGTTCAGGCTCAAGGGAACGCGCGATCTGCTGGGCTATGCGCTCGACCAGATCAAGCGCGTCCGTGTCGTCAAACGCGCCGACGGCTACTACAGCCAGTTCTGCCTTGACGCCGAGCGGCGCGTGTCGGTCGAGGCGACGGGGCAGACCGTCGGTATCGACCTGGGATTGACCCATTTCTACACCGATTCGACGGGCGTGACCGTGGAGAACCCGCGCCATCTCCGCCGGTCGGAGCGGTCGCTCACACGGTTGCAGCGGCGTGTGTCGTCCAAAGTCAAGGGGTCGAAGAATCGCGCCAAGGCGCGCGGCAAATTGGCGCGGAAACATTTGAAGGTGAGCAGGCAGCGTAAAGACGTGGCTGTGAAAACAGCGCGTGCGCTCATCATGTCTCACGACGTGATCGCCTACGAAGACCTCACGGTCGCCACCATGGTCAAGAACCACCATCTCGCCAAAAGCATCAGCGACGCGGGGTGGCGCGCGTTTATCACCTGGCTAGAGTATCTAGGCCGCGTCTACGGCAAGATCGTCGTGGCCGTGCCGCCGCGGTACATGAGTCAGGAGTGTTCGGGGTGTGGGGAGCGCGTCAAGAAAACGCTCTCGCAGCGGACACACATCTGTCCGCGCTGCAAGACGGTCCTGGATCGCGACCATAACGCCGCGCGCAACATTCTGGCGCTGGGGGTGCGCCTGGTCGAAGAAACTACGGCGGGGCACGCCGAAAGGAACGCTTGGGGACAGTCTGCCCTCTATCCATCGGACGCAAGCCCGCTGGACACGGCTGCTGGGTGAGCCAAGAATCCCACGGCTTGAGCCGTGTGGAGTGTCAAGAGCGCAGTGTAGTACATGACGCCTCGCTAGCGGAGCCTCTTCGCCGGGCAAGCAATATAAGTACAAATGTACTAAAATATAGATGTAGAGCCGGGACCGTTGCGACCCGTCGGGGGGATCATCGCCTTGGCTTACGCGGCGGTCCGCCGCCACGTTTAACGCGGCGCTTGTCTACCGCCGCTCGCTATGAGGAGGGTCGTGCGTGGTCACAGAACTCAACGCCAACAAGTCGAAAGCCCTGGAGACCGTCTCCGCGCAGATCGAGAAACAATTTGGTAAGGGCGCGATCATGCGCTACGGCGACGGGATGCCCCACATGGCGTTGGACGTCATCCCTACCGGCAGCATCGCCCTGGACCTTGCCCTGGGCATCGGCGGCGTCCCGCGCGGCCGCATCGTCGAGATCTACGGGCCGGAGTCCTCGGGTAAGACGACCTTGTGCCAGCACATCCTGGCCGAGGCGCAGCGGCTCGGGGGCGCGGTCGCCTACATCGACGCCGAGCACGCCCTCGACCCGATCTACGCCAAGGCCTGCGGCATGGACGTCGACAATATGCTCATCTCGCAGCCCGACACGGGCGAGCAGGCGCTGGAGATCGTGGATATGCTCGTGCGCAGCGGCGCGGTCGACGCGATCGTGGTCGACTCGGTGGCCGCGCTGGTGCCGCGCGCCGAGATCGAGGGCGATATGGGCGACAGCCACGTCGGCTTGCAGGCGCGCCTGATGTCGCAGGCGCTGCGCAAGCTCACGTCAGCGATCAGCCGCTCCAATTGCATCGTCATCTTCATCAACCAACTGCGCGAGAAGATCGGCGTGATGTTCGGCAGCCCCGAGACGACGACCGGCGGCAAGGCGCTCAAGTTCTACGCCAGCGTGCGCCTCGACATCCGGCGCATCGACCAGATCAAGGTCGGCGCCGAGGTCGTCGGCGGCCGCCACAAGGTCAAAGTGGTCAAGAACAAGGTCGCCGCGCCGTTCCGCGTGGTCGAGTTCGACCTGATGTACGCCGAGGGGATCAGCAAGGAGGGCGGCATCCTCGATCTGGGCGTCGAGATGGGCTTCGTCAAGAAGAGCGGCGCCTTCTTCTCGTACGGCGAGCTGCGCCTGGGCCAGGGCCGCGAGAACGCCAAGGAGTTCTTGCGCCAGAACACCCCGCTGCGCGACGAGATCGAGCACGAGATCCGCGCCGCGGCGCGCGGCGCCGAGGTCGACGCGGCGGTGGCGGTGGCGGCGGTGGCGGAGATGAAGGATGACGGGCCGCTTCAACTCACGTTGTAACGCGATGGCCATGTAACGCGACGACCATATGTGTGAACGGCGCTTGACGCATGGAGCTACGCTGATGGGGAAGACGAACCGCAATCGTGTGATACAGGATGGCGCCGTGGCCGCCGCCGACAGCGCGTGGGACATCGACCGGGCCACGCTCTGGGCGTGGCTCGCCGCTGCCCTGGAGAACCTGGGCGTGGCGACGATGGATGCCCAGGCCTTGCATATCGTCTGCGCTCAGGCGCTCGATACCCATGCGCCGGCCGCATTGGTACACGCGCAGGCCGACGGGATCCTGATCGAGCATCTCGTGTACGCCGCCGTCGTGGAGACCTATAGCGACCTCTACGGGCAACCCGACGGCCCGTACGACGTCACGTTGCTGCGCGCGGCCGTCCACCACTTGCGGTACGGGTGATCCGTTTCGCGGCTGTAGGACGGCTCTCCGTTCAGATGTGTCGACGGTCGACGGTCGACGCCGCGCCGTCTTCTCCGGCTCTACCGTGGACTTCTAAAGATCAGCACGACCAGCGGAGGGAGGGTCAGGCTGATGGAGCGATCGAAGCCGCCCCGCCCAACCTCGTCGCTGTCGACGCTCCCCAACGTGTCGACGGCGCTGCCCCAATAGCCCTTCGCGTCACTGTTGAGGATCTCGGTGTAGCGGCCCGGCTTGGGCACGCCGATACGGTAGTCGTACCGCGGCACGGGCGTGAAGTTGCACGCGATCACTAACTCGTCGTCGGGGTCTTTCGCCCGACGCAGGAACGCGAGGGTACTGTTCTCGTTGTCGCGTACCTCTAACCACTGGAAGCCCTCCCAGCTGTCGTCCGCCTCGTGCAGGGCCGCTTCGTCGCGGTACAGCGCATTGAGAGCCCTAACGTATGTCTGAAGACCCGCGTGCGACGGCCAGTCCAGCAGTTGCCACTGGAGCGCCTCGCGTTCGTTCCATTCGGTCCACTGGCCGAATTCACCACCCATGAAGAGCAATTTTTTGCCGGGATGAGCGTACATGTAGCCGTATAGCGTCCGCAGGTTGGCGAATTTCTGCCACGCGTCGCCCGGCATCTTATCCAACATGGACTTTTTAAGGTGGACTACTTCGTCGTGCGACAGGGGTAGGATAAAGTTCTCGTTGAAGGCGTAGGTGAGGGAGAAGGTCAGGCTGTTGTGGTGGTAGCGCCGGTAGATGGGGTCCTGCTCCATATATTCCAGCACATCATGCATCCAGCCCATGTTCCACTTCAGGTCGAAGCCCAGGCCGCCCACGTAGGTTGGTCGGGTCACCATCGGCCAGGCGGTCGAATCCTCGGCGCTGGTCAGGACGGCGGGATAGTCCAGGTGGACCAACTCGTTGAAGCGGCGGATGAAGTCGATGGCTTCCAGGTTTTCCCGGCCCCCGTACTTGTTGGGGATCCATTCGCCGTCTTTGCGCGAGTAATCCAGATAGAGCAACGACGCCACCGCGTCGACCCGCAGGCCGTCGATATGGTATTTGTCCAGCCAAAAGGTGGCGTTCGAGAGCAGGAAATTGCGGACCTCGGCGCGGCCGAAGTTGAAGACCAACGTGCCCCAGTCGGCGTGTTCCCCCTGGCGCGGGTCGGCGTGCTCGTACAGGTGTGTCCCGTCGAAGTAGTTCAGGCCGTGTTGATCTTTAGGGAAGTGGGCCGGAACCCAGTCCAGGAAGACCCCGATACCGTTCTGGTGGCAGAGGTCGACCAGATACATGAAGTCTTCGGGCGGCCCGAAGCGGCTGGTGACGGCGTAATAGCCGGTGATCTGATAGCCCCAGGACCCGTCGAAAGGGTGCTCCGCGATCGGCAGGAACTCGATGTGCGTGTAGCCCATCCCCTTGACGTAGTCGACTAACTGTTCCGCCAACTCCCTATAGGTCAGGTAGCTGGCGTCGTGGGCGGCGGCGTCCCATCGTCGCCGCCAGGACCCCAGGTGAACCTCGTAGACGGAGATGGGCGCGGTGAGGGCGTTGTGCTTGGCTCGCCCTTCCGTCTGCCACGCCTCGTCCCCCCATCGATACGCGTCCAGGTTGGCTACTCTGGACGCGGTCTGAGGACGGACTTCGCTGGCGAAGCCGTAGGGGTCGGCTTTCGTCACCATGTAGCCGTCGACGCGCGACTTGATTTCGTATTTGTACGTGGCGCCCTCGCGCAGGCCAGGTAAGAAGAGCTCCCAGATGCCCTGATCCGCATGATTGCGCATCGGATGGACCCGGCCGTCCCACCCATTGAAATCGCCGACGACGCTGACACGCAGCGCATTGGGCGCCCAGACGGCGAAAGCGACGCCGTCGACGCCGTCGACCCTCGTGACGTGGGCGCCGAGTTTGTCGTAGCCGCGGACGTGGGCGCCTTCATGGAGTAGGCGCCGGTCGACATCGGTCAAGATCGGGCCGAAAGAATAAGGGTCATACTCGTCCGTCACGACCCCGGCATAGTCGGTTCGCGCCAGCGTATACCGGGCGTCGGTCGGGATCGGGTCGATGACCGCTTCAAACAGGCCGTCGGGATGGATCCTGTCCATGGGGCGCGGGGCATCGGCCATCTTGACCTGGACCGTTTTGGCGTCGGGCCGAAAGGCCCGCACGACGAGGTACATCGTGCCGTCTATGTCGTACCTGTGGGGACCCAGCACGTCGAAGGGCTGGCCATGATAGGCTCCGGCCAACGCGTCCATCTCCCCCTCAGTCAAGAGCGGCTTCGCGCGGCGCACTGATTTTGTCATCCTACCTTCTCCGCTTTCCCCTGCCGTCCCTCATGAAAAGTCGATGTCTCTCATGTAGGGTTGTTGGGTGAGAGGCCTACCATCCCTGCCGATCAGGAAGATATGGGCCGGTTGTTTCCAGGGCTCGAGCCGGACATAGTTGTATTCGCCGCGCCAGGTGTACGTCTCGTCGCTGAGCAGGTCATGGACCTGGTACGGTTCGTCCGCGGAGAGGCCCCACTCCCAGTAGGGCACGCCCACCCAGCTATCCCGCGCGTTGAACGGGTCGAGGTTAGCCACGACCAGGATACGGTTCTCGCCGTCCGGCGTGGCCTTACCGTAGACCAGGATGCTGTCGTTGACCCCGCCGGAGTAGAAGCGCAGGTTGTCGTACAGATGCAGGGCCGGATTGGCGCGCCGGATCGCGTTGACGCGCCCGATGAAAGAGCCCAGATAGTGCGGTTGATCCCAGTCGTACCTATTGATCTGGAATTTATCGGAATCTAGATATTCCTCTGACCCGGCGCGCACGGGCGTATTGACGCCCAATTCGTAGCCACTGTAGATGCCGTAGACCGACGACAGGGTCGCGGCCAGGACCAGGCGCAGCTTGAAAGCGGGCAGGCCGCCGTGCTGTAGGAACTCGTGCAGGATGTCGGGCGTATTGGGCCATAGGTTGCCCCGGTAATACTCCTTCATCTCGGATTGGGTCAATTCGGTCAGGTACTCGGTGAGTTCCCCGCGCGTGGCGCGCCAGGTGAAGTACGTGTAGGACTGCGTGAAGCCGGCCTTGGCCAGCGCTTTCATCACCTTGGGGCGGGTGAACGCTTCCGCCAGGAAGACCGTGTCCGGGTACTGCTGCTTGGCCTCCCCGATCAGCCACTCCCAGAAGGGAATGGATTTGGTGTGCGGGTTGTCTACCCGGAAAATATGCACGCCGCGCTCGATCCAGAAGGTGACGACGCTTTTGAGTTCTTGCCAGAGGCCCTCCTGGTCGTCGCCATAGAAGTTGATCGGGTAGATATCCTGATATTTCTTGGGCGGGTTCTCGGCATACTTGATCGTACCGTCGGGCCGGATGAAGAACCACTCCGGGTGTTCTTTCACGTACGGGTGGTCGGGCGAGCACTGAATGGCGAAGTCCAGAGCGATGTCGATGCCCTGCTCCTTGGCCGCTTGCGCCAGGCGCGCGAAATCGTCGAACGTACCCAGCGCCGGTTCGATGGCCTTGTGGCCGCCGTCCTCATTGCCGATGGCCCAGGGAGAGCCGATGTCGTCCGCCCCCGCGCGCAGAGCGTTGTTCGGCCCTTTACGATTCGTGTGGCCGATGGGATGGATGGGCGGCAGATAGAGCACGTCAAAGCCCATACTCGCGATACGGGGCAGTTGCTCGATCACGTCCTGGAACGTGCCGTGCCGGCCCGAACGGCCTTGCGAGCGCGGGAAGAGTTCATACCAGGCCGAGAAACGGGCGGCCACCGGATCCACGACGATCTCCAACTCGGAGGATACGGCGGGGCGCGCGCGATCCGGGTAGCGGTCCATGAGCGCCGTCACATCGTCCCCCAGGAACAGCGCGCCCGCGTCTACCGGTGTCGACGCTTGTCGCACGGCGGCGACGACACTGTTCAGCCGGTCGGCGTCGTCGGCCGGCATACGGGTAACGGCGTCCGCGACGAGGGCGACGCCTTCCAGCACGTCGCTGTCCAGCACCTGTCCGGCCTCGACCCTCCTCTCCATATTGCGGCGCCACGTGCTGAAGCGATCGTTCCAGGCCTCGATGCGGTAGCAATAACGCCCTATAGCCGTCAACGGGAACTTACCCGACCAACGATCGTTGTCGATCTTGTGCATGGACGTTTCCCGCCAGCCGGTCGGATCCTCTCCGGGTCCCGGCAGGGCGCGGTACGTGAGGGCCGCCGCGATCAGGTCATGCCCGTCGCGGAAAATATCGGCCTGGACCTCGAACGTGTCGCCCACCACCCGCTTGACCGGGTAGCGGCCGCAATCGACCTCGGGCTGGATATGCTCGATCAGGATTTGGCGACTCTCCGGGATATAATGGGCTAGATTCATCCGCCAATCTCTCCGCGCTACTGATTCACTCTCCCTTGAAGTATAGGGGAAGTGAAAACCTGAACATGGGCAGCGGGTTGGAAACGGAGGGCAGTAGACCGCGCGGTCGTGAGACTGAGACAGGGGCACAGGCCAGGGGGTAGCGAGTGACGGACGACTTTTTCGGCGAGGAATGGACGCGATCCACGATCGACCGCGTGGCGCGGGATATACGGCCCGAGTATTTTACGAGCAAGCGTTGGTTTGGCAGCAAAAGCCGGACGATCCAGGGCTGTCGAGTCGTCGACATCGCGCTGCTCCGGGCCGAATCGGGCGTGGCGGGACTGCTCCTGCTGGAAATATCCTATGCCGCATCCGAACCCGAATGGTACCACGTGCCCCTGGCCTTCAAAGCGGCGCATGCCGTACCTGCCGTGATAAAGGATCAGCCCGACGGCGTGGCGATCGTGATGCAGACCCCCCACGGGGAGGTCTGGGGCTACGACGCCTTCGCGGAGGACGCGTTTTGTGCCGCCCTGTATCAGGGGATGTACGATGACACGAGGCTCCGGGCGCGCGAACACGGGCTGATCTTCCATCGCGTGCCCGGCCGTCTCGATACGCGCGACGTACACACGATCAAACGCATTAACGGCGAGCAGAGCAATACCTCGATCGTGTACGACGACACGTTCATTCTCAAGGCCTTCCGCAAGTTGTCGGCGGGTCTAAACCCGGACTTTGAGATACCGTATTTCCTGACCACGCACACGGATTTTCGTTACGTGCCCAAAGTGGCCGGGTTCTTCGAATACGACGCGGGTGGAGCCGACGACGGCGAGACGATCCTGCTCGGCGTGTTGCAAGACTTCGTAGTCAACGACGGGGACGGCTATACCAATGCCTTGAGCCTCTTGCGCGCGTACTTCGCCGACGTCTCACGATTCATCGCGGAGCGTCCGGACTATACGGCACAAGAGCAAGCGGACCAAACGTTGCGCTGGACCGGAACGATGCGGGCGGCGGTACAGCGCCTCGGCTACATCACGGGCCTGATGCATAACGCGCTGGCCTCCAACGCCGAGGCGCCCGACTTCCGGCCCGAGCCGATCACGCGGGGGGACGCCGAGCATTGGGAGGCGGATATCGCCGGCCTGATCGAGCGGGTGATCCAGGTGGCGCCGGATAGAATCGGTCGCCTGCCGGACGACCAGCGCGAGTTGCTTCGCCCGGTCCTGGACAACCGGCCGGCCTTCCTCACCATGGTCGACGGGCTGCATAGTCTGGCGGAAGAGGCCTGCCACAAGATCCGCTACCACGGCGATTATCACCTGGGACAAGTCCTCAGGACTGGGGATGACTTCGTCATCCTCGATTTCGAAGGCGAGCCGGCCCGTGGTCTTGCCGAGCGGCGGGCCAAACACTGCCCGCTCAAGGACGTGGCCGGTTTGCTGCGCTCCTTCAACTACGCCGCCTACGCCGCCCTCTTCGACGTGTGCGAGGAGCGGCAAGCGGACGAGCAGGAGAGGGCGGCGTTGGAAAGGTGGGCCTTGAGCTGGGAAGGCGTGGCGCGCACGGCCTACCTGGAAGGGTATCGCGAGGCGACCGGTCGACACAGTGGGCCGCGTTTCGTGCCGTCCGATAGCGCCGCTTTTCAGCGGGTCATCCGACTCTTTGAGGTGGAAAAGGCCTTTTATGAGTTGAATTACGAATTCAACAACCGGCCAACCTGGGTCCCCATCCCCGCGAAGGGCTTGCTACGCCTTCTACGGGGTCGCGAATAAATGCTATCCCCGCGAGGGGCTTGCTACGCCTTCTACGGGATGCGAATAAACGCCGTCGCCGATGGGCGCTCACGAGGCGCTCACGCGCGTCCGCCCTCGTTCGCCCGCGTCGCTCCAGAGTTATGGCACGGTTTCTGCCTTCAACGGTGCGGACCGTCGCCCAGGGATAGGCGACGCGTGGAAAGGCGACGCCGTTAGCGGCGTCGAGATCAGAGCATCTGTATTTGTAATGTGGTGGGAGGGTTCTTCTGGCTGCCGAGCTTACGTATCGATCTGTAGGATCCCCTGTCCATCGGCTGTTACCCGGCCAACCGTATCCGCTCGGAGCGACGTGGGATGGCGCGGGCGTGAACGTCGCGATCTTTTCGGAAAACGCCACCGGAGTTGAGCTTTGCCTGTTTGACGCGGCCGACCAGCGCGACAGCTACGAGACGCTGGCCTTGCGCGAGGTGACCGGGTACGTCTGGCATGGCTACATTCCGGGCCTGCGCCCCGGGCAACTCTACGGGTACCGCGTCCACGGCCCATGCGAGCCCGAGACCGGGCAGCGCTTCAACTCCTCGAAGCTGCTCGTAGACCCCTACGCCCGTGCGCTCGCGGGCAACGTCAACTGGGACGCGCCGGTCTTCGCCTATCAGATAGGTGCCGAGGAGCCTGACCTGACGTGTGACGACCGGGACGACGCCTGGGGCGTGCCCAAAGGGGTGATCGTCGACAATGCGTTCGATTGGGAGGGCGATAAACCGCCGCGCACGCCGTGGCACGAGTCGATTATCTACGAGGCGCATGTGAAGGGCATGACGGCTCTGCACCCGGATATCGACCCCGCCCTGCGCGGGACGTACGCGGGCCTCGCCTCCGCGCCGGTGATCGACCACCTCCATGGACTTGGCGTTACCGCGCTCGAGTTACTGCCGGTCCATGCCTTCCTCAACGACAAGACACTGCTCGACAAAGGCTTGCGCAACTACTGGGGCTACAATACGCTGAACTTCTTCTCGCCCGAGGCGCGCTACGCGAGTAGCGGCGATCGCGGCGGCCAGGTGCGCGAGTTCAAAGGGATGGTGAAGGCGCTGCACCGCGCCGGCGTCGAGGTCATCCTCGACGTGGTCTACAACCACACGGCGGAGGGTCATCAGCTTGGCCCGACCTTGAGCTTCCGGGGTATCGACAACAGCGCCTACTACCGCCTCGTGCCGGGGCAGGAACGCTACTACATGGACTACACCGGCACCGGCAACACGCCGAACGCGCGGCACCCGCAGGTGCTCAAGCTCATCATGGATAGCCTGCGCTACTGGGTGACCGAGATGCATGTCGACGGCTTTCGCTTCGACCTGGCGCCGGCGCTCGCGCGCGGCCTGCACGCGGTCGACCGGCTCTCCGCCTTCTTCGAGACGATTCACCAGGATCCGACGCTCACCGCCGTGAAGCTCATTGCCGAGCCGTGGGATGTCGGCGAGGGCGGTTATCAGGTCGGCAACTTCCCGGTGCGTTGGGCCGAATGGAACGGCAAATACCGCGACTGCGTGCGCAAGTACTGGAAGGGCGACGACGGGCAGGCGGCCGAACTCGCCTGCCGCCTCACCGGCAGCAGCGACCTGTACGAGAGCAACGGGCGCAAGCCGTTCTCCAGCGTCAACTTTGTGGTCGCCCACGACGGCTTCTCTCTCAACGACCTCGTCAGCTACGAAGAGAAGCACAACGGGGCCAACGGAGAGGAGAATCGCGACGGCGCGGACGACAATAACTCCTGGAACTGCGGCGTCGAGGGGCCGACCGAGGATCCCGCGGTGCGCGCGGTGCGCGAGCGGCAGAGACGCAATTTCATCGCCATGTTGATGATGTCGCAGGGGACGCCGATGCTCTGCGGCGGCGATGAGTTGGGGCGCACGCAGGACGGCAACAATAACGCTTACTGTCAGGATAATAGGATTAGTTGGTACAACTGGGACCTCGACGAGCGTGACGCGGCGCTCCTGGCGTTCACGCGCTGCATGACGGCGCTCCGTCGCAAGCACCCTAGCCTTGGGCGACGGAAGTTCTTCCAGGGGCGGCCCATCCACGGCTCGGACGTCAAAGACATCACCTGGCTGCGCGCGGACGGCGGGGAGTTGACCGGCGAGCAGTGGCAGGACGGCGGCTTGCGCACGCTCGGCGTGCGGTTGGCGGGCGACGCGATCTCCGAGGTCGACGCGCGGGGCGACCGCGTGGTCGACGACACGCTGCTCATCCTGTTGAACGCCTATTGGGAAGCGTCGCCCTTCGTTCTGCCCGCGGGCGGCGCGGGCGACGGACGGTGGCAGGCGCTGGTGGATACGGCGGATGCCGCGCTCCGCGATCTGGGCGAGGCCGCGGACGGCCGGACGTACGCGATCGGCGCCGAGTATCCCCTTCAGGACCGCACCCTGGTCGTGCTACGCTATGTCGAATAGCGCTTTGCCCACCCTGTCGGCCTCCCCTGAGCGGCGCGATACGCGCCCCGCGCCTTTACGCGCGACATACAGGGTCCAGTTGCACGCTGGCTTCGGCTTCGAGGACGCGGCGCGCATCACCGACTACCTCGCCGACCTCGGCGTCAGTCATCTCTATGCGTCGCCCTCGTTACAGGCGACGCCGGGCAGTACGCACGGGTACGACGTGGTGGATCCGCAGCGGGTGAACGTCGAATTGGGCGGCGAGCCGGCGCACGCCCACCTGCGCCAGGCTTTGGACGCGCACGAGCTCGGCCATGTGTTGGATATCGTCCCGAACCACATGGCGATCGGCGGACGCGAGAACCTCTGGTGGTGGGACGTCCTCGAAAACGGGCCGTCCAGCCGCTACGCCGCGTACTTCGACGTCGATTGGGATCCGCCGGAAGCCAAGCTACGCAACCGGGTATTGCTCCCCATTCTGGGTGAGCGTTACGGCATGGTTCTCGCGCGCGGGGAACTCGCGGTGCGGCGCGATGGCGGCGTCTTCACAATTGCCTATTACGACAACGTTTTCCCGGTGGCGCCCCGCGCGCTCGACGCGCTGCTTGCGGAGGCGGCCGCGCGCTGTGACTCCGACGAGTTGGCTTTTCTCGCGGACGCCTACTCGCGGCTGCCTCCGGCGACCGCGACGGACCTGGCGAGCGTGCAACGCCGACATCGCGACAAGGAGGTGTTGCGCGGCTTGCTCGACCAACTCTGCCAGAAGAGTCCAGCGGTAGCGGCGGCGGTCGACGCGGCGGCGCTCGAGGTCTCGGGCTCTCCCGAGGCGCTCGACGCGTTGCTCGAGCGACAGAACTACCGTCTCACCTACTGGCGCGCGGCGGACCGCGAGCTCGACTACCGCCGGTTTTTCGACATCAACACGCTGATCGGGTTGCGGGCCGAAGATGCGCGCGTCTTTGCCGACACGCACGCGCGCGTGCTGCGTTGGCTGGACGATGGCGCGCTGGACGGCGTGCGCGTCGACCACATCGACGGCTTACGCGATCCCGAGGTCTATCTGCGCCGTTTGCGGGACCGAGCGCCCAGGGCCCGGATCTGGGTCGAAAAGATACTGGAGCCGGGCGAGCAATTGCCGGCGGAATGGCCCGTCGCCGGCACGACGGGGTACGACTTTTTGAACGTCGCGGGCGGCCTCTTGCTCGATCCGGCGGCCGAGAAATCGCTGACGGATTTCTACGCCGAGTTTACCGGCGAGCGCACGGACTATCCGGATCTCGTGCGCGAGAAGAAGCTGCAGGTGTTGCGCCAGTCACTCGGGAGCGATGTAAACCGGCTCACCGCACTGTTGCTCGACGTCTGCCAACAGCACTGGCGCGCGCGCGACTTCACGCGACACGAGTTGCAAGAGGCGCTGCGCGAGGTTGTCGCCGATGTCCCGGTGTACCGTACCTACACGCGGGCCGAGGCCGGCCGCGAACGTGAGGGGGACCGCCTGATCGTCGAGCGGACGATCGACGACGCACGGGCGCGGCGGCCCGACGTCGACGACGCGATCTTTGACTACATGCGTGATGTGCTCACTCTCCGGGTCCCCGGCGCGCTCGCGGCGGAGTTTGTGATGCGCTTCCAGCAACTCACCGGGCCGGCGATGGCGAAAGGCATGGAGGATACCGCGTGCTACTGCTATAACCGGCTGGCCGCTCTGAACGAGGTCGGCGGCGATCCCGGTAAGTTCGGGCACTCGGTCGCGGAATTCCATGCTCACTGCGAACGCATACAGCGGCTGTGGCCCGAGACATTGCTCGCGACGTCCACGCACGACACGAAGCGCAGCGAGGATGTGCGGGCGCGCCTCGCCGTTTTAACGGAGACGCCGGACGCGTGGCGCGCGGCGGCGCAGCGGTGGGCGGAGCGCAACGAGCGATACAAGACCGACGGGTGGCCGGATCGCAACGACGAATATCTCCTGTACCAAACCCTGGTCGGTGCCTGGCCGATCGATGTCGAACGCGCCAATGCCTACATGTTGAAAGCCGTGCGCGAGGTGAAGCGGCACACGTCGTGGACGGAGCAGAACGAGCCGTACGAGCAGGCGTTACAGCGCTTTGTGAGCGCCGTGTTGGAGGACGGGGTTTTCGCGCGGGATCTGGAAGAGTTCGTGGGCCTGATCCGGACCGCCGGCTGGGTCAAGGCGCTGGCGCAGACGCTGCTCAAGCTGACCGCGCCGGGCGTACCGGATCTCTATCAGGGGACCGAGATCTGGGATCTAAGCCTCGTCGACCCCGATAACCGTCGACCCGTGGACTACGCCCTCCGGCGGCGCCTATTGGATGAGGTGGGACGGCTGAGCCCTGAGAGGATATGGGCGCGGCGCGACGACGGACTGCCGAAGCTCTGGGTCGAGCGACAGGCGCTGAGTGTGCGCCGCGAGATGCCGGAGGCGTTCGGGGCGCACGCCGTGGACGCGGCGTACATGCCCCTCGCGGGGACAGGCGCGTATGCCGACGCGCTGGCCGCCTTCGCGCGCGGCGAGCGCGTCGTCACGCTCGTCCCGCGCTTTGGGCTCCGCGGTCCCGATGACTGGGGCGACACCGCGCTACAGCTCCCGGACGGCGCGTGGCGTAACGTCCTGACCGCCGAGCGGGTTCGGGGCGGATCGGCGCGCGTCGGCGAGTTGTTGCGGCGCTTCCCCGTCGCGCTGCTGGTCCGTGCGTAGCCAGCGCCGGTCACCCGCTTTCAAGCGCGTGGCCGGCGCGGACCGTTAGGGATAGGCCGACGGCGCTTACCGCCATGGAACCACTGAGAAGCGCGGACGAGAACACGGAGTTTGGGAGGGCGGCTGAGGTATGACGGTGTTTCGTGTGTGGGCGCCGACGGCGCACACGGTAGCGGTGGCGCTCGGCGACGCGCGGGACGGCGCGGCCGAGCGCGTCTCGATGCGCGCGGGCGCGCGTGGCTGGTGGGAGGCCGATGTACCCCAGGCGGGTCCGGGGACGGACTATCGCTTCGCCCTGGATGGCGGCGAGCCGGCGCCCGACCCCCGCTCACCGTGGCAGCCGGACGGGGTCTTCGGCCCCTCGCGCGTCGTCGACCACGCGGCGTTCGCGTGGAGCGACGCGGGTTTCCAGTCGCCCCCGCTCTCCGCCGCCATCCTCTACGAGGTCCACATCGGCACGTTCACGCCCGAGGGCACGTACACCGCCGCGATCGAGCGCCTCGACCATCTCGTGCGGTTGGGCGTGACGCACGTCGAGCTCATGCCGGCGCATCAGTTTCCCGGCAGCCGCAGCTGGGGCTACGACGGGGTGGACCTCTTCGCGCCGCAGGCGTCCTACGGCGGACCCGAGGGGCTCAAGACCTTCGTCGACGCCTGCCACCGGCGCGGCCTTGGCGTCGTCATGGATGTCGTCTACAACCATCTCGGACCCTCGGGGAACTACCTGGGCCGGTTCGGCCCCTACTTCACGGAGCGTTATGCAACCTCATGGGGAGCGGCCGTCAACCTGGACGGCCCGGGGAGCGACGAGGTGCGCCGCTTTCTCCGCGACAACGCCCTCATGTGGCTGCGGGACTACCACTGCGACGGGCTGCGGCTGGATGCCGTGCATGCGCTCCTGGACTCTTCCGCGACGCATATCCTTGAGCAGGTGGCGCGCGAGGTCGAAGGGCTCGCGGCGGCGGCCGGCCGGCATCTCTTCGTGATCGCCGAGAGCGCGCTCAACGATCCGCGGCTCGTGCGCTCACGCGAGGCCGGCGGCTACGGGCTCGACGCGCAATGGAGCGATGATTTCCACCACGCGCTGCATACCGTCCTCACCGGCGAGCGCGACGGCTACTACGTCGATTTTGGCCGTCTGGCCGACCTCGCCGACGCGCTCGAGCATGCGTTCGTCTACGATGGCCGCTACTCGCCGTTCCTGGACCGCGTTCACGGGCGTCCGATCGGGAACATCCCCGGCTATCGTTTCCTGGGCTACGCGCAGAACCACGACCAGATCGGTAACCGGGCTCGGGGCGAGCGTAGTAGCGCGCTGCTCTCGACCGATCAACTCAAGATCGCGGCCGCGCTGGTGCTGACCGCGCCCTTCACGCCGATGCTTTTCCAGGGCGAGGAGTGGGGGGCCACGACCCCTTTCCAGTACTTCACCGATCACCAGGATCCTGAACTGGCGCGGGCCGTCTCCAGAGGGCGTCGCGAGGAGTTTATCGCCTTCGGATGGAACCCGGATGATGTACCCGATCCACAGGACCCGGCGACCTTCGAGCGTTCGACGCTCAACTGGGACGAAGCGCGGCGGGAGCCGCACGCGAGTCTCCTGTCGTGGCATCGGCAGCTGATCAGCCTGCGCCGGTCGACGCCGTCGCTCGTCGACGGCCGGCTCGATCGGGTCCACGTAGACATCGACGAGGAGGCGCGATGGCTCGTGCTGGAGCGCGGATCCATCACCGTCGCCTGCAATTTCGCCGACGAGCGGCGGGAGGCGCCGCTGCGTCCTGCCCCGCGGCGCATCCTGCTGGCATCGGCGGACGGCGTGGAGTTGTCCGGGGACAGGGTCGCGCTGCCGGCCGCGGCGGTGGCGATCCTCGACGGCGCTGCCCTCTAATGGCGCCTGTCGGAAGCGATAGCCGGCGACAGGGATGTTGTCGCGTTCCTAGGTGGCGTCCGTGATCGGATCGGCAGGCTTTTCGTGGCCGGGTTGGTGATCCGTCTTCACCAGCGGTAGGCGTACCGTGAAGACTGAGCCGGCGCCCTCCTGACTGTCTACGCTCAAGGTCCCGCCGTGCTCGGCGACGCTCTGCATCGAGCTAGCCAGGCCGAGGCCGGTTCCCCGGATACGTCCGACGACATTCGACCCGCGTTGGAAGCGTTCGAAGATGTGGGGCACATCCTCGGCGGGGATGCCTACGCCGCGATCCTCCACCGCGATTAGCGCGGCCGGATCCACGTCTCCTCCTTCTCGTGTGACCCTGATCGTCACATCCCCGCCTTGCGGACTGTACTTGATAGCGTTGGAGAGCAGGTTTCCCACCACGCGGGCGATGCGCTCCGCGTCGACATCGGCCACGAGCGTGTCCGGCGCCTCCACGACGACGCGCGTCGTCGTCATCCCCTGTTGTTCAGCGACGGCTCGTCGCACGAGGGCGACCAGATCGGTAGGTTCGTGGTCGAGCGCCAGGGTCGCCCCTAACTGCCCGCGTGCGAGGTCGAGCAGGTCGTTGACGAGGGCGAGCATGCGTCCCGCGGCTGCCTCGATCCGCTCGATCTGCTCCTGAGATGGCGCCGTGTTCACCCCTTGCATGCGCCCCAACCGCCGCCGCAGGAGTTGCGCGTATCCGCTGATGCTGGTCAGAGGCGTCTTGAGATCGTGCGCGGCCGCCGACAAGAAATCATCGCGCGCCCGGTCGAGATCCTTGAGCGCGGTGATATCCCGCAGCACGGCGACCGCTCCCGCGAGCCGCCCGTCGGGGTCCCGTAGCGGGGCGCTGTCGACCAGCAGCGGGATATCCCGGCCCGTCGAGGCCTCACGCGCGAGCATTTGCTCCCCCGATACGACCTCGCCCCGCGCGAGTGAGCGATGCAAGGGCAGTTCGCGCGCCGGGTAGGGCGTGCCGTCCGATCGCCGGAAGCCGTACGTGTCGTCGGTCTCCTCCAGCATCGTCGCGCCGAGGAACGCGTGGGCGCGGTTGTTTACCACGGCCATATGACCGTCGGCGTCGGCGATGAGCACGCCGGCCGGAAGCGTGTCGAGCACCTGCCGCAAGCGGTCGCGTTCGGCCGCGATTCCCTGTGTGAGGCGACGACGCTCGGTCACATCGCGATAGACCGCGACCGCTCCCGCGACGCGCCCCTCGGCGTCGCATATCGGCGACGCGCTAACGTTGATCACGATCGCGCGACCGTCGAACGTGTCGCACCACAGATCCTGCGCCTCCGCGCTGGACACCTCATCGCCCCTCAGCGCGCGCGCGGGCGCGGTGTCTTCCGGGGAAACGGGACGGCCGTCCGCGTCGCGGAGACGCGCGCGTGCGGCGCGCTCCGCGAAGGGGAGCGTATCATACGTGGGGTAGGCCTCCAGACCAAGGATGCGGCGAAGCGCCGCGTTGTCGCCGACTTTAGCGCCGTTAACGTCGTAGACGATGACGCCGTCGGCCATCGCGTCCAATGTGGCGGCCAGGGCATCGGCGCGCGCCTGTGTCGCCAGCCCCAGCCGCTCACGGTCGCGCAGCGCGAGGCGCAACTCGATTTCGGTCACGACGCTGGCCGCGAGGTCGGTCAGGATTCCGATCTCCGCGGTCGTCCAGTCGCGCGGTTGGTGGTCGATCACGCAGAAGCTGCCCAGGATGTGCCCGCTTGAGGTGACGAGTGGGATACCGGCGTAGGCCGCCACGCCCAGGTCCGGGATGGCGAGATTGTCCCGCACGAGAGGATGCTCGCGCGCATTGGAGATGATCAGGGGCTCGGCGGAGGCAAGGGTGTACTGACAAAAGGAGTGAGAGAGCGGCGTTTGGTGGGTGGAGGCCCATGGCTCGGGCAACCCGACACCGCTGGCGAAATACTGGCGCTCGGCGTCGACGAGCGTTACAAGGGCAACCGGAGCGCGTAGAACGGTCGCGGCCAGGCGCGTCAACCGGTCGAAGGCCTCCGGGGGCGGGCCGTCCAGCAGCCCTGTCCCATGGAGCGCCGCGAGGCGCTCGGCGTCGAGCAGCGCCGCTGTCCCCTCCGGTGTCGTCCTCTCCGCTTGCTCGTAGTTCGTCTCAGCCTCCTTGTCCGTATACTACCAGAGGTGGTAGACCTGGGGGCGGATCACCTTGACGAGACACGGAAGGCCCGGTTGGATCATGATCCAACCGGGCCTTCCGTGTCTCGTTTATGGACCCTGTCCCGCGCCAGATCACTGTAACCGGCGGATTACGCCGCGCGGGTGGCGCCGCAGGGGGTGTGCTCCATCGTGGTGCGCATACCGCGCCCCGACGGATTCGGCGCCAGTAGGCGGGAGCTTGTCTTGCCGCGACAGACGTTCGCCTGGGGCGGATTCGGGGTACCGCACTTGTTGCAGCGCCAGCCCTCGACGCGACGCGCGTCGGGGTTATTCTTGCTTGAACCGGCCATAAATATTTATCCTCATTAGCACTATGCGTCCCGTCGAGGGGACCGTGGAGCGATTACACGCAACACTACTAAGTATATCACGTAAGGCAAGAGGGGCGCGCCGCACAGCCCGTCGCGGCGCGCCCTCTTCACAGCGATGAGAGGACGGTTGAGTACAGCCCACACCCTTCCGTAAGCCTCTCGCACTTCTTAGCTAGACTTTGGCCAAATCACGCCGCGTAGCAGAGCAACTCACACAGGTGATCAGCCAACGCACGGGGGACTTTTCGCAGGTCATCAGGGGATGAGGATGTCTGAAAAGCCAGGTGTG
>JAABUO010003372.1_pt1 | contig 19037 bp, 19 predicted proteins | sample 5559291 | NCBI WGS metagenome assembly JAABUO01 (sample SAMN10711878, study PRJNA513372) | rock metagenome | isolation source: Antarctica rocks | place: Antarctica: Victoria Land, Finger Mt sud
GGAGCGGTGAGCCTGGCCCATCGCGGCGTGCTGTTCCTCGACGAGGCCCCCGAGTTCTCGCCGCGGGCACTCGACGCCCTGCGCCAGCCGCTCGAGAGCGGTGTCGTCGAGGTGGCGCGAGCGGCAGGCGTCGCCCGCTTCCCCGCCCGGTTCACGATGGTGCTGGCCGCCAACCCCTGCCCCTGCGGTCACGCCACGACCCGCACGCACTCGCAGTGCACCTGCCCCCCGGCGGCTCGGCAGCGTTACCTGCACCGGATGTCCGGGCCGCTGCTCGACCGGGTCGACGTGCGGCTCCCGGTCAACCGGGTGTCGCGAGCCGAGCTGCGTGACGACCTCGTCCACGTCGAGCCGACCGCCCGGGTGGCCGAGCGGGTGGGCCGGGCCCGCACGGCTGCGCGGCGGCGGCTGGCAGGCACCCCCTGGACCCGCAACGCCGACGTCCCGGGCCCGGAGCTGCGTCGCTGCTGGCCGCTGCCCGCACGCGACGTGCGCGAGGCCGACCGTGCGTTCGAGGCCGGCCAGCTCACCGCACGCGGCGTCGACCGCGTGCTGCGGATGGCGTGGACGCTTGCCGACCTCACGGGGCGCTCGACCCCCAGTGCGTCCCAGGTGGCCACCGCGTTGCGCCTGCGCCTCCCGGTGCAGCAGTGAGCGGCTGCTCCCCCGAGGAGCGGCTGGCGAGGGCCGGGCTGCTGCTGACCGGCGAACCGGGGGATGCGGCGACGGCCCGGGCTGTTCGCACGCAGGGAGCCGTCGAGTGCTGGGAGCGGGCCCGTCGCGGGTGGGCACCCGCCACGCCGCCGGTCGACCCCGCCGCCGTTCTGGCTGAGCAGGCCGGCCGGGGCGGCCGGCTGGTCTGCCCTGGCGACGAGGAGTGGCCGCCGAGGCTGAGCGACCTCGACCGCACCGCGGGCATCGACGCCCTTGCCGCCCCGCTCGGGCTGTGGGTTCGTGGCCCCGGCAGCCTGTCGGCCGTCATCGAGCGAGCCGCGGCGGTCGTCGGCTCCCGCGCAGCCAGCGCCTATGGGCTGCACGTTGCCGGCGAGCTCGGCCTGGGGCTGGCCGAGGCGGGCTGGAGCGTCGTGTCGGGCGCCGCCCTCGGCATCGACGGGGCAGCCCACCGGGGCAGCCTGGTCGGCGGCGGACCGACAGTGGCCGTGCTGGCCGGCGGCATCGACGTCCCCCACCCCCCCGCACCCACGCGGCGCTGCTCGAGCGGATTGGGGCTGAGGGGCTCGTCGTCAGCGAGGCACCACCTGATGGCCTTCCGCTGCGCCGCCGGTTTCTCGTGCGCAACCGGCTGATCGCCGCGCTGTCGAGCGGGACAGTCGTCGTCGAGGCCGGCGTCCGCAGCGGCGCGCTCAGCACCGCCCGTCATGCTCGCCGTCTGGGCCGGGCGGTGATGGGGGTGCCCGGTCCGGTGACGAGCGGGCTGTCGGCCGGCTGTCACCTGCTGCTGCGGCAATGGCCAGAGGCCACTCTGGTCACCTCGACCGCCGAGGTCGTCGAAGCGGCCGGCCCGATAGGGGAGCTCGCCCCCCTACCGCTCACCCCGGCGCAGCCACGTGACGGCATCACGAGCCTGGTGGAGCGGGTGCTTGACGCGCTGCCCGCGCGCTCGCCGATGTCGACCGGGACGCTCGCCGACCGCCTGGACCTGCCGGTCGATGAGGTGCTGTGCCTGCTGGAGCCGCTCCTCGCGAACGGGCTGGTCGAGTGCCGGGCCGACGGCTGGCGCATCACGAGCCTTGGCCGCCGCCCGACAGCGCGCCCCCTTGACGGGCAGGGCGCCACTGAGTGATCTTCGATCATGAGCCGGGCTGCAGCGGCGCCGCTGCCCGCTGGTCCGGCGCCCGACGATGGCTGGACGTCGGCCGTGGCCGCCTTCCGCACTCACCTGGAGCACGAGCTCGGCCGGTCACCGGCGACCGTGCGCGCGTACCTCACCGACCTCGCCGACCTCCAGGAGCACGCCTGTCGGATGCAGCGCCATCGTCTCGAGCAGCTCGACCTCGGTGTGCTGCGCAGCTGGCTGGCGCGGATGCGCAGCAGCGGGCTCGCGGCCACCACCTTGGCGCGCCGCGCCTCGGCCGCACGCAGCTTCAGTACCTTCGCCGCACGCCGCGGGCTCCTGGCCGAGGATGTCGCTGCCCGCTTGCAGTCCCCACGCCAGGCACGGACATTGCCGCGGCTGCCGAGCCGTGCCCACCTTGCCGCGGTGCTGGACGAGTACGCGAGCACCACCCCGGCGCCGGAGCCGGGTGAGGAGCCCGTCGCCGCCCGGCATCGCGCGCTGCAGCTGCGCGACGCGCTCGTGCTGGAGCTGCTGTACGCCTCCGGTGTGCGCGTGGCCGAGCTGTGCGGGCTCGACGTCGACGACGTCGACGACGCGCGCCGGCTGCTGCGCGTCGTCGGCAAGGGCGATCGGGAGCGGCGCGTGCCCTTTGGTGGGCAGGCCGAGCGGGCGCTGCACCGGTGGCTCACGGAGGGACGGGCGCTACTCGCCGGACCGGCGAGCGCCGGCGCCCTGCTGCTCGGGGCACGCAGCGGGCGGCTCGATCCTCGGGCCGCGCGGTCGATAGTGCACCAGGCACTCCAGACGACCGGCGGGACACCACCGATCGGTCCGCACGGCATCCGGCATGCCGCGGCGACTCACATGCTGGAAGGGGGTGCCGACTTGAGAAGCATCCAGGAGTTTCTGGGCCACGCGACGCTTGCGACAACTCAGATCTACACCCATGTGACGGCGGAGCGCTTGGGTGCGGCTTACCGGCAAGCACATCCACGGGCATGAAGCGGAGGGAGTCGCGGTGACGGGAGCAGTGGCAAACTCCGCGGCGACCGGCTTCGCCCAGCGGGGCTCGCAGGAGAACGGTGCTGAAAGGCGGAGCACCGATGGCCAGGACGCCACGGACAAGGACGCTAAAGACAAGGACGCCAAGGAGGCCAAGGCGGCTCGTGACGTCCAGGTGAACGAGCTGTGGAGCGAGTTCAAGGCCGGCGGCGACCTGCAAGTCCGCGAGCGGCTGATCCTGCACTACGCGCCGCTGGTCAAGTACGTGGCCGGCCGCGTCGGCGTGGGCCTGCCACAGAACATCGAGCAGGCCGATCTGGTCTCCTACGGCATCTTCGGGCTGATCGACGCGATCGAGAAGTTCGACCCAGGCCGGGCAATCAAGTTCGAGACCTACGCGATCAGCCGCATCAAGGGCGCCATTATCGACGAGCTGCGCTCGATCGACTGGATCCCACGCTCCATCCGCAGCAAGGCGCGCGAGGTCGAGCGCGCTTACGCCTCGCTCGAGGCCAAGCTGCACCGCACCCCGACCGAGCCCGAAGTGGCAGCCGAGCTCGGCATCGGCCTCGAGGACCTGCACGCCATCTTCGGCCAGGTCTCGTTCGTCAATGTCGTGGCCCTGGACGAGCTGCTCAGCGTCAACGGCGAGAAGGGCGACAAGGTCAGCCTGGTCGACACCCTCGAGGACACCAGGGTCGAGGACCCGGTGCGCGCGTTCGAGAGCCAGGAGACCAAGCACTTGCTGGCCCGTGCCATCAATCTGTTGCCCGAGCGCGAGAAGATCGTCGTCACCCTCTACTACTACGAGGGACTCACGCTGGCCGAGATCGGTCAGGTCCTCGGCGTGACCGAGAGCCGCATCTGCCAGATGCACACCAAGGCGGTCCTGCAGCTACGCGCGAAGCTGGCCGACCAGCGCGACTGACCGGCGCCCAACGCCCGCCCTTTCCGACGCGGACAGCCCGTCGGCCAGCCGGACTAGCCCCGGACGAGCATCCTGTGCCAGGCTCGCTCAGGTGTCGCCTCCAGCCGGGAGCGTGGCCGAAGCAGGGCCGGGTGCGCATGAGCCAGCTCGCCGTCAGCGGCATCGACATCGAGGAGCTCGAGCTCCACCGGACCGAGCTCCGGGGCTACTGCTACCGGATGCTCGGGTCGACGTTCGATGCCGACGACGCCGTGCAGGAGACGCTCGTCAAGGCATGGCAGGGCCTCGACCGCTTCGAGCGCCGCTCGTCGATGCGGTCCTGGCTGTACCGCATCGCGACAAACGTCTGCCTCGACGCACTGCGCGGGGGCAAGCGCCGTGCGCTGCCGATGGACCTGTCCTCGCCGGTCCCCGCGACCACGCCTCCGGGCGAGGTCCTGCCCGAGGCCACCTGGGTCGAGCCCGTACCAGACGGCGACGTCGTCCCACTCGAGGGCGACCCCGCGCAGCGGGCGGTCGTGCAGGACAGCATCCGGCTGGCCTTCATCGCTGCGCTGCAGCGCCTGCCGGCCCGGCAGCGGGCCGTCCTGATCCTTCGCGACGTGCTGTGCTGGCAGGCCGCGGAGGTTGCCGAGCTGCTCGACACGACTGTCGCCTCCGTCAACAGCGCCCTGCAGCGCGCGCGGGCGACGACTGGCCAGCTCGACCTGTCCAAGCCGTGCGAGGAGCCGCTGAGCGAGGCCGACCGGCTGCTGCTGTCGCGCTACGTCGCCGCCTTCGAGGCCTATGACATCAGCGGGCTGGTCACCCTCCTGCACGAGGACGCGAGCATCTCCATGCCGCCGTTCGCGATGTGGCTCAGCGGGCGCGAGGACCTGCGGGCGTGGTACCTGGGCTATGGCATCGGCTGCAAGGGCTCGCGGCTCATCCCGATCGCCGCCAACGGATCGCCGGCCTTCGCGCAGTACCGTGCCGACCCGGACGGCGGGCACGCCCCGTGGTCCATCCAGGTGCTCGAGCTGTCAGGCGGACGGGTCGCGCACGTCCACCACTTCCTCGACACCGCGCTGTTCGCCCGGTTCGGCCTGCCGCCGCGGCTGTAGCTGCTTCGCCGGTGGCCGTGGCTGCTCGGCGACGAGCCGGTCTGCGACCAGCCCGGCCGTCAGCGCGTAGATGCCCTTGTTCGGCAGGTCGATGACGAGCTCCTGCCGGGGCCAGGCGCGTGGCGGGGCTCCCACCCCGATGGCGTTCTCCAGCCTCTGGTCGGTGGACAGTCGCACGACGGCGTGGGCGAGCGACCAGCAGGGGCCTGCGCAGCGCGATCTGCGCCCAGAGACGGCGCAGGGCGCCGACGGTGGCGGCTGTCCCGTAGTGGAGACGTGGTTGACGAGCGGCCGAGCGTCCTGCGTAGAGGCTTGCCCAGCAGGGTGGGCAAGCGTTTCGTGCCGGGATGTAGGAGTCCGAGCGCTGTGTTACCCGCTGCTCCAGCTTCTCGCCGGCGGTCATGACGGCGGCTCCAGCAGCCCCGACGACGCAGCGTGAACTGGGCTGCAGGGGTTCTCAAACGGGGACGAAACGGCTACTCTGCTAGCAGCCGCTGCGCGTTGCCGCAGGCAAATCTCGCTCTGAATCTCAGGGAGTCCTTGTGCGCCTCCGGGCCGTCGTCGTGACTTTCGCCCTCGGGGCAGCCGGGCTGCTTCCCGCGCTGCCGGCGTCCGCTGCAGGCGTCCAGCGCCCGGCTCGGGCCGGTGCCGGGGCGGCCATTGCCTCCCTGCGCGAGCACCGGCACGCCAAGGTGTGCGCCGCCCCGTCCGCCCACCATGCCTCCTGCCACGCGATAGTCGACCTGGATGCGGTCACGCCGCTGGCGACCACTGCCACCCCGCCCCAGGGCTACGGCCCCGCGGACCTGCAAAAGGCCTACCAGCTGCCGTCGGCGACGACGTCCACTACGTCGGCGACGGCCGGCTCGGGCAAGACAGTCGCCATCGTCGATGCCTACGACCTGCCGACGGCGGCGAACGACCTCAACGCCTACCGGGCCCAGTACGGGCTGAGCTCTTCCTGCACCGGCTGCTTCACGAAGGTCAACCAGTCGGGTGGCACGACACTTCCGGCAGCCAACGCCTCCTGGGGCCAGGAGATCGCCCTCGACCTCGACATGGTCACGGCGGCCTGCCCCAACTGCAAGATCCTGCTGGTCGAGGCTAACTCGTCCTCGCTCACCGACCTCGGCACCGCCGTCAACACCGCCGCCGGGCTCGGTGCCAACGCGATCTCCAACAGCTACGGCGGCTCGGAGTCATCCAGCGACACCACCTACGACACGAGCTACTACAAGCACCCCGGGGTTGCTATCACCGCCAGCTCCGGCGACAGCGGGTACGGCGTCGAGTACCCGGCGGCCTCGCAGTACGTCACCGCCGTCGGCGGCACATCCCTGAACGTCGCTACCAGCTCGTCCGGCACCACGTACAACGAGACGGCTTGGAGCGGCGCGGGCAGCGGCTGCTCCGCCTACGACCCCAAGCCCACCTGGCAGAGGGACAGCGGCTGCAGCCGGCGCACGGTCGCCGACGTATCAGCGGTCGCCGACCCCAATACCGGCGTTGCCGTGTACGACAGCACCGCGAGCGGCACCAACGTCGGCTGGCAGGTGTTCGGCGGCACCAGCGCGGCTGCCCCCCTCGTTGCCGCGACGTTCGCCCTCGCGCCGACGCCCGCCGCCGCCGCCATGAGCAGCCCGGCATCGTTCCCCTACGCCACTCCGACCGGCCTCAACGACGTCACCTCGGGCACCAATGGCTCCTGCGGCAGCTACTTGTGCACGGCGGTCACCGGGTATGACGGACCGACCGGCCTCGGCACCCCGCATGGGGTAAGCGCCTTCACCGCCGGCACCGCGACGCCGACGCCCCCGCCCACGACATCGCAGCAGCTGCTGGGCAACCCCGGCTTCGAGACCGGCACCGCCCCGTGGGTGGCGAGTACCGGCGTCGTCGACAACAGCAACGGAGAGCCCGCGCACAGCGGCTCCTGGAAGGCCTGGCTCAACGGCTACGGCACGAGCCACACCGACACGCTCAAGCAGACGGTGACGATCCCCGCCTCGGCGACGAGCGCCACCCTGTCCTTCTATCTGCACATCGACAGCGCCGAAACGACGACGAGCGCGGCCTACGACAAGCTCTCGGTCCAGCTGGTCAACAGTAGCGGCACCCTCCTCACCACCCTGGCCACCTACTCCAACCTGAACAAGGCCTCCGGCTACGCGCAGCGGACCTTCGACGTCACCAGGTACAAGGGGCAGTCAGTCACCCTGCGCCTCACCGGCACCGAGGACGGCTCCCTGCAGACCTCCTTCGTCGTCGACGACGCGAGCCTCACCGCCAAGTAGCCGGATGGCCCCCGCTACGGGGCGGGGATGCTGGACCGATGCGGCGAAGCCGGCGATCAGTCATGCGCACCGCCGCGAGCCCGTTCCCTGACTACGTCCGGTCGCCCAACATCACCGACCGGCCGGAGGTCTACGAGCGCGAGAACGAGGCGATCCTCGCCGACGGGCGGCTCTGGGCCGCCATGCGAAAGCGGGCGGACTGGGCGGGACGGACCGTGCTCGACCTCGGCTGCGGCACCGGGTTCTGGCTCCCGCACTACCGCCGGCAGGCCGAGCGGACAATTGGCGTCGAGCCCGAGCCGCGCCTGCGCTCCCTCGCCGCTGAACGAGTAGCCGACGTTCCCGGGATCGAGGTGCTGGCCGGCAGCGCCGAGCACATCCCGCTCCCGGATGCCACTGTCGACGTGGTTCACGCACGCTTCGTCTACTTCTTCCCGCCGGGCGTCGAGGCCGGCCTGGCCGAGGTGATGCGGGTATTGCGGCCCGGGGGGACCCTCGTCGTCGTCGACAACGACCTGACGTGGGGGCAGTTCGCCGGCCTGGTCGGCCGCTCGCCCTGGGCCGCCGCGCAGGGCGACCACGCGACTACGACCCGCTGGTGGGCCGAGCATGGGGGCCAGCGGAGCGTCGTCCGCGCAGCCTGGAAGTGCCAGTCGGCAGCCGAGCTGCAGGACATCCTTCGCATCGAGCTGCCGCGTGAGCTGGTGGAGCTGTGGACCCGGCGGCACGCCTCAGCGAAGTCGCTGAGCTACGGCTACGCGCTCTACGCGGCGCACCGGGAGCTGGCCCTGCTGTGACGCCCGGCCCACGGACGGGTTGAATCGGGGCATGGGAGACGCGCCGCTTTGGCAGACCATCCCGCTCTATGCGCTCGGCCTAGCCGCGCTGACAGGGCTGGTCTTCCTGGTGGTCCTGCTCGCAGTCCGCGTCGCGTTGCGCCCGCACCTCGAGCACTCGCGCGTCAGCGCCCGTCGCCAGGAGGACCTGCTGCGTGACATCGCCGGGTCCGCTGAGTACGTGGCGGACATTGCCGACGCCTGGGCGGAGGCCGAGGCCCGCCGGCAGGGGAGCGCCGCCGCCACACCCGAGCGCTGACCCCGGCCAGCCCCGCAACGGCGGCCCCGGTCACTCCCATTGGCACTAGGTAGCCCGAGGAAGCGTGTCTCGATCCGCTCCCCAGTCCGACGGCGGCAGGCGCCGGCGTGGGAAGCGAAGTGTCGCTGCTGCCCGCCGGCGGTGCTGCGGGTCGGCCGCCCGGTGGCACGAGCCGCACCACCCGGGGTCGCAGCAGCGACAGCGGGTCGAGGTAGCGCTCGCCGGCCAGCAGACCCCAGTGCAGGCACGCGGGAGCCGTGCACCCCGGATGCCCCGCCGCGAGCGTCCCGAGGGGCTGGCCGCGCCGGATGGACTGGCCCCGGTGCACCCCCGCCTCGACCGGCTCGTAGGTCGTGCGCAGGCGCCCCGACCGGACGACGACTACGCCACGCCCGGCGATGACGCCAGCCCAGCTCACGACGCCGTCGCCGGCCGACAGCACGGCATCACCCGGGGCCGCTCCGAGGTCGACCCCGCGGTGACCGCGGCCATACCGGGCGAGGGGCGGCTGGAAGCGACGCCGCACCCGGAGCGAGCCGGGCAGGGGAGCCTGCCACCGCCCGACCGGGCGCACGGTCGTCTGGTCGGAACGTGGGAGCTGCACCGCCGGAGGCGTAGGCAGTGCCGCGGCCGGCGGTGCGAGCAGCATGAGGCCCAGCGCGAGGGCACCGGCCACCAGAACCAGGCGGTGGCGCACCGGGTCGATCAGAGCGACGAGCACGGCTCCGACCCTGCCCAGCCGGCCCCGCCCGCGAGGCCCGCCGCGACAGGGCTGTGGATGGAGGCGCTTCATCCACAGCTGCCGGCGGCCTCGCATTCGACAGGGGAGCCGGCTCCGCCGGCGCACGTACACTGAGGCGCACGACCCGCTTTCAGTGGGTCGACTTCGCACGCCCTCGTCCGGCCCTATTGGCCGGGTCGGCTGCTCCGGTCCCCGCTCGCGGGGCAGCAGTCCGTCGGGCGTCAGGGTCTCGGGCCGGCCGGTCCGAGACACAGAACCGAGACCGGGAGGTCAGCGGCGTGGCTGTTGTCACCATGCGCCAGCTGCTCGAGGCCGGCGTCCACTTCGGGCACCAGACAAAGCGCTGGAACCCGAAGATGAAGCGCTACCTGTTCACCGAGCGCAACGGCATCTACATCATCGATCTGCGCCAGACCCTGGAGTACATCGACCAGGCGTACGACTTCGTCAAGGAGACTGTCGCCCACGGCGGCACGATCATGTTCGTCGGGACGAAGAAGCAGGCGCAGGAGGCCATCGAGGAGCAGGCCACCCGCGTCGGCATGCCCTACGTCAAGGAGCGCTGGCTCGGCGGCATGCTGACCAACTTCTCCACCGTCTACAAGCGCCTCCAGCGGCTCAAGGAGCTGGAGGAGATGGAGGCGACGGGCGGCGGCGACGCGGTGCGGACCAAGAAGGAGAACCTGGTCCTGTCCCGCGAGAAGGCCAAGCTCGAGCGCACCCTCGGCGGCATCCGCGACATGACCCGGACCCCGAGCGCGATCTGGGTCGTCGACACGAAGAAGGAGCACATCGCCGTCGGCGAGGCCCGCAAGCTGGGCATCCCGGTCGTGGCGATCCTTGACTCCAATTGCGACCCCGACGAGGTCGACTACAAGGTCCCCGGCAACGACGACGCGATCCGCAGTGCCGCCGTGCTGACGCGGGTCATCGCCGATGCTGTGGCCGAGGGGCTCATGGCGCGGGCCACGGCCACCGGCGGCGACCGGCCTGAGATCGGCGGCGGCGAGCCGCTGACCGACTGGGAGCGCGAGCTGATGGCCGGCCAGCCGGCCGCGACCGCCGAGGCGCTTGCCGCGCCCGTAGATGCTGGCGCGCCGGTCGACACGGCCGCGCCGGTCGACACGGCCGCGCCGGTCGACACCGTGCCTGGCGACACCGCCGCACCGGAGGCAGCTGCGCCTGCTGCGGTAGCCGCACCGGTCGACGCTGTCGAGAACCCGGTCGACGCCCTGCCGGCTGCCGCCGACCCCACGGTCGGCGACATCGAGGGAGTCGGGGCCGCCGAGACCCCGGCGGTCGACGCGGTCGCGCCCAGCACGGCCCCGGTGGCGGACGAGCCGCCCGCCGAGGCGTCGTCCAGCACCACCCCGTAGGCGAGCGGGCCACCCGGTCACGTCCCACGTAACCGGGTGGCCGGCCCCTGCGACACCCACCCGAGGAGGCTTCATCACATGGCAGAGGTCACTGCCGCACTGATCAAGAAGGTCCGTGAGATCACCGGCGCGGGCATGAGCGACGTCAAGAAGGCGCTCGTCGCAGCTGACGGTGACGAGTCGGCCGCCATCGAAGCGCTTCGGATCAAGGGCGCAGACAAGGCTGGGCGCCGCTCGGCCGAGCGCAGCGTCACCAACGGCTTGGTCGCGGCTGCCGAGGGCGCGATGATCGAGCTGGCGTGCGAGACCGACTTCGTCGCCAAGAACGAGCAGTTCCAGCAGCTGGCGACCGACATCGTGGCGCACGCCGCCATGGCGCGTCCGGCCACGCGTGACGACCTGCTCGCCGAGACCCTGGCTGACGGCGGGACCGTCGCGAAGAACATCGAGTCGCTCAACGCGGTGATCGGCGAGAAGATCGAGCTGCGCCGCTACGCGGTGCTGGACGGCCAGGTCGCCACCTACCTGCACCGCCGGGCCAGCGACCTGCCGCCCCAAATCGGGGTCATTGTCGCCTTCGAGGGCGACGACCTGACTGCAGCTCGCGGGGCAGCCATGCAGGTGTCGGCGCTGCGCGCGCAGTACGTGCGCCGAGGCGAGGTACCGGCCGACATTGTGGCCAAGGAGCGCGAGATCGCGGAGGCCACTGCGCGCGAGCAGGGCAAGCCCGAGCAGGCCATCACCAAGATCGTCGAGGGGCGGGTCAACGGCTTCTTCAAGGATGTGGTGCTGCTCGAGCAGTCACACGTCCAGGACTCGAAGAGGACGGTGCAGGCCGTCCTCGACGCCGCGGGTGTCACGGTCACGGCTTTCACCCGCTTCGAGGTAGGCCAGTCCTGACCGGTCGGCCCTGACCGGCCAGCCGCCCCGACGACCAGGGAGAGCCGTGACCGCCGAGCAAGACCGGGAGCCCCGTCAGTGGTCACGGGTGCTGCTGAAGCTGTCGGGGGAGGCGTTCGCGGGCGGTGAGCCGCTCGGTATCGATCCGGGCATCGTCGCCGCGATCGCCCGCCAGATCGCTGATGTCGTGCGCACGGGCATGCAGGTCGCGGTCGTGGTCGGCGGGGGCAACATGTTCCGCGGCGAGGCCCTCGCCAGCCGGGGGATGGACCGGGGCCGAGCGGACTACATGGGGATGCTCGGCACCGTCATCAACTGTTTGGCGCTGCAGGACTTCCTCGAGCGTGAAGGCGTGACCACGCGCGTGCAGACAGCAATTTCGATGGGCCAGGTCGCCGAGCCCTACCTGCCGCTGCGAGCCATCCGCCACCTCGAGAAAGGGCGAGTGGTGATCTTCGGCGCGGGGCTGGGGGCACCGTTCTTCTCCACCGACACGACTGCGGCCCAGCGGGCGCTCGAGATCAAGGCGCAGGCGGTCCTGAAGGCGACGAAGGTCGACGGCGTTTACGACTCCGACCCGGTGAAGAATCCCGATGCCAAGCGCTTCGACCGCCTGTCCTACAACACGGTGCTGCTGCGGGGCCTGAAGGTCATGGACGCCACCGCGATCAGCCTCTGCATGGACAACAAGCTGCCCATCGTCGTGTTCGACCTGCTGCGCGACGGCAACATCCGGTTGGCAGCGCGCGGCGAGACGATTGGCACGACCGTGACGATGGACGACGAGCCCCCGACCGGCGAGGCAGCCGACGCCGAGGCCGCCGAGGCGGCAGCAGGCAACACAGCAGCAGCCGACACAGCACGGCACGACACGGCAGCAGCCGGTGACGCCGGCCTGCCTGCCTGAGAGGATGCCGTCAGCCACACCCGGCTGCACCCCAGCGCCGGTGCTCCACGCCATCTCGAAGCAGGACAGCACGGAGGCCCCGCGATGATCGACGAGACGCTCTTCGAGGCCGAGGAGAAGATGGAGAAGGCCGTCGGCGTCGCCAAGGACGACTTCGCCTCGATCCGCACGGGGCGCGCCACCCCTGCCATGTTCGGCAAGATCACGGTCGACTACTACGGCACCATGACGCCGGTCAACCAGCTCGCATCCTTCAGCGTGCCGGAACCGCGCATGGTCATCGTGTCGCCATACGACAAGGGCAGCCTCCCGGCGGTGGAGAAGGCAATCCGCGACAGCGACCTCGGCGTCAACCCCACCAACGACGGCAGCATCATCCGCTGCGTGTTCCCCGAGCTGTCCGAGCAGCGGCGTCGCGACCTCGCCAAGGTCGCCCGTGGCAAGGGTGAGGATGCGCGGGTGAGCATTCGTAGCATCCGCCGCCGCGCGATGGAGGCGCTGGACAAGATCAACAAGGATGGCGAGGCTGGCGAGGATGACGTCCGCCGGGCCGAGAAGGAGCTCGAGGCCACCACGGTGAAGTACGTGGGGCAGGTCGACGAGCTGCTCAAGCACAAGGAGTCCGAGCTCCTCGAGGTCTGAGGCGCCCCGCGTGAGCACCGCCGACGAACCCGTTGCCGTCCGCCCGAGCCGGGCCGGCCGCGACCTGCCGGCCGCCATCGCCGTTGGCTGCACGCTCTCCGGGCTGATTTTCGCGACCCTGTTCACGGTCCGGCTGCTCTGGGTCGGGGTCATCTGCACCGGCGTCGCGATAGGGACCTACGAGCTCGCCGGGGCCTTGCGCGGCGGCGGCTGGCAGGTCCCCCGCGTGCCGCTGGCGGTGGTGGCCGCCCTGCTGCCCCTTGCCGCCTACCTCGACGGGACCGAGGGGCTCGCGACCGGTACGGCGCTCGCCGCAGTACTGGTGACGGCATGGCGGGTCGTCGAGGACCGCAGCCCGGTGCTGCCGGACGTCGCCGCGATCGGGTTCACTCTCGTCTACGTCGGCTTCCTGGCCGGTTTCGCCGCGTTGCTCTCCCAGCCTTCGGACGGCCCGCGGCGGGTGGTGACGTTCATCGCGACCTGCGCCGGCGCCGACATCGGTGGTTATGCCGCCGGAGTGCTGTCGGGCGGCCGGCACAAGCTGGCACCCACGATCAGCCCGGGCAAGTCGTGGGAGGGCTCAGCCGGAGCCGCCCTGACGTGCATGGTTGCCGGCGCGATGTTCTTCGCCTTCCTGCTGCACCGACCCGTGGTCCTGGGCGTGCTGTTCGGGCTCGCCGTCACCGCCTCGGCGACGCTCGGGGACCTCGGCGAGTCAATGATCAAGCGGGATCTCGACATCAAGGACATGGGCAACCTGCTGCCCGGCCACGGCGGAGCGATGGACCGGCTCGACAGCCTGCTGGTCACGGCGCCGGTGGCCTGGTTCCTCATCACCGCCTGGGCGGCCCTGCCGTAATCCCAGCGGGTCGCACGCAGCTCTGCTGCCCGGCCCCCGCGTGAGACGATGGGAGGGTGCCGACCGCGACGAGCTCCGCCGAAAGGTCGGACCCGGCTCGCCCTGCCACGCGGGGTTGGCGCCCGTCGCTGCCGCTGGCGGCAGGCAGCAAGCCGCCGCGCCACCTGGCCGACCTCGACCCGGCTGAGCGCCGCGCCGCCGTCGCCGCACTCGGCGAGCAGCCCTTCCGGGCAGAGCAGCTCTCACGGCACTACTTCACCCGCCTGACCAGCGATCCGGCGGCGATGACCGACCTGCCCGGCGCCACCCGGGAGCGGCTGGCCGCCGACCTGCTCCCGGACCTGCTGGCACCCGTCCGCACGGTCACCTGTGACGCCGGCGAGACCCGCAAGACGCTCTGGCGCGGTCACGACGGCGTGCTAATCGAGTCGGTGCTGATGCGCTACCCCGGCCGCACCACGGTCTGCGTGTCGAGCCAGGCCGGATGCGGGATGGGCTGCCCCTTCTGCGCCACGGGGCAGGGCGGCCTGCAGCGCAACCTGTCGACCGGCGAGATCGTCGAGCAGGTCGTCGCGGCCCAGCGGGTCCTCGCCTCCGGAGAGCTGCCACCGGATGCTGGGGACGCTGAGTACACGGCCGACGCGGCGCTGACGGGCCACGTCAGCAACGTGGTCTTCATGGGGATGGGCGAGCCGCTCGCCAACTACCGCGCCGTCGTCGCCGCCGTGCGGCGTCTCACCGACCCCGCACCCCACGGCCTCGGGTTGCCGCAGCGCACCGTTACGGTGTCGACCGTCGGGCTGGTGCCGGCCATCGCCAAGCTAGGCGCCGAAGGCCTGTCGGTACGGCTGGCCCTGAGCCTGCATGCACCCGACGACGAGCTGCGCGACACCCTGGTCCCGGTCAACCAGCGCTGGCCGGTTAAGCAGGTGCTGCGAGCCGCGTTCGGCTACGCCGAGAGCACGGGGCGCCGGCTGTCGATCGAGTACGCGCTGATCGACGGCGTCAACGACCAGCCTGAGCGGGCCGAACGGCTGGCTCGTCTCGTGCGCGGACGGCCGGTGCACGTCAATCTCATCCCGCTGAACCCGACCCCCGGTACTTCGTGGCAGGCGAGCGCACCCCAGGGCCAGCGCGAGTTCGTCCACCGGCTGCGGGCAGCGGGCGTGCCGACGACCGTGCGCGACACCCGCGGCAGGGAGATCGCTGGTGCCTGCGGGCAGCTGGCTGCGGTGGGCTGAGATGCACCTGGTGGGCTCGCCGGCTGCGCAGTCGGCGGGAGCCGTGCTCGCCGTGCCCGCCGTGCTCGCCCTGCTGGGGGCTCTGGCGGGATGCGGTAGCAGCGCCGCGCCCGATGACCCGACCGCTGCTCGCTCGGGGGCGGCCGCACCGGTTGCGTCGGCTGCCTCATCATCGTCGGCGGCTCGGCCGCCTACCGGGGTCCGTCCGGCTGCGCCCGCACACCCCAGTACCAGGGGATCGGCGAAACCTGCTGCCGCCCCGGCCTCAGCGGCCTGCGCCACGGCGCAGTCCGGCTCCTACACGACCAGCGGCGTGACCTACCTGCTCTCGGTACCGACTGGCGCGGTGACGAGTGCCCGGCCCCTGCCGCTCGTGCTGAGCTACCACGGATACCAGCAGTCCGCGGCGGCGCAGGAGGCCTACACCGGACTCGGCGCCTACGCAGCAGGGCACGGCGCCGTTGTCGCCACCCTGCAGGGGGCCGGCGGGCAGTGGAACTTTCCCCGGTCGGCCGCCCTTCGCGACGACCTGGCCGCCTCCCGGGCCGTCGTCGCCGACGTGCGCAGCCGACTCTGCGGCCGGGTGTCGGGCGTGGGCGCGACCGGATGGTCCGACGGCGCGGACATGGCCAACCTCGTCGCCTGCACCGGCATCGCCCGTGCCGTCGTCGGCGTGGCCCCGAGCATCACCCCCCGCGGCTGCTCGTCCTGGCCGCCGATGACCGAGGTGCACGGCACCGCCGACCCGTTCGTCCCCTACGGCGGTGGGGGTGGCAGCCGGGGCGGAGCGTTCACCGGCACCGAGGCCCAGCCGGCACCGGCCCGCGTGGCGGCCTGGGCGAGGTCAGCCGGCTGCGGCTCGAGCCGCAGCTACCGCGTCGGTGCCGATGTCGGGGCACAGCGGTGGGACGGCTGCGACGTGCGGCTCTATACGGTCGAGGGCGGCGGCCACACCTGGCCGTCCCGACCAGGCCGCGACCCGGTGCCCGGGCTGGGCCGGACGAGCACGACGCTCGACGCCGACGCCCTGGTCGTCGACATCCTGTCCGGCCGCGCCGGATGACGGCCGCGGCTGCCCGGCGCGACGTCGTCCTGCTCGGCTCCACCGGATCGATCGGGACCCAGGCCATCGACGTGGTCCGCTGCCGGCCGGAGCGCTTCCGCGTCGTCGCGCTCGCCGCGGGGGGTGGGCGCCCGGAGCTGGTGGCCGAGCAAGCCCGCGAGCTGGCTGTGGAGCGCGTCGCCGTCGCCGACGCTGCGCGGGTGCCCGCGGTGCGCGAGGCCCTGCGTGCCGTCTACGGGGCGGCCGCCGCTCCGGACGTCTCCGGCGGCGCGGCTGCCATCGACGCTGTCGCCCGCACCCCCTGCGACGTCGTGCTCAACGGCATCACCGGCTCCATCGGGCTCGGCCCCACCCTGGCCGCGCTCGAGGCGGGCAGCACCGTCGCGCTCGCCAACAAGGAGTCGCTCGTCGCCGGCGGTCCCCTCGTGCAGCCCCACCTCGACCGCGTCGTGCCGGTCGACTCCGAGCACTCCGCGCTCGCCCAGTGCCTGCGGGGTGGGCGCCGCGAGGAGGTCCGGCGACTGCTGCTGACAGCGAGCGGCGGCCCGTTCCGCGGCCGGGCACGCGCGGAGCTTGCCCGCGTGACGCCGCAGCAGGCGCTCGACCATCCCACCTGGTCGATGGGCCCGGTCGTCACAGTCAACTCGGCCACGCTCGTCAACAAGGGGCTCGAGGTCATCGAGGCGCATCTGCTGTTCGGTGTGCCCTACGACGCCATCGACGTCGTCGTGCACCCGCAGTCGCTCGTCCACTCGATGGTCGAGTTCGCAGACGGCTCCACGCTGGCGCAGGTCAGCCCGCCCGACATGCGCCTGCCGATCGCGCTCGCCCTCGGCTGGCCCGAGCGCGTGCCGCAGGCCCAGCCAGCGATGGACTGGAGCCGCGCCCTGTCGCTGAGCTTCGAGCCGCTGGACGAGGCAGCCTTCCCCGCCGTCGGGCTGGCCAAGGAAGCCGGCCGGCGCGGGGGCGGCGCCCCGGCCGCCTACAACGCCGCCAACGAGGAGGCAGTCGCCGCCTTCCTCGGCGGCCGCCTGCCCTTCCTGCGCATCGTCGACGTGGTCGCGCACACAGTCGAGCGGATGGGTGATCGGGAACTGCGCAGCGCCGCCGATGTGTTGGACGTGGAGGGTGAGGCACGAAGCCTGGCCCGCTCGCTGATCGAGGTGGCATGAGGGCGCTAGGCGTTGTCGGGTTCGTCGTCGCGCTGCTCGTGTCGGTGATGCTCCACGAGGGCGGCCACTTCCTGACCGCCAAACGGTTCGGAATGAAGGTCACCCAGTTCTTCGTCGGCTTCGGGCCGACGCTGTTCTCCCGTCGCCGCGGCGAGACCGAGTACGGCATCAAAGCGGTGCCAGCCGGTGGCTTCGTCAAGATCATCGGGATGACGCCGCTCGAGGAGATCGAGCCCGGCGACGAACCCCGCGCCTTCTACAACAAGCCCGCCGGCCAGCGGGCCGTCGTCCTCGCCGCCGGCTCGTTCACCCACTTCCTCATCGCCATCGCCCTGGTATTCGCGTCCCTGTGGCTCGGCGGGAAGGTGCACAGCAACGACCCGGTCATCCAGCTCGGGCAGTGCCTCACCCAGCCGTGCCAGCCGGGCGCGACTACGCCGGCGCGGCAGGCCGGGTTGTTGGATGGCGACCGCGTGCTGTCGTTCGCCGGCCAGCCGGTCAGCACCTTCGACCAGCTCAGCGCCCTCATCCGCGGGGGCAGGGCGGGGCAGGTGCAGGTGCAGGTGCAGCGGGGCAACGAGGTGCTCACGAAGCAGGTCACGCTGGTCGAGGCAGCCGGCCCCGACCCGAAGGACCCCAGCCGCACCGTGACCACGCCGAAGATGGGCGTCGGCCCGAAGCTGTCGGTCGAGAACCTCGGCGCGCTGGGCGCGGCGGGGGCCACGCCCGGCGTGATCGGGCAGTTCGTCACCGGCACCGCCGACGCCCTCGCCCACTTCCCGCAGAAGATCTCCGGAGTCTTCAGCGCGAACCGTGATCCGACAGGCGCAGCCGGCGTCGTCGGCATCAGCCGGGTCAGCGGCGACGTCCTCGCCGCCTCCGACCCCCTGTCGCTGCGGATCGCCGACCTGCTCCTGATCGTCGCGAGCGTCAACCTGTTCGTCGGGGTCTTCAACCTGCTCCCGCTGCTGCCGCTCGACGGCGGGCACATCGCCATCCTCGCGTTCGAGCAGGGCCGTGACAGGCTGCGCCGGATGCGCGGCTACCGCGGCCAGCTGCAGCGCGTGGACCTCAACAAGCTGCTGCCCGCGACATACGCTGTGGTGGCGATCTTCGCCGTCCTGACGCTCGTCCTGGCCTCGGCCGACATCGTCAACCCCATCCGCATGCGCTAGGAAGCCGCATCGTGACGACACCCGTCGGACTCGGTATGCCCGTTGCTCCGCCGCGCCCCCTCGCGGTGCGGCGGGTGAGCCGCACCCTCGATGTCGGCGGGGTACCGGTGGGGGGAACCTCCCGGGTGTCGGTGCAGTCGATGACGACCACGCTGACCAGCGACATCAATGCCACGCTGCAGCAGATCGCCGAGCTGACCGCCGCCGGCTGCGACATCGTCCGCGTTGCCGTGCCGAGCCAGGACGACGCCGATGCGCTGCCCGCCATCGCCGCCAAGTCCCAGATCCCGGTCATAGCCGACATCCACTTCCAGCCCAAGTACGTCTTCGCCGCCATCGACGCGGGGTGCGCGGCCGTGCGTGTCAACCCGGGCAACATCAAGGCCTTTGACGACAAGGTGGCGGAGATCGCCCGTGCGGCGGGCGCCGCCGGCACTCCCATCCGGATCGGCGTCAACGCCGGCTCGCTCGACAAGCGGCTGCTCGCCAAGTACGGCAAGGCCACCCCCGAGGCGCTCGTCGAGTCCGCCCTGTGGGAGTGCTCGCTGTTCGAGGAGCACGGCTTTCGCGACATCAAGATCTCGGTCAAGCACCACGACCCGGTCGTGATGGTCAACGCCTACCGGCTGCTCGCCGAGCGCTGTGACTACCCGCTGCACCTCGGCGTCACCGAAGCCGGCCCGATCTTCCAGGGCACGGTGAAGTCCGCGGTGGCCTTCGGCGCGCTGCTCGCCGAGGGC
>JAABUO010003373.1_pt1 | contig 19035 bp, 21 predicted proteins | sample 5559291 | NCBI WGS metagenome assembly JAABUO01 (sample SAMN10711878, study PRJNA513372) | rock metagenome | isolation source: Antarctica rocks | place: Antarctica: Victoria Land, Finger Mt sud
CGGCCTTGCCGCCGCGCCCATACACATGTTCCCCCTCTCCCGCCGCAGGGGGAGAGGGGGTGAGGGTCCCCACCCTGACGACAGCGCGCGCCGTCTATGAATGGTATGCTTCATGCTACTCGATGTTCTTGTCACAAACGATGAGGGTGTACCACCACTGGTGACGGGGAGTACCGATGAAGCTATTACAGATCTCCGCGGTGCGCGTGCTCTTGTTCTGTGCCCTTGCGCTCATCTTTGCCACTGCCGTGACGATGCGCGTCAGCGCGTCTCGAAGCGCGCGTGGGGCGCCGGGTAGCGTCACTATCACCTTCTGGCAATCGACTAACCCGCAAGAGTCGGCCTTTACGCAGCTGTTGGTAAACAGCTGGAACAAGACCCATCGGGACATATACATCAACCTGCAATACATCCCCGCCGGGACGAGCACCGAAGAGGTCTTCGACGCGGCGGTCGCCGCGCACCGCACCCCCGACATCACCAATAACCTCCTGCCCGCGGTGGTGCCGCAATACGCCTCCGAGGGCGGTCTGTACGAACTCGATAAGCTGCCTGACTTCGTGAGCTACATGACCGCGCGTATGCCGACCGGGACGCTTCAACAGTTCAAGTCCAACGACGGGCACTACTATCAGGTTCCGTGGAAAGCGAACCCGGTCATGATTATTTACCGCCCCGACCTGTTGAAGAAGGCGGGTATCCCGTCCTTCCCACGCACGTACAGCGCCTTTATCACCGCCCTCAAGGCGATCAAGAGCAAGACGGGCGTTAACCCGTTGTTCCCGGACACCGACCCGACCTGGAGCCAGCGTTTCTTCGACTTCTACCCGTTCTACCTGGCGCAGGCCGGGGGGACGACGTTGTTGAACAAGGACGCGACCAAGGCCATCTTCCAGGAGCACAACGCGGCGCGGGTTCTCGACCTGTGGCGGCAAATCTTCAACGATGGGCTGGCGCCCAAATCCACGAGCACCGCCGATAAATGGTCCGTGGGCCACCAGGCGATGATGATCGCGGGGCCATGGGGTCCGAACGGCGAGATATTCCAGCACAACGCGGGCAAAATCCCCTGGGCCGTCGCCCCGATCCCCGTCCCCGACAGCATGGCGGCGCCCGCCTACCCCTACACGTTCAGCGACCCCAAGAACATCACGATTTTCGGCACGTGTACGCACCCGCGCCAGGCCTGGCAGTTCGTCAAGTGGTACATCAACAGCGCCAACGACGCCGCCTTTCTGCAGGCGACGTGGGAGTTTCCCTTCCGCAAGGCCCTGGTCGCCAACCCGACGGGATACAGCACGTTGTTTCGCCAATACCCGCAACTCATCCAATTCGCGAAGCAACTCCCGCACATACGCGGCCTCGACGACACGCCGAGTTTTGTCCAGGTTCTCGACGCCGTCTCCAGCGCCTGGGAAGCGGCCTCGGTGAACAACAGCGGCAGCCCGCGCGCCGCGATACAGCGCGCCGCGCACAACGTCGATGACATCGTCAAGGCCGGCCCGTAGCAGTCCAGGCAGTCCAGAGCGTGTGATTTGCCGTAGGTGGGGAGAGGGACGCGCCCGGTCATCCATGGGACGACCGGGGTAGCGTTTAGCCTGAAGGAGAGACGTATGGCCGCCAGCACCAGCCCCGGAGTCCCATCGCGTAGCGCTCCCAACGCCCCCAGCGCCTCCATCGCCGCCCGCTCAGGGCGGTCCAGGCGGCAGGGCGTCTGGCGGCGCAATGCCACCGGATGGGCGATGATGCTTCCATACATCATCTACTTCTGTGTTTTCACGGCCTTCCCCGTCGGCTTCGCCATCTACCTTTCCTTCCACCGCTGGAATAACCTGTACGCCCCGCCGGTCCCGCATGGCCTGGACAACTACAAATACCTGTTGACCGACAGCAACTTTTGGAACGCCCTGCGTGTCACCATCATTTTCGCGGTCGTCTTTGTCGTCGTCATCGTGCCGCTCGCGCTCGCGTTGTCCCTGGCGCTCAACCGGGCCATCAGGGGGCAAGGGTTCTTCCGGGCGGCGTTCTTCATGCCCTATATCACGCCGGGCGTCGTGGTCGCGGTGATCTTTATCTGGATGTTCCAGACGCAGAACGGCATCTTGAACAACGTGCTCGGCGCTTTCGGTCTCGGACCCGTGCCGTGGCTCACCAACGCCGCGCTGGCGATGCCCTCCATCGCCTTTCTGGCGGTCTGGAAGCAGGCCGGCTACTTCACGGTCATCTTTCTGGCCGGTCTACAGAGCATACCGCGACAACTCTACGAAGCCGCGGCGGTCGATGGAGCTTCGGCCTGGACGCGCTTCCGCAGCATCACCCTACCGCTGCTGGCCCCGGCCATGTTGCTGGTCATCATCTTCGCCACGTTGCTCGGATTCGGGATCTTCACCGAGCCGTACCTGCTGACACAGGGCGGCCCGGACAACGCGACCGAGACCGTCACGATGTACATCTACAAATGGGCGTTCCAGTTCGGCACGATGGGATACGCATCGACGCTGGGCGTCGCTTTCGCCATCCTCATTTTCGGAGTGGTGCTGATCGAGAAGCGCATCCTCGAGCGCGAGCCGGATTTGTAAGGGAGGGGCTACAATGGCGGTTGCAACGACGGCGGCGACACGGGAGCGGACAGGACAGCGCGCGCGCCACATCGCGCGGGACGCGGTCTTTTACGTCGTATTGGCGTTCGGGGTCGTGATATTCCTTGGACCTATCCTGTGGGCGCTCCTCTCCTCGTTCAAGCCGGAAGAGCAGCTCTATACGACGTTCCTGCCCACGCACTTTACGCTCGACGCGTACACGAGCTCGTTCAGCACTGTCGGCTACGTGGGGCGGGCGTTCCTGAACAGCTTCCTCGATTACGGCGTCGTCACCGTCGGGGCGCTCGTCTTCAGTTCCATGGCCGGCTACGCGCTGGCGCGGCTGGATTTCGCCGGCAAGGGCTTCCTGTTCAACCTCATCCTGTTCACGATGACGATCCCGCCCATGCTCACCCTCGTTCCGCTCTACATCCTGGTCGCGGATGGCCTGGGCTGGAGCGACACGTACCAGGGCATCATGGCGCCGGCTCTGGTGAGCACGCTAGGCATCTTTCTTTTCCGGCAGTTCTTCATTACCCTGCCGGGCGAGTTGTTCGAGGCCGGCCGCCTGGACGGCCTCTCCGACTTCGATATGCTGTTCCGCATCGCCTGGCCGCTCTCCAAAGGGGTGGTGCTGACCGTCGGTCTGCTGGTCTTCATGAATGGGTGGGATGATCTACTCTGGCCGTTGGTGGTGGAACACAGCCAAAACTTCCAGACGGCCAGCCAGATCGTGGCCCTCTTCGTGGTCGGCGGCCAATCTGGCGGTCACATATCCTGGCAGATGGCCATGGCTGCCGTGCTCGCCGCGCCGATCATTGTGGCGTATCTCTTCGTGCAGAAGTCTTTTGTCGAAGGTATCGCCACGACCGGGCTCAAGTAAGCGCAAGCGGACATCGCGCGGGGTATAGGAGGGCGGGCGTCTCGCACGAGACGCCGCCCCTCCTACATGGCTATAACGCGTATAGCTGCCTTGGCCCTATCGCGTTACCAACCGCCGCCGTCTCCGCCGCCCGAGTCGAATCCGCCGCCTGAGTCGCCGCCCCAGCCGCTATCGCCGCCGCCCCAGTCTCCACCGGCATTGGCGTTAGGGTCGATGCCCCCCGCGTTGGGGTCGAAGCCCGCGTTCATGGTGGAGGGGTCCGATCCGGCGTTGGCGCCATACCCGGCGTTGGCGTTAGGATCGCCCTGGTAGTAGTTGTTGACGACCTCCTCGCGCGGTTGGCCCTCGCCTATGGCGTTGCCGTGTTGGTCGAACAGCGCGTTTCCGATGAGACCACCGGCTAGCCCGCCCGCCAGGCCGCCCGCCACGCCACTCATCAAGCCGCCGCCCGCGCCCCCGAGCAAACCGCCGCCGCCCTGCTGTGGGGGATACTGTCCCTGCGGATAACCTTGCGGCGGGTACTGCCCTTGCGGATAACCTTGTGGCGGGTACTGTCCCTGCGATCCTTGCTGTGGATATGGCCCGCCTTGGGGCGCGTAGCCCTGTTGCGGGGTGTAGTAGGGGTTGGGCGGGATGGCCCCGCCGCCGCGCATAGGGCCGGAGCCTGATTGCGGTTGTGGGTAGCTCTCACCCGGCTGTAGATTGGACGGCTCGCCAGGGTAGTACGGTTGCGGCCGGCCGCCGAAGATTTGCGGTTGCTGGGTCTGCTGGGATTGGCCCTGCGGCCACGCCTGCCCCGGCCCCTGCTGCTGGGGCATGAACGGCTGCCCCTGGCCCTGCTGCTGGTAGGGGGACTCGTTCGGGTATTGGCCGCCCTGCGTTTGCTTCTGCAACTGGTTTTGCAGGAAGCGTTTTGCCATGTCGCCGAGGCTTTTCATGGGTATTTCTCCTATCCCAATGCCGTGCATGCGCACGTACCCTTAGCTTACTCCCGCGCGATGAGATTTGTATGAGACATGCCCTCTCGCTCGCCTGGCCGAATAGACGACGGGGGTGAGATGGAAGACCATGACCGTGACGCGCGAATTGGTGGTCTGGCGGGCGTGGCGTATACTAGGCCGATACAGTGTACCGAGTGGATGCGCCAGGGAGGGATGTTATGACGTTCGTGTCGTCGCGTAGAGACCCTTCTGACGCAACACTAGCTACTGGACACTCGTTGTGCGGGTAGTGCATGGTCCGCGGCCGTCGGTCGATGCGCCCCCGTGGGCGCGGACGCCTGCCGCGCGACGCGGGGCGGCGGGGGAGCGCGTCGTGCGGGCGGCGCTCGCCGCGGCCCTCGACGACCGCTATGTCTTGATCCACAATCTGTACTTGCCGGGCGGGGCCGGCGACGTCGACGCCGTCTTGATCGGCCCGCGCATCCTCGTGCTGGAGGTCAAGACCTACGCCGAGGATCGTCCGTTGCGCGTGCGCGGTCTGCGCTGGGAGTACGAGGCCGGGGACGGGCGTTGGCGCGCCCTGGACGGCCAGCCGAGCGCGCAGGCCGAGGTCAACGCGCGCCGCGTGGCCTACGCCCTGCGCAGCGCCGGGCTTCCGGCCTACGGCGTCGTCCCCCTTGTCGTCCTGGTGGGAGGAGCGCCATGCGCCCTCGAACGCCCGCGCGTCTCCGTGCTGCGTCCGGCCGAACTGCCGCGCGCCGCGCGCGAGGGCCGCCCCGTCACGCAGCCGGCGTGGCCCGATCTCGCCTTGCGCGCCCTCCTCGTCGCGGGGTCGGTGGCGGGGGAGTAAATACCTGGCCCTATCGACCCTATAACGTCAGCACACCGGCGCGGCCGTGGCGGGAGGCTGGCCGGGGGCGCCGAACACCTGGCGGATGACGTTGGTGTAGGCATAGCCGTCGGTGTGGTTGGGGATGAGCGCTCCGCCCTCCCCGATCTCGTTCCAGGCATAGACGAGCACGATGCGCTCCGGGACAGTGCGCGTCGGATGCGCGTCGATCCAGCGCCGGGCCGCCGCCGCGTAGCAGGCGAACGCTCCCGAGGTGCGGCCGACGTAGGAGATGATGGTCCGTTGTTCGCGCACGCTGAAGCGCTGGTCCCAGCCCATCGTGATAACCGGGATGTAGGGATAGGGTAGATTGGCCGCGACGCGGTCCCACATGCCTTCGTTCTCTTGCACGAGCCTACTATACGGGGCCGGCACGCGGGTCTGCTCGCCCCCCGTGGCATGGTAGTTGTACCCGGTCGTGATATCGTAGCCCTCGTCGCGCAGGCGGCCGTAGTTGGCGGGATTGCCGCGCGGTGTCACGGTCGCGCCGACGGCCACGGTCACGCCCGGCAGACCGTAGCGGCGTGCCTGGCTGCGCAGGTAGTCGAGCGCCTTGCGAACGTTGATCGAACCGCCGTGGCCGCGGTCCGCCGGTAGGCCGCCGAAGATGGCGCGCATGTGCTCGGGGCTGAAAACGATGAGGAGGGGCTTGCCGCCGACCCGCACGTAGTCGGGTTGCAGGAAGTAGCGCATCCAGGTCTTGACGATGCGCGGCCAGTCGGCCGCGTGCGGGACGAAGGGCTCCTGGTCGACGAAGTTAAGACAGAAGCGCAGACGCGGCCGCTCGCCGGACGAGAGATAATATCCCAGCGCGTTGTTGAGGGTGCGGTCGGTGGCGTACTTGATGTGGGCCAGGTCGTACCAGTCGAAGGCGAAAAAGTCGATGCCCGTCCCCGCGGCCTGGTCGATGGTCCGGTCGACCTGGCGCTGCGAGTCGTCGTACCACCCAATCAGCGGTTCGTAGCGGCGCAGCGGGCTGCGCGTGAGGAGCGGGTTCAGGTTGTCGTTCTGCTCGTGCGACCAGCCGCTGAAATAGTAGGCACCGACACTGTAGCCCCGGCTCGCCCCGCCGGCCATGGGGGCCGTCGGAACCCGCGTCGGGGAAGCGGTGGCGACCGGCGCGCTCTTGTCCGGAACGATCCGCGACGATGTGGGGGACGATAGGCGCGATAACGGGCGCGCGACGCGCACGGTCGCTGCCGCGGTCCGGGTCTGGGGGTACAGCGCCCCGCGGGTTAGCGATGGACAGGCGGCCGCGACCAGGGCGAGCGCCGCCAGCGCGGAGCATCGCACGACGGAGCGCGGCACGCGGGAAAGGGGTCCGAGAGACATCGACCACTCCTAAAGTGTTGTGCGCGTACAGGTCGCGTACAGGTCATGTGTTGTGCGCGTCCACGTCGCGTCCACGTCGCGTACAGGGCGCGTACACGTAGGGTGGGGACAGATTTATAGTGTACCGGCAATCGTTCTACCCTGCTGTCCCGTCCGTTTCCCTGTTTCCCTGTTTCCCCGGAGCTATTGACGGGCAGGTGGGTTATCGCGTAGGCTGAGGCCGTCTCGTGTCCTTTAACGCCGCGACCTAGTGTCCCCTAGGAATGCCACGTGCCCAGTGCCCTCCGCGCCGCCGCCACGGTCGTCCTGCTGTCCGTCCTCACCCTCGTTCCTCTCGTCGCGCCGCGCGGAACTCAGGCTGCGCGACAGGCGTCCGCCGCGCCCGCCTCGGTATCCGGTGTCCCGATCGCGCTCGTGCGCGCGCTGCGCGGCGAGGCGGGCGCGCTCGCCCCGACGGCCACGCGCGAAGGGATTGTCGGCCTCGCCTTCGGTCTGATGCGCCTGGCGCGTGTCGCGCCACTGTCTCAGTCTCACTCACGCGCGACCCCCGGTATCGGCTCGTGGGCCCCCGCCGTCGCGATGCTGGCCGGTGGAGGTATGGGGTCAACGCACGCCGCCGTGGCGCGGGCCTTGGTGCGGGACGTCTACGAACGGCTGGGGGCGCGGCCGGATTGGGCCGCGGTCGACCGCGCCGTCCCTCTCGCGCCGCCCCGGACCCACGGCCGCGACGTCGCGGCCGACTACCCCCTCGCCATCCCCGTCCCCTCGCCGAATCGCTGGGTGTACCACCGTGGCGGCCGCACGATCCGCTACGTCGTGATCCACGACACCGAGTCGGCCTGCGCCGCCGCCCTCAACTGGCTGACCAACCCGCGCTCGGCCTCCAGTGCGCATTTCCTGGTGTGCCGCGACGGACGCGTGTACCAACTCGTCCGCGTCGCCAACGCCGCCTGGCACGCCGGCAATACCTACATCAACCACCAGTCGATCGGCATCGAGCACGAGGGCTATGCCGGGCAGGACTATACGCCCGCGCAGTACGCGGCTACCGTATCAATCTTGCACTGGCTCAACGGGCGCATGAACCTGCGGCTGCAGTGGACGCGCAACGCCGTGTTCGGGCACGAGAACGTCCCCGGCTCCGACCACACCGACCCCGGGCCGGGTTGGAATTGGCCCCTCTTTATGAGTATGCTGCGGCGCGGGGACGCTTACGACGCGGGCGACCCGCGTCTCGCCGTCGTGCTTGCGCCGCGCGCGTATATCGATGCGTGCCCGCTAGTGGGCTGCGCGATCCTGGGTACGGCCAACTGGGGGGAGCAATTCTCGGTGCGGAGGCGTCTCCCCGGCTAGCTTGGGATCGACTTCGCCGGCTTTCACGGCTGGCTGCCGGCGGCGGCGACCCACAGCGGCGCGGGGACGGTCGTGCGCATCAAAGCCCGCGTCGTCGTCCGGGCGGCCCCGTCGAAAAACGGGGCGCCGGTGGGACCGCTGGCGCCGGGCGAGGCGTACGCCTCAACCCTCGTCGACGACTCGGTCGATCACCGCGGCTGGTGGCTGATCGAGTACGCCCATCGCTACGGCTTCGTGTGCGCCTGCGATACGACGCCGGGCTACCACGCGACCCCCGTGCCCACCGGGACACCCGCCCCGCCCCACGCGACCGGGACGCCGACGGCCAGCCCGACGGTATCGGCGACGGCGACAACTCCTCCGACGACGTCGCCTACGTCGACCCCGATGCCGACGACCGGCCCCACCGACACTGTCAGCCCCACCCCGACGTCGACCCCGACGCCGACGGACAGCCCCAGCCCGACCGACACGCCTGTTCCCTCGTCGCAGCCCCCCGGCGCCCCCGTTCCCCCCACGCCGACCGCCGCCTGCCAGGTCCAGTTGCCGCCGACGTGTTAAACGAGGCGGTGACAAGCGGCAGGCGGCAGGCGTGAGCGTACCCGCTCATACGGTTTTGATAGGGCTCTCCCGGCCATCCCGGTACACTGAGGCGCTTGCCCGCGTCTACTGACGCCTAATGTTTCGTCAGAGGGGGCGCCTTGCGGCGGGACGTACCCACGGGGACCGCCGGCAGGAAGCCGGCGGTCCCCGTGGGCGCCACATCAAACAAAGTTTCCTGAGTCCGCACTGACACCTGGGAGGTGAGATGCGCACCCTTGTCTGCTGGTTCCGGCGGGACCTGCGCGTGCGGGATCACACCGCGCTCTATCACGCGGCGCGCGACGCCGAGCGCGTCACCTCACTCTTTATGGCCCATTACAACGATTCGTGTAAAAGTGGGCCATTTGGCGAAGATGCGGCGCACTGCCATGGTCTTACGCTTTATAACAACGGGAAATGTAGAGTGGGACTACTCGGTCGCGCACAGCAGCGGAACCGTGAACCGGGTGACGCGTCCTGCCTTGTACGCTCGTGCCTGATCATGGCATCTTGACCAGCATCGCGCCGTCTGCTCGTCGTCCGACGCGTGGTCACGCCGACTCCGCGGCGCCGGCGTCAGCCATCGTGCGTAGCCGGTCGGCGAGGCGCCGCAACGCCGCGCGCAGCTCGGGGGGCTCATGCACGACGAGGTCGCACCCCAGGGCGGCGAGAACGCGGGCCAGCCACTCCGGACTGTCGGTGGAGCAGCGCAGCACCACACCGTCGACCGTCTCCTCCAGCGCCGCGAACGACGGGGAGAGGTGGCGACGCGCCTCGTCGAGCGTCGTGTCAAGCGTCGCGACGACCGTATACGCGCGCGGTGTGGACACAAGCGCGCGCCGCACCACGTCAAGGGTGTCGAAGCCGCGCGGGCGCGTGAACGTCGCCGCATCATCGCTCGGCGCGATGTCCAGCACGCGGTCGAGGCGGAAGACGCGCGTGGCGCCGCGCAGGTGACAGTGGCCGGCCGCGTACCACAGCCCCGCGTGGAAGACGACGCCGTACGGGTCGAACGCGCGCTCGGTCTCCGCCCGGTCCCGCGTGCGATAGCGCAGGCGGACCCGCCGTCCCTGCCGCGCGGCGGTGCTCAAAGCCATGACGGTCGCGCTCGTCGGCGGTGCCTCCGCCGTGCGCAGGTCCAGCACCAGCGTCTCCCCCACCGCCTTCACCCGTTCGCGCAGCGCCAGCGGCAGCACGCGATCGACCTTCGCCAGCGCGCCCTCCACGGCCGGCGCCGCGTCGGCCAGCCCGAGTCGCCGTGCCGCCAGCAGCCCCAGCGCCAGCGCCAGCGCCTCGTCCTCCGTGAACATCAACGGCGGCAGCTTGAAGCCGGGCAGTAAGCGATAGCCGCCATACCGCCCGCGCTCGCCGACGACGGGGATGCCCATCTCCTGAAGCATGATGATGTAGCGCCGCACTGACCGCTCACCCACCTCCAGGCGCGCGGCGAGGTCGGCGCGCCCAAGGCGCCCGTGCGCTTGGAGCAACTCCAGGATCGTCAGTAAGCGGGTCGTCGGATAGTACATGATACGGCGTCGCCTATCCGCGGGAATGTGGATCGACTATGACCACATTATATGCTACCGTGAAGGTGCGCGCCCCCGCGCGGACCGACGTGTGCGGCGGACGGGGCGTCGACGCGCGGCGGAGTGTGCGGACGACCCGCCATGGAGTGGACGAGGAGGACTAGTCATGGAGCTGAAAGGGAGAGCACACGGACTCCCGTGACGGATGATGAGACAGGCGAAGGAGGATGTGATATGGCCATTGGTGTGCAGGTGACCTTCGATGCGGTGGACGCACACCGCTTGGCGCGGTTTTGGGCGGACGCCCTCCACTACCAGAAAGAGGACCATTCCGCGTTCATCGCGCAGCTTGTGGCGGCGGGGCAGCTGCAGCCGGCGGACGTCGTCGACGACGAGGGGCGGCAAGCCTTCCGCGATGTGGCCGCGTGTCGCGATCCGGACGGCGCTGGCCCCCGCCTCTTCTTCCAGAATGTGCCCGAGCCGAAGACCACAAAGAATCGTGTCCACCTGGATCTCAATGTGGGACGCGCCGCGGTTGAGGCTGAGAATGTGGGACGCGCCGCGGTTGAGGCTGAGGCGGCACGCCTCATGGGCCTGGGCGCGACGCTGGCGTGGACGTCGGACGATCGTGGGGCGTACGCGATGACGTTGCGTGATCTTGAAGGGAATGAGTTATGTGTCCATTAGTGTCCAGTACAACGACTGTGCTGACAATAGGTACGGGTGGCTATTTTCATGCGCAAGCGACGTATGCGGGGTCACAACATTATGTCCGGGATTTTCCCCGCTAAGGCCCTGATCCGGCGCGGCGATCTCTCGCCAACTTCCGTAACCCGGTCGTTCCGCGACGAGTTTTCAGCGCCAACTCCGCGGTCGACACTGTCCCGTGTGAGCGTCCGCGGGCTGTAACAATGGCCCAGACTCGTCGCGGAACGGCTATTCCACGACGAGCATTCCGCGCCAAGAAAGGTCCCGACCCGTCTTTGCACAACTATCATCACTGCGGCCGGCAAGGCTCCAGGTGCTCCGATTACCCGTCCTATCCGCTGAAGACCGCCACGCGCCTGACGGATATCACTGCGTACGCTGGAGGTATATTAAAGAGCGCCTATCCCTTGTCGGGACGCTCTTCCAGCCCGATGACGGCGGCCCCTATCCGGGTATCCTTCTTCTCGGCGGCTCCGAGGGCGGGCTCCACGAGGATGACGCCGCGCTCCTGGCCGCGCACGGCTACGCGGTGCTGGCCCTGGCGTATTTCGGCATGGCGGGCGTCCCGCCCCTCTTGATCGGCATCCCGCTCGAGTATGGCGAGGCGGCTATCGCGTGGCTGCGGGAGCAAGAGGGTGTGCGGGGTGACTGGCTCGGGGCGATGGGCGGATCGCGCGGCGGTGAGCTGGCCCTCCTGCTCGGGGTGACCTTCCCGGCCATCACGCCGGTGGTCAACCAGTGCGGGAGCGGGGTCCTCACCGAGGGTATCGGGGTCACGCGCTGCCCTACCTGCCCACGCGGGTGCCTCCCGCATTCGAGGCCCAAGCCCGCGGCGGCGGCCCTGTCGATCTGAGCCTGGTCTTCCGCGCGAGCCTGGAGGACGCCGCCGCGCGGGACGCGGCGACGATCCCGGTGGAGCGCATCAACGGGCCGGTCCTCCTCATCTCCGCGGGCGACGATCGGGGCTGGCCCTCGGAGCTGCTCTCGGACATCGCGCTAGAGCGCCTCGCGCGCCATCACCATCCCTATCCGACCCAGCACCTGCGCTACGCACGGGCGGGACATGCGATCATCGCGCCGCCGTACGGACCGACCGTCCTCGAGGCGCCCGGGCCAGGGGTCGCCATGGCGACGGGAGGGACACGCGAGGACACCGCCTTCGCCCGGGCTGACGCGTGGGCGCGGACGCTCCTGTTCCTCGCGCAGCATCTGCGGCAGGACGAACGCGGCTGAATCAGCCACGAATGAGGCGTTTGCGGAGACACGTGGCAGACCTCGTCAGCCCCTCCTCTGACGAAGGTCTACACATGGAGCCTAGAGGGCCTGTAGCGTGCGGCAGGGCGACCCGGTCGAGGCGCTGCTGGGCGCGCCGCGCGACGGCGAGGCCGACGGCGTCTACGTCAACCGCGCACTCCGCTCGCGCTCGAGGCCGGGCGTGAGCGGAGTGCGCGGCGCGCCGTGGAGGCGGCGGGCTTTCTATCTATCAGCGATTCGCCTTGCCGACGAACTCGCCGTCGTAGGTCTTGCTTAGATCGATGCGCTTGCCCTGCACGTCTGAGTTCGTCAGGTTCTCGGTGCGGAGCACGAACTGGGGACCGCCCGACGGCATCTTCCCATCGGGGCTATACATGGCTAGCTGCGCCTTCAGCGCCGTCAAGTAGAGCGCCTTGTTCCCGGCATAGTAGTCGGCCGGCATCATGGCGGTGACCTGCTCCGCGCTGTGCGTGTGGATCCACTTCAGGGTTTTGACGTAGGCGTTCACGATCTTCTGCGTGGTGTCCTTGTGGCTGTTGACGTAGTCCGTCTTCATGAACACGCAGATGAACGGATAGGCGCCGCCCAGCGCGGTACGCGTCGACGTCGGCGTCCGCAGGTCGACCAGCACTTTCCCGACCCCGCTCTGGATGAGGCGCGAGATCGTGGGCTCGGTAGTCATGCCCGCGTCGATCGTGCCGTGCTGCATGCCCGCGATGAAGGTGTCACCGGCGCCCACCGGGATGAAATGGACCTGGTTCGGATGGATCCCCTTCTTGTTCAGCAGGATGGTGGTCAGGGTTTGGGTGCCCGACCCGAGTTCGGTGACCCCCAGGTTGCGGCCTTTGAGATCGGCGGCCGACTTGATCTGGCCCGCCTTGTTGGCGGCGACCATCTCGGCTTCGCCCGGGGCGATGGTCAGCTGGACCACGTCCGTCATCCCCTTGCCCAGCGCCTGGAGTTCGATCGTATGGTTGTACGACCCCGAGCCGGCCTGCACCTGTCCCGCCAGCGTGGCGGTCTCGGACGACTGCCCCGAGGCCTCGTCGATCAGCGTCACGTCGAGGCCTTGCTGGGCGAAGTAGCCGAGCCGCTGCGTCAGCTCGTTGGGTAGGTAGATCTGCTTGCTCATACCGCCGACCATAATCGACAGCTGCGTGCGCGTGGCGGCATGGGTCGTCGCGGCGCCGTGAACGGCGGGCAGACCCGCGATGGCCGCGGTCGCGGCGAGGGACAGGGCTACTGGTGTGACGAGTTTACGCATGGTCCGATAACTCCTCATTGAATTGGATTAGTACGTGTCATGATACGTGTCGCGGTCGCGGTCGAACAATTATCACCCCCCTTCCAAGGCCGGCCAGTGTCGGTTATAGACCGGCATCGGCGACCGGCGTCGGGCGCCAGCGGATCAGACGGTTTTCCAGCGCGGTGATGAGCGCCTCGGCGGTCAACGCGAGCGCGGCCAGGATAAACATCGCGGCGAAGACGCCGTTGGCGTTGAAGGCGCCCTGCGCGGTCTGGATCACCAGGCCGAGACCCTTGGTGGCCCCCAGGTACTCGCCCACCACGGCCCCGACCAGGGCGAAGCCGAACGCCGTGTGCAAGCTGGCGATGATCCAGATCAGCGCGGACGGCAGGATGATCTGCATGGACACCTGGCGCGGCGAGGCGCCCAGGATGCGGGCGTTGGCGATCAGGTTGCGGTCCGCTTCGCGCACGCCCTGGAAGGCGTTGAAGAAGACGACGAAAAACACGAGCACGACCGCTAACGCGACCTTGGACTGCATCCCCAATCCCAGTCCGATGACGAAGATGGAGCCGAGCACCACGCGCGGGATCGAGTTAGCCGCCTTGATGTAGGGTCCCAGGACGTCGGCCAGGAGACGGTTGCGGCCCAGAGCGATGCCGAAGATAACCCCCAGCACGACGCCGATGAGGAAGCCCAGCACGGTCTCTTCCATGGTGGCGGCGATCTGTTCCCACAACGGCCCCTGCGCCGTGCCGTTGGCCGCCCACGTTGCGATCTGGGACCAGATCCGCGACGGCTGCCCCCAGAAGAAGGGGTCGATCCAACCGACGCGTGAGCCCAATTCCCACCCGCCCAGAAGCACGACCGCGACCAGGACACGGAGGACGTTGACGAGGGTGCGGCGGCGGCGGTGCGCCCCCACATCCGTCGTCCAGACGGGCTCGTCGACCCCCATCGAGATCGGGGTGGCAAGCGTCCCCTCAACTACCGGGCTGCTGTTTGGCGCGTTCATAACTTACCATCACCTCGTCGCGTAAATCCCCCCAGATCTCCTGATACAGTTGCGTGAAACGCGGCTCGAAGCGGATCTCGGCCACGTTACGGGGCCGTGGGAGGTCGATTGTATAGATACCTTTGACCGTGGCCGGCCCGGCCGTGAGCACGCAGACGCGATCGGCCAGGGCGATGGCCTCCTCTAGATCGTGAGTCACGAAGATGACGGAGGCCGAGATGGACGACCACAGATCGAGCAGTTCATCCTCCATCAGGGTCCGGGTCTGCACGTCCAGGGCGCTGAAGGGCTCGTCCATCAAAATGATCCGCGGCTCCGTGATGAGACTCTGCGCCAGGGCGACGCGCTTACGCATGCCGCCCGAGAGTTGGTGCGGGTAGTAGCCCTCGAAGCCGGTGAGCCCGACCCGGCCGATCCAGTCGCGCGCCCGATCGTACGCCTCTTTCTTGGGCATGCCACGGAACAGTGGGCCGGCGACGACGTTATTCAAGACGCTTTTCCAGGGGAAGACGGCGTCGGCCTGGAAGACGTAGCCGACCTGCGGGGCGATACCGTCGACGGGCTTCCCCATCACGCGTACCTCGCCGGCGCTCGGCCGCTCCAGCCCCGCCACGAGGGTGAGAGTGGTCGACTTCCCACAGCCGGTCGGCCCGACCACGGCGCAGAACTCGCCGGGAGCGATGGTGAGATTGATATTCCGCAGGGCCGTATAGATCTGGCCGGACGGGGTGGGGAATCGCTTGTAGGCCCCGCGAAGTTCGATGGCGGGAGGGGCAAGACCCCTATCGCCGCTAATGTCGGCGCCGGGGTAGGAAACAGGTGAGGTGGTCATAGCGCTCTTTGCACAACCTCCATTGCTCGTTGCACATGTTATATCCCCTCTGCGACGACGCGGCGTTAGAGGGGAACGCGTCTTTGCGCCGTTGACCATATCCTAACACGATACGAGGACGCGGTGCGCGGAAAGCGGTCGACACGGGCGGGTTTTATCGCCTCCCGGTAACCGGTAACCCCCGCTCGGGCGTGTACAATAACCGCGTATAGCGTCTCAGTGTGGACGCGCATACGGGTGAGAAGCTGATGGGGTTGATCCCGAGCGGAAGGATTGTACTGTACGTTGCGCTCTAACACACGTCAGTTCGTCACGGCCGTGGCCCTCGTCTATATCCTGTTGTGGAGTTCGGCCTTCATCGCCACGAAGGTCGGCGTCACGCACAGCCCGCCGCTGACCCTGCTGGCGGCGCGCTTCCTCGTCGCGGCCGCGTTGCTGGCGGCGCTGGCGCGGGCGCGCGGCTTGCGATGGCCGGAGGGGCGCGCGGCCTGGGGCCGGTTGGCGCTCTTTGGCCTGCTCAACTCGGGCCTCTACCTGGGCTGTACGTACGTGGCGCTGCGGCACCTCTCGGCCGGGATGGCGGCGATCATCGCGGCGGCGAACCCGCTGCTGCTGACGCTGCTGGCCCCGCGCCTCCTGGACGAGCGGCTCACGTGGATGCGCGCGTTGGGGTTGGCGCTGGGCTTCGGGGGCGTGGTTTTCGTCATGGGCGCCCGGCTCGACGCACGGGGAGGGGCCGACACGCTCGGCGGTATGGTTCTGGCGGTGGCGGGGGTCGTCTGCCTCGTCGGGGCCACGGTGCTGTACAAGCGCCGTCCCCCGCGTGAGCACCCGCTCGTCGTCAACACCGTGCAGCTCGGCGCGGCCGGGCTCGTCCTGGCGGTCCCCGCGCTCCTGTTCGAGCACCCGGAGCGCGTGCGCGTCGACCTCCCGCTGGCGTGGTCGTTCCTGTACCTCGTGCTGGTCATCAGCATCGGGGCGTCGCTGCTGTGGTTCTGGCTGCTCGGGCGCGGCGAGGCCAGCGCCGTAAGCGCCTACTATTTCCTGACCCCTATCTGTGGGCTCGCGCTGGCGGCGCTATTGCTGGGCGAGCCGTTCGGCCTGCGCGACGGGATCGGGTTGGCGGCGGTCGCGGCCGGCATCGCACTGATCAACCGCGCTCCGTCGCCGGCGCGGCGGGATCGGGATGTCGCCCTCGTCGACGTGGCCCGCCCGACCCCCGCGGTGTATCCCGACGCGTAGATCTACGACAGTCTGTCCAGCTCCAAGGGGTCATTCCGGTCCGGGCTGTACGGCGCCGGGATATGGGGTTAGCGGTAAGCGAACCGTCACCGTCGTGCCCTCGTCGGAGGCGCTCTGTACGTCGATGCAGCCTCCGTGGGCCGCGACGATGGCCTGGACGATGGCCAGGCCCAGTCCCGTCCCGCCGGTGGCGCGGCCGCGCGACTTGTCGGCGCGGTAGAAAGGCTCACACACGTGCGGCAGGTCGTCCGGCGCGATCCCAATCCCGTCGTCACGCACGTCCAGCCGCGCCGCGCCCGCGTCTCTATCGGTCCGCAGGGCCAGCGCGATGTGGCCGCCCGTGTCGGTGAACTTGACCGCGTTGTCGACGAGGTTGTCGACGACCTGACGCAGGCGGTCGGGGTCGCCGCGCACGACGACGCGGCCGGCCGGCAGGTCGAGGGTGATGTGGCGTTCGGGGCGCGGGAGCGCGGCGCCGTCGCGCGCCTCGCGGAGCAGGGCGCTCAGGTCGACGTCGCGCCAGTGCATAGCGGGGCTCGCCGTATTCGCGACGTCGAGGCGGGCCAGGGCCAGCAGGTCATTCACGAGGCGGGTCATACGCGTGGCCTCGCTCCCCATCGCCGCGAGCGCGCGTTCAAGCTCGCGTGGGTCCGACGCGGCGCCCAGCAGCAGCACGTCCGCGTAGCCGCCCAGCGCGGTCAGGGGTGTGCGTAACTCGTGCGCCGCGTCGGCGACGAAGCGGCGTTGCGTGGCGAAGGCGTCCTCGACCGCGGCGGCCATGGCGTTGAAGGCCGCGGCAAGGTCGCCGACCTCGTCGCGGGCCGGGGGAACGGTGACGCGGCGGGCGTAGTCGCCGGCCGTCATCGCCTCGGCCGCCGCGGCGACGCGCGTGAGGGGCCGCAGCGCCCGGCGCACCAGCGCCGCGCCGAGGACGGTGGCCAGGATGATCGCCAGCACGGTCCCGCCCAATGTGAGCAGGCCTAGTCCCCGCGCCGTCGTCGCGATCGGCGCGAGGTCGCGCGCGAGGATGATCGCTTCGCGTGACGACGCGGGGGCTAACGGGCCGCCGCCGGGGGATTGTACGTCCGCGAGCCCGTGAGGGTCGGCGGGGCCGCCGTTAACGACGGGGAAGGCGCCGACGCCGCTCCGGTGGGCTCCGCCTGGCGTCTCCGCGAAGGCTACGCCTTTGCGGGGCGGCTTCGCGGCGGGTAACGGGGCCACGGCCACGAGGTACAATCCGCGGGAGGTAGAGATCTCGTCGACGGCGCCCTGGCCCGTCGACAGGGCCCGACGCAGAGTTGATGGGGGGACCAACTGCTCCGCAGATAGACCTCCCGAGGTGTAGAGCGTGCGGCCCGTGGCGTCGACGAGGATCTCTGTCGTATCGGGCCGGGCCGGGCGTCCCGCCACAATGTCGGACGCGGTCGGCGCCGCGCCGTTGCGCGGGGGTTTGCCGATGGCGCGCCCAACGGACAAAGCCTCGGCGCTGGACGACGCGCTCAGCGTCGTTCGCGCGTCGTCCAGGAGGCGCTGGCGGATCGCGCCGGCCTGCACGGCGGCGATAGGCGCCAGCACGAGGAGGAGGATCAGGCCGTAGCCGAGGGCGAGCCTCCAGCGCAACGGGAGCCGCGCGAAGCGGCCCTGGATCCCGCGCGATGGGCCGAGTATGGCGACGCGCGCCGCCCCTCCGCCGTCCACGATCCTCTTCATCGCCTTGTTAGGCTTTCAGGACGTAGCCGACGCCGCGCACCGTCAGGATGTGGCGGGGCGGCCGGTCGCCGATTTTATCGCGCAGGTAGCGGATGTAGACCTCGATGACGTTGTCGTCGCCGACGAAGCCTGGTCCCCACACCGCGTGCAGGATGGCCTCGCGCGTGAGCACGCGGCCGGGGTAGCGCATCAGGTAGTGCAGGAGGTCGAACTCGCGCGCCGTGAGGGGGACGACGGTCTCGTCGACGCGTACCTCGCGCGCCGCGGGATCGAGGATGAGTTCGCCCGCGCGCAGCGTCTCGGCCGTGGGGCCCTGGGCGCGGCGCAACAGCGCGCGGACGCGGGCGCTCAGTTCGGCGAAGTCGAACGGTTTGGTGAGGTAGTCGTCGGCCCCGTCGTCGAGGCCGCGCACGCGGTCGCCGACGTCGTCGCGCGCGGTCAGCATCAGGATGGGGGTTGTGCTGATCTCGCGCAAACGGCGGCACAACTCCAGTCCGTCCATCCCTGGCAGCATCAGGTCGAGCATGACAAGGTGCGGCTCGAAAGCGCGGAAGCGGCGCAAGCCTTCAGCCCCATCGACCGCGATGTCCACCGCGTACCCTTGATGGGTCAGACCCAGGCGGATAAAGTCGGCGATGGCCCGCTCGTCTTCCACCACCAGCACGCGTGTGTCGCCGGGCCCGCTGGTCATGTCCTATCTCCTCTTGTCGTCTTCGTCTAGTGTAAAGCACATGACCCGCGCCTGACGCGCATATAGAACCGCGGGGGCCGGTTCGGGCCGCCCCCGCGGGGGTGTGGCTGTGGCGCGACAGCGCGCGTAGGGCTAGTGCAGAATTAAGCGGCTTTCTTTGAAGGTCTTGGGGGCGAGAGAAGGTGGGGCGCAGGGGGGCAGTCGAAGACAGAGCAGACGCGCGCGACGAGAGCGGCGGCCGAGAGCAGGTGG
>JAABUO010003374.1_pt1 | contig 19033 bp, 5 predicted proteins | sample 5559291 | NCBI WGS metagenome assembly JAABUO01 (sample SAMN10711878, study PRJNA513372) | rock metagenome | isolation source: Antarctica rocks | place: Antarctica: Victoria Land, Finger Mt sud
AGGCTGGACTTGCCGCAGCCACTGTCGCCTATTATGACAACCTTGCTGATGTACTGGTAGTTCATTGGTCCATTTGCGGAGGTCCACGGAATTCGAAATGACAACTGCAATTTCCATAAGCACGACGAACAGAGAAATACATACTAGGTGCCATTAATGTAGAATAAATATATACACAGTCTAAACGCGTTGCTCATAGTCATCCCAGTTCGCCAATATACTACCCAGCTTCGGCGACCCGGTCAATTTGTATACTTCTTCAAAGTACTCTTTGGTAACGCGGAAAGGTGATGCAGTGACATTCGGGATGTACTTTCCAATCAGCTTGTTGGGGTTCAGTGCTGTCCTCGGAACCTTCTTCGTCAAGAACGAGCGGAAAGGCTTGACTCCGGATCGAAGGAAGGTTGAGTGGAAAGGAACATCGATGCCCTTAAGGGGAATAGTTGCGAATCCTCGCTCCAGTTCGAGTGGCTTCGGGCGCGACTCGGTTTTGCGTGCACACTCTGCTACAATCTCCGACAAACGTGACTTCACCTCTTCCAGTGAAAGCGTCTGCATGAGATGTTCCAAATCGACCTTTTGCACACGTAGAAAATTGAGCACGTTGCTGAGGCAATCGAGCCCGCGGAGATCGCCGGCACAGACATACTGCTGGTCGGCAACATTGTAATTCACAATTTCCAGCAGCCATTCCGTCTGCGCAGAGATATGCTCAACAACATACCGCAGGGCAGCATCGTTGAACGACTTCGCGATCCGGCTGGGATTAACGGCACACATTCCGTAATTTGACCTTCCCTCAGAGTCTCGTGGCACAGCCACCTGCATGGTCATGCCGCGGTAGAAGACAATATCGACCAGACTCTCGATGGGCATGACGTCGCCAAGTGCAGCGAGTGCAGAGTACTCTCCGAGAGAGTGCCCCGCAAAAGAGCAATCACGCTGCACAAGCCCCTTGGACTTCATATCTTCGAAACTAGCCTTCTCCATCAGTGTCAACGCCGGCTGCGTAAATTGCGTGGCGGACAGGAGCCCTTGGGGTGAGTGGAACGTATACGCATTGGATTGCTCCCCGATCGTTTTGAAAATACGCTCCGACTTGAGTTGCCCGTCTGCTGCCACGCTTTCAAACGTCATGGACATGTAATTCTGCCTTATTGCCTTCCCTCGCGGCCCGCCAAAATGTACCGTCAGCTCTCGCGGATTAATTCGGACGATGTGAATGATGGAGAATCCGTAGTTGTCTAGGAAGTGCTTGTCTGCACGGTCCCACACATTACGGGCAACTTCACTTGAATCATACAGATCCATCCCCATCCCTTGTTCTTGACTGCCTTGTCCTGTGAAGACGTACGAAGAGACTGGCTGTTCGACTTCCGCCTCACCTGTAATGATGACCTCATCAGAATCCTTATTACGCGCCTCAACCTTGATCGTCTTGCAGCCAGCTACCATGCCAACATGCACAAGCTTCACTTCAACGCTGTCATTCGGCAAAACCATTCCAACAAAAGAACATGTAAAACTTCGCACCCGTGCCACAATATTGTCTGCAGCCCACGTTTCCACAAGACTACGAACAGCTGCACTGGAGTACATGCCGTGCGTAATCGCGCCTTTGAGATTGGCATACCTAGAGAAAATGGGGGAAACGTGAATGGGGTTATAATCGCCTGATACACGAGCATATCCTTCATTGGACGACGGTGCTTTGAAGATTAGTTCGGATCCGTGACCGAGGGGAATGCTGTTCTCAAACGTGATAGGCTGCTCAATCGTTGAACCATGACGCGCAAGATAGTCGACAACCGGATTTCCATGAGATTCGCCACACTCGTACTCGACAGAGGCAACTTGAATAATTTCCTTTGTTGGCAATTCCAGCAGCACCTGTCCTCTCGTTTCCACACTACTGAAGATTGCTTCGTCCTTGAACCCGACGAAGCTGTGTAGTCTAAAGATCAAAGTCTTTCCAAGCAAGCTCATCTCCGAGTCATCAAATTGGATCCATTCCTTGGAACGGAGGACTGCGACATCCTTCGAAGCTTGTAAGTGCAGTTGCATCGGCGTTTCCATCTTGCGTTGGAAAGTATTTTCGTAATCCGTGTAGTTTCCGCGATAGAGAAACTGGCTGGTCACATCCATAACCGGCCTTCCATCACGAACAATAGTCCCACACACCTCTACCATTTTCCCGGAATCTTGATTGAGCACGGAATTTATCTGAGCCCGTGTCTCCACAACGTCATCCTTGCGAAGTGGTTCTGCACCGGGGTGCATTCTAAAACCATTGGACAAATGAACCAATCGCAGTAAATCTCCGTCAATAGCTTTTGCAAATATGGCTTTGATAATGGCTTTCCAACCAACCACAATTGCAAAGTCCATCGGAGCACTTCTTGGCTTGTCCGCCGTCTCCACGTAAGCTTCATGTGCATTCCCAACCGAGTGGCAGAAATCTGCTATCGCACTAGCTTTGACATGCACTTGTCCACCTTCAAACATAGACATCACGGTAGCATTCATATCGGGCTCCGCTTCAACACCAAACCATAATTTGTAGTAAAATTCCTTGATTCGATCATTTCGTCCTTCCATGACCTCGCGCAATGGCGCATATCCTTCACTTGGGTGATATGTGAACAGAAGCTGCAACGGGATTGGTGTTCGATCTGCATTGCGATGTTCAAACAAAAGCACTTGAATCTGTAAATCAAGTTTCCGTATCTCCACTACAAGCTGTGACGTGTTCTCATATCTCGCGTGAACACTGATGACGGTCATGTCTGGCGTATTGGGATGAGCGACTGTCACTTCAACGCCATATTCTGGTTTAAATATTCTTCGAATGGGATTGTCTTCGTATTTATGTCCCTGCACGTAGATGTCTGTGGTGAAAAGCGCGTGTCGCCAAGAGTAACGGTCACCTCCCAATAACGTGAGCCACTCCTTTGTGCTTGGCAGACTTCCAAAAGAAGAGTCAGACGCCAACCGATAGACGATGCGCTCAGCCTCTTTGCGGGTCTCGACTGATTCAAGATCAATCATCAGATCCGCATCAATTTTCTGTCCTCCAAAGTATTCCACGACCGGAATTTGCTTGCCCTTCTTCTCATAACAATCAATATTTAGTGCACGAATGTGATCATTGTGAATCTCATCGAGAATTTCCTTTATAGGTCGATTGATTTTCGTCGTGAATTTGGCAGCCATTGGTCCTTGTAAGATTGCACACCGACCGACATCCTGATCGACAAGTGCTTCCACGTCCTCTGCTTGCCATAATGAGTCTTTCTTGAACCAATACTCAAAATTGTCATCCAGCGCCGGCACAAACGGAACTGGCTTTTGAGCCAAGCGTGCGCAAAGCAGGAGAAAGTGCTGATGATCTTGCGCATTGATAATTTGAGTATTTGCATCAGGATATGAATGCAAAATGCTATCCACCGTCTTGAATGGACGGTCGAGGTCAGAGTATATTTGCAGAAGCGATGGATGCCCCTCAACAGTCGTGAAGCGCTCCTCCAATCGCCTTATCCAGTCTCCAGTGAGGTTTCTATGTGTTGTATCAATCCAGCGGGACTGATGCTTGATGTAGAGCAGCTCGACCATACGGCGGGTGATTTCAGCGTATGTCATGTCTTCCAAATCAACACACTCACCAGCAGCGTTCCTCCCAAACCACGGTTTCTGAAAATCATCGTCTAAGCGTTTAATGATGTACTCCCGTTTCTGGCGCAACGCGTCGACTCGTTTCGCTTTCGGGAGACTAAAAATAGTTTTATCCATCTCATTCCAAAAAAGCACTCCTCGGGTCGCAAGCTTATGGATGGGCTCACCCATTTCCGAAAGTACTGTAATGATTCCCCCGGCTGATCCTTTATATGTCTGTTCCCATTCATGATCTTCGAGGCCCGGGGCTTCCAGGATAGCCTGCTTTGCACCTTGCGATGTATGTGCTTCTTTTGCGGTCATCATGCGCGAGCCGAAGAGGACACCATCAAAGGGCATTGGCGGAAATTCATACTTGAGTGCCCAGTCCCCAGTCAGGTAAGGATAGGTATCTTCTGCCCCGCCAAAACCACTCCCTGCGACTAATATAATGTTCTTGCATCGGCGGATTCGCGAGTAAGACTGCAAAATGGGCGCATGAAAATCTTCAAACGAGTGGTGCCCACCTGCTCGGCCGCCAGTCCATTGTAATATGCAAGGAAAATTGGGGTTTGCGCGCGCAATATTAACCACGGCTTGAATTGCATCCATACTTCCCGGTTTGAATGAGATATGCTTGATGCCCAATGTTTCGATGAGCTCGGTGGCAACTTCGAGTGAAGGTACTCCTGCACCAATACAGATACCTTCAACAGGTGTGCCAGCTGCGCGAAGTTCGCGTACAAGAGGAATTTGCCATGCAAATGCGCGAGGGTTCACATAGATAAGATTCAACGTGATTCCTCGACCAGGATTTGTGTTCTCCTCAATATGCGTCAACGCTTCCTTTAGCTGTGCTGGACGAAAGTAACCACCACCAGCCAGTTCGATATGGTAACCAGCATTCATAGTTGCTGCGACGAAGTCCCATGGAACGGTACAAGGCGTCATGCCTGCCACCATAATTGGTGGTACTCCAAGTAAACGAGAGAATGACGTCGACACAAATGTGCGGCCGTCAAGTGTCTTTACAAGCTCTGGAGCATGTTCTTTCACCCAATTAGCGGCGTACTTGACTGCTCCATCCTCTCGGTCGAAGAGCTCTGATTTGTAACCAAGTTCCGCATTTGGTCCCTCAATGGCTCCTCCAATAATGACTCGCACTCCGGTCCCGTCTTTGTTGCGAAATGAAAGTGTCCCAACACCGCTGACCCCGCCGGGGCCAAAATCAACGATGTGCGTGGCGCCCTGAAATGTAGTGGCCTTCTCCCATTGTACGGGAAGTGTCGTAATAAGTTCCACCAAGCGGCTATTCAGGGCAGAAGGGGACAGCTCGCTTAAATCGGCTCCGGTATGTGTGTCGAAGACTGGAATTGCAAGTTTTGCAAACGAGCATTGCTCAATATCCTCGACTACGGTAGATGTTGATGCTTCGAGAAAAGGAGAGTGGAAGGGAGCGGTGATTGGAAGGAAGCGGTTGACAAATCTGACCTTTCGCTGCTTGAAAGGAACGCGATTCTGATCCAAACCTGTCGGAGCCTTGACCTTTCGAAGCGCCAGATTTAACCCATACAACGATTGTGGTGGTCCAGCAACGACCAAGTTGCGTGGACCATTAACAAGAGCAATGGCAACGTGTCGATCTTTTGGGAGGAATTTATTGGTTTCGTCGATGTGCTTTTGAACCTCGGAAGGCCGCAAGTCTCGGACTGAGAGCATAGGCGTGGGAAATCCTTCGCCCTCTGCCTCGCTGTCGCGGAGCGCTGTGGGTGCGAGCGTCGTGCGAGGAAATATCTGCTGGCCCCTGCACCCGATCCAGAATAGCATTTGCAACGCTGACCTTGTAGCCTGCTCGAACGACTCCCAGTCTGCAGCCGCAGAGATAGCAGCAGCAGTGATGATTCCCTGTGAGTGTCCAGTGGCGCCAGACAGCAGCTCACGCAGCTCTCCAGGGTGTTTGCCGAGGATGCGACAGGTGACGGCATAGTGCGCCAGCTGTGTGACACCAATCAGCGGAAGAGACACGGGAGCAGAGACGAGGTAGTCTAGATCCGGAGTGGTTCCAGGCTCCCGTAACCAGCGCATGATATCCAGGCCCTTCGAGTAAACTTTTCCTGCACGCGGGTCCCGTGCTAGCTTCACCAAGATGGCGCCACAACTTTCAAAAAAGTCGTCAAGCAGGTTATTATAGACGTTGTAGATCTCGCGAGTCTCTTCAAAGTACTCCTCGATGTTGCCTTGTCCACCAAAGATCGTGTAGACCTTTGCCTGGCCGTCACTCACAGCCCGAAAGAGAGCACTCTCATGCGCTTTGATGGGCCTCTGGGCCACAAGACGGGAGTAGTAGTAGGACTTGACGACGTCTCGCCGCTTGGCGAATATTCCAGGAAGCCCAGAAGCGACAGAGTGGACCTCGTTTCCCCGGAGGAAACGGCTCTCGAATTCTGCGAGCACAAGCGCCAAGACCTGCTCATACAGCCCAGGCTGCTCCTCAACCTTTTGGGCCACAAAGTAGAGAAACCTAGAGACCAGGTCGGGGACGGACGACGGCTCTTCATCCAGAGCCAACTCGTCCGTGGCTTCCGGGAGAGAAAGGGCGAACTCCGCCCTAAGCTGGGAGGAGGCAAAGTAGAGAGCGTTGGGGATGAGCAGGGCATGCTCGAGTCGGCCGTGGGTCAGCACCAGCGGCCGCAGCGAGGACGCAGTGTGGGGAGTGCTGGTACCAGTAGCAGAGCCAATCATGGTGGATGTCCAGTGGCTCTCTTTCTTTCCCACTCACTCACTCACTCACTTCACGGCTGGGTGGTTGTCTTGATGGACCCTACCCCTGTCGTGGACCAACCGCTGGAGTTTGGGAGTGTTTCAGGCACCAAAGTTGGGGGAAGGGCTGAAGCGCAAAATGTAACAAGAGAAGACTGGAAGGGCGAGGCAGAGAGGAGGCGTCGAATGCGTGTATTACATTAGCGTAGTCCGACTTCCCAACATCCCCAGCCCCAGGGCCCTTTTTCCGAATCCATCCCGAGCGATCGAGCAAGCGAGCGAGAGAGACCGGCCATATGCATCCAGAGGTAGGTTGTAGAGAGACGGAGAGACTAATCTAGACGGAGCAAGAGCTGGCTCACACGCTCCTCATCGAGCTGCTCTCCTACCAGTTTGCCTCACCCGTCAGATGGATCGAGACCCAGGATGTCATACTCAAGGACTTCAAGGCAGAGAGGATCCTGGAGGTAGGGCCCTCCCCGACACTCACAGGGATGGCCACCCGGACCCTGAAGAGCAAGTACGAGAGCTACGACACGGCGCTGAGCCTGCAACGCCAGGTCCTTTGCTACTCCAAGGACCTGAAAGATATATACTACACAGCAGATCCAGAGCCAGAGCCGGTTGCCGAGCAAACCCCTCCGGCGGACGGACCGCCCACTACGCAGGGCAAGGTCGCTCCAGCGCCAGTCGCAGCGCCTGCAGCACCTGCCTCGGCTCCCTCTGGGCCCGCACAGACCCTCCCCGATGAGCCTGTCAAGGCGGTCGATGTCTTGCGATCCATTATTGCTCAAAAGATCAAGAGGCCGCTTGACCAGATCTCCCTACAAAAAGCCATTAAAGATATGGTGGGTGGCAAGTCGACCTTGCAAAATGAAATTCTTGGTGACCTTGGTAAGGAGTTTGGTTCGACTCCGGAGAAACCAGAAGATACCCCTCTTGACGAACTCGGGGCTGCCATGCAGCCTACATTCTCCGGCACACTTGGTAAACACAGTAGCAGTCTGGTTGCCAGAATGATATCCGCCAAGATGCCCGGTGGCTTCAATATAACGATCGCACGCAAGTACCTCTCAGAACGATGGGGACTTGGGCCCGGTCGTCAAGACGCTGCTCTGCTGCTTTCAATCACCATGGAGCCTCCATCACGTCTCCCAGCTGATGCGGATGCAAAGTCCTTTCTCGACGACGTAGCAGCCAAATATGCTGCTGCAGTCGGCGTCTCGCTTGTCCAACCGGGAGCTGGGGGTGCTGCAGGAGGTGCAGGAGGTGCACAGATCGATGCTGCTGCTCTTGAAGCAGTCACAAAGGATCAAAACGCTCTCTTCAAACAACAATTAGAGCTCTATGCCCGCTATCTCAAGATTGACCTTCGCAAGGGCGACAAAGCTGTGCAACAGGAGCAAGAAGCTTCCTCAGCTCTTCAAGCTCAATTGGATCTCTGGACTGCAGAACACGGCGACTTCTACGCAAATGGTATTGAACCTGCCTTCGATTCCCTGAAAGCGCGCGTCTATGATTCATCTTGGAATTGGGCTCGCAAAGAGGCTCTTACAATGTACTTTGACATCATCTTTGGTCGTCTCTCGGCAGTCGACCGCGATATTGTTGCACGTTGCATTCGCATCATGAACCGCAGCAATCCGACACTACTCGAGTTTATGCAATATCACATCGACCACTGCCCAACCGACCGGGGCGAAACCTACCAACTGGCCAAACAACTTGGCCAACAGCTAATTAGCAACTGCTCGGATGTACTGGAACAAGACCCTGTTTATAAAGATGTCGAGTATCCGACTGCGCCACAAACACGTATCGACAAGAATGGTGGCATGGTGTACGAGGAAATTATGCGGCCAAGTGTGCGTAAACTCGAGCACTATGTGAAGGAGATGGCAGGTGGTGGCAGGATTACAGAATATGCAAACAAGCATAAAGTCCATGCAGACCTTGGACGAATATACCGAATCATCAAGCAGCAGAGTGCAATGTCGAAAACGTCGAAATTGCAGATTAAAGCTCTGTATGCAGATGTTGTGCGATCACTCGGTATGAATGACACAATCATCAAAGAACGCAATGGACGCAAGATGCACGGGGAAATGAACGGGTTTGCCAACGGCAAGACCAAGAAAGCAAAAGCAGAGACGATTCCTTTTCTCCATTTAAAGAAGAAAGAAGACCAGAGTTGGGAGTTCTCGAAACATCTGACTGGGATCTATCTAGACTGCCTGGAAAAGGCAGCCAATGAAGGCGTGTCGTTTGCCGGCCGAAACGTTTTAATGACTGGTGCCGGTGCCGGATCTATTGGAGCAGACGTGCTCTCTGGTTTGATTTCTGGAGGGGCAAAAGTAGTTATCACGACTTCTCGCTTCTCGCGGCAGGTGACGGAATATTATCAAAGTCTGTATGCGCGATATGGAGCGCGTGGCTCAACACTCATTTGTGTCCCATTCAACCAAGGCAGTAAACAGGATGTGGATGCGCTTATTGAATACATTTACGATACGAAGAAAGGCCTTGGATGGGACCTCGATTTTGTGGTGCCGTTTGCTGCCATCCCCGAGAATGGCCGAGAAATTGATACCATTGATTCCAAGTCTGAATTGGCTCACCGTATTATGTTGACAAACTTGTTGCGACTGTTGGGAGCCATAAAAACCCAGAAATGCAACCGAGCGTATGACACAAGGCCTGCACAGGTAATTCTCCCTCTGTCACCTAATCATGGCACTTTTGGTTCTGATGGCTTATACTCTGAGAGTAAATTAGCACTCGAGACTCTCTTTAATCGATGGCACTCTGAGAGTTGGGGTAGTTATCTCACCATTTGTGGGGCAGTGATTGGATGGACGCGAGGTACAGGCTTGATGTCAGCCAACAACGTGATTGCAGAAGGCGTCGAATCGTTTGGCGTGCGGACATTCTCACAAAGAGAAATGGCTTTCAACCTTCTCGGTCTAATGGCCCCTCAAATTGTCGATCTGTGTCAGAGCGAGCCTATCTTTGCAGACCTGAACGGTGGTCTCCAATTTCTTCCTAACCTTAAAGAATTGTCCTCCAAACTTCGCGCAAATTTGACTGAAACCTCAGAGACACGACGTGCAGTATCTACAGAAAATGCGATTGAGCACAAAATCGTACATGGAGATAAAGCAGAACGGTTGCATAAAATAATCAACATCCAACCACGGGCTAATCTCAAATTTGAATTCCCAACTCTGCTGCCTCATGCAGATACCATTAAAGAGCTCCCGGATCTTCGAGGAATGGTAGATCTGGAGCGCGTTGTGGTAGTCACTGGCTTTGCCGAAGTTGGACCCTGGGGAAATTCACGCACGAGATGGGAAATGGAGAAAAATGGGCACTTCTCCTTGGAGGGATGTGTGGAGATGGCATGGATCATGGGACTCATCAAGAACTTCAATGGGAAAATTAAAGGCCAGTCCTACGCTGGGTGGGTGGATGCGAAGACTGGTGATCCTGTTGACGACCGCGATGTCAAGGCCAAGTACGAAACGCACATTCTGGCTCACTCTGGAATCCGACTAATTGAGCCAGAACTCTTTAATGGCTATGATCCGAAGAGGAAGCAGATGATTCAGGAGCTTGTCATTGAACACGACCTCGAACCCTTTGAGACGTCGAAGGAAACTGCATTAGAGTACAAGCGGGAACATCTCGATAAGGTGGAGATTTTTGAAGTCGAAGTCTCTGGGGAGTATACTGTGCGATTTAAAAAAGGGGCCACTATTCTCGTCCCGAAAGCTCTCAAATTCGACCGACTTGTTGCTGGACAGATCCCAAACGGTTGGGATGCCAAGCTTTATGGGATTGAAGATGAGATCATCAATCAGGTCGATCGGGTGACATTATATGTCTTAGTCGCTACCATTGAAGCACTTTTATCCGCTGGTGTTTCAGATCCTTACGAGTTCTACAAATACGTCCATGTATCAGAAGTCGGCAACTGCGCAGGGTCTGGTGTGGGTGGTCAAAGTGCTTTGCGAGGGATGTACAAAGATCGTTGGATGGACAAGCAAGTCCAAAAAGATATTCTCCAGGAGTCCTTCATCAACACCATGTCTGCATGGGTCAATATGCTGCTATTGTCTTCTTCCGGACCCATCAAGACCCCAGTTGGGGCTTGTGCGACTGCTGTTGAATCTATCGAATTGGGTTCTGAGACCTTACAATCAGGGAAAGCGAAAATTTGTATTGTTGGAGGGTATGATGACTTCCAAGAGGAGGGATCCTTTGAATTCGCCAACATGAATGCCACAAGCAACGCGGTCGATGAGATTGCACACGGAAGGACTCCCGGTGAGATGTCAAGGCCGACGACGACAACGCGAAGTGGATTTATGGAGTCTCATGGGAGCGGGATCCAGATCATCATGACCGCCAAACTAGCATTAGAGATGGGTGTGCCTATCTATGGAATTATCGCGCTGACAGCTACTGCTACTGATAAAATCGGGCGATCTGTTCCGGCACCTGGAAAAGGAATTGTTACGGCCGCTCGCGAAACACCTACCAAGTTCCCGTCTCCTTTGCTCGATCTGAACTACCGCCGAAGACAGCTCAAACTTCGAAAGGAGCAAATCAAGCAGTGGAGCGAGTCGGAGTACTTGTATCTCCAGGACGAAGCAGATGCTGTACGTGGCGGGCAGAAGGATTTCGATGAGAAGGCTTTCCTTGCCGATCGTGCGGCTCATATCGAGAGCGAGGCCCAAAGACAAGAGAAGGAAGCACTGAATTCATTGGGGAATGACTTTTACAAGCAGGATGCTAGAATTGCTCCCATTCGAGGAGCTCTTGCAACGTGGGGTCTCACTGTCGACGATATCCAAGTTGCATCATTCCACGGGACCTCGACAGTTGCCAACGACAAAAACGAGTCCCAGGCGGTTTGCGAGATGCTTGGCCATCTTGGGCGCAAGAAGGGAAACGCCCTTCTTGGAATCTTTCAAAAGTATCTCACAGGCCATCCGAAAGGCGCCGCCGGAGCATGGATGTTTAATGGAGTACTGCAAGTGCTGAATAGTGGTACGATCCCAGGGAATCGCAATGCGGATAATATTGACAAGTATCTGGAACAGATGGACTACATCCTCTATCCCAATGCCAGCTTCCAAACCGACGGGATCAAGGCGGGAATGGTAACCTCTTTTGGCTTCGGTCAGAAAGGTGCTTTGGCAATAGGCATCCACCCGAAATACCTCTATGCAGCGCTTGATTGCGCCACGTATGAAACCTATCGAGAGAAAGTATCGGCCAGGCATAAAAAGGCTTATCGATACTTTCATTCTTCGATCGCGGATAACAACATGTTTGTCGCCAAGACGCAACCGCCCTATACTCCAGCCCAGGAGTCATCCGTCTATCTCAATCCACTTGCTCGCGTGCATCAAGAGGTCAAAAACAAAGCCTACAGCTATCCAAGCGCAGCTGCAAAGCAGCAGGATCCACAAACCGAACAGACAAAGAAAATATTAGAGAGTCTAGCCCTTGCCGCGGCAACAAAAGGAAACCAAGTGGGTGTCGATGTGGAGACGATTGCCGATTTCAACATCTCAAACCCCACCTTTCTCGATCGGAATTTCACAGACGCCGAGCGGGAATACTGCCGGCGGGCGTCGAATCCGCAAGCAAGCTTTTGTGGCAGTTGGAGCGCCAAAGAGGCTGTCTTCAAATCACTTGGCGTGAAGAGTGGAGGCGGCGGAGCCGAACTGAGGTCCATCGAAATTCTTCGCGATGGGAATGGTGTCCCTGATGTGAAGCTGCATGGGGCGGCGGCCGAATCAGCCAGGCAGGCCGGGGTCACGAGCGTGAATGTTAGTATCAGCCACTCTGATCTTCAAGCGGTTGCAGTTGCAGTGGCAGCAAAAATGTGATGGATGCATACGAGGAATACCCGGGTACTCTAGTAATATTATTTTTGATGATGTTTATACCGAATTGCGCCTGACAACGCCGCCTCGACGGCTCTCTTTGTTCTCTCCCTGGCCCACAATCCGCGCCAGCTTCCCCTCAGCGCGCAGTTTGGCAAGGTAGTCTTTCCCAAAAGTGTATCCCACGTCATAAATTTCGTCAAATTTGCCAAAGTCAAGCGTGCCGTACGCATCCACTGGCGGCCGTGCGTAGAAACATCCCGGTGTCGATTTAGCTTTCTCCAAGGCGTCGACACTCCCGACATACGCCAGCCGCGCCTGAATCTCCGCTAGCGTAGGAACATTTGGATGCTTGCTGAAGGGGTTCCAGCGATTCAGCACAACCCAAAACCCAGACAATGTGTCGCCGTAGGTCATTGGGGCGTTATCGTCTACAGAACCAACGTCCACAGCGAAGATAACGTCTGCACCGAGTGACTTCATGTGAGATACGGTGAGATTGTCCATATAGCCACCGTCGACGAGCATGTGGCCTTCATCGCACATGGGAGGCAACAAGCCGGCTAGAGTCATGGAAGCGCGAACATAGCGCCATGCGTATCCCGATGTATGTATCTCGATCTTTGACTCGGATATATTTGACGTGTTTGTGTAGAAGTAGAGCCAAAAGTCTTCAATTTGAGATTCGCCAAATGTTTTCCAAATTCCGCGGTTGAAGTCGTGCCCGGTTACGTAGGAGGTCGTTGGATAGGTGAGGTCAATTACCATTCGCCACAGACTTGCCATACGCCCAGCAAACTTTTTCGCTCGTCCATAAAGTGGGACCAGGTCCGCGTCTCTAGCGTACAACCCGCCGTTGAAAGCACCAATGCTGGTTCCTCCTACCATATCAATTGGGATTCCTTCTTCCTCCATGGCTCGAATGAACCCTATCTGAGCGATTCCCCTCGATCCGCCACCCCCAAGCACAAGTCCAATCGACTTTCCACACAGCCGTCGCGCCAAGCGAGTAAAGTCGTTTTTGTGTCGGTGGCTCGGAGAATATATTGGGCCGGAACGGCCGAGTCGACGGGTTGTCATTTTACTAATCTCCGACTGCAGGGTCTGCACACGGTTCTTTAAATTCGTGAATCGCTTCTGTGGAGTATGCGCGGGTCGTTGTGATGATGTGAGCGGCATTTGCAGGTGATGATGACCGTGAACCCAAATACGGTTCTTCAACCATTGACGAGTCAGACCGGGGGGACAATACCTTTCCCGATGGAGCAATACTAATTCCTTTCGTGCTGTGGTCTTGGTTCCTACAACATACCTCTCGTACTCGCCTATGGCTGTATCACCTTCCGCGACTCCAACTAACAGCACGCAGTCGGCTTGCGTCACACAACTTTGTGTCCATGTGGTATTGACACTGGAATCTGCAACATATAAAACCATATCGTATTTCTCCTCGAGATCTGCAAAAAACTCAGCCAGCTTTAGTTTTCCCATTCGATTGAATGCATGGCGGCCCAAATGATTGAGGATAGAAGACTGAGTAAGAACAGACACGGAAATTCCAATTTGCATTAGAGAGGTGGAAAGATGCTTTGAAAACTCAACCACTGGGCTCCCAGCGGTCACTGGTAGTATACCAACAGTGCGAAGATTTACAGACTGCGACCCAGAAATAGCGAAGTTACGATCCATTGGCTTCTCCACTAAAGCTCGCATTCGACTTGCAATGATTCGCGAGACTTGCATCGTAACTCCTGGATGTTGCAATGCAAGGCTGTTGAAGAGTGTTTTTGGGAATTTAACCAACTCAGTATCTCTGATTGCATGTAGAGTACCAGGTCGAGTCCATTCGGTCAATACTTCCAATTCACCAACGCTTTCGCCTTGCCCATACTCTCCATTCACATGCAGCTTCGAGTCGGTTTCGGTAATCAAACGTAGCCTTCCACTCAGTACTATGTATATTGCATCGCTATCCTCTCCCTGACGATAAAGTATTTGACCGGCATTCACATGTATCCATTCCAAAGCAAAGTCGAGGTGAAGAATTAGTTGTGGAAGTAAGGAAGTCATTCGTTTAGCCATGGTCAGCAATACTACCGGCTGCTTTTCAAGTATGCGTTCCAATGCACCGCGAGGCAAAAATCCTACGTAAACGTCGGTTTTTGCTCGTATATCGAAAAAAGACCGGAAACCAGAGATACTGCCAAGGTAGCCCGCAATACCGCCTGGCTTGATCATAAACAGACTCTTCCTTTTCTCACCGTTGTACAATGACTTGGCAGAAGAATTCACCCGTGTGAGAGATGGTCTCAATCCCACTTCCGAGGTGATAGATTTGTCCTCATCTGAAGGAATTGAAACATCTAAGAATCCATCAATGACGTAGTACAGACCAGGATTGCGCTCCCCTTGCTCCACGAGAACAGCGTTTTTTGGGAAAAATACTATTTCTATTTCATTATCCAGCTCATTTTGAACAGAATGTATACTCGATGAAGAGATGACTGATTCCTCGTCATCAATTGGAGGCATTGAGCCAAAGGCATTGCTAAAAAACGCCTTTTGACGTGCCGAGTCGTATGATACTAGTCTAGGAGACTGCTCTACGCTGTTTTGACCAGATCTATGAGCAGGGGAGTTATTGACCAAGCCGATGGATTTGAACATGCATTCCAGGACTGCTTCTCGCAAGGTTATGTCATCATCCTTTTCATCCTCAACATCAGTATGCTGAGGTAGTGTCGGCGAAAGACTACCGTCTATCCCTGGTGATTCATGAGACTTTGGGCGTTCAACAGGCGCGTAAGAAAGAAGGTCGCCTGCATGCATAGGGTTCGGAGAAACCTGTTTTGCAATTACTCTTCTCGCCATTGAACTCTGCATTGATGGCGACCGGGTGCGGAATTTCTGTTGCCTGGCGAGTATGATGGATTCGCCATCCCGTTCGGGAGGCATGTTCTCCCGGGCTTTAGCAAATTTCTCTTTCAGCACGTCAAGGGAGTTGTTTCGGAGATAATTAGGTAACTCAAATGCAGTGTAGTCATTGATAAGCCGTTCCGTCCTCAATATTTCTGAGGTCAGGCCAAGGTATGTGTGACCCGTGGAAAAGGTGACTCTTTGAAATCTTGTCAGAATGACTTGAACAATATGACTTGTGGATTTCGGATATATACGTGTCAGTCGTCGAAAGGCTTCTGCAGGTATGATTGCTATTGTCGTATCGACCTTGGCACGGGCCACAATATTCGGGTGGACGGAGTTGGAATTCCGCTTTTCATGCCGCCTGGACTCTGGTTCATCCAGCATTGACAAATGAGGGAGTGGGAGAGGTTCAGGGAAGGTACCAATTGAAGAGTTGCTGAATATGCCCTCCGGCCCAGGTTTTCCATTCAATTGGCTCAAAGGATCTGCGTACTCGGTGGGCGATGTTAGATCTCCAGTACTGCTCTCTAAATTGTCATCGTCGTACCGGAGCTTGATATCTTCAGTAAAAAGCGAGAGTATTGTAAACAGACTTGACATTGGGGCACCGTTTTTGACTTCAGTGAGAAGTTGATACCCCTGATTTTGATCCTGATCCGGGTCTTGACTTGCTTCGCTAGAGTCGTCGTCCTTTTCATTCGCAGACTTCACAAAAACTTGCACGCAGCCATCTACCACGAGACAAAATCCTTTCTCTTCTTCCAACAGCAAAGTATCACCGGCCACGATTTTTTTGGTTTGCATGTGACGAGTGAGCTCGTGGAAGACTGGGCGCTCAAGATACCCAAAGACTTTGATTGCACTCAGGAATTCATCAAGATAGTTCCCAAAACCGGATCTTGACTCACTATCCTCGTTCTCCGGAAGCAAATCGACCTGAGGCTCCCGTCGTTGAGGTTCCAAGGGGAGTCGCGAGTATTTGTTCAAATATCTATACCGATAGTACCAGGATGTAATTGCGAAAAACGTTCCAAAAATGAGCAACAGTGTCGTGAAATTCAGCGTTACACTGATACTTGTACTTAAAAGCCGAAACACAAATGCTGGTACGCTGTATGTACAAAAGTAAAGCAGCCAGTAGAAAACTCGAGGGCCGCTGTACATCCAGCCACCGGCTGAGGCCACCACACTCCCGGTTCCATTAGAAATTACAGATGTAAAGTTAGACACATTAGTAGATGTCTCATTCGCTCCAAGGTCCCCGTGCACATACCCATCCATGCAAATTAGGACGACGTTTGATGGTCGTGCCTAAATTGTGGGGAAGCAAGCACTCTCACGTGATTGAGCGAGCCCATGTTAGGAGCTCGGGGGACGAGATTCTTCCTTACCAGCTATGAGTTATTGAGCCAGAAGAGAACCTGTCGAGTGACAAGCGACCGTCAATTTCTGCAGAGATGGGGAAAACAAATGCTAAATTCGTGGGCTAGAGCTGGACTTCGGCCAGTAGTTGCTCAACGAGTCGAGGACGTCTATCCCAACTATGAAATAACTAGACGGCAGAGAGAAATCCTAGAGGCTTTGAGTACTCACAAGCAACTTATGATACGTGATTTGCCGGGGCAAGGAAAGTCATTCCTCTTGGCTATATGGGCCTTGGCTTCGGATAGAGCAATGCGAGACCAGGAAGTAAGAACGACGACAACGGTACTCGTTCATACAATGGAGTTGGCACATCAATATTATGAGTGGATTGCAAGGCTTGTTGGCGACACGCAGTTGAATGTTGATGAAATTGTGCAACAAGTTACTTATGGCCCAGCCTCCATGGAGTACCTTCAGAATGAGACGTTGCTGAAAACGCCTTTTCCTCACATCCTCATTGCCACACCTGAAAGACTTCGGCTCATGCTCAACGATGCTAGGTTCGTGGACAAGTTTGACTCTTCAAGCCTACACAGGATAGTCGTGGACGAAGCAGATCAGATGATCACTTTCCCAGAAAACCGCAAAATGAGCCCAAGTGAAGAACTAGATATTCGAACAGCAAACACTCCCTTAGAGCTTCTACTCCAACACCTCCAACATTTACGGAAGCCATCGTCCAGCGAAGGATTGGGTGCAATCTGGTGCTCAGCCACACTGAACTCTAAATTCCGACTAGGGTTGGTTCTGAAGGGGTGGGGCACGGAGTCAAACCATTTATTGAAGTTCGTAGGTGCGGGAAGGGTAGGTGGCAATGATTTCAAAAGGACTACTCCCGAAGACATTTCGCATCATGTCATGTATGTGGATGGCGAGCAAGGAGTCGAAGACGCTAAGTTGCCAAAGGTATCTTTGGACCAGATTGTCTCTACGAAAGAGTTGGAGCGTGCCAAGATGAATGCTCCTCACATCATAGATGACGCAGCTACGAGATCGACTTGGAAGACTAATGCGAGCCGAACAATATCAAATGCTTACTATAACGCTATCACTGACATTTTTAAAGCAGAAGAAGGGTCTATCGGTAGAGCTCTAGTTCTCTTTGCTAGCGACACCGAATGCACTTCTGCTATTGATGCCTTACGGTCTCTTAGTTACACCACCGAACACCTACATTTTCCAATCCCCGAGGCGTCATGCAAGGTTTTGGTGAGTACAGTTGCGGGAGCAAGAGGTCTCAATATACCCGGGCTTACTCATGTATTCCATATTGGACCATTGGCCCAAACCAACGACTATGTTCATTGCGCGGGTAAGCTTAGGCGGCTTGGCCAGTCCGAAGGACCAGCAAAATCATTCACCTTGTTGTGCAAGCAGGACAATTTAGCGGAAATGGCTCTGAGGCTGACAAAAATTGGACTGCATGCATCAATCTTTTTCACAGACAAAGGAGAAGTTGTTGATGACTCTGGAAGTTCCAATTTGGCACTACACAAGTCCAAGCATGTTAGGGTCGACGATGGAGCAGACTCGGGACTGCAATCTCACATTGAGTACGAGAATGGTGTAGAGAATCATGCACCTGGTTAGTGAGAGGATGAATAGGGCAACATTCTTGTAAGCGTCTGAAGACAGTAACGGTTACAGTCTACAGAGCAGAGCAGAGCAGACCAGACGCTGGAGTATCAGCAAAGACTAGGTTAGACCAATGGGTGTGCTCGCGTCCCTCGTTTTGGCTGTCTCGTTTCCTACTCTTCAACACTTGGTCCAAGCCAAAGAAAGGGATGGGTCGGTGTCTGCATCGTTCTTTCTGGATGTCAGCGCAAATGCAGTCCGCCTTTCTGGGTTATGTCACCTCCTCGTCGCGTGGATCGTGTGGTATCGATAGTTGCATTGCTATTCTCCGATGATTATGCCCGCAGAATGCGTGTGGAATGAACCTCATGCCACAATCGGTCCAAACGCAGAAAGATATTAAACCTCCTTTCCCTCTCCGTTGCTGCCTGCGGCACCTCTGTCCATCCTTCCCACCCAGCGTGGTGTGTTTGGTCGTGTGTGAAGAAGGCGTCTCTGGTCATGGTATGAGCGGCCTCCCCGGAAGCGGTCAGCAGGCTTGACGAATGAATTTCCCTCTGTTCCATAGTCAAGAATGTCTTCCGCGAACGATGCATAGTGCAGGGTTGGAAGGACAATCTTTTTGTCACCATGTTTTATGTCGAAGAAGTCAACAACCAAGTCCAACATACGCGCCAGTCAAGCTAACGAGGAACAGACAACGGCTAGACACACTACTAGGAGAAACACGCGTGGACAAGGGCATGCTATTATTGCTATCGGTGTGCAGTTCACATAAAAACACGTTAGATCTTTGTATACGT
>JAABUO010003375.1_pt1 | contig 19033 bp, 28 predicted proteins | sample 5559291 | NCBI WGS metagenome assembly JAABUO01 (sample SAMN10711878, study PRJNA513372) | rock metagenome | isolation source: Antarctica rocks | place: Antarctica: Victoria Land, Finger Mt sud
TGGCTGACGCTTCCACAACTCAATTCCTCTATGTAACCTGTAAACAACAGTACCTATAACCAAAGGTTACATATCATTTGACAGGCATTGTTGCATCAAAAGCTGTTTGTTGATGGTAGCCTGCCGAGGCATGGCAAGGCTTATAGATGCAGCTTTGAAGCAAGAATTTGTTGATGACACATGGCAAGGGGACCTCCACAGTGTGTTCTGCCAAAACAGAACATGAGGCATGTTGACAAGTAGGGTAGCTATCAAAGCAGCTGAAGCACACTGTAGCACTTACCAATCTTCTGTCACACACCTAGCTGTCCCATCTCTTGTTGTGTCAACAACCTGCAGCTGCCATCAAGTCTCACGGCGCACTGTGGGAAGCACACATATGCACTGGCACAAATGTTTGACATCACGAAAGAGGGCATGTAAGTCTGGTTTGGCTTGTAGGCATACTTGATAGGCATAAAAATTGTTGCTAGCGCCCAAAAAGTTGTCAAGCCTAGTGAAGTAATGCCTGTCTCTTGAAGCATCATGACAGCTATTAGCTTGTCCAACACACTGCAAACATTATCACCACATTTGCTCAAGGCATGTGAGGTTGCAACAAATGCAGGATCATGAACAGCACTGTCTGACATCGCAACAACGGCAATATGCAACTGCATTTGTGAGTCAGCGCCTACACACCCGGTCAGTGCAGGTGCAGGCCACAAGATGCGTGGCAGACGCATCATCACAGACTGTTGCACCAAAGCGCTGCGCCTGCCTTGTCAGCTCCACCCGGCGCTGAGTATGGTACCCTGTGAATCTAAACTTGAGGCCACCGAAGACCTGCACCGCAGCTGTGGTTAGAACAGCCATCATACAGTTAACTAGGCCATCAGCAAGCCATGTTTGCGCAACTTATCAATCAATCAATTTACATTTTCTGTCTTTAGGACTCATCAGGGGAGTCAACAGACAATGCCTGCGAAATTTCTGAGAATGCTGAATTTGTATGGAACAAGTCATTCAATGCTGTTCTTGTGAGCGGCTCAGGCAAAGCAGCTGACAACCATGATCCTCAAATGGTGCAGGTATCTTACATACTACTTTTGCTGTAATATGTTATGCTGACTAAATTTCTGCTCAGAATAGCAAAACAGAGCGTCATGCCAGCTCACAACAGCAAATTGATGCGCAAATGCACCAAACATTTTGAAGAGGACATGGTGGGCACATGGCAGAAGAGATGTGCATGAGTGCAGTGCCAAGGCCTTGGTCGACATGCTTAAACTATCACACACCCCTGCCAAAGCAAGTAATGTACTTTCCAAGGGTTGACAGCCAGCAACTGACCTGCAAGCGCTCCTTCTGCAAGCCATGGCGCATGTCTGAGGGCCCCCAGGGGGTTGCAGGGGTGAGCAAGGGGGGTGGCAGGCCAGGCTCATCTACACAGGCATGCAGCACTCTTGCAGCAGTGCGGGTGACCAGGCTGAAAGCTGCCAGCATGTCAGTGTCAGATTCCTCGTCCTGTCCAGTGCCGAACAGGGGCACCATGCCTTCGCCATAGTCCCAGAAGCGGTACTTGGCAATACCCATGAGGTTGTCAGCGTCGCTTGGCCACCGCTGTGGTGTGTCATCCAGGACCAGTGTGAAGGGCTGCAGACCTTCCAAGTCCTGAAGAACGATGCTCAACATGCAGTACCCTGACTTAGGTTGAGATATAGTGCTCCCAAAACAAGCAGGAGCAGAGGAGTGGCTCTTGTTGAGACAGTGCAATTGCTGAATGTCACAGCTGATACAGCATGATTAGGCGTACCCCACACCTGCTCAGGGTTCAGGTGTTCATGACCAGCCAGTGATGACAAGCACTTTCTCCGGTATGGTCAGCATGTTGCCTGATCCACCTGTCTGTGCAACTGTCTTGCCACAAACACGCACTGTGTGTCAATGACAGCAGCAACCGCACTGCTTTTTTGCTCCAAATATGACCACAAATTATGCTTGCTACCGTCATTTGCCTGCCAAAGTCACTGTGGCTGCTTGCACATGCCATCAAAATGGGAGATGGCAAGTGATACCCATGCGAGCAACATTGTCGACAATATTCACCTGAAAGCAGATGCAGTGTACGCTCATACCTGAACGAAACCCTTGTCCCAAGCCCTAGCATCGTCCCCCCTGTCCATGACCCTGCGCCCAAAGATGGTGTCGTCTGGGTCTAGAATCTTGGCCACACCTGCTGCATACTCCCTGTGCCAACACCGACAAGGTGTCACAGGTCTTGGACAAGTCATTGAAGCTGAAGAAGCGTGCCCACTGCTGACAGAACTTCACCACAGGGCCGCATAGCCTTCATGTTGGCCTGAAGAAGTCGCTCACAACTTGCATATGAACAGAAAGAGAGGTTGTGGTGGTCGCAGCGTTCCTGTATGGACATCTGGGCTTCTCTGCAGAATGCAGAAAGTTGCATCTGGCCACAGGTCAGGTTAAAGAGCTTGATGTCAGCAAGCACAGACATGTTGTGGCTTGTAGTCAACTGCCAAAAACACAGTTCCAAAGCCTTGTGCATGCATGCTCCATACGCTGTGGCATTTGCATTTGCTGCATAGCACAGATGTGATATAGACCACAGCTATAATGCCCAGACGGCAGCAATTGCACTGCATGATGCAATCTTTCAAGGCGACAGTACCTGCAGCCATTTGTAAAAATCCAGAGCTCGAAGAACTGTGCAGCTGCCTGAATAAACTCAAAGGCGCCCGGGCGAAACTTCACATGCATCCTCATCGATTTCAGATAAAACAGTGTTTGCTGCTCCTGAGGCAAAACCTTTTGCTCTGCCTGAAGGGCTGGCAGCTGCTGCTGCTCCTCTGCGGTCAGCCTGTCCTCATCAACGCTGTGCACGATAGTGTGGTCCAGGTCCAGCACTACTCGCAGCACCTGTCCTCTGCAGCAGCAACTAGGGTAGTGTGTTTGTCCATAGGTCTGATGCAATTTACAGGTTCATCAAACATAAGAGCAGCCTGAAGAACTTTGCTGCACTTGGGTTGTTTAGGTTGCTCGCGTCTGTGAGGGTCACGTGACAAATATAATTGTTGTTGGAGGTAGGCAAACAACAGCTTACATCTGGAAAAGGCAAGGACAATGAACAGTTAACATTATGCAGTGGAGGTGCAAGTCTGCATTCTACCTCACAGTGGGCAGCCGGCGCAACATTGGCCTGTTGGGTTGGAGGGGCTGCATAGCGTGCAAAGCATACGCTTGCCAAGCTGGCCTCTGCTGCCTCTTCAGTGTCTGCTGACGCTCCAGCTCATGAGCAACCAGCTGTTGCAGGTGGCCAGAATGCCGCCCTTGGCTGGCAGGCTGATACATACCCCCATTGGGTGGCGATGAAACCATTGCAGCGTGGTGTTGAGCAGAAGCATGCAGGCTCTGTGATTGTGCCTGGGATGCACCATGACGGCGAAGGGGCGCCTGGGGCTCAGCAAACACGCCTCTGGAGGAATGAGCAGGTGCCTGGTGTCTTGCCAAGGGTCCAGCAGAGTGGAGGGGCTGTAAAGGGGGCTGTTGCTGGGGCATGGTTTGGGGTGCAGGCCGCTGAGGATGAGCAGTCCTATCACCTATATTGCTCAGCCTCTGAGCACGCCGGCTTTGGTTCATACATGCGGCAGGCTGCAAAGCTGGCAGCTGCAAGATGTTGCTAGAAGTGCTGCTAGCATTTATAGAGATCTGCAAAATACTTGAAGCTTTACTTGCAGTTGACAGCAGCTGCTTGTTGCTGCGATGGTCAACAGAGATGGTGCTTGTGATCTGGCCTGTGGTGGCAACATAGTCAACAGCTATTGGCCTTTGAGCAGCAGGGCCTGTCTGTTTGCAGCTTGGGTGTGCAAAGGTAGCAGTTGAGGGGCTGGGTGAACTTGGCAGCTCATCCGCAGATGATGTCAGATCAATGGTGGGCACAACAGCTGAGGGTGCACAAGGCAAGCTGGATGTAAGTCTAGCTGAAGGCTCTTGCAACACACTACTGCGGACACCAGAACTTGACAACAAAGGCCTTGGCTGCAGGCCAGCAGTGTGAGTGGTGGTCTGGCTAACAGCAGCTGAGCCCTGATGCGGGCTTTGCTGTGAGCCACTTGAGGGCGCAGGTCCTGAGTGACCACCCACAACAGCATGTGACGACGCAGAGCGTAAGGGCAACAATGTGGGCAGAGCTCCATCAGCATCTGAGGGAGAAGCTGATTGTGCAGGTGCAAGTGCAGGTGGGACATTTGAGTCTGCTGAGCTACCAGCAGCGTTTTGATAGGCTGCAGCATATGCAAGAGAAGAAGATTGGCGCATTAGGTCAGCTGAGGCAGCTGCACCAGGCTGTGATGCGTCTGATCTCTGTCTCTGTGAATGCATGCTGTCCTGGAGAGAAGGGGCTGAGGGCAAGAGCGCTGGCTGATCCCAAGCAGCAGCAGCTGCAGCAGAGGTTGTGGCAGTCTGCACTGCTTCAGCAGGTGGGGACACTGGAGGGACAGGCTGAGTGGCTGCAGGTCTTGCGAGGGCATGTGCAGGCTGCTGCTGTGCTGTGTGTTCCCAAGAGGTCTGGCACAGATTGAGCTGTGCGCCTGTGTGAGGCAGTACCACAGCAGAGGCAGACTGGCCTGCGCAGTGCAGTGGCGCTGTAGTTGCGAGGTGAAGCTGGACTGGGCCTGGCTCATGTGCAAGTCCCGCTGAGACCTGCTGCTGCTGCTGATGGTGTTGCTGCTGCTTTGCTTGCTGTGAGTGTGTGTTGGAAAGTCGGCCCCCATCAGCCTGGTCCCTCCAGTTGCCTTCTAAACTGTAACCTGTTTCCTGCGGCCAAGCCAGACAAAGTCACATGTGATAGATCCAGCTACCAGGCTTTGAACCGACAATGACCTTACTTGCAGTGAAACCCCTATGACGCAGTTGCACTGTCAGATGCGTTCACTGGAAGCCCTGTGCAGATGTGCTCAAATCTGTGAACAAGGATGACGGGCTCCATGAGGAACACACAAGTGAGTTTTGCGCTAATGCTGGTCAAAAGTTGCTGATACAGGAAGTGACCACGAACTCCATCGACAAGGTGATGCAATCCTACTGACCTGGAAATGCTGTGCCATAAGCTGCGCCCTGCTGTTGTTAGTCATTAAGGGCCTCAGACGACTCGACGGCACGTGTGAAGCGGCAGCATCCATCATGTTCCCCTGAACCACCTGATCTGAGGTACAACCTGCTGCCGTCTGACTCAAGGGGGCAGCATGCAAGCTTTGTGAGGCGTGATGGTGCTGCTGCTGCAGCTGTGGAGGTGATTGCTGCAGCTGTGGAGGTGGCTGCTGCAGCTGTGGATGCTGCAAGGGGGGGACTTCCTGCATGAAGTGTGGGCCCGGCAGCTGGGCAGGGGGCACATCATGGGCAGCATGATGCTGCCAAGGGTATAAAGCAAGGCCAGCCTGCAGCCAATCACTTCCACTGCAATCAATCTGTGTTCTGAAACACTTCTGCTGACATGTCGCTAGCTTTACAAATGAGGGGTGGACTAGGCTGAAAACCAACATGCAACAACAGTCAGATCAAGGAACCACAATGCAATCAGAGGATTTGACTGTTCACATGGTTTGTCAGTTGAGCGTTGCCAACCCCAATGCTGGTGGCATTTGCACAAGGCTGTGGAGCAATCTAATGGCAAGGTGAAAGCCAAGCAGGCTTGGCACAATACTTCAGAAGCAACAAGCAATATTCAGCATTCACAAGAGCAGCCATCATTGATCACTCAACGGCTGCAGTGATGGGGGCAGTACTTCTGGGGCGGCCCACCTGAGCAGAACTGACCGGTGACAAGGCGACTTCAGGCCGAGCACCTTTGCACACACTATTGTCAAGCCCCTTTTGGGCTGCAGGTCCACCTGCTGTCCTTGCCGACTGGCTGGCTCCCCTGCATTTTTGCATATCACACCTCACTTTTCACACTGCCAAACGGATGATGTCATGCATGTGCTGCCACGGTGCGGCTGAAAGCATGGTGCAACTGGCCAAGCATGACTGCTGCACACGCATTGCAGTAACTTGCTCTCTCCTACCATTTCAGCTACTTTGCTGGCACCTCATGCCAAGATCCAAAAAGGTGTGCAAGCACAGGCAAGCGAGATGCCGGATGGAATGCAGACTGCGCTGAACATACACTGACAAGAAGCAAGCTACTTTTCAAGGTGCCTCATTGGGCTGATGAACATGTTTTCATGACTGACTGCAGTGCAAGACTGGAAAGCTTGCCCATGCTGCTGCTCTAGCATGCCTTCTGCCAGCATATCCTCGTCAGACACATAGCCGGGCAACATGTCCTGGTTGCTGATTTGTTGCTGCTCTATGCTGTGCTGAAACACCACTGTGCCGATGTCAGCAACCTGAGAATCACTCTGCATCAACAGCTTCTGCATGAGAAATTACATGCACTCATGCCTTGCAATCTAGAAGGATTGATTGTGCAGTTTACAAGTTGTATATGATGCTTGTCTCAGGGGGTCTGACAGACTGCTGCTTGTCAAGCAACCTTGTATCAGCAGCTTCTGCTTTAACTTGGGCGGCAGCAGCACAGAACACAACTGTTGATACAATTGCATGCTTTGCACAAATGTATGCCAGGTAGGATCAGAAGGCAAAAGCAGCGTACTTCAGCTTCCAAATGATTCTGGAAATTTTGCTGCCAAGTAGACACCCTAGCAGCTATGCTGCTGCCAGCTGCCATCAGCAGCATACACACAACAAGAGCTTGCCAAGCTGTGCACCAGTGCATGAAACAGTGCAGAGCCATCATGTGACCTGACGATGATGCACGCTGCTTAGCAAATCGGCATTGTGCCTTGTGCAGCAGCTGGACAAAGGACAGCAATTGTGTGTTTCAAGACTGCCAAACAGTGCTTCCTCAGCATGGTCAGGCAGAGTGTGTCACCTTAAGGTTGCCATCAGGCTGCTGTAGGTCCTCAGAAGGTCTTGACAGAGCAGGTACAGCACCTTGTGACCGCCGTGTTGGCTCATCTCCACCCCTGCATCGGCGTGTCAACATGCACAATATCAGCACCAACCACCAGTACTTGGCAGATCAAGAGTCTGCCGCAAGATGTGCTACAATGCATGGACAGCAAGGGCATGTGATCTTTGATATGGCTTTCATGACAGCCTTCACAAGCTTGCGATGGGGCCTGAAGCAGCATCGTGAGATCCTGTACACAGTTTCAGATGCTGCAACATAACAAGACGCATTGATGTACATGCTGTTCAATTCACACATGCAGCAAGCAATACTGGCAGCAGCATGCAGCATGCCCCATAGCCTAGAGCACTTGAACAGGCACTAAAGTGTTCCAGCATGTATCATTGGCATAAATGCTGCAGATTTACGGCAAGCACTATACTGAACTGCAGAGATGCAAAACAGCAACAGATGTACCTGCTACTGTGGTGCTGAGTTGCTGGTTTTGGCATCCCATCCATGTTCTCAGCACGCACTCCAGCAGCTGCCTGCCCAGCTGCATCATCAATGAGGGCCAGCAGCTCAGCAGCCACTGCCTCAGCCTGAGGAAATTCAACAGACCGGCTGATTTGCTGCAGCAGCATATGTACAGGCTGGACCTCAGCAACAGGCCAGATGGCTATATCCACTCTGTGCAGACTCTTGAGCAGTGGCGTCAGGCGCTCTCCAAGCTGCTGCCGCAGCTTGCGCTTGCCATAGCCCGCTTGCAGTGCTGCCTGAAGCCATTCCCTGAGAAGCGACACCAGGTGGACTCCAGGGAGGCCGATCAGGTGGGCTGTGTCCCAGGGCGGCAGCTGACGAATGGAGCGCATGGTACACATGCGCGAGCGCCACCTCATCTCAGGCTCCCTCAGCGCATCAGCAAGTGTGGCTACCAGCTGAGCTCTGGCCTGTACGGCCTCAGCTGTCCAGACTGCAACTTGCTGCTCAGCATCCATGGGCTCTGCCTGCTCAGGAGGCTGCTGTGCTGCGGCTTGCTGCTTGTGCTGATACTGCTGAATGACTGCAGCCTGTGCCTGCTGCAGGGCACAGATCTGTGCATCCAGTTGCTGGATCTGGCACTCCGTGTCAGCGTTTGCCCACTTGCGTTTCTGGCCTGCAAGCAATCAACAGTGCGCATTTCACAAGATCTGTTCTTCTGCAGATGTCTGGCTTGAGGGCACTGATCTCTCCAACACGTGCAGAGCTGTAACCTGTTGAATGTCTACATCATGTGTTTGATAGAGTACAACCAGAAAAAGTACAAAACATCCCACTCAAGTGCAATATGACACAGATGTCATATGTAACAACTTGAAATGGGCCAAATGAGCAGCCATTGTGTGGATGGCTTGGCAAATACAAGCTTGCCAAAAGAAATGCACCGTCTTGTTCATTAAACAATTGTTGCAGCTGAGACGCAAAGCTGTAAATGTTGCTTTGACTGAATGGCTGGCGACAGTTGCAAGCACTAATGTTGATGACAAGGACTGAGATTACCAGCATTTGCACACTGCTCCTGAAGGCGAGCTCTGACTGCAAAGCAGTTCTCTAAGTCTGCCCTGTCAGCGCGAAAGCCTGCCCAAGATTCCCAGTCAGCTAAGGCCTGGGTTCCTGCTACCTTACACATCTTGACACGCTCATGAACGTCAACTTCTTCGGCCTGAACACATCGCAGTCACATATTTAGCCGTATCTAGACACATGTGGACAGCTTGTTTGTCTACCTCTTCATCATGCTGGTGCACACTTGCAAAAGTGGGTTTTGAAAGCGGTGGGCAAGCTGACTACATTCTCTACATGTACATGCATCAACTGCTAACAGAACAAAGTGTGACTGAGGAAACACTGTTGCTGGACAGGAACTATTGTTGACTACTGCTGCTTTACAGGAAGAATATGTTGCTGTGCGGAGTGCAATCTTGACAGGTGAGGCATTCACATCAACAGCTGACTGACACGCATGAGATTGTTCAAGCACCAAATTTGCGACCCAAGCAGTTTTTCAAAAGCACAAATAGGGGTGTGCACATTACCTTTCATCAATCGTGACTGAATAGTCACGTTACTGCAATTACTGCTAATTTACTGTCGGGATCATGAAACAAGGTAATTCAAGCACACAGCATTTCAATTCATTTCGTGGAAGATGGGCAAAACAAAGCCCAAAATTAGGGACACTTGGTGGCAGTAATAGGTTTTGTTGAGGCTTTTTAGGAGAGCTTGGCAAATCTCAAACCTGCAAAACCTGTTGAAACAGGTAAATCCCTGTTTTGAGATAGGAATATTGCTTGAGAATTTGTTCAACTTGGCAGATGCATCTCCTTGAGCAAGAGCAGTGCTTTGCTGCTTTCAAATCTGCGAATGGCCATGTATGGCAGCAACAGTTCAATGTAAATTACTTTGTCACTTACCAATGTAACGTTACTGGGTAATTGATGACAAGGGTCTGGTGAAATTAGTAATCTGCAAATCCTCAAGCACCACATGGACTGTGACGCAACTGCATGTTTCACAATGCTGAATGTTGAAGGCAGCATGCCAAGAAGCCACACCTGCCATTTGCAGATGAAGCTGCTGCTTTGGTCCTTTGCTGCAGGCTTAGCAGGGACTTCAGCTACAATCTCCACGAGCACTCGGCCTTCAGGCATCCTCTGGGCTTTGCCCTGGCGGCACAGTGCCCTTCTGGCTTCCCTGACGTCTTCCACCGGGACACCTCCGCGCATGCGCCTGCAGGACAAGTGCCAAGTACCTGAGTTGCTGACGGAGTCACACAATGTCACAATTCTCATGAACAAGAGTACTGCTGCCACAGGGTCGCTGGCCTGTTCCAGGCAAAACAAAATGATTACGTAAACTGGCAGCACCCAAGTGCATACTGCAATGATCCTGGCTGACCAATTGGATGACGCACGCACACACAGATCGTTGCATGGCTGTTGCAAATGGCGACAAACCTGTAGCAACTTGATGGAAGCATATGCCTGTACTATATTGTGATGTCCTGTCATGGCTTATCTCAAACCAGACCATTTTATGTGTGCACTGCGGATTGTGTCATGTTTGCATCTGCAGCAACTTTGGGTGACAGGCACCTTTGTCAACTACTTGAGTGTGTGGGCATGAGCGTGCAGCTTCTCATGCTCAACAGATGATGCCTTGCACATGCAGAGCATTTGACGTCAACTGGCTGTCTGAAATTGGCTCCACCTAGTTTCACTCCATTCCTGCTTGGTTTCACATTGAACTGTGTTACAAAGCATCATCAGCACTATGGCAAAGCTGCTACCTGACAGGAATATTAGTTGGCTGTGCTTGGCGCACAGTCACACAAGCCTCAGTCAGCTCCCCCCTTCCGCTCAATGGTGCATAATATGGCCCGTACAGCTGGTTCAACTGTGCCTCCTGCTCTGCCTCAGTCAGCAGGACCTGCTCATGTACTGCCTCTGCTTGAGGTTGATCCTCTGGTGCCTCCTCTACAAAGATTGTTGCCTGTTGATCAGCCACAGACTTGTCTGCTTCTTCAGGCGCCAGTGCAATCTGCTGCTGACCTGTGCCATTGAGGCCACGGTGTGGCAAACCTCCAGGGCCCTGCACAAGCAACAGTTGTGTCACAGAGCAAATATGTTGTGCAATGTCAGGCCACCTAGGGCAGCCTGCAGTGCTCCTGTGATGTGCACATGGAAGGCCTTATACCGGGCCTCAACAAACTGCTCAAGGCACAATCTGATGTCCAGACAGCATCCCAGACACCTCATTGTTGCTGACAGGACTGGAGTTCATGCACAACACATCAGGCCTTCAGCAGGAAAACTAGTCTCGCAGGCTGGTATGCTTGCATCGCTGTGCAATGGCTGTGTCAGCGGGATTTTAACTTGCTAGCTGCAATCTAAGTCATTTTGCAAATGGAATCGGAGCTTGCGTGCTTGCAGTGCATACACAAATGCACTATGTTGACTGCAGCAAGCTCTGAGCCTTGCCTGGACAGCAAGGGCATGGGTCTGGATCCTGATCTCCAGACCTTGAAGCTGAGCCACCAGATCCTCTATCGGCTGATCATAAGGTCCTGGTTCGTCCTCCTCCATGAAGTCAGCTTCCAGGGAGTCCTCCTCATCCCCCTCGCTCTTGACTTGATCTTCACCTGCACACAAACACAGCCATGGCCGCTTGGTGCGGCATTGACGATAGCGGAATGACGTCATCGGAGAACAACTCGCGTGCTGAGGTTGTCTTTACCTAGGTGTCGTCGTGCTTTTTTCCTCCTGCCCATGTCAAGGGCTTGAAGCCTGAGCTTCTAAAAAGCTAGTGTGCGGCAGAGAAACTGTGTTTGGGACGTGTGCACGCTGTCTCCATTGAGTCTAGGCAGTTTCTCTTTCTTCACGACATACACGGACACGAGCAGAGAGGTAGCTGCTTGCCAACATCTGATAGATCAAAGTGCAGAAAAATCCAGCTCCAACGTTTTACGTAGGTGCATCCATCAGAAAGCCTGTGTCGTCTGTTACAACCATCCAGATCGCGCCATTCAGAAAGCTTTGCACGCGCCAGCTCGGTCTTCGTTATCGTCCATCGTCGTTATGGAGCATCGTCGTTTGCCTCTAGGGTATTGTCCCATACCTGCCCTGGGTGCCTGTGAAGGGAGGCTGATACTTTTAGCAGCTGCTGCAGCAGTTGACGCCAATGCAGCGGGTTGAGTTGACTTCTCGTAGGTCCTCATGCCAAGGCGCTGGGTAGCAAGTACCAAACAAATCAGGAGGAACGCCTGTCTGTTTACAGGCAGGTGAGTTCTCCGCCAAATCAAACAAATACAAATATCTACAATCCAACACGATCAATCTTGTATACCACAAAATCCACACACATACTACTACAACATAAATTTGCTTCAAACCGCCACTGCAGAAACAAGTAATGTTATAGAGCAATTCTCGATGTGCCTGATGCAGCTGTTGTGCTTGCAGGAAGATGCACAGCTTGACACTCTCTGAGATGTCTGCAACTACAGCAGCTGAGCAGCTTCTGGCTGAAGAAGAGCAGTGACAGGCTGAGGCAGCAGCCAAAAAGGCAACAAAGCAGAAACAGAACGCCAGAAAGGCTGCTGCTGTTGCAACAGCTGAAGCTGACAAGTCACTCATGCAATCTTCTGCGCCAACAGCTACATCTGGAACTTATCTGGTCATCTGCACCATTCGCTGAGCCTCAAACAGACGAGTCACTTGAGATGCTGTTTGTCTCAGCATCTGCTCCTGAACCTGCTCAGTCAGCTGATGATGTCTCTGACAGCAGCCCAAGGCATGCTGCTCACATCAGCAAGCTTGCAGCTTCAAGAAGCTCAGAGAAGTGGACACAAGAAGTGCGCATCCCTGGCCAACTCATGGGCCTCTAGTGCACAGGAACACTGTGTGCCTTGTATCATTGATCATGGCTGTGCATCCGAGGCAAGGACGCTGGGTGCCTCACCAAGCATAGCATCAGCTGCTGCTGTGGACGTGGCACCGTTGGCAGACTCAGCTGCATGAGTGGCATCCAAGCCACAGTGTGAGTGCTCTGCTGAAGTGCTTGTCTTGAGTCCAGCAGCAGCAGGACAAGCTGATCTTGCTGCAGCTTTGTCATTTCAAGACCAGCGTCCAGCCTGCAGTCAAGCCGGAATGCTTCAGAGCATTGCCATGGCTGCTGCTGCCACAGGTCCTGCCTGTGTGAGATCTGCTGTGAGTCATCAGCAGCTGCTGCACAACCTACTGTGGCGCCCCTCACATGTAAGTCTTTGCTACATGCTGCGAAGCGTACGTGCAGTTGACAGCGGCCCAATCTGCATTAACTTTGCCACGTGTGACGTTCATGCTCAGATTGCTCTGTAGCATGAGTACGGAGCTAAGTGTATCATGAGTACCATTGAAGACGTTAGATGGTTTGTTGAAGTTCCTTGTGCAGTCACAGCTGCCACCTTTTTCCCACGATAGCTTTTCTGAAACTTCATTAGTCATCTTGATGTCCATCCTCCGTGTGTCATTGCAAAGGAGTCCTGCCGCTGAATCTTGACTAGCAACTGCTCGTTGTTCAACATGCTCACCCGGCAGCATGATTTATGCCCCAGGTGATGATGGTAGACCCTGTCATTGCTGCTGGTGGACATAAAATTTTTGTATGAAAAGACAGCCATGCAAGGTTGGCTGCAGAACCATGGCATGTCACTTGTAGCAAAGGATCATGACCAAGTAGACAAGGTAGAGCCAGGAAGACTATAGTGTCAATGCACCTGCACCTCAGAGGTCAGGCAGACATGCTGAGCATAGTAGCAGCCTGAGCAGGACTAGCATGGTGCACAAAAGACCAGCAGTCTGCAGCCATTATGTAGGAGCTCATGCAGGATGCATGTTCTGCCTGTCTGCCCACCACAACATCCTGCCTGGGCATTGCATCTTGAGGCACCATTTAGCTGACTGTATAGGCACTGGCTGTCTAGGTGTTGCTGCGTGTCTTGCAGCTGGCATGCCTGATGCATCTGTCTAGTTTTGCAGTGAAGTGCTGTCTGAGACACTGACTTTGTACTATTTGTGCTGCTGGATCTTCATCACCGTCGTTGTTCTTGTAAGGACTGGTTCCCAGTGGCCGAATCGTTCATGTATCGTTAATCCTTACAACGATTCGTTATTGGATCGTACGAGGACTTGGATCGTTAAGCTAGCGACCCATTAACGAAGCACTGAATCCACTCGTTGAACGGGTCGCAATCGGGACGTAGAATAAAGACTCGATAACGAACGGGCTGTCTTCATATCACACACACACACGCGTAAGGTGGTTACTAAGTTTGGCTTCGGAGCTGCGACTTATGTCACAAGCCAACCTAACATTACTGTAAGCCGCTTACATTGGCAGACTAAGACCAATTCAGCAGACTAAGACCAATTATGCAAGGTTGAGTTGCTGCACGTAAGACAATTTGTAGGCCGCTATGTGCTCTATCATGTCCGTCCTCAGCGCTGCACCAGATCCTGGTCGCCTTCGGTCTATACGCTTCACGGGTTGGGGCTTCTGCGGTTTTCAGTCTCAAACACTCACTCAAAATAGTCACCCATACCTGCGAGCTTCTCTAAACGGTACTGTACAAGCACAGGATGCTGTTCAAACGGATTATCGTGTGTCTGGTCATATGTCTATTGGTGGGTCCGAGGTGCGGTCGGGCTGCGTCCATCCTCTCAGTAGGAGCAGTTGGCGGAAGCTCTCATCACATGAATCTCATCAGGTAGTGTGCTCATGTCGATATCATTTTTGCAAAACAATGAATGTACTGCTGAACGTGGTTCCATGCTACCATCCAGGGTTGGGAAAGAGCTTTGCAAAAGAGGCCACACCTTCACTGTGCTTGTCAGCGATCAGGACACAAAAAGCAGGAGAGTGCTGCAACAGCGTGCATTTCCCGGCTTACATGTAATCACATTTCGTGGGCCACCTGGAGTTGGAAGTGATGACTGGGCGGCTAGCATGTCACGAGATCCACAAGTGGTATGGTCCAAAGCCACACTCTGCCTCTCTTGTCAAGCAACTATCATGCAGCCAAGCACTTTATAGCCAGCTCATGCCTTTGCAGAGCATGGCTCAGCTATACGCAGACCACAAAGCCATGGCAGAAGTCCTGCACCAAGACAATGCCACCATTCAGCAGCTCAAGGATGCAGGTATTCACCTCTTGACATACATCTGCCTCACATGTAATTAGACTCTGATTTCGCTGCAATGGTCCACTTTTGTCCCATGCACAATTTGTGTTTCATTGATTATCAGTGTGCAGTTCATGTTCACATTGCTACTGCAGAGTTTGACCTCATACTTCGGGATGCATGCTATTGGCCAGCAGCTTTGCTTCAAGACACGCTGGGAATCGATAGTGTAGAGCTGTGGCCAGTTGTCATCCTGATGCCTTGGCTGTGGGAATCGGAGTTCTCCTTGCCAAATCCTGTAGCTTACCTTCCACAAGTTGGCATGGACTTCACTCCCAACATGGTCAGTTACTTTCTGCGCACAATACTTGTTGCACTCCATGTCAACAGAACCATCTCACCATGCGTCAGCGTAAGCTGTAGCAAACTTTGCTGTATTGGCAGAAACTATTGCGTCATATTGTAAGTACCAGTTGGTACACTATAATGTTTATGATGTGCTTTTTAACTGTGATGTTGTGCAGACCTTCTGGCAGAGGGTGCGCAACTATCTACAGAATCTGTTGATCAAGGCTGCCCTCCTGCCAAAAATCAGAGCAGATCAGAAGCACGTTGTGCAAAGCACTGGGCAGAGCTTCAGGACATACACCACTGGTGTATCATCCTCAGCAGCTGCCATAGCAGTTGGTGACTGGTCCCTTGAGATTCCCATACCATTGCCACCCAAAGTACATGTACGTACCCTGTCTGCACCAGTTTGAGTGTCATCAGCATACAGGCATCCACTTTGTGTGAGCAGACACTGCCTGCTGTGTTGTGTGACAGCATGTGACATGACATCATGTGACATGCCATGACGTGATGTGACGTGACATGACATGATGTGACGTGACATGATGCGAGGTGATGAGTTGTGAGTATGTGTACTAGTCTACAGACATTGAAGGAAGGGCAGAATGCCTCCAGCAGATCTGCAGCGGTGCTACTTACCTTGGGCAGCAATGCCAGACTTGGCCTTGTAGCTTTGTCAGTTGTAAAGGTGTTTTGCATACAAGATGAAAATGTAGATTAGCTTGTACACAGCTGGATATACTGTGTATATTTGCAGATGGTTGGACCAATCCTGCTAGAGGAGGCTAAGCCTTTGCCAGCAGACCTCAACATCTTTCTGGACAAGGCAATGTCCACTGGGCTTGGTGCTGTCTATGTCAGTATGGGAACCTTAGTCGTGCTGAGTGCGGACGAAGCACGGAGCATGGCAGCAGCATTGTCTGCCCTACAGAGCTTTGTGCTTTGGAAGTTGGACAGCGCACACCTGCCAGGTCTGCCTTTTGTTTTTGTAATGTGCCATTGCAGAACTTGATGATGTTCATACCGCTGTGTATTTCTGAATGTCTTTTAGATACAACAAGGGGTGTCCTGATGCATGCAACTATGTAGCGTTGCATAGCAATGCTATGTTTACATGATAGTTTGCTCAGAAGCTCCAAGTAGCATGGTGAGAAAGTAAGGAAAGCAGCATTTACAAGCATTTGCCATCATAAGTCTGTTTATCATTTTAACAAGAGATCTTACAAGTTTGTGCAGCTCATACATGTGTACACGTGTTGCAGGCAACATGACCTGGGAGTCCCTGCAAGTCGGCTCCAACATCAAGTTTGTGGACTGGGCTCCACAATTTGATGTACTTGCCCATCCTGCGGTCAAGCTGTTCCTGACACAATCTGGTATCAACAGCCTGTACGAGGCAGCCTACAATGCAGTCCCAATGGTTTCTGTGCCCATCATTGGTGATCAGATCAATAATGCTGCCAAGGTGAGCATCACTTGTGAATGTAAGGTCTGGGGAAGTGCTGCATCTGCAGAGATGTGCTTTGAATAGTTTGTGTGACCTTGGAGTAGGGTGCAGGCCTTAGTTGTGTGGCCTCAAAAATATTTAGAGATGCACGTGTCTTAGTTCAAGTTGCACACACACAGTCTTGGCGTGATGGTGCTGACATACACCATGTCAGCTCATGCAAGTGCAATGAGCAGCTGTGACATGAAAATGCGGCTGTAGGGCTGTTTGAGATGCGGAAACATGCATGCATGAAATTGACAAGCTGCATGTTTTGATGACACTTTTGTGCACATCATTTACAGATCTCATCCAAGTCACTGCCTGGATTTGCAACTGCGGATTGCATGTTTTAGTCTGTCTGATCAGCTTGGTATTCGGTTGTCACACAAAGCATCAGTGTCAGCGGCAAAGCACCAAGGTCAGCAGCCAAGCAACATGCATTCTATACCGCTGCATTTGCAGCATGCAGTCCAGACCTGTCAGAACATGAACACTTGTGCAACTGCATTGTTGCAGGCTAAATATCACGGAATTGCTCTCACTGTTAATCCAGACAAGCTGACTCCAGTCAATGGCAAGCCGCTGCAGCAAGCCATTGAAAGGGTCCTTCAAGACCCAATCTTCAAGGTATGGCACTTGAAACAGATTCTTTAGGTGTCTTTGGGCCTGCATGCAGCATTGTCATGACTAATAGATGACGGATACATGGTGCTGAGATGGTGTTGATGGCAGTGTCTGCATATGCACAACAGCCACATTTTACAACACAGCACGACAGGCGCTGCTCTGCTCATGCCTGTGTGCAATCAGCTGCTGAACAGTCTGTTTGTGCCCATCTGGGGTGCTCGTAATTTCTCATCGTTTGCATTGTTTTGTGGCAGGAGAATGCAATCAAGGTCTCCAAACGACTTCGCAACAGGCCTCGGCATCCTGTTGAGCTGGCAGCTGATGTTGTTGAGAGGGTGCTGGCAACAGGTGGAGATGACTACCTATCAACATCAGAGCACACTTTGTCATGGTGGCAGCTGTCCCTAGTGGACGTGAAGTTGTTCTTGCTGACAATTTCTTGCTTGCTCCTGGCTCTGGTTGTGATGCTGGTTTGGGCCCTGCTAGTGGGACTCCTGTCAGCAGGCAGGCATGTGTTGAACAAGAGATGTGGCGGGCTGTACACCAACAAAAGCAAGGCAGCTTAGGCAGAACCATCAAAAATGCTCAAAAGGCTCAAGGCAAGAGGCAGTTATCTGGACATGTTTAGTAAAGGCTCATGGAGTCAAGTGCCATGCACCTTAAAATGGTCTGATGTGTGGGGTCGGCTGTATTTGTTTATGCAGAGCAAATAGCTGCTAACAGCTTTGCAAACAGCTGCTGTAGGTTCTGGCTGTCTGCTTGCAACACTGTGAGCTGTCGAACCAGATTTGCCGCGCACAAGTGTGGAAGCAAGCGGCATTGTAAAGTCACCAGGCATACGGCTTGGAAGCTGAACAACCAGATCGCCTTTGCTAATCAGTGGCCTGAAGATGATAGCATCTGCAAAAACCGCAACGGCTATGGCGGTGTGATCCATCCAAGGAACGACCACGTTTTTCCTGTCGCATGACAGACATACAGGCCCATCAGGGTTTCCAAGGTGTGTCGTGGCTGTGAGGAGTAGGACACTTGCATGGTGGTAGCAAGCACCACATACGTAGCTGCGCAAGAGCATCCGCCTAGCCTACCATCAGCATGAGATCTGACACTTCTTTGTAAAAGCTGCTGTGTTGCACCGGCCGCGGCTTGATACCCCAGCCACCGCATAGTTGCTCAAATATCAAGCGGCTGCGTGCAGCTTGAAGTTCGCTCGAAGCTTCCCTTTCGCGTGTGCAGTGCTTGTCTGTGGTGGGCTCTTTGGGCTGATCATGCCCAAGGCGCTGGCAGCGAGAACTTTGCTTGCGCTACTGGCAGCGGCCTGTGCCGGAGCACAGCTGCAATGTCCCACAGGTGAGAGCAGCATTGTGAAATACTGGGGGGCACATCGGCCAGGCCTGACTGCCGTTTGAGTTGCACAGCCGAACGCATACCCTGCAGGCTTGCCGGGGGGATCGAAGTATCTGCTTTGCTTGGCCGGGAGCAACACGCCTTCGCCGCAACCTGAACCCTATCCTATCCAGCTGGGATACCCAGGAATCAACTTTCTACAAGAATATGCATCTTTGGCCCTGACGCCGTGAGACTATTCAGGTCAGTGCCAGACTATGTGATGCATCACAACAGACATCCACACAAACAACATTTGCAGGTAGTGGTGACAGGATTGCAATGCATTCCATATGGCACCGCAATGTGCTGCACTGTGTGTGCAGTCACAGCACTACCTCTAGTGCAGGCGCCAGGCCTTGGACTTCTTCTTTACCTACTTCCATCTGAACTATGAGCAATCCCTCATCCCTGCTGGCACCACACTAGATCAATTGGCAGCACCAGCCCCAGGACCCAACAACGACCAGAATCAAACGATTTGGACCTTGCAGTCTTATGCACTAGACCCCGCTGGTGACACACCCA